>Ga0209579_10001251_pt1 | contig 21503 bp, 19 predicted proteins | sample Coa_R1_2_FD_187152 | JGI IMG/M metagenome (GOLD analysis project Ga0209579, IMG submission 187152) | Surface soil microbial communities from Centralia Pennsylvania, which are recovering from an underground coalmine fire - Coalmine... | ecosystem: Environmental > Terrestrial > Soil >... | reverse complement strand
CGCTGGCAGTAAACCCGAACCTCCCGGATCGTGCAAGACATTATAGACGAAGAGCCGCATATTGTCAAGTAGATTATTATCGCCTGCGGACAGATTCCGAGGTAGCTCACCAGAAGCCCGAAGCCGGGAGTTCGTCAAACAGGAGTTGTTTGTCCATGTCGAGCATCTGCTTTCGATAGAAATGGACTCCGGCCAAAGCGGCGAACCAAATCGGAACAAAACAGAGGACGCGCCAGGGATCCTGCAAGGACCAGTGCTCGAGCTCGATCAGAGTGCCGGTAAAAAGGATAAAGCCAAACAAATAGCCGAGCACGACCAGTCCGGAATGGCTCTTGAAGGGCGGATAGGAGCAGGCGAACGGTGGTTTGCGGAAGCGCAGCAGCGAAAGCTCTGCCAACGCGATGGTGGAGACAGCCACGATCAATGTGTGAAGGAACGCGATCTGCCATCCCCAAAAGGCCAAGGTAACGAGGAAGCAGAGCGGTAAGAGCCAGGATAGAGAAAATACCAGCAGAACCAGTCTGGCGGTGTTTCGGGCATCGTGCCGATCAGGATCCAGGCTAAGACGAAAGACCCAGTTCGCGTGAAGTTGAGAAGGAACCTCAAAAGCGAAACGAACGCCGGCAACCAGGCAAAAGCTGAGAACAAAGGGTACCGAGAGCACATCCACCGATGGAAATTTACCGGCGATGAGGGAGTGGAGATCGGGAGCAGAGGTCAATGCGTTCGCGGCCAGAACCAGTCCCAGCGCGAGAAAGCCCGAAAGGATTTGCAGGTGGCTCTCGCTCCGAAGCAGGGTTCGGGCGGCAAACTGGTAGCAGGCGCGCTGCGGCTGGATGCGAAGAAGCAGATGGAGAGCCGGTGCCAGAGGCGAAAAAGAAACCGGAGAGCGGGGCAACGGACCGGAATCGGGCGTTTCGGGAATGCGCAGGAAGGAGCGGCGAAAGCTGAGGGCATACGCAAGGATGGTGATGAAGAGTGAAAGCACCAGTGTGGTGATGGCGGCGCGCCGCATTTCGGGAATGAACGGATCGCCTGCACTGCCCCAAATGGTGCGGGTGAGTCCCAGAAAGGAGAAAGGGGGAAGGAGAGCGAGGTTGTGGGCCGCCGGAATGGACATTTCCGAGAGCAGTTGAGGAACCGCAAAACTGCTGAGCAGCAAGGCGAACAGGCCGACGGCCAAGAGGAAGCGAACCAAGTGAGAAATCCTGCGAAAGGCCAAGGCGGGAAGGACGGCCATCAACAGGCCGGTCAAAGCAAAGACCGCGAAGCAGCTGAACAAGCTGGCGGCCAGGACACCAACAAGGTGACCGGCGGCAAAACGCAGAAATACTGACAAAGAGCCTTGCGAGCCAACCACCGCGATGGGAAACAGGACCACGGAAGCGGCGTTGGCGACGAAGGTAAAGAGCGCGGTCAGAAAAAGAATGGCGCAGAGATTGGCCAGAAAAACGGTGCGCAGCGTTACAGGAAGCGGAACCAGATTGGTGAAGTCGCGGCGATCGAGAAAGAGAGAATCCCATCGCCACAACGCAGCCCCGCCGCTAACGGCCAGGGACAGCACAATAAAGAAATACTCGTCCGGCACGGTCGCAATGAAGGGATTGAAGGGACGGCCGCCGCGCAGAAAGAGAATCAGGTGGCCATACTTCTCGAAGGTCAGCAGCGAGACCAGGAATCCGGGCATGGCCATAAGAAGCAGCATGACACCCACGCCGACATCCAAATCGCCGGAGCCGGAACCGCCGCCGCCGTGAAACATGCGGCCGAGGAAAAGGCGGAGCAAGGAACCGAAAGGGGTACGGGAAAAGCGCGCCGAGCGCCTGCGGACGGCTCGTTGCAAGCGCGCTTTGACGGTCATGAAGAAACCACCAGGCCGGCGATTTCATGGGCAACCTGGGCGACGTCACCATCGGCGGCGAGTTGGAGGAAGACTCCCTCGAGCGAGGACTTGCCGATCTGTTCGCGCACGTCCGTGGTGGTGCCGTGCGCGATGACCTGGCCCTTTCTAAGGATGATCAGGTGCGAACACACCTTTTCGACGACCTCCAGGATGTGCGAGCAATAAAATATGGCCTTGCCGCGTTCACTGAGCGCATGGATGAGATTCTTGATGATGAGGGTAGAAGTAACGTCGAGACCGGAGAGTGGTTCATCGAAAATGAGGATGTCAGGGTTGTCCATCAGTGCGGCGATCAGCAAAATGCGCTGACGCATGCCCTTGGAATAGGAACCCATAGCGACATGACGGTGCGGCCATAACGAGAAAAGGCGCAGAAGCCCGGCGACGGTTTTTTTCTTGCGCGGGGCGGGCATGGAACGCAGGGCGGCAACCATGTGGAGATATTCTTCGCCGGTCAGATAGGGATAAAGGTTGGCCTCTTCGGGAACGTAGCCGAGGCGTTTGCGATAGCCCGCGAGATCAGCGTGAATGTCCTGGCCATCGCAGAGGACCTGGCCGGACGAAGGTTCGAGCAGGCCGGTGAGCATTTTTACGGTGGTGCTTTTCCCGGAGCCGTTGGGCCCAAGGTATCCCAGAACCTGGCCCGGGCAAAGAGAAAAGCTGACGTCGCGGACGGCCAGACTGGCACCGTAGAATTTGGTGAGCCCTCGAGCTTCGAGCAACGGCCCTCGCTTCGTCGGGACAGAGTACTACCCGGTTTGACCTGGGGCCAGACACGGGTTTGGACACCGCGACGAGGGATTGAGTTCCCTGGAAATTGGAGATTTTCTGAACTGAGTTTGAGGGAGGCGGCGTGAGTTAAACGGAGTTGTTATCCGGGAAGAGCCAAGCTGAGGGAATGCAGCACTGGCGCAATTGTTCCGGTGCGGCTAAGGCTTGACGGTCCAGACGTACAGGAACGAAGCGTCGCTAGCGGTGGCGACCTTACGACCGGCTTTGCGGGTGGCGCGATTGAGCGCGGAGCGGACTTTTTCTTTGGATTCGGTCAGTTCGGCGAGAGGAACCTTCAGGGCGGAGTTGGCGCCCAAGTTGTCCAGATCCTCGAGGATGGTGGAGACGATCAGGCGGTGTTTGCCATTGCGGCCCTGCGGGACGTCGGATTGGACCATAGTTTTGAAGTGCATGGGAGCTTTTTTGGTTCCACGGTTTGCCATAGTATCCTCCCCTACCGAAAACCTTTGCGAATCGAAACGCTAACGAAACGTAGCCTTATCGTATCTCATCGTAGACAGTTCTGCAAGGAGAAAGAAAGGCCCGGAAAGGGTAAGGGATGTTTGCGGCGCACGCCGCCACGGAACGAGACATGCGGCAAGCGAGCGAGTTGCGCGCGGCAAAAGAAAAGGTCGCGCGGCAAAGGATTTGACCCGTACGACTTAGTGTCTGGTAGCGTCGAGACGATGAGAATGGAGAACGCAAAGACATGAGCAACAGGACATATTTTGAGCAGGTTCCGCTCGACACGGTCAGGAAGCTGTTGGAGAAGATGCCGAACAGCAAAAAGGGAATGCGCCCAGCCACCGAAGGAACCCGGCGACAATGGAAAGCGGGCCGGAGAGCTCACGGCAACCAGGTTACGGAAGTCTCCGGTACGGCGAGGCAAGAATGGCCGTCGCAAGAAGACGAGAGCGGGGAGCGGGCATTGAAATACCCCGCGTGGCAAGCTCCTCTGCAGGACGTGATCCTGGAATTCAATCGAGACAGGCTGGCCGAAAAAGCACAGAAAGTAGAGATGCTCATCGCCGGAAGGCTGCAGCAACTGCGCGAAGAGCACGATAGCCGCGATGAGCAGGAAGCCATCTATTTCGCGCTATCGGTTTTACGAGGCATCAAGCGAGACAAACTGGGTTATCCCGACTGGCAGTGATAAACGCAGGCACTTCTACAGGTTCCGCCGTATAGGAGGCAGCGTCGCCTACTGCGACTCTCGAAGCGTCTAGCGGTGCCGGCTCAAGCTCCGAGCACCCCGGTGTCAGCGAGGTCGCGTGGAAATCGAGAGTGATCCGAGGAAGCGGGGCGTTGGCAAGGTCGCGTTGGTAGTGGATGACAACGCGGCGATCCGCGAGATGCTGGCGGACGCCTTTTTGTCGGATGGGTTTAAGACGTGCGGGGAGGCGGCAAACGGCCGAGAGGCAATTGCGCTGGCTGAGCAGCTCAACCCCGATGTGATTGTGCTGGACCTCTCGATGCCGGTGATGAATGGATTGAGCGCGGCTGCGGTACTGCGGAAAATTTTCCCAAGAACACCGATCGTTTTATTCACCCTTTACGGGAGCGAAGTATCGACGGCAGCGGCCTCCGCAGCTGGAGTAAACCTGGTGCTGCAAAAGACCGAGCCCTTGCCCACAGTAATCGAAAAAGTACACAAGTTGATGGGATCGGCCTGAGCTGTCGTTTCTGGATGGAAGCGAGCGGGAGCGATCGGAGCGTTCATTCGACGGTGCGGAGCAAATCGAGGAGTTTAGGCGCGGCAATGTGCTGGTAGTCCGGAGTGAGTAAACCGTAGGTTTCGATGGTGTCGTAGGTTCGACTGTAGCCGGAAGATTGGGTTCCGTTGAGGGGCCAGTAGCTCCAGCTGAGATTGTTTTCCTTTAAATACTGAACAAACCACACAAACCACTGACTGTTGGAGCCGCAATCGAGGGACTGGCAGGCGCCGAATTCGCCGACCCAGACCGGTACGGCGGGCAGATTGTGGAGCAGGAAGCCGGCGCGCAGGTCGAAGACCTGTTTGAGTTCGTCGTAGCTGGCGAAAGTGTGTGAGGGCGAAGCGTAAGCGTGGGGAGAATAGACGAGGCGGTTTGGAAATTTTAGCGTCACGGGAAGGGCAGCGAAGGCGGTGAAGTTGGTGGAGTACTCGGGCCCTTCGACCATGATGAGGAGATCAGGATGGGCTGTGAGGATGGCGTTGCCACCGCGTTCGGAGGCAGCGTGCCAGTCGAGTTTGGGATCGCCGCCGCCCCAGGCTGCGCCGCTGCGCAGTTCGTTGCGAAGGTCGGCGCCGATGACCCACGGCTGGTGTTTGTAACGTTGGACGATGGCGCGCCAGTCGGCCAGCCATTTTTCTTCCGGATAATCGGAGTTGTACCAGAGGCCGTTGCCGTCATCGTCCTTGCAGCACCAGTCTGCGCGGCTGACGTGGTTGTCGAGGATGACCATGAGGTGAGATTTGGCCAGGGCGGAGATGACGGCATCCATGATTTGCATGGCATGTTTGCCGCGGAATTGCGGGTTGGCTTTGAGGGCGTAGTCGGGAACGATGGGATCTTTTTCGATGGTTTCGTTAGCCCAGGGCAGGCGCACGGAGTTTACGCCAAGGGCGTGAATCTGTTTGATGATGACGGAGAGCGGGGCGTGATCGAGGCCGCCGGGGACGAATTCTTTCTGGTCGAAGCCGTACCAATTGACGGAGGTGAGGCGGACGGGTTGATTGTTAGAGTCGAGGATCTGGTAGCCGCTGGTGTGGAGGGGTGGAGCGATCTGGGATTGGGCTCGCGTGAAGGATGCGCAAGCGAGGAGGAAGAAAAAGCAGATGCCTCGCTGCGCTCGGGATGACAAGTGGTGAGCCGGCGATCGGAAGTTGTGTGTCGCGGATGACAAGTTATGGGGTAAGGATGACACCTGGAAAGGCAAGGATGAGAAGTTTTGAAGCGGGAATGAGCAGCTGCGGGTGGGGGACACGATGCGCACAAAGTCAGACATGGAGCAGGGCTTGATCGAGGTCGGCGATGATGTCTTCCAGGTCTTCGATGCCTACGGAGAGGCGGACGAGGCCTTCAGTGATGCCGATGCGCTCCTGAACTTCCTTGGGCATGGAGGCGTGGGTCATGAGAGCGGGCAGGGAAATGAGGGATTCGACGCCGCCGAGACTTTCGGCGAGGGCGCAGAGCTTGACCTGATTCAAGAAGCGGCGAGCGGCTTCGAGACCGCCGAGATCGAAGGAAAGCATGGCGCCGGGGCCGAGTTGCTGTTTGCGTGCGATGTCGTGTTGCGGGTGGGACGGCAGGCCGGGGTAGAAGACTTTGCGCACTTTGGCGTGTGCGTCGAGGTGACGGGCCACGTTGATGCCGTTGTGATTGTGCTGGAGCATGCGGACCGCGAGGGTTTTGAGGCCGCGGGAGACCAGGAAACAATCCATGGGGGCAAGACCGGCGCCCGCCGAACGTTGGATGAAGTAAATTTTTTCGGCATCCTCGGCGCGGGTGAGGACAACACAGCCGCCGGTGGAATCACTGTGGCCGTTGAGATACTTGGTCATGGAGTGGACGACGATATGCGCGCCAAGTTCAATGGGGCGCTGGAGATAAGGGCTGAGGAAAGTGTTGTCCACGACGAGAGTGACGTTGCGTTCGGAGGCCAGCTTGGCCATGGCGGCGATGTCGGTGATGCGCAGGGTGGGATTGGTAGGCGTCTCGACATAAAGCATGCGGGTGTTGGCGCGCATTGCGGCGAGGACGAGATCGGGAGTGGAAGTGTCCACGAAGCTGAATTCGAGGCCGAAGTGGACGAGGAGTTGCGTGGTGAGGCGGAAGACGCCGCCATAGACGGCTTCGGACAGAATGACATGGTCGCCAGGGCGCAGCAGACGAAAAACGGAATCAATGGCGGCCATACCGGAGGAAAAGGCATAAGCTGATTGGCCGCCTTCGAGTTTGGCCAAAGTTTTTTCGAGAGCTTTGCGGTTGGGGTGATTAGTGCGGGCGTAGTCGTAGCCCTGGCGGTATTTGCCGAACTCTTCCTGAACGTAGGTGGAGGTCTGGTAGATGGGAGCAACGATTGCGCCGGTCGCCGGATCCGGCTCCTGCCCGACGTGGATGGCATTGGTGGCGAAACCCATGACTTTCTCCTTGGCTGAGCGGGGAGTGTCCCGTCAGGGCGAAGTGAAGAATGCAGCAAGTTTAAAACGGAAAGAGGCCAGCGGGTGAGGACGCGGCTGCAGAAACATGCGACTCACGGAAGCTGCACAGTTCCAACAAGTTACAGGAGGCGGCGAGGCGCGTCAATTCGGACGGATTGTGGAGTTGCGCGGAGCGTGAGGCGGACTTGACGGCAGCGGGTACTTGCGTGGACGATGGTGAGACTACACCGATGCGACGGAAATTCAATTGGTGGTTGGTGATGGTTGCCCTGGCTGGGATGGCGCTGGCCGGGACGGGCGCCGCGCGGCAGGACACGAAGAATGCGCCGGCGTCGGCGACAAATCCGGTGAGCAAACGGCTGACCATTGAGATCACCGGCGGGGACAACAACGTGACGGTGGAAAACGCCAGCGTGTATCTCAAGTACGTGGAAGAAAAGAAGCTCGGCAAGGACAAGCACTACGCGTTGAACGTGAAGACCAACCGGGAAGGCGTGGCGCATATTCCGGATGCGCCGCTGGGCAAGGTGTTGATCCAGATTGTGGCAGACGGATGGAAGAGCTACGGAAAGTATTTCGAGCTGACCGATCCCGGAGCGGTGATTAAAATCCATTTGGACCGCCCGCCGAAGTGGTACTAAGGAAAATGTTTCCGGCGGCGCGGATGGCGACTGCCCTAATACAGTGCAAACCGTATCAGCTTGTTGTAACAGGCGGAGTTAGCAGCGATAAGAGGGGCAATTTGCACAGGGTTATCCACACTTGTGTTGAAAACTTTATGAGCGCGAAATATTTTGGCGGAAGTTCGGCACGTGGTGTGCTTGTCTTGGCGAAAAATAATTTGCGATTGAAAAATCAGAACTTATTTTTGCCGGCTGGGAATTTGCGGAATGGATGAAACCTTCGAGGGACGGTTCGCGCAGGCGCAATTGCTGTGGGGAAATATTGTGGCGCGACCGCTGCGCGCGTTCCTGAGCATCGTGGCCATCACCATCCAGGTGTTTCTAGTGTTGATGATTGTTGGGCTTACGAGTGGCGTGGTGTCGGAATGGGGCAAACGCGTGGAGGGAGTGGGCGCAGACATCCTGGTGCAGCCGCCCAACTCTTCGATGTTCCTGGCGTTTTCCCGTGCGGTGCTGCCGGAGTCGCTGGCGGATAAAGTGAGCAAGCTGCCGGGAGTGGACGAAGTGGCGCCGACGCTGACCATGACCGATCCGAAAAATCTTTCCATCATCTATGGGATTGACTATCAAAGGTTTAACGGACTGAGCCGGGGATTTTTGTTTCGCGCGGGTCATCCTTTTGAAAAAGCCGATGACGCGATAGCGGACGACATTGTGGCGCAGTCCAAGCACCTGAAGGTCGGGGACGAGGTGACGCTGCTGAATCACCCGTTCACCATTTGCGGGATCGTCGCGCACGGAAAGGGCGCGCGTTACTTCGTACCGCTGAAGACCGCGCAAGATCTGACTGGAGCGGACAACCGGGTGTCGATGCTATATGTGCGGAGCAAGGGAGATACCGAGGCGACGCGCGAGCAAATCCTGCAAATTGCGCCAGGGAACGGGGTGAAGTCGGTTGCCGAATACACTTCGCTGATGAATTCGTCGAATTTGCCGGAGCTGAAACCGTTCATCCGGACCATGGTGGGCATTGGCATGGTTATCAGCTTCCTGGTGGTTTTGCTGAACATGCATACGCTGGTGATGGAGCGGACGCGGGAGATCGGCATCCTGAAGGCGCTGGGCAGTTCGCGGCTGGACATCGTCAAGTTGTTGCTGGGAGAGACGTTAGTACTGGCGATGCTGGGCGGCGCGGCGGGGATAGGTGTTACGTTTTTGGTGGAAGCGATTCTGCGTGAGACGACGCCGACGCTGCAGATCCTGATTACGCCCGGATGGGTGGGCGGGGCAGTGTTGCTGGCGTTGCTGGGTGCAGCGGCCGGCGCTGTGTATCCTGCGCTGCGGGCCGCGAGCTATGATCCCGTGGTGGCGCTGGCGTACGAATAGAGTTTCGTGAGAGCTGGTGCCCTTCTCCTCTGACAAATTGCAAAGGCCACGGGTGTGGGATACAGTACGGGCCGCACAGCCAGTTCACCTGAGCCCGCGTTTCTGAAAAACCAAAGCGGATGATCTTTAACACCTGGGCCTACTATCTCTTTTTCCTGTTTCCCAGCGCGATAGCATTCCGTCTATGTGCGCCGCGCCACCGGCCGTGGGTGATTGTTGCCGGCGGCAGCCTGTTTTTTCTGTTTTTCTCGTACACCGCGCTGGGAGGCCTGATTCCTGCCGCCTGCCTGGGCATTTTTCTGTGGGAGTCGATCACCAGCCGCTTCTACCGTCCGAAATCGTGGTTTTGCTGGGTGGGCGTGGCGCAGGCCATCGCGCTGCTGTTCATTTTCAAGTACTGGAATTTTTTTGTGGGGCTGGCGTGGTTCCGCGCAGCGGAGAAGCCGTACTGGACGCACGCTTTTCTTCCGCTGGGGATCTCTTTTTTTACGTTTGAATTCATCCACTACGCGACGGACCGGAAGCTCGGCAAAACGGAAGCGGGCACGCTGGGCGAATACCTGGCGTTTATCCTTTTTTTCCCAACGATGGTGGCTGGGCCCATCAAGCGCTACCAGCAATTCCTGCCCAAGCTGCGAGCGGAACTGGCGAATTGGGCTGTGGATTGGCAACGGGGCATCACGCGCATCCTGGCCGGGCTGGCAAAGAAGTTTGCTATCGCCGACCTGTTGACGGCATATACCAATCATCTCAACGTCGCCGACCTGGCGGTCGCCAACCGAGCCATGTTGCCGGTGTGGCTGCTGGCGTATGGGATGAAGATCTACACGGACTTTTCGGCGTACTCCGACATCGCCATAGGATCGGCGCGGCTGTTTGGCATTCCTATTCCCGAGAATTTTGACTGGCCGTATCTGCAGACCAACATCGCGCAATTCTGGCGGCACTGGCACATTTCGCTGACTTCGTGGCTGATGGACTACGTGTATATCCCGCTGGGCGGTTCGCGTGTGGCGCCCGGGCGCGTGTATCTCAACGTGATCATCACGATGTTGATCAGTGGGATATGGCACGGCGCGGGCGTCAATTTTGTTTTGTGGGGACTGTGGCATGGACTTTCGCTGGCGATTCATCGAGCATATCGGCGGCTGTGGCCGCTGCCAGCAAATCCGTCGGCGTTGTCTCAATTCGGTTCATGGCTGCTGACATTTGTGGTGGCTAATCTGGGATGGGCGTTTTTTTGCATGGATGTGCATACGGCGTTTTTTTTCTTTCATAGACTGTTCCTGGGTTGATGGGTGAAGCGATGAATGTGCTGACTTGGCTGACGGAATTTCTCGAATACCTGGGCGGCTCGCGGGACAATCCGCCGAAAGGGTTTCCCGTGGCAGTCGCGAATCCGGTGTTCTGGGGACTCTGGTGGGGCGCGCTTTCGCTGGTGATTTATATTTTCTGCGGGCAGAGTTCAAAATTTATTTATATCGATTTCTAAGCTTTGCGGGAGAGGTATAACCGGAATGGAAGGGCAGGCCAACGTCACTCGCGCACAATTCCTTGCAACGGTGATGGTGTGCATGGCGGTGCTGTTCACAGCAAGCCTAGTGGTCAAGAGACTCACGGCGCATACGGTTTCGCGACGGCTGCTGGCGGAAGCCCGGGATGCTTCTTATGAGCAAATCATTGCGCTGGGCAATTCGTTGATGCGATCCGGCTTTGTGCCAGAAGCATTCGCACCGCCCGCGGCTGCGCAGAGCAAGTCGCCGGCGTTCAACCTGGCCATGGGAGCTTCGTCGCCAGCAGAGCAGCTGCTTCTGTTACGCGCAGGGCTTCGAGCGATGTCCAACGTACGGCTGTTGCTCTATGGCTTCTACGATTTCCAGCTTACTGACCCGGTGGCCTTTTCTTCCGCCGACCTGATTGGCAATCACGACATCCTGTACTACGACGAACCCGAATTCGCCCGCCGTTTCTACCGGATGAGCCGGTATGACACGGCCGCGTTTGAAATTGAGCGGAGGCTGCCGATGCTGGCCGAACGCGGCGCCGTGTGGGGCAAGGTGGAGCTGCTGCGGCGCGCCATCTCGCAGCAAGGCATGCCCAAGGAAGTCCGCAACCAGTTTGGGCGCGCGGCCGACTTCACACTGCTGGAGGCAAAGAGCCGCGACGAGTTCGAGCAGCACTGCGCAGTAGCGTCCCAGGCGCCGCTGAATGCGCCCGTTGCAGAAATTATTCATGAAGCGCAGGAGCGGGGAATTCGAGTGGTCTTTATCGTCATGCCGCTGCCGCCGCGGCACGTGCAGCTGTTTTACGACACTCCGTCCTGGACAAATTACCAGCAGCACATCCGGCAACTGCTTGCCGCGAGCGATGTCGCCTATCTCGACGCCAGCCACTGGATTCCTGAAGTGACAAAGTTTGGCGACGCGCTGCACCTGAGCCCAGAAGGGGCGGAAGAATTCTCCCGGCGTCTGGGCCAATCCTGCGGCGAGCTTAGGCGTTCTTGCGGCGGCGAGTAAGCAATGTCCGCTCAAGCCGGGATGCGTGTCTTGCCTCGGCCTTACGGGTGAGGTTGCTGGAGCAAGGACCGCAGCCCGTCATTTAGTGCTTAGCGCGGAGGCGAGGGCGAGTCCAATTCCCACAGGAATGTCGGACCCGTCCGGCTTTCGAATTGAGCCTTGAGGTGCACGGCGGACCGGTAGTGGTCGAACGATTCGTAAGGAACACCGCAATGCTTACCCAGAAAGTTGTCCCACACCGGCTTTGACAGGTCCACCACTCCCAGAAAGAACACTTTGCCGCCGTGGGCTTGCGTATTGCGCACGGCTGCGTCTACATCACTGATCAAGCCGGTCCTGCGCACCGTAGCTATGTCCATCACGGGAAGGAATTGGTTATCGTGGGCCCACAAGTAGGCATACATTACGGAAACGCTGTCCGCTCCACGGTCCAGCACTACGAAATCCTTTTCGCCCACAAACTGCTTCACTTTGCTGGCTTCTTCAAATTCAAAGGGCTGATGCCAGTGATTGCGAAAGGCCCAGGGGAGATTGAACGCCACGCCCAGGAGAAAAAGCAGCCCTGCGATCCTGCAGGCGACCCACAACTGCCTGGATGCTTGCGAGAATTGACCAAACGCGACCGCCACGAGTACCGCGAGACAAGCCAGCGGCTGAATCCAGAATTTTCCATAGAGCGGGCTCCAGGTCAGAAGCGGAATCAGCGTGAACACCACGCCGGTAAGCGACGCCAGGACAGCCGTTCGCTCCTGCGGATTCAACGCAGCCCAGCGCCTGAGCACGGTGTAGCCGCAGAAGAACAAACCAAGCCACAAGGCGACTATCAAGAACGTCACGGGGAGGAACACCGAGCGAGGGCCGGTCAAAAAACCGCGCATCCCGTTGAAGAATGGGACAACCGGAAAGCAGTTGCGGACCAGACCCAGAGGCAGTTTCAGCCATTGGTTCAAACTAAGGTCGAGGTAGGCTTCAGCATCTTCCTGGTGAAGAAACTTGGCCAGCATGGCGGCGCGTGGAACGCCTATAAGCGAATACGCCCAGCCAAAAATCAGCACGCAGCCGGCTGCGAAGGCGGTGCCTAACGTTGCCAGGCGCAACGCCAGGTTTACGGGTGTGGATTTTTTGGCGCTGGCAAAACTGACGATTGTCACGGCGGCCGCCGGAGCGATAAGCACCATGGAACGATATGTCGCCATGGCCAGCGTAAAGACCAATCCGGAAAGGGCGAGTGGCCACAGCCGGTTGTCTCCGAGCGACAACAGTGCGAGTGCGATCGCCAGAAAGCTCCAAAAAGCGCCGACCATCGGTTCGTTGGGATTCGTCGCCTGGGCCAGAAAGGCCGTAGTGAATCCGTAAGCCAGGCAAACCGTCGTGGTAAGTTTCCAGGAGGAGGTCAGCCGCAAAATGATCCAGTAAAGAATAGCGATGCTTCCTGCCGCAGCCAGGCCATTCATGGTGTCCACCGCAAGAAAGAAACGCAGCGGATCGCCGAGATTGAAACCCAAAGCGCCAACGGAGCGCGTCCAGAGCAGGACGTTGACCAGATAAAGCAAATGATTATTGGGATGAAAGAGCAGCGTGGGATGGGTGTAAACGGTCAGACAGCGTGGCGCGCCGTCGACAAAAAAGCAGTCGCGAGAGCGCAGCGCAAATGTCACCAGCGCGGTGGCTGTAAATGCCAAAGTCGCCTGATGAGCTGGTTTCAGCAATGGGGCGCGCCAGTAAGTTTCATCAAATCGATGCTAATGGTACTACAGGCTGCAGTGCGATCCAGACTCCAGCAGTGGCTGCTTCGCTGGCGTCGCAGCAAAATTCTTCGTAAAAGTTTCGCAACGATGGATTCCTGTCCACGACCCGGTGGTATAGTTCTGCGCGCTGCCGCCGGCGGCATCGCGAAACTTACGGCGGCCGCAAATGTGAAATAAGCGTAGTCGAGGAAGATCTCGCCATGAAACATCGATGGGAAAGCGTGGTCGTCAGTGTGTTCGTGATGAGTCTAGCCCTGGGATCCGTGCAAGTGCAGCCACTGCGCGCCCAAGCCAAGAACCCGTATGGCGGCGACGCCAAAATGATCAAGGTCGGGGAATCCCAGTTCCGCGCCAATTGCGCATTCTGTCATGGACTCGGCGCAAGAGGCGGTGGCCGGGGGCCGGACCTCTCTCGCAAACCAAAAAAGCACGGCGATTCCGACCAGGACCTCTTCAGCACCATCAATAATGGCGTGCCTGGCACGGCCATGCCGCCGAACGGGGCCACGCAGCAAGGAGTGGGGATGACCGAACAGGAAATCTGGCAGGTCATCACGTACATCCGCAGCGTGGAAAAAACGGGCACGACTCTGACCGGCAACGCGACACATGGCCGTGAGCTTTTTTACGGAAATGCCGCCTGTTCGACTTGCCACATGTTTCAAGGGAAAGGAGGCCGCCTGGGGCCGGATCTGACCGGGGTGGCGACCGCGCGCTCCACCAGTTATCTGGTTGAATCGCTGCGCAATCCCAGCAAGCGGCTGGCGCAGGGCATCAGCGAAGCGATGAAGGAGTTTTCCACCGAGTACGAAACGGTGAACGCCGAAACCGCGGACGGCACCAAGTATCAAGGTACCTTGCTGAACGACGACAGCTTTACCGTGCAATTTCTTGATACGCGCGAGCAGGTACATTCCTTTGACAAGTCTTCCCTCAAGTCGCTGCAAATCTCGCGTCAATCACTCATGCCCGCGTACGACGAAAAGATGCTTCCGGAAAAAGAGTTGCAGGACCTTCTGGCGTTCCTGTTCCAGCAAGGAGGCGCCAAGTGAAATTCCACTACTCGGCACTGGTCACATTGCTTCTGATCACGCCGGCGTTTTGCGCGGCACCCGTCGCTGCGCAGGTCACCGCCGACCGGCTGCTCAACGCTTCTAAGGAACCACAGAACTGGCTTATGTATTCCGGCGACTACAATGGCCGCCGCCACTCGTCGCTGGAGCAAATCAACACCGGCAATGCCGCGCAGGTGGTGCCAATGTGGGCCTACCAAACCATGGCCGGGGGCAAATTTGAAACCACGCCGCTGGTGGTGGACGGAATTCTCTATGCCACCGGGCAAGACGACCGTGCCTTTGCACTCGACGCGCGCACCGGCCGACCCATCTGGCAGTACCAACGCGCTCTGCCCGACGACATTCGCCCTTGTTGCGGCCGCGTCAATCGTGGGCTGGCCATTCTCGGCGACAAAGTGTTTCTGGGCACGCTCGATGCGCACGTAATCGCGCTCGACGCAAAAACCGGCAACGTGGTGTGGGATGTCGCCGCGGTGGACTACACGAAGGGCTACAGCTTCACGCTGGCCCCCCTGGTCATCAAAAACATGGTGCTGGTCGGAATTTCCGGCGGCGAGTACGGCATTCGCGGTTTTATTGACGCCTACGATGCCCGCACCGGTCAGCGCAAATGGCGTTTCTACACGGTTCCCGCGCCTGGCGAACCGGGCGGCGATACCTGGGAAGGCGACTCCTGGAAAATTGGCGGGGCGCCTGCATGGATCACCGGCACCTACGACCCTGAAACTAACACCACGTTCTGGACCACCGGCAACCCTTCGCCTTCCAACCGCGGCGAAGGCCGAGCCGGCGACAATCTTTACTCGAATTCGCTGCTGGCACTTGACCCGGACACGGGAAAGCTCAAGTGGCATCTGCAGTTCACGCGACACGACGAACACGATTACGATGCCACGCAAGTTCCAGTGATGGTCGATGAAGATGGAAAGAAATTGATCCTGCAGGCCAACCGCAATGGCTTTTTCTATGTGGTGGACCGCGCCACCGGCAAGCTGCTGCACGCCGATTCCTATGCCAAAGTTTCCTGGAGCAAAGAGAAGGACGCCAACGGCCTTCCCATTCCCGCCAAAGAGGGATCGCCCACGCTGGAAGGGAATCGCGTGTGCCCCGGCGCCGCGGGCGCCACCAACTGGATGTCGCCGACCTACGATCCGCAAACTAAGCTTTTCTACGTGACTGCACGCGAGCAGTGTGATGTATTCTCCACCGCGCCCCAGCCTTACGAAGCAGGCCACGCCTACTACGGTTCGGCGTATTTTCCCAATGACGACGCTGAACCTTTTTACGGAGCGTTGCGCGCACTGGATCCGGAAACCGGCAAAGTGAAATGGGAATGGAAGCATCCGTCGCCGACCTGGTCGGGCGTTCTTTCGACGGATGGCGGGCTGGTCTTTACCGGCGATGCCGAAGGAAACTTCATCGCGCTGGACGCCGCCACCGGCAAAGCGCTATGGCACTTCCAGTGCGGCGCTTCGGTCTATTCGTCTCCGATGACCTACGCCATCAACGGCAAACAATACGTCGCCGTAGCTGCGGGCACCACTCTCTTTGCCTTCGGACTGCCGTAGCAAAGGGTCAGGCTGTGAAACAGCTAAAATTCCCCGCCGTGCGAACACAAATCAAACGCAAGCCTCCGCCGCGTTCGACCACTCCAACTGCACCGTGTACTGCCCCAACTTCTTGGTCTTCCACGCGCAAATGTCCCCGATCTCGCCGTTGGAATCGTCATACCATCCCTGCCCGGGAACGGGATCAGTAATCGCCTCGCACAGCTCATGCGACGAAGTAGAAGTCAGCGCGTCGAGCGTGGTCAGCCCTCCTTCGCATCCCGTGCAGTTCGGGTAGGGCATCGCTGCGTAAAAAATGCTGTCGCTCGTAGCGTCATGGTAGCCGCAAAAATCGGTGCACGACGCGCTGCCGCCCTGCTCGACCTGGGTTCCCGGTGGCAAGAACACAAAGTACAGCGAATTGGCATTCTTGGCCGCCAGCGTGCCCGCCACAATCTGCGCTGCCAGCATCTGCTGAATCGCCGAATCCTGCACCTTGGCGCCCGGCTCCGAAGTGGTTAGCGTCACCGAACCGGTTCGCGAGCCGTGACCGATGGTTTTTCCGGGCACGCTGTACTCGCCCAACTGGTCGATCAGCTTGCTGGTCAGCACAAAATCAAAAAAGTCGTTCATCTGTTTGGCCACCGCCGAATTTGCCGCCGACTGCCAGGCTTTGCCCCAGAACACCGTGAATACCTCGACATTCGTGAGCAGCGGCCCGTTGCGATACGTGAGTTGTGGGGTGACCGCGGCGCCGAGCCGCGGCGCAGTGTGCAGAGGCACAATCCGCCACGGATGTTTGAACTTGGTCTGCGGCGGCTCGTGTTGCCCCGCGGCCGGCTCTGCGATTCTTATGGTTTTGGGACGTGGTGCCATGTGCGCTCCTCCCCGGCTGCTCCGAACGGGCGCCTGGACTGGGAAGGGCTTGTTTCGCCGGAAGCTTCACGCTACCGCGATCGCGGGCGCAAGTAAATGGTACGACGCCGCGTGGACGGACTCTCAGAAACGATGCAAACTGGCACTGTGGGCGAAGCAATCGAGAGGCGGATTATAGCCTTCCACGCAGACGACCATGGCGTATGGGTGGCTGACCTCGCGTGTGGCCACACGCAGCATGTCCGCCACAATCCGCCTTGGGAGGTGCGTCCCTGGGTCACGACGACCGAAGGCCGCTCTTCTCATATCGGGCAGAGTCTTCGTTGCAAAAGGTGTGAAGAGCAGGCTCGCGAGTCCGCTAAAGAAACTATCTAACGCGAATCAGACGCCCGCGCTCCGCTACGAGATGTTCTTCAACGTGGTTTCGATGAGTTTCGTCGTCCCGGTATAGGGATCGCCCTCTGTATCCCACTCGATCGAAAAATATCCTTTGTAGGTATGCTTCTTCGCGATCGCAAACACCCGCGCCATATCTACCGGAACCGCCACGCCTTTCGGCGTCATCGAAACATCCTTCACGTGCGAAATTCCATAGGCGTGAGCGAACATCTGGTCCAACCCGCGATAAGCATCTTCCGCCGGCAGCGCGGCAAAGCTGTTGCCAAAATCGGGCAGCGCGCGGTCCCACGGGCTGTTCACCCGATCCAGCACGCTCGCAATAAAAAACGGATCCTCGCTCACCGGATTGTCGTTCTCATGATGCACCACCACGTTCTTGCCGGCCGCGTACGCCGCGATCACCGTCAACGACTCCGCCACCAGCGCCGCATCCGGCTTGCTGCCATCCTCCGAGGCCATGTTGATGCGCACACTCGGCGAACCAATATGCGCCGCCACGTCAATCCAGCGCTTACCGAACGCCACGGCGCGTTCACGCACCGCGGCATCCTTTGAGTAAAAGCTGTCCTCGCCGTCGGCGGCGATGTTGGCAAAGCCGCACCCCGCTTTTTTCACGGTGTCGCGCAGTTCGTCCAGATACGCCGTGTCCAGCGAAATGAAGTGCTCGCTCCACGGTTCGATATGGCTGACGTTGAACTTCTGTTTGACGTGACTGGCGAACTCCTTGATCGGCATCTTGGCCGACGTTGCGTGCGGATCATGTGCGCCCGAGATAAATGCGCGGAAGGGATACGACGCCACGGAGATACGGTCGCGCGGAGCGGCAGGGAAGTGAACCGAAGGCGCCGAGGCTTGCCCGCCTCCCAAAAGGAATTTATGAGTGTTGGTCAGGTCCGGAGCGATCGCGCTGGCGATGGCCGTCTTCAAAAAATCGCGGCGTATGATTTTCATAGCCGCCCAGTGTAGCGCAGCCCGAACCCGGTGCAATCGCTTTCTCTAACGCGTCTGCGGCGCCGACGCCGCCCCCGCGTTGGCGGCGGGCGCCTTGCCGATTGCGTCGCCATTCACGACCAGTTCCACGCGGCGGTTGCGCTGCCGCCCTTCCGCCGTATCGTTCGAAGCCACTGGCTGGGTTTTCCCAAATCCGCGAGCCGCAATCGTGGACACCGGTACGCCCTGCTCCGCCAGAAAATCGCGCACACTGTCGGCCCGCCGCTCCGAAAGCTGCTGGTTGAATTCATCCGTGCCCACGCTGTCTGTGTGCCCTTCGATCTGCAGATTCAGCCCGGGATGCGCCAGCAAAATCCCCGAAATCTTGGCCAGTTTCTCGCGCGCCGCAGGTTTCAGGGTCGCGCTGCCGGTGTCGAACAGCACATCCGACATTTGAACAATCAAGCCGCGCGCCGAATCCTGCGTTTGCAAGATCGAATTCAGTTGGCTCAATAACTGCGCCCGCAAATCGGCCTTTTCCGATTCCGCCTTTGCCGCGGCCTGCCTTGCTTTTTCGGTCTCTGCCTCCGCAGCCTGCTTTTGCTGCAAAGCGGCTTGCTGCTCCGCCAGAGCCGCTGTGCGCGCCGCCTCGGCCTCCTGTTTTGCCTTGGCCGCTTCCGCCGCGGCTTTCTCCGCTTCCTGCCTCATCTTCTCCGCGTCGGCCTTTGCGGCTTCGGCTTGTTCACGCGCCTGGTCGGCCGCCATGCGGCGTTCCACTTCGGCCGCCGCATCCGTGCGCGCCTTAGCCTCTCGCTCTTCGGCTGCTCGTTTGTCAGCAGCAATTTTTGCCTGCGCGTCTTCCTCCGCTTTGGCCTTCACCGCCATCACGCGGCCTTCTTCGGCCGTCTGGACTGCGTCGCGCGCCGCCGCTTCCACCGCCTTGCGATCGCGTTTTTGCCGGTAGGCGTCCTCCGCGGTCTGCAGTTGCTGCTCGGCCTTGCTCAGCGAGGCACCCGAATACTTGTCCGCGCCCGCGTTCTTCTCGATGCGCACCGCATTGCGCGCTTCAAACAATTCCAGCGGGGTCTTCGAATCAATTCCAAAAATCGCATTCTCGATTTTGGTGTTCGACGATGAATACGCCTCCGGCCCGATCAGCTCATAACGCGCTTCCACCGGCTGAGACCCTTCGTCCGCCGCATTTTCCAGCACCACAAACGTTCCCGGCTGAGTCACCGCAAAATACGGTTCCGCGCTCACGATCATTCCAAACGTCTGCATCTCGGTGATGGCCTTCACTTCGGCCCCGCCGTTTTTCAGGGTGAGCTCACCCAGGTTCTCCGCGCGGCCTTGTGGAGAGACCGCCCACAGCACATAGGTCAGGTATTGCAATCCAAACCGCGTGGCCGGTTCCAGCCCCACGAATCTCGCTTCAATCTCCACCCGATTGCCTTTGTTCTTCACTTCCGCTTCGCCCGCGGCGGTCTGGTGCGGCTCGGTCGCATGAAACGCGATTTTCAGTGTGGTCCCAGCGCGGCGATAATTCACGGCGCGAACGCTGCGCTGCACCGGTTTGGCCGCGTTAGCGGTAGCCGGGGCGGTATTTTGCGCGGCGATGCCGTCCCCAAAAAACAGCAAACCCGTCGCCAGCAACAGGACGGGCGCGCCGTAAGACGCGATGCGTGAGGGTTGGACCACAGCTTTGCTCCCGAGAACCGGCGCGGCGATCGTTCGGGTGCGCCGGTCTGCAAGTGGAATGTTCGGTCTAGACAAAGGGTAACAAACCGGGCCGCCGCCGCGCTTGCTATCCGCCGATTTTGTCGAACTCATTATTACGACGCTCGGACAGCCTCAACCGGTTACACCGGCCAGTGGCTGACTCCCAGGCCGGTATCCTAATCCCCGAAACACGCCATACGCGACCGGCCCCGTTGCGAGCAGCCACGGCGCCCACCGCCACACGAACGGCTCGCTGTAATAAATCTTCACGCCGCACAAAATCGCCGGAAACAATATCGCCCAGGCCAGCCCGATCGGTCCGCCCGGCACGCGAAACGCCCGCGCCGCATCCGGCATTTTCCTGCGCATGCCCCACACCGCCAGCAGCGTAAGCAGTGACGTGGCAATCCGCGCCCAGATATAAATATTCACCAGGTCCGCCACTTGAAAGCGCGCCAGCAGGCAATACACCACCAGCGAAACCGCGATCGCGCGCGCCGGCGTGCCAAACCTTGGGTGCAGCTTGCCCAGCCACGCCGGCAAATAACCGTCCTGCGCCATCGCCGCCGGAATCCGTGTCGTGTACAAAATCGTGCTGTTGGAAAGGGAAGCGGTCCCGATAATCGATGCCAACAGCATGGCCACGCCCAGGGCGTACCCGCCAATCCGCTGCGAAGCCTCCACGATATACCCCGTCTGCCACTCCTGCCAGTTGCCCAGCGCCGCAATCGCCAGCCCGCCCGGCAGCGTGAACGTCAGAATGTTCATCGGCGTATTCCACAATAAGATTCTCGGAAAGGTTTTCTGCGGGTTCTCCATTTCCCCGGTCACGCTGGACAACTGCTCGTAGCCCGCATAGTTCCACATCGCCAGCGCCAGTCCTTCGCCGAACACCGAGCCGAACGGCCGCCCCGGCGGAATCCACGGATGCAGCGGATTGTGCTGCCAGTGCAGCAACGCCGCGACGCACAGCCAAAGCGCCGGAATCAGCACCGCCACCAGCATCGCCACCGAAAGCCATCCCGAAACCTGAATCCCGCGAATATTCAAATAAGCGAAAGTGCACAGCACCGCGCATGCGCCCGCCCACTTCGCGTTTCCGGTCAGCCACGGCAAATAGTGCCCCAAATAATCCATCACCAGCACGCCGTACAGGCTGTTCAACAAAAACGTGCCGGCCCAATTCCACCAGCCGCACTGAAATCCCCAGAAATCTCCAAAAGCCGCGCGGCTCCAGCGATAAAATCCGCCCTGCACCGGCAGGATGCTGTTCAGTTCCGCCGATGCAAATGACATCGGGATGCTCCAGAACACCGGCACAAACGTCAGGAACAGCAGCGCCATGCCCGGCCCCGACTGCGAAAAAATATCTTCGTAGCCAAACGGCCCGCCCGCCGTGTACCCATAAAAAATCGCCAGCAGCGGCAAAAATCCAATGGTGCGAACCGCCGCCCGCGTTCCGGATGATGTCGTGTTGTCAGCAGTCAATGCGGTGACCTGGGTGCCCGTGGCGCCCTCGGCGAAGGATGCTACCTCGCGCCCTGGGAATTGCAAAGGCCATCGCCCACTGCCCGCCAAACTCAAATTGCGCCGGACGCAGCGCATCCGCTAGACTCGGCGTCGCTATGAAACGCACATTTCTTCTTCTCTGCTTGATAGGTTTCGTTATCGCACCGGCACGGGCGCAGCAGCCGAAGTCCCTTTTTTACCTGACCAGCGATCCAACATCCGTGCGCTCCTTCCTGGCGCACGCCGACAAGGTGGATATTCTGGTGCCGGCCTGGTACGCGACCAGCGCCGACGGCCTGGTCTCCGGCGGACCGAACCCGCTCATTATGGAGACCGCGAAGCAACGCCACGTTCCC
>Ga0209579_10001250_pt1 | contig 21517 bp, 21 predicted proteins | sample Coa_R1_2_FD_187152 | JGI IMG/M metagenome (GOLD analysis project Ga0209579, IMG submission 187152) | Surface soil microbial communities from Centralia Pennsylvania, which are recovering from an underground coalmine fire - Coalmine... | ecosystem: Environmental > Terrestrial > Soil >... | reverse complement strand
GATCGACAAGGCATTGAGCTTGTTGACGCCCAAAATCGCTGGGCGGGCCCCTATCGGTTAAAGCTGGCGGCAGCGTCAATCTCGTTTGATCGCCCAATCGGTGAGGTGAAACGCATCCTCGCGGTTCGAGCCAAGCGGGAATCCACTGACCTGGACACGTTCTATCGATTTGTCTTCCTATACTCGCGTGCGGACTGGCTTTACTTTCGGGGAAGACTTGTGGGCCCAAGAGCACGGATTTTCGGCAATGACAATGCATACCAGCACTTCCTAGCGATGGCCGGGGACTTAAGCTTCACTCCCCGACTACGCCTCATGGCGTGTTTGGCCGCAGTACGTGTGTTATTTCGGTTGGGAAGATTCCAGGCCGCTCTGAAAACATTGGAAGAAAATAGCAAATTGTCGGAAATCGCAAATGACCCAGTCTTGAAATCGCATTACTATCTTGCAATGGCTTGGTCGTACCAGCGGCAAGCGAGTGGTACATCATCAAATCGGATCACTGAAGCGGCCCTCCGCACTGCTCAGAAATGGGCGGAGACGGGTGGGGACCGCGCTTCGTTAGGTCTTGTGGCATACCGAAGAAGCGGATTTCTCACCAAGAAGGGACGGCATCGAGAGTCCATTGCCGAACTTGTTTTTGCTATCGAATCTGCGCTGATTACAGGCAATTTCGATCACGTCCAGGCATACTGCAGCGATATGGGCAGCGTAATCCATCGCCTCGGACCGCGGTTCTACAAAGATTCGAGAAGATGGCTCCTGCTCGGTATCACCGTCGCTCGATGGATGCGGATTGGTCGGGAAGACGCTCATGGCGAAATGATTCTCGGGAAAATCTATGCGGAACGAGGCGAACAGCCTGGCCTCGCGCGGTTCTGGCTTAAGCAGGCCGAACGCACAGCAGAACGCTCTGGGAATAAGCTGAATCTCGCGGACGTGAAAATGGTTTGGGCATTCTGGCATCAACAGTTCGGAACGCCCAGTGACCAGATTCGGACCTTGGCCGATGCTCTCCTCCTGTTCCGGCAACTGCGTAATTTTGACTGCCGACAAAAGGAGCGCTACATGGCGAGAAAATTTCCGAGCCTCTGGCCGAGAGTCGTAGCGTTGGCACAATCGGGATCGGCGGAACAATAGAGACGTAGGGGCTTCGCGCCGGCGCCGCTCATCCAACGATTGCTGGTGGAAGGTCTGATGCTTGGGTTACTCGGGACTGCGGCCGGTGGCGAAAGCGGGGCAGCATCTCCATGTTGACCAACAGATTCTCGAAATGGAGACCACCGTCGATGGTTTCGTCGCGTTTCGGTTCGCGAGGCTGCCTTCTCAAGGCTGCCTCGCTATCTAACAGTTTTAGTTTTCGGCCTGAAAATCGACGTTCGGGTCGGCAATCCGAGCCACGAGCTTCTGATGCCGCTCGCCTTCCGGAAGCCGGTCTGCCATAGCGTTCAGGTGCTCAAGCTCAGCCGCAATCTGATTTTTGGACTTGCTAGCCATCGGTTCATCCCCCTTCCTGAATGTCTAATACTCATGTCCAAACCGAAATCAGCGTCTTTATTTTCCGGCGATGCAAGCATTTGAGACTGATTCGACAGCGCGCGAGCTCGCCATCATGCACTAGGTTTAGCGCAGTCGGATTGGCTCTTCTACGAGATCTGGGTTTAGACAAAGGATGAGTTGAAGCTGCGCCAATTATGCTTCCGTTACAATAGAAAGCTGGGCAAATTCAAACGTCGATTTTTCAAGGCCCTGAGAGAATGGAATCACTTGGCTGGCGACCGAACGCATTATGCTGACCAACCGCATTAGTTCTTGGCACGACCCTCAGATCGCTGTAGGTGCTTCGACGATTGTATGGGGAATGATACTAGTCGTTAGCGCCACGGCACAGGCACCGACGGCCCACGTTCGCGTGACGGTCCACGACGAGACGGGAAAGGTGCTAAGCGGGGCTCGAATCACGATCAGCGAATCGGGACCGGCAGCTGGCGCGTCAACGGTGACGAATTTCGAAGGCAAGGCGATCGTGGAGTGCTCCCGAGAGGCGCAATGCACCATCGAGCTTGCGCTTTCCGGTTATCTCACGACACAGAAAACGATTGAAGCGAACGACGTTGCCGAAGGTGTAGACATTGACATTATGCTCGCTCCTGCCCTTCAGGATCGACAAACCCTGACAGTGCAGGCCGATACTTCGGGGCCGCTCGTTGCGACGGAGAACAGCCAGACTGAACTCAAAATGGAGGATACGACTTTGTCGCCACTCCGCCCGGTGACGCTGCTCGATACACTTCCGCTCGTTCCCGGTGTTGAGCGAACTCCTGATGGACGGATCACAATTGCAGGAGCCGATGAAGCGCACAGTACGTTGTTGATCAACTCTGTTAATGTCACCGATCCGGCAACCGGAGGATTCGGCCTGAGCGTCCCTGTAGACAGTGTCGACATGGTCAAAGTTTCTTTGTCTCCTTATCTCGCACAGTATGGAAGCTTTACGGCTGGGGTAGTGAGTGCCCAGACGCGCCGCGGCGGTGACAAGTGGAAGTTCGATCTCAATGACCCCCTACCGGAATTCCGCATTCGAAGCGGCCATTTGGAGGGATTGCGTAGTGCTACCCCCCGCGTCGATGTGGCCGGACCCTTGATTGGAAATCGCCTCTATTTGCTAGAAGGCACAGAATACCTCGTGAACAAGGTGGAAGTGCGCACGTTGCCCTTCCCGATGAACCAGATTCGCAGTGATGCAGTCAATTCATTTACTCAATTCGATGCCTCAATCGATGCGAAGCAAACCCTCACTGCGAGTCTGCACTTTGCGCCTCACAGACTGCAATATGCAAACTTGAACTATTTCGACCCCGAATCAGTGACTCCGAACGCCAACTATCAGGAAGATACTGGCACGCTGCTCCACCGTTGGGGACTCGGCGAGGGCCTACTGACCAGTACGTTCTCGGGAACGCGGGTGGCCGCTAACGTTACTCCGCAATCTGCGGGTGAGATGATCTTGACCCCGAGTGGGAACAGTGGGAGCTACTTTGCGCAGGGCGTGCGTGAGGCTACTCGCTTTCAGTGGATGGAAACGTGGACTTCAGGACAAATTGACTGGCATGGAAAGCACACGGTCGGGGCTGGCTTGGTGTTGGCTCACGCGAACGATGAAGGCAACCTCGCAGGATCGACGACGTTGATTGAGAATGCTTCAGGGATTCTGCTGCGGCTGTGATCGAGGTCAGATCAGGAAGAGCAGGTGAGCAAGTTGGTAGTTATCACTTTCTAAATATATTGAGAGCCGGAACGGCTCCTCCCGCTGCCGGTGAGGTTAGCATCACAGTCGACTGCGCCGTCGCTCGCATTTCCTGCGAGGCCCTCGTTCTGTCCCATTTCACGGAAGGTGTGAGGCCGACCTGGAATGTCGGAAACTTACTAAGTATCGTTAGAGCCAAAGAATGGCAAGAAATAGGTATAGAATATCGGTCCTGCACCAGCATCCCTCACTCGTTTCCCCGTTGACAAAAGGCGAATCTGTGGTCTAATCAATCCACGATTCCCGTCACTCCTTTCCTAGCGTGTTGCAGTATCTGTCTGCAGCCATCTCAACATCAAATAACGGTCGTGGGAATCTTCAATCATTCAGCATGAGTCAGGCAGAGACTGACGATTTCTGCTCGACTTCGGCTGGACAGGCGATGCCTTGGGGGCCAGATAGGTGTCGGATCTTTTTGGGTGGTTCCAAAGCTACTTAAATCTGTCGAAGATCGCCGCCCTCACCGTGCCGGGCATGGTGATCGCCTTCGCCCTGATCCTGGTTCTCGGGCCGATTCCCTGTCGCGATGACGTCAAGAATTGTCCGTATTGCACGGATTCTCTCAAGCCGGTGGCAGTCTCTCCGGCAACCCAGGAAGCCGAGAATCTTGAAGCCCATTTCTTGATGACGGACCCGACCGGTATCCAGCATGAAGATGGAAAAACGCTCGTTGTTAGGTGGGACTCAAAAAGTAACTCAAGCACCGCCGAAAAAAGCGGACAGACCGGCCCGAGCGTAATTTTCACGAGCACGTCGAACCCGGACGCCAGCGACGTCGCCACGTATAAATGGACGGTCGATAATAAGCCGATCTGCGGCACCTCCGAAACGACTCCTGCTGGGGGTAACAGCAGTTCGCAGACGAAATCCCCACCCGGGAACAAGGCGGACAAGAAGGGCAATTCCAGTCCATCCGATTCAAATCCCGCAAAAAAAGCAAAGGGAAGCAAGGACGCGCCGCCGACCGATCAGAGCGCCACTCCAAAGGCGGACTTCTCCTGCAAGCAAATCTTGGCCTATACGTTTCCAGAGCCTGGATCGAAAGACGCGACTCAGGATGATGCCAAAGCCGCCAACACTCAGGGAGGAACTAAGAACCAATCCCCGGTCGAAATCCAAGACGACATCCACCAGGTCACCCTCACGGTGACTAACAAGGACGGCAAATCCGCCACAGTCTCCAGTTTGGTGGCAATTCTTCGGACGCCTCCCACTTCTCCTCTTGATGCGTCGATGACTTCGTGTTTCTATCGCGTCGATCCGCCAACACCGCTTCAGGACGGTGCGACCTGTCCCCAGCCAAAGCTTGACCAATTTCCAGAGAAGTTCTCTCTTCCCTATGGAGAGAGCAGACCGGTTCTGTTCCAAACAGGAAATGTCGATCCGAAGGCGAAATATCTTTGGAAGCAGGATGGTAAAGCCATCTGTTCTGGACGGACCTGCCTGATCCCCTTCAATTCTCCGGATGGCAAGGCTAACCCAACTGGAACATGGGCAGTATCGCTTGAGGTCACCAAAGACAAGAAGAAGTCCACAGCAGAACAACTTTTGGTCCGCAATGCCGTACCAGCGATAGTTGCACACCCAACAGGTCTTTCCTTTCTCACCGACAAGCATGGAAGAGTACTCGATTCTCCGCAGACGCAGCTCATTGCTCTTAGGATTGCTCCGGAATTGAAGATCCCCAGCTTTGCGATCTCGAAGACTGGTCCAGGCCGCGATCTGTTTGCCTATTTCCTGACCGAAAAAGATGAGCACGGAAAAGATATCCCCCTAAAGAGCACCGAACTTGTTGCGGGCAGAGAGTATCTTCTCCATGTCAACTATTCCCCCGACCCGTGGTACTCCCCGCGCTTCCTGATGGATCGCTTTCGTGCGAAACGCGGAGCCTCGGTCAATGCAACCTTGTCAATCGTAGCGCTCGATCAATCAACCGGAGTTGAAAAGCAACTCTCCCTCTCGATCCCTCTCTCCGCGGCTCCCGATCCGGATTTAGCTGTGGCCGCCGCTGACGCAAGCAAAAAGAAGAAGCTAGCCAATAACACCCTGATCACTTCAAGCGACACGTTTCTCAAAACTGGGACCGAAGCTAAGGGCGACGTGAATCGCGTACCCCTGACCGTAAGTTTGAAAGCAATTCTCCCCAATGACTCCGCCGTCGATACTTTCACTTCCTCTTGCAAAGGTGTTCCGGTCTACGTCGTCAGCGGTTCCCGGCCGCCTACTGGGGCAGCAGGTTCAGCGGGAGGATCGTCAAGCGAGAGCAAGCAAGGCACCCCGCAATACGCCGGCGAGACGGCGACGAGTGTTCAGGATATTTTGACCGTCTCCGACGAATGCGTGCTTGCGTTGACCCAACTCGACCAAGACCTCCAAGGCCAGATGGCCAATGCTCAGGCGAAGTTAACTCAGGATTCGGCAGAACTGACCGCGCTGACGACCGGTCTAACCGCAGCGCAAACCGCCGGAAACCAACTCATCGTCAAGGATCTTCAGCCAAAAGTAGGGGCGAAGACCAAGGAAGTTCGGGACGACCAGACCAACATCAAGTCGCTCACCCAGGCGGACACCTATGTCACCGGGTTGATCTCCTCGACCACCACCAATGAGAAGGGTGTGATCTCGCAGGTCAATAGCGGCCCCGCGGCAGCTTCGACGAACGCCGTGACCGATGTCTTCTCGACCATTCAGCAGCATTTCCTGATGTTCCTTCTTTTTTCTTTGGTGATCGGGCAAATGTTTGACCCGATTCAGCGCGGCTTGCTCTCCTTCGCCGGTCCACGGCGAAACGTCTTTGTGGCCTTCAACAAGGTCTATGGGACCAACCGGGGTGACGGAGAGTTTCGCTATGGAGATCGAAGGCTTCCCCCCTGGACGGCGGAAGAGAGCTACCTGCCCGACCTGCGAGAACCGGCAACGGTGGTTGAATCGGATGTGGTCAAGAAAAATGCCGATGAAAAGGGCCTGCGCTACAGCCCGGCGGACTTTCTGTTTCGACGGAACATGAACATCTACGATCAAAACTACGCGATTGGAGCCGGATACATCTCGCAGTCGGATTTCAATCTGATCTATAACGAATTCTTCCGCGAAAGCCAGATCACAACCGGGCTGATTCTGCCCCTCTTGATCCTTTCGATCTGTATCGGTATCCGTTACATCTGCTGCTCGACCTATTCCGCAGTTGGTTCGAGTTCTTGGTGGGCGATTGGATCGATCCTTGCGGCGGTCTACTTCGCAGTGGTAATCGGTCTTTTCATCCTTCTTCTGGTCGCATGCACGGGCTCTCGCGAATATGCAAAGGTCTTCAGTGAGGCTCTCCAAGGAGAAGTTCTTGCCCGACGCTACGCCGAGGACAAGACGGGCCGGGAACTCCAGAAGGAATGGCAGGACAATGAGCGCTGTCGCCAGAGACTTGAACGGCAACGGGATGAACTCAGACTGGAGCAAGCGAGGCTAAAAGCGCGAGAACAACATCTCGACTCAGAGCGCAATAAACGAAAGACTGAGGCGCAAGCTGTCGAGATTGCGCAGCAAATGAGGGCTGCATATCTTCATGCCTTAAAGGAATTCCCGCCATCGCCTCCGTCGTCGGATTACGCCAAGTGGCTTTTTGAAGAGGGCACGAAACTCCAGCGCGATCAGCAGCAGATTGCCGATATGAGTGATCTCGAGAAGGCAAGGACACTCGATCAGCAATACGACTCAAAAAGGAAAGCAAACGACCAATTGTTAGTTGAGAATCGCGATAGGCTCAAGAACAATTTAGATGCTGTTCAGAATGCGAATGAAAAACGGAAGAACTTGATATCCAGAATGCGAAGCTACAAGGAGAACGTTTCCGTCAAATGGGGCCTTCGAGACATGGCTGAATTCGCCTGGAAAGATCCTTTTCTCCAGGCCTGCACTCTACTTCTCGTTCCATGCTCCCTGCTCATCTTCGCCAATCTTCAAATTCTCGATCTGGGCACGTTGCCTGTGATCGCTATGCCCTCCTTGTTTCTGGCGCCGCTCTGGGTGGCCGGCTTGGACCGTTTACACAAGTACTACTCTGAATTGCAGGCACGCATCTCCGGAAACATTCTTCGCCAGCAACAGACCACGATCCAAAAAATGGTCGACGTGGTTACGTCGAGTTCGTCGAAGAAAGATCTGATGACAAACCTGAGTTCCGCGGTCGCTGAGCAGGGAACCGTGCTCAACTTCCTCGAAAACTCGAGCGGGTCAGTGGCGAGCAATCCAGATGAGTCCTCCGTCCCCGATCCGGATTCAGATCCGACTCCGCCAGCTACACCTCCTGCGGACGGAAGCGATGAACCGAAGGGAGATGGTTAGTTTTGACCAGACGACTGGTGGTGTCTTCAGCGGGTCTCATCAACACCTATGGCGCGGCCGGGTATAACGCCTTGCTTGGGAAATTGAACCAGATGTCTGGTTCAACATCAGGAGGGACGACGGCGCTCCACATCTTGGATGACACCTCCAATATGGCGAAGCACGGATTTTCTCCTGCCAGTTCCTCATCTGCAGATGATCTCCGGTCCGCCTTGAGACCTCTGCTCGAAACCGGAGATACGGTTGCAATCATCGGCGACCAACGCTGCTTCCCGGCCCACTCTGTCCCGAATCCGGTGTCCGACCGATCGATCGATCCGGACGACCAAATCCTGACCGACAATCCTTATGGCGACCTGGCCGGCAATCCGCCAAGCAACTGCACCCAACCGGAGATCAGCGTCGGTCGCATCGCTGCCGGATCCTCGGATTCGGTTGACGATCTCGCGGCCTTACTCGATTGGATGGCACAACCCTCGATGCGTACGGGCTATGTCGAGATCACGAGTCGACAGTGGCAAGACACGAGCAGTTTTGTGATGGCGGCGCTCGCCTCGGCCGAACGAGTCTTCGTCTCTCCCGATGCCCGAATCACGGCAGGCAATGCCGCCAATCTTGATTGCAAGTTTCTTTACTGCAATCTGCATGGATTTGCATCCGGGGGACCCTGGATGGGTTATGATCCCGCCCTCGCTCTTCCCGTACCCGCCGTTGTTCCCGCGGCCTTCCAGTCGATCTATGTCAGTGGCACGGTATGTTTCACCGAGGCTTGCTATGGCTTAGCGACGAGCCAAATGCCAACGAACTCTTCCTGCGCGTTGTCACTTCTGGCCGCTGGGGCTAAAGCCATCATCGGCGCAACGGGGCTCGCTTATGGAACCGCTACTGTCAATGCGACCGATCTAATTGATGCCGACGCTATGGCCAAAGGCTTTTTCAACAACGCATTGACTCCGGGAGAGTCCGTTGGAAACTGCATCCAAGCGGCACGCCAACTGTTGGCCAGCACGTCATCGGCCACCGATCCATTTGTGAAAAAGACACTGCTCGAATTTCAACTCCTGGGAGATCCATCCTATGTGCTTTCCTAAGAGCGGTCTCTGCTTGCCACTCGTTCTGTTGCTCCTAGCCGCTCCATTGGGTCATGCGCAGGGACAGACACCCTCGATCGATCAGAGACCGACCCCGGCCAACACGCAGGGACAACCCTTAACCAAGGCGCAGAAAAAAGCGAAGAAAGCTCAGGAAAAGGCAGATAAAGCGCAGGAAGAGGCGAATCGGCCCGAGGAAAGATCCACGGCTAGCGCGCAAGGACAAACCAGTTGCGATAGACGCCTCGATTCGTCCTTTGACTATCCAGTGATTGCCTACGACGCGAGTACCAGGACGGCCCAACTTCGATATCGATCCGAAGTCAAAGATCTTAAGCCAAACTCTCCCAATGATCGTATCGATATTCCTAGCAAGGGTCACGAACCCGAGTTTCTGTGCTATGGGCGGCCGGTCGAAGTCTACGTCTTCAATCGTCGTCTCAAGGCCAATTTTTCCGTAACAGTTACGACTGCGATCTCTGCGGAAAATGCCGAGATCACCGGCTATACGGCACCGAGCGCAGCGCCTGCTGCAGCCTCACCATCGACGACTCCAGCCGCCAAGGGATTACAACCGATTGCCACCGGAGCCAACCTCCTTACGACCGACCAGGTGATCAATGACTTTCTCAATGAGGAGACCTTTGACCGCGCGCTCAATCGCGTTCAGGACGATGCCGCATCGGTACTGGCTCAGGCTCGCCAGTTTCAGGCGAATTACGACCAGTATCTTGAGACCCTGCATCAATTGATTGGCCCGCGGCGCGCGGACCGCGGGATGGCCGTGGGCAGCGAGTCGCTTTCTGATGCGACTGTCGAATTTGGTCGCCTCAGCGACCAGATTCGGAGGTCCGGAGGACTTTCGGTAGCCGATGAAAAGACGTTCGATGATTGGACCGAGGCCGCCGACCGTCTCGAAACCGATACCACGCGGATCAGTGTCAAATTGCAAAACTACCCCGTCGCCGACACGCTCATCAATCTACGGGCCAGCGCCTCCACACTCGTCGATAACATCCGGGGGGTCGTTGCCGAATACCGTTCGTTGCGACTGGCGAGGGAGATTCTTTTGAATCTCATGCGGCAGAGTGTGACGTCTCCCAAGGGCTTAGATACCAATGACAAGCTCTGTTCCTATCAGAAGCCGATTCGATTTGAACAGCCCAACTATATCGACGAGCGTGCCCGGGCGGAATTACGGATTCAGTTGAGAGCGCAGTATCCGGGAACGTCCATCGATGAACCAACACTGGCGCGTATCCTTGAACTGCATCGCTCTCTTACCGAGGAACTCTCCCTCCGGACCCGGTTATGCCCAGTCGGTGGGAACCAGCCCCCCGAGGACGATTGGGCGAATAGCGAAAACGTCTGGCGAGGAAAGATTTCAGACGCTCTACGATCTAGATACGTCCGCGCCGGGTCGCTCTGCGGGAACTCGGATTGTCTCGCCAAAATTCAAGACCCGAACGATGTGCGACGTTCCCTCTTGGAGCCGATTGATCTCACCGAAGGGCTCTCGGTAGCTTCGGGCGAACTTGAACGACTACGAAGAGAGATTAAGAGACTCAACGAGGCCGAGGCCCTTGCGTTCGACATCATTAATGATATTTACAACAGATCGCATGCCGTTCCGCAGGTTCTGACGCTGGATCTGTCGAACTACGGTAAGAACCTCTACGTCTACTACACTGTCAGCGGCTTCGAGGAGTTTCATCGCTACCGCATCCTCAACGAAGTCCCCCAACCCCAATCGAATTGCCTGCTGTCAATCGCTGCCAATGTCAATGCCTCAGGCGGTCAGAATCCATGCACTACGGCGACGGGCGCGATCGCGTTGCCGGCGGCGTCGGCATCGACCGCTTCCAGTGCTCCTGGCACAAGCGCGCCACCTGCTACTCCCTCGACCGGAGGTTCTACAGCAAATACCCCGGCTGCGGCCGCGCAGCCTGGCCCTCCACCCGACTTCTATGGTCATTTCGAGCTCCATAATTTCTCGAAGGCGGCACTCTTTACCGGTGTCGCTTACGATTCAGTGCCGAACGTGAACTTCAATTGGGTGGCCTGTCCCACCAGTGCAACCAATACGACGGGAAGTACGGCAACCAACGCATGTATCTCTCCCACTACAGCTGCCGGTGCCACGACGCCTCAGTTGACCTACTACCAGCTTGTCAAAACCAGACAGCCGCAAATCGCGGCGATTGAGGGCATCGCCATTTATCCCTGGAAACCAAGAGACATGTTTCGAGAGATCAGGGGCCAACGGGTGTCTTTCTCGCCAGAGTTGTTCATCGGCGCGGCCGCTTATCCATTGGACCACTACTTCCTGGGTGGGAATGTCGAGCCCATTCACGGAATGAGCTTTTTCGGAGGATTGGCCTTCGGAGCCGAGACCACCCTGCCGCGCAACTCTCCGTATCAAATCGGAAGCGTCGCCCAAGGCACCGCGCCCCCCGCTCTTACCACCTCGACTTCCATGCATACGGGCGTCTTCGTCGGCGTAGCCTTCCACACCTCTCTTTTTGGATCGATCTTCAATGGAAGCGTGTTTCAAAATGTGCTGAGTATAGGCACTGCGGGCTCGTCGAAGCCTTCTTCGACACCCTCAAGCGGGTCGCAATAGTGGACGGTGCGGTAGCGGTAACCGGCGCTCGGTCACGAATGGGGAGATTGCGGCGGCTTCTGTTGCTGGGAATTCCGCCTACCGAGAAGAGTTGGAATGGAGAATTGGCGCTGTGAAATGTTTCATACATTTTCTCGAGGTTGCTTTTGCGATCAATTTACTCCTTTTAGGAGGTTGGTCAGGCTGGAGAGTGTTTGCGCGCTCTTCGAACACAACCGACGGCACTCAATCGAGGCCGGGAACCGTTTTGCTTTGCATCTTGTTTGTGATCGCGAGCTTCTATGGGCTGGCGATTCTCCAGGAGCTTGTTTCGAACTTGCCCAATTAGGGATTGCCTTTCCCGAGCAGGGAATCGCGGCAACCAAACTCGAATCCAAGGGCATCTGGTCTTAGACCAGATGCCCTTGCAACTTCGAAACCCGTCGAGAGATTCGGCGTGCTTCAAAGAGGGCGCCCATCTTTCACCGCTCAGGGAAGCTCAATTCGCCGAAGTGTCGGTATCGGGCCGGAGCGTCAGAGTGAAATCATCGATGTCCTGCTTGATTGAAACCGCCGGTGGCGGCGTATAAGCCGCTTTGGCTTTCGATGAAACCGGCGAGTAGCCTTTGACAGAAGCGAAGACGGAGTAGGTGCCAGCCGCCAGCCCCGCAAACTCAAACTGACCAGTCGGTGGCAACGGTACAGTCTGACTATCGAACGCCTCCGATGCACTGATCGTCACTCTCATCCCATTGGGAATGGCCGTACCGTCGCTCAGCACGACCTTTCCGCGCAGGCGGTATCCGGGTTTAAGTTCGAGGTCGCCAAGTTCGACAACCTCGTCGTTGCGCGTCGTTGCGCATTGCACGTTTCCGGTAGCGCCCCACTTGGCGACCGACTCCATTTTCGCATAGACGTACCAAGTACCAGGCGTCGGCACATTGTCGATTTCAAATGCGCCATCAGAACGCGTGCCTATTCTCATTTCCTCGTATGGACTTCCTTGGCCTTTTAGTCCCGCACCCCAGCCACCTCGCGGATAGCCGATCAACCCGATTTCAGCACCCGCTACTGGCTTGCCGTCCTTAACGAGCCGCCCGCGGATAATTGCACCGTCACTAACCGCGATCGTTTGGGGTTGGTTTCCGGATGGAATCACACCGAACTTCTCCGCCATTCCCCTGGCTTCTGTCGATATCAATATCTTCAGGGGCGGACCCGAGAAGGAAGGCGGCAACTTGACGTCGGAAGGAAAGGAGTCAATCTCAAAGACTCCTTTGGAGTCAGTCACCGCTATCGGGTCTAATCCCGGGATCACACCGTACATGGAAGATCCTTTTTTCGCGTCCCACAACGCGCCGGATGGTTGCACTATTGCATCGCGCTGGGGTAGACCACGATCGTCCAGAATCTTTCCACGAAAAACCCGACTTGGCTCACTGATTCTGCGACGGCGTTCGAGGACCGGGCTCACTTGGGCGGTCGTTGGAATTACCTTTGCAACGAATCTCGGCTGGTAGCCACTCTTCGCGACCAGCAATTCAAACCACAAATCCTTGCCCAGCTGACGGAACACGAAGCGCCCGTCTTTATCCGTGAGCGTACGTTTGCCGCAGTCGACATAGCAACTTGGGCAAAACAAGCTATAGCCTGTCACCGGACCGGCGTGGTAGACCATGACCGTAGCGTTGACGACTGGGCGTCCAGCATGATCGGTCACTCTTCCTGAAATGGCCGGATCATTAGTGGCAAGAGCCAGCGCACCTGGTAGATACAGAACGAGAGCTAGCAAGGGCTTCGGGACGCGCCGCTTTATCGGGGTCTTAAAAGCATTGTAGAGATGCATGGAGCAGCCTCCCAAATGAGATCGGCCGTAATGCTCTCACACCTTTCCCTATGGTTACAAGGGGAAATATATGTACCTCCTGCATCCTTGACGTGCTCGGTAAGACGAGAGTACCTTCTACCCTAAGGCACTTATGGAAGAGCTTTACGAAGGCGGAGACCTGATTCAGGGAACCCTGGAGATGATGATTCTGCGGGCACTATCAAGAGGGCCTATGCACGGTTACGCCGTCGCGGAATGGATCCATGGCACCTCCCATCAGGTGCTCAGGGTTGAAGAGGGGGCGCTCTATCCTGCCCTTCACCGGCTGCAGCTGCGCGGTTTTCTTGCTGCCGAGTGGGGAGCTTCGGACAATAACCGACGCGCGAAGTTCTATCGCCTCACCGCAGCGGGCAGGAAACGTCTCGAAGCAGAGTCGAAGCGCTGGGCTCGCCTTTCGGCCGCGGTTGCGTTCGTGATGCAGAGCGCGTGAGGAGGCCTGTGCTCCGCAAAAACCCTATCGCGTCGAATTTCGGAGGGGTCCGGGTTGTCTTACAAGTCGCCGTCGGCTAGAAATCGCCCAAATTCGTTCGTCTCGAGCCAGTGATAAAGATGGACCTGGTATAGATACGAAGCGACCACTTCCTCGGCCATCTCATGTGTTTCGGTGCAGAGAAACGGCACCCCCTCGCCAGCGAACGCAGCGATCAGCGATTGCACGATCCGGTTGGGATCAATCGCCGCAAACCCACACTTCGATTTGACCTGGCTGAGTGTCGAGGTAATCACGAGCAGCCGATGACGACATCTCGCCATCTGCTTAAGCCGGGATATAAAGGCCGCACGGTCTGTGGTGAACGAGCGAACAAGATCAGGCAAATCCTTCCGTTCCACCACGCACTCATCTTCGAATCCAGCAATGGAGTAGTCGCCAAGTGCAAGGGCCCGCCTTTCGATCGCGGCAAACCACCCTGCAAAGCGTGAACAGTCGAGCGGATTCTGCTCCCGAGTATCGATCAGCAGCACTGCCTTTGGAGCCTTGATCTGCGTTCCACCACGTTCGGCCAGCACGGGGATGGGAGGAGCCGGAACCGGCATCGCCGTCATCTGCCATTCCAACGGGGACGTGATCAAGGTGCGCCGTCGCGTCTTAGGCATTCTGCTCAGCTCGCGAGTTTCAACCGATACTCATGATGAAGACCGCCTAAGACCGGCGTCTTCGAGATGCGCGCACCGGTTGGAAGCTCATGTCTCGACAGGTTGGCACGGATGACTCGGTCGCCTCCATCCGGAACACCCGGCCCGAGCGCCGAGTGCGGACGGGCCTGGTTATAATGGCGCACCCATTCAGGAAGAAGCTTGCGAAGATGGCGCTCGTTGATCGGGATCACGTAATCCAGGCATTCACGGCGAAGCGTCCCCACCAGCCGCTCGCAATAGGCATTCGCCTTCGGTGCGCGGATCGGGGTTCTCAACACCTTCAACCCCAATGCGTCGATCTGGCGATCGAGCGCGGACGAAAAGATGCCGTCCCGATCATGGATCAGGAACCGATACTGGTGATCGCTCGGAATGCCTTCTCGCAGTTGTTGCATCGTCCAGCATGCTGAGGGGTGCGCGGTCACGTTGAGGTGGATGATCCTGCGGGAGCCGATTTCCATCGCGACCAAGACATACAGAAGTTGAAACCGGGCTGTGACTGCTACCAGAAAGTCGCAAGCAACCATCGCTTTGGCGTGGTTATGGACGAAAGTGCGCCAACGCTGAGAACCCGAGAGGCAGAAACCGGATCTCAGTGGGTTTTCAGGCCAATAGGCCCGCACGGTGCGCGGAGAAACCTGGATCCCCAGCTTCAGCGAAAGGCTCGTTCGCAACCCGTTCCTCGCCCCAGGTCGGGTTCTCAATTGCCATCTCCGCGATCAGCTGCCCGACGTTTCTTGGCAGGCGCGGTCGGCCGCCCTTCGATTTCCATTTCCAGAACAACCGAAATCCTTTGCGGTGCCAGCCGATCAAGGTTTCCGGTCTGACGATTACGAGCGTCTCTCGCCAGTTGAACAAGCGGGACCATAAGACCAGGGAGAATCTGGCCGCGTCCGTCAGCCGGCGCGGCGCGATTTTACGTTCCTGGTAGAACGCCAATTGCTTGCGCAAAAACAGATTCTCCGCAACGAGGGCCGAGCGCGAATGAAAGAATTGCGGAAAGAGGCGAGCCAATCCTGAACCCACGCCGACCACCGTGGAAATGCAATGGACGATTGCTGGTAGTCCGTGTCGCGGACGCATCATGCAGTGCATTGTACCGCCGCACCTGCTGCAATCACCCGACCGATTTCAGGGAAAAATGGATTGGGAACAGGCTCTCGAACTCTTGCATTTTCAACCAAATCGCAGGCAGGTGAGGTTTTTGCGGACAACAGGCCAAGGTCTGGATCCCACTGTTCGCCGCGATAGAGCATTTCGTTCGGCGTCGTACCGCTCACCGTCCAGTGGTTGCCGAAGGCGTCGTATTCATACGAGTCGGTGATGCTACCAGTTGAGTTGTTCGTCAACTGACGGAATGCCCGGTTACTCTCTTCTTGCAAATGCTTCCTTCACGCCAGGGTCGAGCAGATATAGGAGTACGGCGATATTGATCAGAGAACCTAGAACAAAGTCGGGATTAGACCAAACCCCCTTGAGTCCCTGCTGCCCCGAAACAGAAGCAAAAAACATAAAATCACCAACTCGACAGAGCAAATCGATAATGATCAGCGCTCTGACCCAACTCCACATCCACCAAATTCCAAACCCCTTCAATGCTGCCCAAAGACCGAGTATTACATCGACAAAAACCGTCCAAGGATCGTTGTCTAGCGGCAAGTTCCTGAAATAGGGAATGCTCCGGAAGAATCCCTGTATGTGCAAGAATGTCTGCTCAGGCAGATAGTATGAGGCCAGGGAAAAGGAGAGCAACATCGCCGCGTCGATGAACAAGATTGCGGCGACCACCTTGACTCCTTGTGGTCGTTGCTCCCTAACAATCATCCAGAACCTCGATTCAGATTAGGGGTCGTGCAAGTACGTTCTTGTCTGCGTTTCCTATGCAAAGCAAGAACGGATTCGCATCGGGGTCCCCTTGCGTGATGCATGCCTCCTTATCAAGATCGATTCCGGAAATCGCGGAAGTCAAATACTTGGCAAGCTCAAAGAATTCCACCACATAACAGCCTTGCGGTTTCCAACCAAATTGTCTGGGACTCCAGGTTAAAGGTTGATTGTTGGGTGGGATTGGTCGCCCCCCGACGAGTGACCAGGAGTACTCTACTGTCTTTATCGCTCGCGTGGTTGTTAGCCAAGCATATTCGACCGCAGAATCCTTGCCTGTCGGATCAATTCTATTGATCGGGTCCCCACCCGCGTAAAGATATTTGTGCGGCGAGGCCGGAATATGCGACACGCCGTCCTCCGGGTCCCTGCTCATGAACCTACCGGTGGTTGGGTTGTAGTATCTGGCGCGCAGGTAATAGAGGCCAAGGTCTGGATCCCACTGTTCGCCGCGATACAAGTAGTTGTGCGGCGTTGTTCCGGTCGAGTGCACCTCATTGCCAAATGCATCGTAGTCGTAGGTGTCGGTGATGGTGCGAGAGCCTTTGGATTCACATGTGGCGGGAGCCATCATAGGTGTAGGTTCTCCGTCATAACCCTATCCAAACCTCTTTAGGAAGGCATGGGCGAGCCACCACCTGAGCCGTCTGCCTGCCCGCCAACGCCAGAACGTTTCTCTTCTTCGATTAGCAATGGACGGATCAACTCTGCTTCCCAAGGTTTAAAGCCGCGCTGCGCAATCTGAATCTGGCATTGCTCTAGCTCCTTGCGAGCATGATCTAGCTCGCCGAGATGCCTACATGCTCTGGCTTGAAGTGCGTGGCCCATTATCTCCGAATCTGACTCTATTCGAACGAGCAACTTCCCCAGGCTTTTAACAAGACTCCAGTCGTCCGCATCGTCGTTGTGAAAAACAGACTGCAAGAAGTCTTTACGCTCAAGCACCCTTGCCAACACTTCACCGTCTGAACTCATAGCCAGATCCCTTCCTTCCATAGACTCAGTGCCGGATCAGTTGACAGGCCCGCCACCACCACCTGTGAAGCTCTCGATACAAAGCTCTTTCGCTTGTTTCGCAGCTTTGATGCACCTTCTCATGCTCATCTCTCCGAGTCGCGTGCTGCGAAGCGAGAGCACTCACTCTTCAATCTCACCGCACATTTCAGCGCCGGGTGGATATAGATCCAAAACAAGCGAAAGCCCGAGCCCGCTGATACGCGAGAGTAATTCATTTTCCAAAGAGAAGCTTCCCTGACCGTTGCCGGAAGAGAAACCACAGAACAGTTCCACATTGAGGGCGCTTGCCAATTCTCGGATAACCGCCTCTTTTCCCCGGCAAGCTTCGAGTAACCAGTTCACATGGCTCGAAAGTGGCTCTTTTTTTGGAAGAGGACTTTCGAACCGCCACACGGGCTTAATCCTTCTCAAACTCTCCCCGACACGACGCAGCGGTGTCGGGACAAGTCCGAGCTTTGCGCTTATCGCCTCGTATGCCACAGCTTCTCCCCTGATCCTTAGGCAGGCGGTTGACCATTTTTCTTCGTCCAAATAGGTTCTGAACATTGGGTTTGAAAATCTCCTCTACTGCTTCCACTTCTTCGATCGACTCTTCCTCGGCGCCTGCTTCTTCTTCCTCTCCCTCTCGGCCCGATCGATCCAATCGATTTACTGGATCGCCATTCGCGTACAGATACTTGTGCAGTGTCTTCGGGTTGAAAGGCTTCCCATTCTCCGGATCCCTGCTCATGAACCTTCCGGTGATTGGGTTGTAGTATCTGGCGCGCAGGTAGTAGAGGCCGAGATCGGAGTCGTACTGTTCGCCGCGATACAGGTAGTTGTTCGGCGTTGACCCGGTTGAGTACACTTAGGCCGCGCGGTCTTTGCGCGTTCATCGGAGCAGAGCGGAGAGCCTTGACGGACGACGGAGTGGAGGTACGGCGGCCTCGGCCGCGCCGGTTGCGGATGCAACCGCGCAAAGCGACAAGTCACGCCAGTTCTGCATGATCCCATTTGCAACCGCTTCGGTTCCTAACGCAACCTTCCAAGGGGTGGAGTGTCCCTACCCTCCCGACGCCGAAGGCGGCGTTGCTCTTCGGGATTGCCGCTGCAGATGTTCAACGCTCGATGGCCTATGAGATCGCCTTGCAGAGGCGTATCATTCTTTCATAGTCAGGACGAAAACGTGGAGAAAAGGGACATCTCTCTAGCTTTGACTTCAGTTGCCGTCGTCTGCTTGGCGGTTCTCTACGTGTATGGTCGCTCTCATGGAGGGACCCCTCTGTACCAGCCGAGCGGTGCGAGAAGAACCAGTCTGACCGACGTTTTGGGAGCGGCGCTTCTCTTCTCCATTGTCTCTCTGCTCATCAAGATAAGATCCAAGATAAGGAAATGAGCTGTCTCTGATTGCAGGGGCTAACGTGCTTTGCAGGTCCGAAACGGCGCCCGTTTGTTCACGCTTCGTTGTCTGGAAGCGGTACGCTCTTCAGAAGTATCATCGGAATCTGAAGGATAATGAAGATAGCGAGCGCCCCGTAGCCATTCACCCAGTGGAGAGCGAATGGCATCAGCGATCCCACAGAAACAACAAGAAAGTATTGAGACGGGTATTCGCTATGAGCCCACCCCGCGTCCTTCAATCGACCATGAGCGAAAGTGAGCCAAAAGAAGGCCAAAACAGCGTATCCGACACGCGCAATCCAGCTTCCAACGCCATTATTCGAGGCATGATCCATGTAAATCAACGGGATGCAAAAAGCAGATATCACGAGCAGGATGCGCAAATATTCAAAGGGACCACAAAGAGCCAGTACATTCGTTTTCGAAGAGCCAGCTGCTTTCTGCGCACGAGCGTTCCCGAAATCAACCCGTGCTTGCAATGGTGTGCTCGGCAGGAATGCTAGCGGAACCTGCATTGCGAGAAACAGACCGAGCTTCTCATATCCATTCAATTCACTGAGCCATTCCATCAACGTCGATGGGATGATGAAAATCGGAAAATCTCGCCATGGCTGAGACGATTGACTCAGGCCCACGTGTCGCAGTACCCCTAGGAACAGGAGAAGCCCGATAACAGCCAAGCCTTGGCGCACAGTCGGCGGTTTTCCGGCGTCTTCTAAACGACCGATGGCTTTGACAACCCACGCGATGGACAAAATGACGTAGCCCAATCTCGCGAACCACGCTCCGAGGTGATTGGCCGAAATATCTTCCAATCGAATCAGCGGAAGCCAGAGGCAAACTAACGTTACGAGAGCGCGCAGAAAGCCGATTCGACCGACTGGAGGTAGCGAGGAGAATCCTTTAGGACGCGCATTTTCTTTCTCTTGAACACGATCAAGCTGATCCTCACTCTTTGCCCATGGCGTCGTCGAAGCCAGCTTTCCACGAATCGAGCCTCCTAGAATCAACAGGAGAGAAAACAGGGCGAAGCCAGGAATTGAAAGTCGGGGACTGACGACAGGCAGCGAAACCGATACTAACCAAACAATGAATGCGGGATATCTGAACCAGCGCGCAAGCCCAGCATCTGCTAATCGTCCATCGAGCGGCCGAAACCAAAACATCCCAAACAGACCGAAAATGACAATTCGCTGAAGTACAAAAATGTAGTGAGGTAAGAGGTCTAGATGAAGTAGCCCTTCTGCAACGAACTCAAGGGCATACGCCATCGCAGTGACCACTAGGGTGCGCAATACAAAATTGACCCGACCTACAGGTCTGACTGCCTTCCGTACCTTTGCAGACCTCACTTCAGCTACCGCCATCCCGTCACCTAGAGAATGCTCGCGATTCTCAAATTAGAGTGCTTTTCCCGCAAGCACCCAGCATGTATCCTCGAACTTCTTCTTGGCCTCTTCCTCTAGCCATGTATCCGGATGGTCGCCTTCAAAGTCGAGCAACCGTCGTTCAAGCTGATCGAACAGAAAGTCTTCTGCCTTGATGCACAGAAACGCCTTGGTTAAGCCACTAGTCAGTTCGATCCAATCCACACCCTCGATAAAGTCAGAAACCGCTTCAACAACGTTGCTGGTGCTGGCAGCATACATAAGGTATTGGTCGGTAGCCCAGGAGGCTGCGGAGGCGTACGCACCACCACCGAGCTCAACCAGTGCCGGGACCGGTGTCGTGCCGATGAGTTCATCAAGACTTCCAGTCTCTAGAATTGATGCTCGTCCACGCGGGTCGATCCGATTCACAGGATCACCGAAAGCGTACAGGTATTTGTGCAGCGTCCTCGGGTCGCCTGGCACTCCTTGTTCTGGGTCTCTGCTCATGAACCGGCCCGTGAGCGGGTTGTAGTATCTGGCGCGCAGGTAGTAGAGGCCGAGATCGCTGTCCCATTGTTCGCCACGGTACAGCATCTCGTTGGGCGTAGTTCCGCTGACAGTGAACGAATTGCCGAAGGCATCGTATTCGTAGGTGTCAGTGATGGCGCCGGCGCTGTTGGTCAAGTTGCGCACAGTGCCAAATCCATCGTACCCGTAGAAGCTCGGCGTCCAGGTATTGGAGATGACCTGGTACTGGCCGATACGCTGCAGGCCATAGGTGTAGGTGCGCGTGACCGCGCCGTTGGTCAACTCGTCCATGATCTGTGGGTATCCGGTCGGATTGAGATCATCGACGAGGTACTTGGTTGTTACGCCATTCACGGTTTTCGAGACCCGGTTCCCGTCGCCATCATACACGAATGTTGCCGTGCTCCCCATCGAAACGAGATGATTCTCTGCATCGTATGTGAAGCTCTTCCCGCCGCTGGCCGTAACGTTGCCGTTCTGATCGTAGGTCTCGGCGGAAAGCTCATCGTCGGCATTGTAGCTGCCGCTTACGGGCGAGACGCCGGAGAGGGTTGAGGAGTCGGAGGTTCGGTTCCCCACCGGGTCGAGGGTATAGCTGAGACTTCCGTTCTTGCCGCTGGGTGCGTTGCTGATCGTTTCGCTGGTCAGACGGTAAATACCATCGTAGTTCCAGGTCGCCTGGCGATTGTTCAGCTCCAGGACACTCGTCTTGTTCCCTGTGGCCCCGAGCTGGTACACGAAGCCTGTGTTCTGCGTCGCCACACCGGTCATCCGGTTCAGCTTGTCATAGGCGAAGGTTGCCTGAACGCTGTTTGGATAGGTTGCGGTGGCCAGGTTGCTGGCGTCGTCGTAGGTGTACGTGGTGGTGCCAAGATGGCTGTCAACCGCTGTATGCAGTCGATTGAGGCTGTCGTAGGTGTAGCTCACCGAAGCTCCGCCCGTGTTCGAGGAAGAGATGGAGGCAAGATGCCCCGCGGC
>Ga0209579_10001249_pt1 | contig 21518 bp, 20 predicted proteins | sample Coa_R1_2_FD_187152 | JGI IMG/M metagenome (GOLD analysis project Ga0209579, IMG submission 187152) | Surface soil microbial communities from Centralia Pennsylvania, which are recovering from an underground coalmine fire - Coalmine... | ecosystem: Environmental > Terrestrial > Soil >... | reverse complement strand
GCCGGACATCTGCGCGATCACGTCATCCGGGACGACACGATGCCGGGCGCGATTACGGCGCTGGCATTCATCGACCGCGACATTGAAGAAGATTGCGTCCACGTCGCAATCGTAGTTCTTGGCGAGCTCGATGTAAGGACGCCGTTCGTACGGTGTCAGATTCGTCGCGTCGATGTACGTGATGGGGCGGCCGAGCTCGATGCGCTGCTTCAGCAGATCGCGAAGCACGGCGAAAACGCGCTGGTGAATATTCTGGTTCTCAGGGTCATCCGAAAGAAGTCTGCGAATTTCATCGCTCGCCAACGTAGCCCCAAGTTTTTCGACGTACGTCGATTTACCCGATCCAGGCAAGCCGACTAATAGGACGATGACCGGTCTAGACGACGTAGCGCTCCGCCTGAATCAATCGAGCGGCGATTTTGCGCCGCAAGCCGATGAGATCGACCGGCTCGTATTTGGTGAAGCGCTTCAGCACGGCTAAGTTTGTTCGCAAAGCATCGCCTTCCGAGCACGCGACGAGCACCGTCCGGGCCGCCGAGTCAATCGTATCCATCGCCTCCCGCGCGAACACCGCCGTCATTTCAGTCGCATTTTCGGCGCTGTGCCCGCTGCGCTCGATTTTCTGGGTACGAAGCGTGGCCGATTCGATCGCATACGCATTCATCAGAATATCGGCGATGTTCGCGACCACCTCCTGCTGCTCTTCGATGCTCGCACCGAATTTCTGATAAGCGACGCCCAACGCCAGCAGCCCGACCTTTTTCGCGTTCGCGACCATGTCGATCGGCCCGCCGAGCGACGGTCCGTTCAGAATCTCGCTTTGGAGCTTCTTAACAGCCTCGACCAGCGGAAGAATCCCCTTCTGCGCGCGCTTCAGCATCATGCCCGTGGCAAGCAGGCGATTGATCTCATTGGTACCTTCGAAAATCCGGTTGATGCGTGAATCGCGATAGGCGTGCTCCACTGCATAATCCTGATGGAACCCGTAGCCGCCGTGAATCTGAACGCATTCATCGACGACATAATCGAGCGTTTCCGATGCGAACACTTTTATAAAAGAGCATTCGGTCGCGAACTCTTCCACGGCCTTGAGCATGGTATGGCCCGCGTCCGGCGCATCCCACGAAAAATCATCAAGCTGCGCTTCAATGTCGCCGACCACCCGATACGTCATGCTTTCACTCGCGTACATGCGAATCGCCATCTCCGCAATCTTGTGCTGGATCATGCCGAATTCGGAGATCGATTTGCCGAACGCCTTGCGTTCCTTCGCATACTTGATGGAGATCGCCAGATCGCTGCGGCAGCCGCCCTGCGCGAATGGTCCCAGCTTCAAACGCCCGAGGTTCAGAATATTGAACGCGATGATGTGTCCGCGGCCGATTTCGCCGAGCACATTTTCGACGGGCACTTTGACGTTGTCAAGATAGACCGCGGTCGTCGAACTGCCCTTGATGCCCATTTTCTGCTCTTCTTTGCCCGGGGAAACGCCGGGCCAGGAGCGCTCGACCAAAAACGCCGTGAATTTCTCGCCGCCGACTTTCGCGAACACCGTGTAGAGATCCGCGAATCCGCCGTTGGTGATCCACATCTTCTGGCCGTTCAGGACGTAATGGGTCCCGTCCGGCGAAAGATCCGCGCGGGTGCGGGCCGCAAGAGCATCCGACCCGGCTTGCGGCTCGCTCAAACAGTACGCCGCGATCATTTCGGCGGATGCGAGCTTTGGCAAATACTTCTGCTTCTGCGCTTCGGTCCCGAACAGCAGCAGCGGCAGGGTTCCGATTCCAGTGTGGGCTCCGTGCCAGGCCGAATATGACCCGTCGCGCGCGACGCCCTCCGCCACCATCATCATGGACGTGAGATCCATCTCCATGCCGCCAAATTTTTCCGGGATGACGACAGCGGTCAAACCCAGCGCGGCCGATTTCTTCAAGATCTCGGCTGCCACTGCGTGCTGCTGATGTTGAATCTCTTCCAGATGCGGCGCGACTTCTTTGTTAAAAAATTCTTCGGTCGTCTTCGCAATCGCGCGATGTTCAGCCGTGAAGTCTTCGGGTGTGAATATTTCCTCCGGCGCGCGATTCTCGATCAGGAATGCGCCGCCCTTGGTTTTCGGAATCGCAGCCGTAGTAGTGGCCATGTCAATTCACCCTTTCAAAGATTCCCGCGGCCCCCTGGCCTCCGCCAATGCACATCGTGACTAAACCGTAGCGAACCTTGCGACGGCCCATTTCCCGCAGGATCGTCGCCGTCAGCTTCGCGCCCGTACAACCGAGCGGATGCCCCAGAGCTATGGCGCCGCCGTTCACATTCAGCGTTTCCATATTCAACCCGGCTTCGCGTGCGACCGCCAGCGCCTGCACCGCGAATGCCTCGTTCAACTCGACTAACCCGATGTCGTCGATCTTCAACCCGGCGAGCTTCAGCGCTTTGGGAATCGCGACGACGGGTCCGATACCCATGATCTCCGGAGGCACGCCGCCGACAGCAAAGCTGACGAATCGCGCCATCGGTTTCAGCCCCAGTTCGCGGGCCTTTTTGTCGGACATAACGATCGCCGCCGCCGCTCCATCGCTGGTCTGGGATGAATTGCCGGCCGTAACGGTGCCTTCCGTATGAAATACCGCGCGCAACTTCGCCAAAGCCTCCACCGAAGTATCCGCGCGCGGACCTTCGTCCTTCTTGAAGACCGACTTCTGAGTCACCGGCTTGCCGTTCGCAAGCGTGGTAGTTTCAAGCTCCAGCGGCACGATCTCCTCGTCGAATTTGCTTTCAGCCTGAGCCTTCAGAGCATTCGCATGGCTGCGGTACGCGAACTGGTCCTGATCCTCGCGGCTGATGCCGTACTTTCGATAAACCTCTTCGGCAGTAAGCCCCATGCCCATGTAAATCTGCGGGATGTGGTCGACCATCCAGGGATTCGGCGCGAATTTGTGACCGGACATCGGGACCAGGCTCATCGATTCTGCGCCGCCGGCCAAAATGATCTCCGCGCCGCCCGAGCGAATCTTTTCCGCCGCCATCGCGATGGCTTGCAGGCCAGAGGAGCAAAATCGATTGATGGTGACGCCGGGCACGGTATCGGGCAAACCAGCGCGTAGCGCCGCGATGCGCGCCATGTTCATCCCGGACTCGGCCTCGGGATTCGCACAACCCAGAATCACATCGTCGATTTCGTTCTTCGAAACCTGCGGATGCTTTTCGAGCAGCCTATCGAACACTGCTGCGGCCATGTCATCTGGCCGGGTATTCTTCAAGGTCCCACGCGGAGCTTTGCCGACCGGGGTGCGTAAACAATCGATGATCACAGCGTCGGTCATAGTTAATTCCTTAGCGGCTTGGTTAATTCCTTAGCGGCTTGCCTGTCTTCAACATATACTGCATCCGCTCCTGCGTCTTGGGGTTGCCGCAGAGACTGAGAAACGCTTCGCGCTCCAGGTCGAGCAGATACTGCTCACTGACCATCTGCTCGCCGGTCAATCGTCCGCCACTCAAGACATTCGCGAGCTTCTCCGCCACGACGACGTCATAGTCGGATATGTAGCCGCCTTGCCGCATGGTCCAGGCTCCCAACTTCAGCATCGCAAACGCGCTGTCTCCGCCAACTTTGATATCGGTCCGAGGAAACCCCGGGCGGTAATCGTGGACAAGCGACAACGCAAGCTCCTTGGCATCGCCGATCAGCCGGTACGGATTCATCGAAACGCGATCGGACGAATTCAGGAATCCGAGTTGGCGGGCTTCTTCGGCGCTCGACGACACTTTGGCCATTCCGATCAGCTCGAACACGCGTCGCGGGTCGTTCAAGCGCAGCAACATTTCTTTACAGCCGCCCGCGCCAGGAATTACACCCACGCCGACCTCGACCAGTCCCATGTAGGTTTCCGCCGATGCCTGCACGCGCGCGCAGTGCAGCGGAATTTCGCATCCGCCGCCGAGCGCTCTCGCGAACGGAGCCGCAACCACCGGCTTCGGCGCATACTTCAGCGCCATGTTCGCCTGTTGGAATCGATGGATCGCGGCGTTCAGGTCGTCCCATTCACCTTCTTGCGCGGCCAGCAGCACCAGCATCAGATTCGCGCCGACACTGAAGTTTTCACCTTGATTGGCGACGATCATCGCCTCGAAATTCTTCGCTGTTTCGTCGAGACCGGCGTGTAGCATGCCGATCTGGTCCTCGCCGAGCGAGTTCATCTTGCTGTGGAACTCCACGCACAACACGCCGTCGCCCACATCGATCAGCGAGGCTCCGGAGTTCTGTTTGATGACGCCGCGTGCGCGTTTGATGTCCGAGAGCGCCAGCACTCCCGCCCGCTCTTCGAGACGCTGATACTTCGCGCGACCAAAATCAAAATATTCCGTCCCTGGATTGCCGCCCGAGTCGGCGGACCGGTAAAGCGCCGCCGCGCCTGCGCCGCGCATCCTCTGGATATTCTGCGGGATCTCGCGCTTATCTCCCTCCAGCCGCTTGCAGACTTCCTCAAATCCGAGCGCGTCCCACAACTCAAACGGACCGAGCTTATGCGCGTACCCCCACCGCATCGCCCGATCGATTTCGACGATCCGGTCCGAGATCTCCGGAACCATCTCCGCCGAGTACAGGAACAGGTCGCTGTAAAGCTGCCAAAGAAATGCTCCGACCCGATCCGAGCCCTTCACCAGAACGCGCAGCCGCTCACCCAAGTCTTCGATGTTGCGGGCCGCGTCGGCCGATGGGAACTTCACCTTCGCCGCCGGATGATATTCCAGAGTCTGAAGATCGATTGCGTGGATCTCTTTGTCCTTGCCCACGCGTCTATAAAATCCCTGCCCGGTCTTTTCGCCGAGCCATTTCCGCTCGAGCATGGTTTTCTGCACGTCGGACATCAGGAACCGCTCGCGCCAGCGATCGCCCGGCACGGCGTGATAAAGATTCGTTCCGACGAAAGCCCATACGTCGAGGCCAACGATGTCGAGCAACCGGAAGCTTGCGCTGTTGGGGAGACCGATCAACGGGCCGGTGATCGCGTCCACTTCCTCAACCGTGTAACCGCCGTCGAGCGCGATTTTTCCGACGGTCCCGCCGAAGAAGCTGCCGATCCGGTTGGCGATGAAGTTCGGCGTATCCTTGCATGGGACGACGCCTTTCCCTAGCCGCAGATCTGCGAAGTTTGCTACAAACTCGACGATGCCCGCGTCCGTGTCTGTTCCTGGAATTACCTCCAGAAGATGCAGGTAGCGCGGCGGATTGAAGAAATGCGTTCCCAGGAAACGCTTCCGGAACGCCGGCGCAAATCCCTCCGAAATTTCGCGGAGCGGAATGCCGCTTGTGTTAGTGGACACGATCGCGTCCGGTTTACACAGCGATTCCACCTTTTTCCACAACCCGCGCTTGATTTCAAGATTCTCCGTCACCGCTTCCATCACCCAGTCGCAATCCGAAATCTTCGCGAGATCGGTGTCAAAGCTGCCTGTCGTAATTAGCGACGCCGCCGAATCTACAAAAAATCCCCCCGGGCGCTGCTTGGCCGCGTTTTCCACGCCCTTGCGGGCGAGTTCGTTCGAAACGTCGAGCAGGACGGAAGGAATGCCTGCATTGGCGAAGTGGGCGGCGATACGAGAGCCCATGGTGCCGGCCCCGAGGACGGCAACGCGCTGGATGGTTCGCATGTTCAACTGGAGTTTATCAACTTAACGGGATTTACCGCGCCACGGCCGCTCCACGCGATACTCCGGCGTGCTGGTGACCGCGCGCTTGGTGGACCGAATCAGGCGGCGGCGCGAAAGAATCCGGACCGCGCCTTGCACCGCGCTCTTGGAGAGACCGGTCGAATCGGCCATGGTCTGATGGCTCAACGGCGCTGCTTCAGTCCCCTTACCCAGCGTCTCCGCCCAGATGTGCAGATAAATCAGGAACGCGGACGGCGATTTATCGTGCCCGACCAGATCCCGCATCAGCACGTCGAGCACATACCCATCGAGCGCTATTTCCGTCACGAAAGACAGTATATAGCGTGAAAACCCGCTCACTGGCGTGCGCGGTTCAGTGTCCAGGCTCTGCCACGGACGCCGGCACAGAACCGCGCGCGACAGCAAGCGGGTCCCCGCGCCCCGCTGATTCCCGTCGCAATCAGCACGTAGTGCATAGCGTGAAAACCCGCTCACTGGCGTGCGCGGTTCAGTGTCCAGGCGCTGCCACGGACGCCGGCACAGAACCGCGCGCGACGGCAAGCGGGTCCCCGCGCCCCGCTGATTCCCGTCGCAATCAGCACGTAGTGCATAGCGTGAAAACCCGCTCACTGGCGTGCGCGGTTCAGTGTCCACGCCGGCACACCGCGTCCCGCTTACCGCGACGAAAGCACGAACTGATTCCCGTCGCAATCCTTGAACACGGCGGAAGTCCCCCAATGTTCGGTCTTCGGAGGCTTCGGAAACTCAACGCCTTTCGCCGCCAGGTCTTCGTAGGTCTTCTGGACGTCGTCGCATTCAAACGAAATCCCCGAGAACGTTCCGATGCGATCCGCGTGGCCGTCGGGTGTGAACAGAGTTACGCCGGTCTTCGCGCCGGGGATGCTCAACTCGATCCAGCGCTGCTTGCCGTCGAAGGATTGATCGGTAAAGACACTAAAGCCGAGCTTCTTGGTGTAGAACTCCAGAGCCTGGTCCTGATTGCGGACCGGGATCGATGCGAATTTTATCGATTTGATCATGTCGGAAGAATACGGGAATCCGGCTGCTGGAGCAATGTCTTGCTTATCACTGTGTTTATTATCAATACAGCGCGCTCTTTTGGTCCGGAGTACAGTGTCGCGCTATCCTGGCGTTATGAAATTCCTTTCGCTTCTGCTCGGCGCGGCCTTCGCGTGGGGGCAGCAACCAACGCCTCCTGCTGACCCTGTCGTTCTGACTGTGGGCGAAGAAAAAATCACCAAATCACAGTTCGAGCAGATCATCTCCAGCCTCCCTGAGCAGAGTCGGACACAGTTCCAGACTCCCGCGGGCAAGAAGCGTCTCGCGGAGCAGCTCGCGGAGCTGAAAACGCTGGCCCAGCAGGCGCGCGCGCAAAAGCTGGATCAGGCGCCCAAAGTGAAAGCGGAAATCGCACTGCAAACCGAGCAGGTTCTGGCGCGGAACGAATTCGCGGAACTGGCGAACGCCGTTAAGCCTGACGACGCCGCATTACACGCTTACTACGACGCCCACAAACAAGATTGGGAGCAGGTGAAGGCGCGCCACATCCTGATTCGTTTTCAAGGGTCCCAGGTGCCGGCGAAAACGGGGGCAAAGGATCTGACGGATGCCGAGGCGCTCGCGAAGGCGAACGATATTCGGGCGAAAGTATTGGCCGGCGGCGATTTCGCAAAACTTGCCGAAACGGAATCCGATGACGTGGGCACTGCGCCCCGCGGCGGCGACTTAGGCGCGTTCGGCAAAGGCCGTATGGTCCCGGCTTTCGAGAAAGCGGCATTTGCAGCGGAGATCGGCAAGATTACCGAACCGGTGAAGAGCCAGTTCGGATATCACCTGATCATCGTGCAGGAGCACTCGACCAAGGGCTTCGACGAAGTAAAAACCGAAATCGAGCAGAAGTCCAAGCCCGATATGGCCCAGAAAGCTCTGGCCGAGCTGAAAACGAAAACGACGATCGTTTACGACGAGACGTACTTCGGAAAGTAGCGCGCTGTCACAGCCGGACGATTTTGGCTGACTTATTCCCTTTCAGGGCATTACGTGTATCGACGATCAGCCGGGCGTTTTCGATGATGCGGGTATAATCGAACGCCTTGTGATCCGTCACGATCACGACGCAGTCGGCTTCCGCGGCGCCTTTGTCTGGGTCAATGGATTCCATGTTGTGCGGAACCACCCCATCGGCGCGAAGCTTGTGAACAAACGGGTCGCTGAAAGTGACTTTGGCGCCGCGTTTGCCCAGCAGATGAATGATGTCGAGCGCCGGTGACTCGCGGACATCGTCGATATCGCGTTTGTAGGCAACACCGAGCAAGTGCACGTGAGATCCCTTGAGCGGCTTGGTGTGTTCGTTCAGGGCGTTCTGCACCTTATCGACAACGAAATGGGGCATCTGGCCGTTGATGTAGCCGGCCAGTTCGATAAAGCGCGCTTCGATTCCCGCCTGCTTTGTTTTCCAGGAAAGATAGAACGGATCAATCGGGATGCAGTGCCCGCCCAGACCCGGCCCAGGGTAAAAAGGCATGAATCCGAACGGTTTGGTCGCAGCGGCGTCGATCACCTCCCAGACGTTGATGTTGATTCGGTCGCACATCATGGCGATCTCGTTCACCAGGCCGATGTTGATCATGCGGAAGGTGTTTTCAAGCAGTTTCACCATTTCCGCCACCCGCGTCGAGCTGACGGAAACCACCGTCTCCAGCGCCTGACCGTAGAACAACGAACCCAATTCGGTACAAGCGGGAGTAATGCCGCCGACCACTTTCGGGATGTTCTTGGTCTGGAAATTGGGATTGCCCGGGTCCACGCGCTCCGGCGAGAAGCACATGAAAAAGTCCTCGCCGACCTTCATGTCCGGCTTTTCGAACATCGGGAGCATCAACTCGTCTGTCGTTCCCGGGTATGTGGTTGATTCCAGGATCACTAACGTGCCGGGATGGAAGTGTTTGGCAATCTCCTGGCAGGAGCTAACGATGAAGCTCATGTCGGGATCTTTCGTCTTTCGCAGCGGCGTCGGGACGGCGATGTTGATCGTGTCCAGCTCGGATACCGCGCAGAAGCTGGTCGTCGCGCGAAGCTTCCCGGCGTCAACCAGGGGCTTCAGCACCGACGTCGGGACGTCCTGAATGTAGGAATCGCCGCAATTTAACTGGTCGACCTTGGCCTTATCGATATCGATGCCCGTGACGGTAAATCCAGCGTGCGCAAACTCTACCGCTAGCGGCAGGCCGACGTATCCCAGGCCCACCACGCCGACCCGGGCCTGCCGGGTCTCGATCTTCTTCCGCAACTCTTGCGCGTGACTCAAACGGTCCTCCTTGGGTCGCAGGGCGCCCGCCCGTTAATTCAGGTTAGGGCCCTATAGGTAATAATCGCCGCTAGCAACGATTTCAGCAGGTCCGGCAAGCAGTATTTCGCCATTATCCCAGCGAAGAGCCAACGGGCCAGCAGGCGTTTGCACTTCGACCGGGCTTTCGGCAAGCCCGCGAGCGAATGCAGCGGCAGCGGCCCCAGTCGATCCCGTACCCGAACTCATTGTCTCACCCGCGCCGCGTTCAAAGAATCGGACATCTAGCGTATGCTTATCCAAACATCGGATAAAAGAAACATTTGTCTTATTCGGAAAGCGCGGATCGCGCTCGATCGCGGCGCCCACGGATCGCCAGTCAAAGTTGAAATCCCCTGCAAATACAGCACATTGCGGATTCCCGACATTGAGGATCGTACAATCCTGATTCTGGACCCGGGCGTGAAGATCTTCGATCACGGCTCGACCCATGTTCATTTCGAAAGTGAGTTGACGATCCTGGCGTTTGAGTAGCCTCAAGATTTTCAAGCCGGCGCCCGTGGAGATGCGGATGGTCTCTCCAGCTTTTGCATTTTCAATAAGATACAGTGCGGCGCAGCGGGTCCCGTTACCGGAAAGCTCACTGCGGCTGCCGTCGGAATTCCACAATTCGATGGCAGCGTCGGCATTGGACGCCGCGGACATGAGAATCCAGCCATCAGCTCCGACCCCCGTATGGCGGTCGCAAATCGCGCGGGATAGGGCGGGTAGGTCGGCATCCTGGGGAATCTGGTCGCGCCAGGTGAGCAGGAAATCGTTACGAACGCCGTGCGCTTTGGTGAATGGAATTTTCATTGACGCTGATAGATTTCTACCACGGGGGCGTACTTGACGGTAATCCTCTTGCGAAGCGCATAGTGCCGCCCTCGTTGCACGGCAGTGACGACTTCGTCGCCGGCGAACCCGATCGCCCATTCTTCGAGGTGTATGAAATCCGGACGTACGGTAGCCGCGAACCACGCCGGACCGTTTCCTTCATGTAAGCCTTCGCGCAGCGGGATTCCAGCCGCGCGCAGGACGCCGGTCATGTCGCCGAACGGAAACATGACCCCGGCGCCCGATTGATAGTTCGCGGCCAGGAATCGCGCGGCTTCGGCGGTCCAATGGCGGCGAGCCGTCGAATTTACTTCGGATTCCTTCCAGCAGATCGGGGGTTCCCCAAGGGCGAACCATGCGATCACCGGAACCGACATCAATGCGGCCGCGGCAGCCATCCTTCGCCGATCCGGCAGAAGCGTCACTAACGCTCCGCCGGCGAATGCGACTGGAAGCAGCAGGGCGATGGCGTATCGCGAATTGTAGTAACTGTGCGGCCAAAGCGACGTGATAAAGATCGGCGTTCCCGAAGAGTGCATGCTCCAGACGTAGAACGCCGGCGCGAGGCTCAGAAATAAGAGCGGCCACCTTGTGCGTTTCCACAACGCAATACCGGCCCCGGCGATTCCGCACACGAACACGGGCGTCCCGATCACAGCTCGTCCAGCCGCCAGGTAATAGTGGAGTGCTGCGCGCCAGTCATGATCGCCGGGATAGGGCTGCATCCCTTCTGCGAGCGAACGGCGGTAAATCCCGATCGCCGACCAGGGTCCGTTATAGAATTCGAGCGCATTGCCGTAGTAAAAGCGATTGTGGGCGATCCACGCCAGCGGAGCCAGCGCGGCCAATGCGCCGAACAACACCGCGTGCCATTTTCGTTTCGCGGCCATCAGCAGATAGAGCGAGACGAAGGGGATCAGAAACCAGCCCTCGTATCGCGTAAGCGATGCCGCATTCGAAGCTATCGCCGCAGCCAGCAGGGCGAGCAGCGATTGTGAATCGCGAAACCAGAGCGTCGCCCATAGCAGCGCCGCCACTGACGCGAGAAAGAGCGGCTCCGTCATGGGCGTGGCTTGCAGGTACAGCATGTTGGGATTCAGCGCGAAAAGCATCGTCGAACAAAGGGCCGCGGGATTCGAGGCGAAGACGCGCCGGGCAACCGCAAACAGAAAGGTTCCCGCGAGCACAAAGCAGGCGCTCGACGGAATGGTCCCCGCCAGGCCGCTGCGCCACCAGGAATCGCGAGCAACGAACGGGATCATCAGGACGTGAGGCAATGGAAGCCAGCCAGTGCCGATCTGTTCGGGGCCGGGCGTGCGGGAGTCTAAGATCCGGCGCGCGATATTCAGGTGAGCTTCCGCATCGCCGAAGTAGAGAATGTAGCCCTTTTGGAGGCACCACCAGGAGGCGGTCGCGCTGATCAGCAACAGAAGCACGACGACGCCGGGGAGCGCCAGACCGCTAGAACGACGTGAACTTTCGGAATTCTTCAAAACGGGCATCGATTTCGGCGCGTGTAAGCGTGCGGAACCGCTCCACACCGAACCGCTCACAACAAAAGCTCCCCATCACGGAGCCGTAGATCACGGCACGGCTCAAATCGCCGCGGCTGATGTGGCCGGCCTCCAGATCGAAGCCCTGTCCGGCCAGGTACCCGATGAATCCGCCGGCGAAACAATCTCCGGCTCCGGTGGGATCGAATACGGATTCGAGCAGATAGCCGGGAACGATGAAGAACGAATCCTGCCGGAACAGAATGGCGCCATATTCGCCGCGTTTGATCACGAGGGTATGCGGCCCCATGTCGAGGATTGCCGCGGCGGCTTTGCGCAGGTTAGACTCGCCGGAAAGCATGCGCGCTTCAGCGTCGTTGATCAGCAGGAAATCCCAATCCCGGATGGTCGCGAGCAGCTCTTCGCGGAAATCCTTGATCCAGAAGTTCATGGTATCCCCGCCCGCCAGGCGGACTTTCGACATTTGCGCGAGCACGCTCCGCTGCAACGCCGGCTGGATGTTACCGAGCAGCAGATACGGCTGCGAGCGGTAACTCTCAGGAAGCTTCGGATTGAAATCGGCGAAAACGTTCAGATCGGTCACCAGGGTGTCGCGATCGTTCATGTCCGGCGAATACTTGCCAGCCCAGAAAAAAGTCTTACCGGGCACGCGTTCCAGACCTTCGAGGTCGATGCCGTGGTTCGCTAAGAGGGCGGTGTCTTCGGAGGCGAAATCTTCGCCCACGATGCCCACCAGCCGTGTTTTCGTGAAAAAACTCGCGGACAGGGAGATATACGTCGCCGCCCCTCCGAGCATGCGATCCACGCGGCCATGCGGCGTTTCAACGCCGTCGTAGGCCACGGATCCAACTACCACTAGAGACATTTTCTGATTGTAGACGAATGGGCGGACTGGTTTCGTCCGATAAAATGAGAGAAGTGTTGAGCTATCTGTATAATGGCATCCTGCACAACCTGACCGAGGTGTGCGAGCTGGCGCTGGTGGTGCTCATTCAGGCGCTGGGAGCCATCTGGGTTCTACGCGGACCGGCGGCCAAAGCCGGTGAATGGATTCGGCGCACCATTGTCGGATTTGCGTTCCTTTCGACCGTTGGCGTGATGTTCGGGTTCGCATTGCGGTTCTGGCGTTTCTCTCAACACTTTTCGCCCTGGTGGAGATCGTGGGGCAGCGGGCTACTGAGTTGCTGGGCGCTGCTGTCGGTACTCCTGGTTTCCGCCTTCGCGATTTCGCGGCTTCTGCCGCGCATCAGGCCGGAGCATAGTGCGTCGCGCCGAAACTTTTTACGCCTGGCGAATCTGGCCGTCTTCGCCGCGCCGGCGGCCGTGGTCGGCTACGGAGTCTTTATCGAGCGATACCATCTCCGGCTACGCGAACAAAATATAGAAATTCCCGGCCTTCATCCGGATCTGGATGGCCTCCGCCTGGTTCAATTGACGGACATTCATTTGAGCCCGTTTCTTTCGATACAGGAACTGGATCGCGCGATCGGGATGGCGAATGAGACCCGGGCGCACTTGGCGTTCGTTACCGGCGATCTGATCACCAGCGGCGGCGATCCTTTGGAATTGTGCTTGAATCATCTGGCGAATCTGCGCTCCGATGCGGGAACCTTCGGCTGTATGGGGAATCACGAGCAGTATGCAGGCGCCGAAAAGTACGTCGAGCAGGAAGGAGCGCGCCTGGGGATGCGATTCCTTCGCAAGGCGGCCGCGCCGCTGAAATTCGGGAACGCTACTCTGAATCTTGCAGGCGTGGACTATCAGCAATTGCGCAAACCCTATCTGATTGGCGCGCAGAAAATGGTTCAGCCTGGCGCGCTCAACGTGTTGATGTCGCACAATCCGGATGTATTTCCGGTCGCGGCCCGGCAGGGTTATCAACTTACCATCGCCGGGCACACGCACGGCGGCCAGGTGCGGGTGGAGATTTTGCATGAGGACTTGAATGTCGCCAGGTTCTTTACTCCGTTCGTGGACGGCCTGTACCGGCAGGGGGATTCGTCGATCTTCGTATCGCGCGGGATTGGGACGATCGCGCTTCCGCTCCGTCTGGGAGCGCCTCCGGAGGTCGCGCTTCTGCGCCTGTGCCGATCCTGATTGTCAGCGACATTCACGGAAACCTGGAAGCGCTGAATGCGGTCCTGGCCGCTGCGGAGGGCAAATACGAGCGGATCCTGTGCCTGGGCGATCTGGTCGGTTACGGGGCGGATCCAAACGCAGTCGTGGAGTGGGCCCGGGCGAACGTGGCTGCCATCGTTCGCGGGAACCACGACAAAGCCTGTTCGGGCCATGACATTCTGGAACAGTACAACCCCGCCGCGCGCGTATCCGCGATTTGGACGCGCAGCGTTCTTACGCCCGAGAATCTGGACTATCTGGAAAGACTGCCGCGAGGACCGCTGCGATGCGAGGATTTCGACCTGGTTCACGGCTCGCCGGCGGATGAAGACGACTACCTGCTCACGCCCGCCGATGTCGCTTTGTTGCGCGGAGACCTCCAGGCGCAGGCGACTTTCTTCGGCCATACGCACGTGCAAGGCGGATTTCTCATCGCTCGGGGAGGCGTAAAGCGGATCGCGCCTGGCACGCTCGAACTGGAAACGGAGCACTTTTATCTGTTGAATCCTGGCGCTGTTGGCCAGCCGCGCGACGGCGACCCTCGCGCGGCTTACGCGTTCTATTGGCCGCGGGAACGCATGATCGAATACCATCGGACGGTCTACGACATAGACACCGCGGCAGGCAAGATTCGCGAAGCGGGTCTTCCGGAAACGCTGTCGGCGCGGCTGTACGAAGGCGCGTGACATACGGCAAACCCCCAGGAAGTCGTAGAATAGGGAATTCAGGATGTCCTCACAAGACGGCACGTTGCCGTCGTTCTCGGCCCCGAAAGTGGTCGTGGCTACGACGGTGGCGCTTTCCTTTATCAGTTTTTGGCGCGGCGCATCGATCGTTCTGAGCGATCTTGCGTCTTCCGCCTTCTATGCAGGCGGCGCGGCCGAACAGGCGATCGGTAAATCCGCTCCCTGGTTCGTGCTCGGCGTGATGCTGTTCAGCTTCGCGGTGCGCAGCGTGTACATGGAAAGCTGTAGCATGTTCGTGCGCGGCGGCGTGTACGTCGTGGTTCACGACAGCATGGGGCCCGTCGCCGCGAAATTTTCCGTCTCCGCGCTGGTGTTCGATTACATTCTCACCGGCCCCATCAGCGTCGTGAGCGCGGGACAGTACCTGGCGGCGCTGCTCAACGAAGTCAGCGAGCTGATGCATCAGTCCTACCGCATCGAGCCGAACACATTCGCGGCGGGCGTGGCCGTGCTGATTACGATTTACTTCTGGTGGGCCAATATCAAAGGCGTTCACGAGTCCAGCGGAAAAGCGCTGCGCATCATGCAGGTCACCACCGTAATGGTGGTGATGCTGCTGATCTGGTGCCCGCTGACCATTTTCCTGAAGGATCGCTGGGGCTTTGTGCCGCCTCCGCCCATTCCGTCCAATCTGCATTTCGCGCCCGAGGCGCAGGGCTGGTTCGCGGGAACGTTCTGGCTTCAGATTCCGCTGGTTGCGATCATTATCGCGTTCGGCCACTCCCTGCTATCGATGAGCGGCTTCGAGACTCTCGCCCAGGTGTACCGCGAAATCGCGTATCCAAAACTGAAAAACCTTCGCATCACGGCGAATATCGTGTGCTGGTACTCGGTCTTATGCACAGGCGTGGTAACGGTGCTTGCGGGCATGATCATTCCAGATCAGGAACGGTCGAAGTACTTCGCCAACCTGATCGGCGGCCTGGCGATGAATCTCAGCGGTCCGTATTTGGTGCGCCTGGGATTCCACATCTTCGTAGTCATTGTGGGTGGTTTGATTCTTTCCGGCGCCGTAAATACTTCGATCATCGGGGCGAACGGCGTTCTGAACCGGGTAGCCGAAGACGGCGTCCTGCTGCCGTGGTTCCGCAAACCGCATCGCAACTTCGGCACGACGTACCGCATGATCAACCTGATCGTGATTCTCCAGATCGCCACTATCATCGGGAGCCGGGGTGACATGACGATTCTGGCCGAGGCATACGCTTTCGGCGTCGTGTGGAGCTTTTTCATGAAGGCGCTCGGCGTGATGGTACTGCGTTTCCAGCGCTCCGATCAGGAATACAAGGTCCCGTTGAATTTCCAGATCGGCGGACGCGAGATTCCCGTCGGGCTGGGACTGATCACCCTGGTGTTGGGCGCCGTGGCGCTGGCGAATCTTTTCTCCAAGCAGATCGCGACCAAGTACGGAGTGGCGTTCACCATCGCGTTCTTTCTGATCTTCACCATTTCCGAACGGGTTAACCTGCGCCGCAAGGGCTCTGAAAAGAAAGGTCTCGAACAGTTTAATCTGGACCATCAGTCGCAGATCTCGGCGAGCCTGCACGCGCGGCCGGGAAGCGTTCTCGTAGCTGTGCGCGATTACCATCGCATGGAGCACCTGAAACGCGTTCTGGACAAGACCAATCTCCGTCGCCACGATATCGTCGTCATGACCGTTCGCCCGATCTCGACCGGGGCCGGAGAATACGAGCTGTCCGACGCCCAGATGTTCAGCGATTACGAGAAGGAGCTGTTCAGTCACGTTGTCGAAATGGCGGAGAAGGAGGGCAAGCCCGTGGAACTACTGGTGGTTCCCGCCGTGAATCCCTTCGACGCCATGGCGCAGGCCGCCAACAGCCTTCGCGCATCGCGATTGGTAACCGGCGTGAGCGCCCGCATGGAATCCGAGGAGCTGGCGCGGCGGATCGGCCTGGCGTGGGAGGCTCTGCCCGAACCGCGTCATCCGTTTTCGCTCGAGGTGATCAGCCCGGATCGTCCATCTGCCTACGTGAACCTGGGGCCTCATCCGCCGCGGCTGTGGCCGGAAGACGTCGATTTATTGCACGAGCTATGGCTGAAACTCAGCAAGTCTGAAACTCTCGGTTCCAGGCTGCATCATCGCGACGTAGTCGGAGCTGCGCTGCGCAGACTGCAAAAGGACCTGGACACTCAGCAATGTGACGGCGTGATCGACTCGATCCAAAAAGAGCTGAGGAAAGAATAACCGCTATTTTTTCTTTTTCTTGTCCGGCACGGCTTCCGGAGTCTCGGCTGGAACTTCGTCGATGGGCAGTACACCAGGAGCGGCGCCGGCCAGCACAGCATTGTATAATTCCTTCTGCTTGGCGAGTTCCTTCTTGGTCGGCGGCGCCTGCTCGTTTCGATAGTCGTGGTCGCTATAACAAGTCCGGCACCGGACCTTGGCGGCCGCTCCATCGATCAGCGATACGATTGAATGATTCGTCAGGCGACGGCATTTGACGCAGTAATCATCGATTACGTCGCCCAGTCGAAATTCCATAGACTTCTGTAAGTGTATAACACTGTGGGTGTATGACACATTGGCGCGCGGCGGTTCGATGATAACGGATTTTAACTCCCGGGAACGACGAATCCTGGGAAGCATGAAGACGCCCGCCAGGATCCAGCGATTCCTGGACGAAAAAATCGGCTACAATACCGAACCGGATGGAGACACCTGCTATTCGCCCAGAGTAGTCTTGCGCGAGGGCGTCGCCCACTGCATGGAGGGCGCTCTGCTGGCGGCCGCGGCTTTGATGCATCTGGGGCACCCGCCGCTTCTGGTGGACCTGGAAGCCGTGCGCGACACCGATCACGTGCTGGCCGTGTATCGCGCCGGCGGGTGCTGGGGGGCCGTGGCGAAATCGGATTACAGCGGATTGCGCTCGCGCGAGCCGGTATACCGGAGCATTCGCGAGCTGGTGATGAGCTACTTCGAGCACTATTTCAATAAAGCCGGCGAGAAGACTCTGCGGACTTACTCGCGTCCGGTGAACCTGCGTCGATTCGAAAAGATCGGCTGGGCGACGCGCGAAGATTACGTGTGGGAGATTCCGAACTACCTATGCGACATCCCGCACACACCGATCCTACCGGCGGGAGCAAAGCTTGCCAGGATGGACCGGCGCTTATACGCAGCGGGCCGATTAGGCGGGGCGCTCTAGCGTTCGTCGCCGCCATTCAAACAACATCACGCCTGCCGCCACGCTGACGTTCAGCGACGCCACGCCGCCGGCCAGCGGAATGCGGACCAGAAAATCGCAATGCTTCGCCACCTGCTCGTGAAGGCCCTTGCCCTCGCCTCCCAGGACGATTGCCGTGGGGCTGGTGAACTCGATCTGATCGTAGGCGTGCTCCCCGCGCTCATCCAGGCCGTAGATCCAGTAGCCCTGCTCTTTCAGATCATCGAGCGCGCGGTTCACATTGGTGACGCGCACCACCGGTAAATAGGCGAGCGCTCCGGCGGCGGCCCGGGCGACGACGTCGGTTAATCCGGCAGCCCGCCGTTCCGGAATCACGATAGCCCCGGCGCCCGCGGCATGGGCGGTCCGGACAATCGCTCCAAGATTGTGCGGGTCCTCGACGCCGTCGAGAATTACATGTAAGCCGCGGGTGGCCGCGGTGGCTTCCAGAGACGCGTACTTTTCAGCGGATCCGAACGCGACCACACCCTGGTGCGGCGCGCGGCCGGCAGCCCGGTCCAGTTGTTCGCGCGGTTCGAAACGCACCGGAACCTTCCGCTCGCGGCACAGCTCGATCAGTTCCTGAAGCCTTGGCCCACTCGCGCCCTTTGCGATCAGGACATAGTCGAGCGGACGTCCCGCCCGAAGCGCCTCCCGGACGGGATGGATTCCTGCGAGCGGAGACATTATGATAAGGGTACTCTCATGAGCGTCCCTGAAAACGCACCGTTGCAACCGGCGTACGAAATTCCGGACAAGCTCTATTTCCGTATCGGGGAAGTAGCGCGGCTGGCCGGAATCAAGCCGTACGTTCTGCGGTTCTGGGAGACGGAGTTCTCATCGCTGGGCCCACGGAAATCGGGTACCGGGCACCGCTTGTACCGGCGCAAGGATGTGGAACTCGTGCTCGAAATCAAACGGCTGTTGTATGAGCAGCGGTTTACGATCGAAGGCGCAAGAAAGTTTCTCGATTCCCGCGGCAAGAGCGAGGCGCCTCGCGAAAAACCCGCCAAGCCTTCGACCGTGCAACGCGATTTGTTCCCGGACAGCTCCTCGGCCCTGATCGACACGGTCCGCAAGGAATTGCAGGCGCTGGCCGAAATCCTGAAGTAACTTCCAAACTTTCATATTCCGCGCGGCTGGTCCGATAAGGACCCTGTAGAATTCCGTTCCTGGAACGGCGAGCTGTGATCCATCTGACTCGAATCAACCATTTACCAATGGTCCTCAACGCGGACCTGATTGTGCACATGGAATCGACGCCTGACACAGTCATTAGCCTGACGAACGGGCAGAAGCTGGTGGTGCTGGAACCGGTGGAGGAAGTTATCGGCAGGATCGTCGAGTTTCGGCGCGCGATTTATCACTGCAGCTTTACAGCATCCGAGGGATGAGCCGGCAATTCTATGCCAGGACCGGGCGCACAGTCCAGCTCCGATGCTCCGAAGCGCGTGCCGGCGAAACCCGACGTCGCCTCGATCGCGGGCCTGGCCGTGGGTCTCGCGGGAATCCTCGGCGGGCTGGTGCTGGAGGGCGGAAACCTCAAGGATGTCGCGCAGTTCACCGCGGCGATTATCGTCCTCGGCGGGACCGCGGGCGCAGTGCTGGTTTCGACGCCCGGATATGTCGTGGCAGGCGCGCTACGCCGTTTCGTGGGCGTCTTTCACGGCAAGGCGGAGTCCATTGATCAATTGATTGACGAGGTGATCGGGTACGCGATGAAGGCCCGCAAGAACGGGCTCGTGTCGCTCGAACAGGAAGCCAATCAGATCGAGGACCCGTTTCTTCGAAAAGCCATGAATATGGCCGTGGACGGGACCGATCTGCAAGACATCCGCAAGATGCTCGATCTGGAGATCGAGATGGAGGAACATCACGGCGAAGCCGAGGCCAAGGTATTCGAGAACGCCGGAGGCTATGCCCCCACCATCGGAATCATCGGCGCCGTGTTGGGCCTGATTCAGGTGATGAAAAATCTCACCAACATCGAAGGCGTGGGCCATGGAATCGCCGTGGCGTTCGTCGCCACCGTCTATGGCGTTGCTTCGGCAAACCTGGTGTTTCTCCCGGCCGCGACGAAAATGAAAGCGCATATCGCGGCGGACGTTCGCCGAAGGGAGCTTATTATCGAAGCCGTATCCGGCATCGTCGAAGGGCTGAATCCCAAACTCGTGCGTTTGAAGCTGGAAGTATACGCTCGCAAGCATCCGTCCAAGAAAGCGGCAGCGGAGCGGAGCGTGGCGGAGGAGTCCAGCCGTGTCGAGGCATAGCTCGTCGGGCCGCCGCCGGAAATCGGGCGCGCCTGAGAATCACGAGCGATGGCTGATCTCATACGCGGACTTCATCACTCTGCTGTTCGCGTTCTTCGTCGTGATGTTCGCGAGTTCCCAGGCGGATCGAGGGCGCGCGCAAGAAATGTCGGAGTCGGTCAAAAAGGCGCTCGAGGGCGGAAAGATGGCGTCGCTGATCTCGGTTGTGCTGGGCGGCTCGGTCGACGACACGGGCCGAGGGAGTACAAAGATGCGCGGACCCGCCATCAACGTAAGGTCAAAAGAAGAGACAAAGGATGCCAAGCTTGCGGAACTGCTTCCGTCGCTCCAGGTCTTGAATGTCGAGCTGCAAAACGAGATCAAGGCTGGTCAGATCCAGCTCAGCATGCAGCAGCGGGGTCTGGTGATCAGTTTTACGCAGGCGTCCCTTTTTCCCTCCGGCGAGGACGTGATCGCGCCGCAGGCGCATTCAGGACTGGAAAGAGTTGCGGCGGCGCTCGCGAAGATCCCGAATCCGGTGCGCCTCGAAGGGCACACGGATTCCATCCCGATTAAGACGTCGCGTTTCCGGAGTAACTGGGAGTTGTCGGCGGCCAGGAGCATCGCGCTGCTGGAATTGCTGGCCACCCAATTCGGGATTCCGAAGGAGCGGCTTTCGGTTGCGGGCTACGCCGACACTGCGCCACTGGCCTCGAATGACACCGAAGAAGGCCGATCCAAGAACCGGCGCGTGGATCTGGTGATTCTGAACCAGCAGGGAGTCATGGCGGAGCCGCAAAAGATCGATCAGCCCGTGGATCACAAGCCATGAGAGATTCGCGGAAAAGGCTCCTGGCACGATAAACTGGATGATAATGCCAATCAAAGTAGGAATTAACGGTTTCGGCCGCATCGGCCGGAACGTCGTTCGAGCCGCACTCTCGAACCCCAACGTAGAAATTGTCGCAGCCAATGATCTGACCGATACGGCCACGCTGGCGCATTTGCTGAAATACGATTCGACGCTCGGAACGCTTCACCAGGACGTGAAAGCGGACGGCGACGCCATCGTCGTCGGCGGAAAGCGAATCAAGGTTTTCGCCACCAAGGATCCGGCCGAAATCGATTTCTCCGGACTCGGGGCGCAAATCGTGGTCGAGTCGACCGGGAAGTTCACGGACGCGAAGGACGCCTCGAAGCATCTGCGCGGCAGCGTCAAGAAGGTGATCATCTCGGCGCCCGGCAAGAACGAAGACGTCACCATCGTTCTGGGCGTGAACCACGAAACCTATGACGCTTCCAAGCATCACGTCATTTCCAATGCTTCCTGTACCACCAATTGCCTAGGCCCCGTGGTCAAAGTGATTCACCAGGCGTTTGGCATCGAGAAAGGCTCGATGACAACCATCCACAGTTACACCAACGATCAGCCTGTCCTCGATTTTCCCCATAAAGACCTGCGCCGCGCGCGCGCAGCCGCGATCAACATGATCCCGACCACTACCGGGGCAGCCAAGGCCATCGGTCTGGTAATGCCGCAGCTTAAAGGGAAGCTCGACGGATACTCCATGCGCGTGCCGACGCCGGATGTGTCGGTGGTGGACCTGGTGGCGCTCCTGTCCAAGCCGACAACGACGGAGGCCGTCAACGCGGAGTTGAAGAAAGCCGCGGAAGGGTCGATGAAAGGCATCCTGGCTTACACAGAGGACCCGGTGGTTTCGAGCGACATGCTCCACAACCCGAATAGCTCGATTGTCGACGCACAGTTGACCAAGGTTCTGGACGGGAACCTGCTGAAAGTAGTCGCCTGGTACGACAACGAATGGGGCTATTCGATGCGGGTGGTGGACCTGATCGAATTTCTCGCGAAAAAA
>Ga0209579_10001247_pt1 | contig 21532 bp, 13 predicted proteins | sample Coa_R1_2_FD_187152 | JGI IMG/M metagenome (GOLD analysis project Ga0209579, IMG submission 187152) | Surface soil microbial communities from Centralia Pennsylvania, which are recovering from an underground coalmine fire - Coalmine... | ecosystem: Environmental > Terrestrial > Soil >... | reverse complement strand
CACGGCGCCGGCCTTGGGGCCGATGAAGCCGGGCAGCGCCGGCCCGGCGCTCCCCGGCATCTACCCGGTGATCTACGACGAGGACGGCATCGAGATCCCCAAAGGCGCCGGCAAGGCCGGCAACATCTGCATCGGCAACCCGTGGCCCGGCATCTTCCAGACGATCTGGGGCGATCCCGACCGCTTCGTCGCGCAATACTACGCGCGTTACTGCAAGGACAAGAACAGCACGGATTGGCGCGACTGGCCGTATTTCGCCGGCGATGGGGCGGTGCAGTCGGCCGATGGCTACTACCGCATCCTGGGGCGGATCGACGACGTGATCAACGTCGCCGGCCATCGCCTCGGCACCAAGGAGATCGAGTCGGCGGCGCTGACCGTCTCCGAGGTAGCGGAAGCGGCGGTCGTGCCGGTCGCCGACGCGATCAAGGGGCGCGTCCCCGATCTCTACGTCGCGCTGAAGCCGGGCTGCCACGCGAGCCCGGAACTGCACAAGCGGATCTCCGACGCGGTCGCCACCGAGATCAGCCCGATCGCCCGACCGGCGCATGTCTGGATCGTGCCCGACATGCCGAAGACCCGCTCGGGCAAGATCATGCGGCGGGTCTTGGCGGCGGTCTCCAGCGGCCAGGACCCCGGCGACGTCTCGACCCTCGCCAACCCCGAAATCGTCGAGGAACTGCGCCGCATGGTGACGGTGTAATCTTAGGGAATGGCAGCCAGGAAGTCGTATTCGACGAGGCCCGCAGCGCCGCACGAGCGGACGGGCCTCGTGCAAACCGAACTGCAAGGGCAGGCGCTGTTCGATATGGCCAACCTGCGGCCGGAGCGAACCGGGCTGCCATTCGTCGTCTTCATTTCGCAGAGGGGCGGCTCACGACACGACGTTCGGGTGAAGGTCGCGCGCAGCGCCAAAATCAGGCCTTCGGAGATGGCCACCGTCGCATTGCGCCCGCGGGTTCGCGCCGTCCGAGGGGCGGTCGACCCCGAAGATTTGGCTCGACTGACCGCGTGGATCGAACTGAACCGGGACGTGCTGGTCGGCTACTGGAACGGCGATATCGAATACACCGAGGACGCGATCGCCGCGCTGCGGCCGCTCGCGCCGCCCTGACCGAGATCAGCCGACCGCGTGCAGCACCTTGCCGCCGGCGGTGACCGGTTTGGCGTCGATCAGCACGAAGGCGATGACGCAGGGCTCCTTGCCGCGGTTGATCCAGTTGTGGATCGTGCCACGCTGCACGATGACGTCACCCGCCTGGAGATGCACCTCGGAGCCGTCGAGGTCCATGTCGATCTCGCCCGACATGACGACCGCGTAATCGAGCGAATCGGTGCGGTGGTTGCGCCCCCCGTTGCCCGGCGCGAACTCGATGATCCGGAACACGGTGCCGTTCGGATGCCAGGTGCCGACCTGGCGCCCGGACTCGTCGGCGTCGCCGTCGTTGCTGATCGGGAAGCCCTCGCTCGACCACACGACGCTCGTGGTGACGCCGGGGCGGGCCGATCCGGTTTTCGCCATTTCGTCGATCGTCACGATCGCCTTGCCATTCCTGTCGTGGCCGGTGACGACCCGGCGCAGTTGCAGTGTCATTTGCTTCCTCCCATTGGGTGGTGAGATCCAAGACGCTAGCGCCGCGTCAGCTCGATATAGCCGAAGCAGTCGATGCGGGCGTCGAAGGCGCGGCTGACGACGGTCGAGGTTTCGTCCTCGACGATAACCGCCGGACCGGGGATGACGGCGCCGGGCGCGAGCGCGGCGCGCTTGTAGATCGCGACCTCGGTGAAATCGGCGGCGTCGGGATCGAACACGGCGCGGCGCCGCGCCGGCACCGGGTATGAGGGCGGCGGCAGCTGTGGAGCGGCGGCATCCTCGCGCGGCACCGGCCCGCTCAGCAGCAGCACCCAGCTCAAGACCTCGACCTCGACGCCGGGGATGACGCGGCTGTAGAGCCGGCGATAGGCCGCCTCGAAGGCGGTGAGCAGCGCTGCGGCATCATCGCTGCGATAAGGGCCGGCCGGCAGCGGGACCGCGATCTCGTGGCCCTGGCCGCGATAGCGCATGAAGGCCGAGCGGGTCTCGGTCAGCGCCGCCTGCGGTTCGCCGCGCCGCACGATCGCCTCGGCCTCGGCGCGCATCGCCGCGAAGAGCGCGTTGGCCGCGTCGGCGTCGAACGCGTCGAGCCGCTGCAGTTGCGAGCGCACGATCTCGTAGGCGATCGGCGCGCGCAGAAATCCGACCGCCGAGCCGACCCCGGCGCTCGACGGCACCAACACCCGGTCGAGCCCGAGCTTGTCGGCGAGCCGCGCGGCGTGCAGCGGCGCCGCGCCGCCGAACGCGACAAGGGTGCGGCCGCGCGCATCCTTGCCGCTCTCGATCGCGTGCACGCGGGCCGCATTGGCCATGTTCTCGTCGACGATCTCGCTCAACCCGAAGGCGGCGAGCGGCAGTGCCAGATCGAGCGGGTCGGCGACCTCGCGCTGTATCGCGCCCTCGGCGGCAGCGCGGTCCAAGGCCATGCGGCCGCCGGAAAAGCCGGTCGGGTCGATGCGCCCGAGCAAGAGGTCGGCGTCGGTGACGCTCGGCAAGAGGCCGCCGCGGCCGTAACAGGCGGGGCCCGGATCGGCGCCGGCGCTGTCCGGGCCGACGGTGATGCGGCGCAGCCGGTCAACCCGCGCGATCGAGCCGCCGCCGGCGCCGATCTCGACCATCTCGATGACCGGGATGCGCAGCGGCAGGCCGCTGCCCTTCTTGAAGCGGTAGATGCGCGCGACCTCGAAGGCGCGGCTCGATTGCGGCTGGAATTCGTCGATCAGGCAGATCTTCGCGGTGGTGCCGCCCATGTCATACGACAGCACCTTGTCGAGGCCGCATTGCCGCGCGATGTGGCTGGCGAAGATCGCGCCGCCGGCAGGTCCGCTTTCGACCAGGCGCACCGGAAAGCGGATCGCGGTCTCGACCGTCGTCAGCCCGCCGCCCGACAGCATCAGGAACAGCGGACAAAGGAGCCCTTCGGCGCGCAGCAATTCCTCGAGATTGGCGAGGTAGCGGCCGATCATCGGCTGCACATAGGCGTTGGCGCAGGCGGTCGAGAAGCGCTCGTACTCGCGCATCTCGGGCGACACTTCGGACGAGAGGGTGAAGGTTACATCGGGAAGGCGCGCGGCGAGGATGTCGCGGGTGCGCTCTTCGTGCGCCGGGTTGGTGAAGCTGTGCAGAAAGCCGATCGCGACGCTCTCGATGCGCTGCGCGGCAAGCGTCTCCGCGAGGCGCTCGACGGCGCCTTCGTCGAGCGGGCTGACGGTGCGGCCGCGCGCGTCGGTGCGCTCCGGCACGACATAGCGATACCGGCGCGGCACCAGAGGCGGCGGCAGGTCGATGTTGACGTCGTATTGCTCGAAGCGGTTCTCGTGGCGGATCTCGATCGTGTCGCGGAAGCCTTCGGTGGTGACGAGCGCGGTCCGGGCGCCCTTGCGCTCGATGATCGCGTTGGTCGCGAGCGTCGTGCCGTGAATGACGATCGCGAGGTTCCCCGGCGCGAGGCCGGCATCGTGCAGCACCGCGCGGATCGCATCGATGACGGCGCGCTCCGGCGCCGCGGGCGTCGTCAACACCTTGGTGGTGAAGCGCTGCCCGCGCACGTCCAGCGCGACGTCGGTAAAGGTGCCGCCGATATCGACCCCGAGCCGCGCCGTTACCTCACCAGAAACCGCCACGATCCGCTCCGCTCGCCAGCCAAGACGGCGCACAGTGGTCGGCGCCCGGCGCGGGTGTCAATCGCCCCGGCGCGGCCGCAGAGGCGGGTTCCGACCGCGCCGCCGCCGCCAGATGAGCACCGGAGCACCGCAAATTCGCCATTCTCGTTAGCGATCATCGGTGGATTTCGCGCGGGGAGGAATGGAATGACGCTGCGATCGGCATATCGGCTCGCCGCCGTGGTCGGCGTGGTCTTGCTGGCCGTGCCGGCGGCGGCGGCCGACCTCGTACTGAAGCGGGTCGTGCTGTCGACCGGCGGGGTCGGCTATTTCGAATACGAGGCGCAAGTCGATGGCGATGCGAAGCTCGGCCTCGACGTGCCGCTCGACCAGGTCGACGACGTCTTGAAGAGCCTCGCCGTCTACGATGCCGAGGGCTCGGCCGGCGAGATCACGCTGCCGGGCCGCGAGCCGCTGAGCCAGAGCTTTGCCGACCTGCCGTTCGACCGCGCCGCGCTCAATTCCGAGGTCGATCTATTGAACGCGCTGCAGGGCGCCGAGATCCGCGTCGCCGCACCGAAGGCGATAAGCGGCCGCCTCGTGCATGTCGACCGGGAAGCGGTCGCCGGCCCCGGCGGCGCTGTCGACACCCGCTCGCGGGTCAGTGTGATGACCGCTGCCGGACTGCAGCAATTCGTCCTGCAGGATGTCGACGCAATCGCGTTCGCCGACGCCAAGCTGCAGGCGCAGGTGGATACCGCGCTGCAGCGCATCGCCGGCCATCGCGCGGCGGCGCGGCGCGAACTGACGCTGCACCTGCGCGGCAGCGGTACGCGCACAGTGCGGGTCGGCTACGTCGTCGCGATGCCGCTGTGGAAAGCCTCCTACCGGCTCAGCTTGGCGCCGGATGCCAAGGCCGCCACCGCCCGGTTGCAAGGCTGGGCCATCCTGGAGAATTTCAGCGGACGCGCCTGGCAGGGGGTCGAACTGACCCTCTTATCGGGCAACCCGGTGACCTTCCGCCAGGCGCTGTACGAGAGCTATTACGTGCCGCGCCCGGTTGTGCCGGTCGAATCCGGCAGCCGCATCCTGCCGCCGCCGGACAGCGGCATCGTCGCCGCCCAGGTTTCCGGTAAACCCATGCCGCTCGAGCGCAAATCATTGGGCCTGCTGCGTCGCGACGCCGAGAACATGGCGGCCGATGCGACTGCGGCGGCGGCACCGGCCGCGCCGCCGCCGGCCCCGATCGTCGCGGCGGCGGCCGCCGAGGAGGCGACGCAAATCGCCTTCACGCCGCCCTACAAGGTCGATGTCGCGGCCGGGCAAAGCCTCGTTTTGCCGCTGATTGACCGCGAACTGCCGGTGCGCCGGGTTGATCTCTACCAGCCCGCCGTCGCCAGCCGCCACCCGCTGGCGGCGATCGAATTGGCCAACAACAGCGGCAGCGGCCTGCCGCCCGGGGTGTTGACGCTCTATCAGCTGAATGCCCAAACGGGCGCGCTCTACCTCGGCGACGCGCGCCTCGCGGCGCTGCCGCCCGGTGACAAGCGGCTGTTGAGCTATGCCGTCGACGGCAAGACGACGGTCGACATGACAACCGGCGAGCGCCAACCGATCGTCAAGGCGCGGGTCGCCGACGGCGTCCTCCACATCAGCCGGGCGCTGCGCTGGACCACCGACTACCGGGTGAAGGCCAACGCGCCGGCGGCGCCGCGGCTCATCGTCGAGCAGCCGCGCCGTGCCGGCGCCGCGTTGACCGCACCCGATCCGAAAACCGTCGAGCTGACGCCCGGCGCCTATCGCATCCCGCTGGCGCTTCCAGCGAGCGGCGACACCCGCCTCAGCGTCGTCGAGGAACAGCCGCTTGAGGAATCGATCCGTCTCCTCGACATCGATGACGACCGGCTCGGCGCCTTCGTCGCATCAAGCGAGCTCGATCCGCAGCTGCGCCAGGCGCTGAGCGCGCTGGCGGCGCGCCGGCGGGCGGTCGGCCGGCAACGCACCGAGCTCGAACGCCTCAAGCAGCAGCGCGCCCAACTCGTCGGCGACGAGGCCCGGCTGCGCAGCAACCTCGCGGTGCTCGGCGGTGATCCGGCGCTGCACAAGCGGCTGCTCGACAAATTCACTGAGACCGAGACCGCGATCGATACCGCCTCGGCCGCGGCCGGCAAGGCCCAGGATGGGCTGGACGCCGCACAGCGCGACCTCGCGTCCTATGTCGCTGGGCTGACGCTGTGAGGCGCCGCGGCGCCTACCACAGCTTGGGCAGGGCGTCCCAGAAGCTCGGCACCGCGTCGGATGGCGGGAGCGGGCTGAAATTGAGCGGGCTGTCGCGTTCGATGCGCTCGGCGCCGGGCAGCTGTCCGGCCTCCCAGCCGCCGCCCAGCGCCTGGATCAGCGCGACGGAAGCAAGCAGCCGGCTCTGGCGCACGTTGAGCGCGGTCTCGGCGTTGCTGAGCGCGGTGGTCTGCGCGACGACGACATTGGTGTAGGCGACCGTGCCGGCCTTGTATTGGTTGAAGATGATGCGTTCGGCTTCGCGCGCCGAGGCGACCGCGATGTCCTCGGCGGCGGCCTGCTGCGCCAAGATGCGCAGCGCGGCCAGCTCGTCCTCGACCTGCTGGAAGCCGCTCAGCACCGTCTGGCGGTAATCCGCGACCGCCGCGTCAAAGGCGGCGCGCGCCTGCTCGACCTGGGCGTGGCGGGCGCCGGCGTCGAAGATCGTCTGGACGAGGGTCGAGCCAAACGACCAGAGCCGGCTCGACGCGGAGACCAGCTTGCCGAGCGTCGCGGCGGCGGTGCCGGCATCGGCCGACAGCGTAACCGTGGGGAAGAACGCCGCCTCGGCGACTCCGATCTGGGCGTTGACGGCGGCCATGCGGCGCTCGGCGGCGGCAATGTCCGGCCGCCGCTCGAGGAGCGTCGAGGGCAGGCCCGCCGGGATCTCGGGGAGCGGCGGCACGGCGGCGACCGGCGCGATCGTCAGCTCCGCCGGCGGCTTGCCGATCAGCACCGCGATCGCGTGCTCGAGTTGGGCGCGCAGCACCCCGACCGCGACTGCCTGGGCCCGGGTGCTTTCGAGCTGGGTGCGCGCCTGCGCTACGTCGGAGGCGGCGGCGGTGCCGGCGTTGTACTGATTTTGGGTGATGCGCAGCGATTCGCCAAAGGCCTGCACCGCGGCATCGAGCAGGCGCTTCAGTTCGTCGGCGATGCGCAGCTGCACGTAGTCGCTGGCGAGCTGGCCCTGCGCCGCGAGGCGGGCACTGGCAACATCGCCGGCGCTGGCCTGGGCGCTGGCGATATTGCCCTCGACGGTGCGGCGGATTTTGCCCCAGAGATCGGGAACCCAGCTTGCCGCCGTGGTGACGCTGAAGAAATTCGAGATTTGCCCCGAGCCGGCGGCGCGCGAGCGCTGCGCCTCGGCGTTGACGGTCGCGGTCGGGAAATATCCGGCGCGGGCTTGCGCCACGATCGCCTCGGCCTCGCGGAACGCCGCCTCGGCCGCCTTGAGGTTCTGGTTCGAGACGTCGATCTGCCGTTCGAGCCGGTCGAGCGCCGGGTCGCGGTACACCGACCACCACGCGCCGCGGTCGATCGCGTCGGAGGGCCGCGCCGGCTCCCAGCCGGCTTCCTTGTAGGCGGCCGGAATCGGCGCGGTCGGGCGGTGGTAATCGGGTCCCACCGTGCAGCCGCTCGCCGTCAGCAGGATCGCCAGCCCGGCGACGCCCGAAATTCGCCGGGTGGCGCGGCGGTGCCTGCCGGGCGTGCGCCGGGGAACCGGCGTCAAAAGGCGGGGCAGCCTCATTCGCCGGGCTGCGCCAGCTGACCGCCGCCGCGGTGTTGCATGACCCACAGCCGCGCCCGGTCGAGATAGAGGTAGATCACCGGCGTCGTGTAAAGCGTCAGGGCCTGGCTGACGAGGAGCCCGCCGACAATCGAGATGCCGAGCGGCCGGCGCAACTCGGCGCCCTCGCCAAACCCGACCGCCAGCGGCAGCGCTCCGAGCATGGCCGCGAGCGTCGTCATCATGATCGGGCGGAAGCGCGCCACCGCCGCGCGATAGATCGCCTCGTGCGGGCCCAGCCCATCGCTGCGCTCGGCGTTGATCGCGAAATCGATCATCATGATCGCGTTCTTCTTGACGATGCCGATCAAGAGGATGACGCCGATCAGCGCGATCAGGCTGAATTCGGTGTTGCACAGCATCAGCGCCAACACCGCGCCGACCCCGGCCGACGGCAGCGTCGACAGGATCGTCAACGGGTGGATGTAGCTCTCGTAGAGCACGCCCAGGACGATGTAGACCGCGAGCAGCGCCGTCGCGACGAGGACCGGCTCGTTGGCGAGCGATTCTTGAAACAGCTGCGCGCTGCCCGCGAAACTGCCGTGGATCGTCGCCGGCACGTGCAGCGCGGCCACCGCCTGTTCGATCGCCTGCGACGCGGCGCCGATCGCGACGCCCTGCGCCAGGTTGAACGAGATCGTGCCGGCGACGAACAATCCCTGATGGTTGACCGCCAGCGGCGTGTTGCTGGCGCTGTAATGCGCGATCGCCGACAGCGGCACCATGTTCTCGTGCGAGGTGCTGACGGCGGCGCCCGTCGAGGTGGCGCTGCGACCGGTATTGGCGAGCGCATTGGTCGCCTGATTGCGGGCGGTGTCGGAAGCGATCTGCGCAGCCGTGCTGGCGGCGCTGGCCGCGGCCACCGGCTTGCCGGAGACCGTGCCGGCGAGCGCATTGGTGGCCTGGGTGCCTTTGACCGGGCCGCCCGCGGTGCTGACATAGATCTGTTTCAGCGTCTCCGGGCTTTCCCAGAATTGCGGCGCCACCTCCATCACCACGTGATACTGGTTGCGCGGCGTATAGATCACCGAAACCTGGCGCTGGCCGAACGCGTCATAGAGCGTGTTGTCGATCTGCGAGGCGGCGATGCCGAGCCGCGACGCGGTCGGCCGGTCGATCACCAGATCGGTTTCCAGCCCCTTTTGCTGCAGATCGCTGTTAACTTCGGTCAGTTGCGGCAGCTTCTCCAGCGCCGCCGTCACCTTCGGCGTCCATTCGTAGAGCTGGGCGAGATCGTCGCTTTGCAGCGTATACTGGTAGAGCGCGTTGCTGGCCCGCCCGCCGGCACGGATGTCCTGCACCGGCTGGAGGAACAGGCGCGCCCCGGCGACCTGCCCCAATTGGCGCCGCAGCCGGGCGATCACCTGCAGCACCGGCGAGCGTTGCGAGATCGGCTTCAGCGCGGCGAACACAAAGCCGGAATTGGTCTGGCCGCCGCCGGTGAACCCGACGACGCTCGCGACCGCAGGGTCCTTGCGGATGATTGAAATGAAATCGGTCAGCTTCTGCCGCATCAGCTGAAACGAGATGCTCTGGTCGGCCTGGATGCCGCCGACCATGCGGCCGGTGTCCTGCACCGGAAAGAAGCCCTTCGGGATCCAATAAAACAGGCCGATGTTGAGGGCGACCGTCAGCAACAGGAGCAGCATCACGACGCCCGGCCAGCGCAGCGCCTGCGCCAGCGTCCGGCGGTAAAATCCGAGCATCGCCTCGAAGCCCCGCTCGCTGGCGACATACCACCGCCCGTGCTGCTGTTGCGGGCGGTGCATCGCCAGGTGGGCGCACATCATCGGCGTCGTCGTCAGCGACACGATGAGCGAAATCAGGATCGCCACCGACAGGACAACCGCGAATTCGCGGAAGAGGCGCCCGACCAGCCCGCCCATCAGCAGGATCGGCACGAACACCGCGATCAACGAAAGGCTCATCGACAGCACGGTGAAGCCGACTTCACGCGCGCCCAGCAGCGCCGCCTCGTGGCGCGCCATGCCGGCTTCGAGGTGCCGGGTGACGTTTTCGAGGACGACGATCGCGTCGTCGACGACGAAGCCGGTCGAGATCGTCAGCGCCATCAGCGACAAATTGTCGAGGCTGTAGCCCAACAGGTACATCGCCCCGAACGTGCCGATCAGCGACACCGGCACCGCGACGCTCGGAATGAGGGTGGCGCGGGCGTTGCGCAGGAAGAGGAACACGACGAGGATCACCAGCACGATCGCGATGACCAGCGTTATCTCGACATCGTGCAGCGAAGCGCGGATGGTCGTGCTGCGGTCGACCGGCACCGCGAGATCGATGTCGCTCGGCAGCGAGGCCCGCAGCTGCGGCAGCTCGGCGTAAATCCGGTCGATGGTGCTGATGATGTTGCCGCCGGGCTGGATGTAGAGGATCACCAGCACCGCCGGTTTGCCGTTGGCCAGCCCGGCGTTGCGCAGGTTTTCCGGACCGTCCTCGACGCTGGCGACGTCGGTCAGCCGCACCGCGGCGCCGTTGCGGTAGGCGATGACCAGGGGGCGGTAGTCCTCCGCCAGGTTCGCCTGGTCGTTGGTGTAGAGCTGAAAGCGGTGCTCGCCCTGGTCGATCGCGCCTTTCGGGCTGTGCGCATTGGCCGAGGCGAGCGCGGCGCGCACGTCTTCGAGGCCGATGCCGTATTTGAACAGCGGCAGCGGGTTGAGCTCGACCCGCACCGCCGGGGCGGCGCTGCCGCCGATCGTCACCTGGCCGATGCCGTCGATCTGCGACAAGGCCGGCTGAAGGATTGTCGAGGCGGCGTCGTACATCTGGCCGCGCGTCTCGGTGTCGGAGGTCAACGACAGAATGAGGATCGGCGCGTCGGCCGGGTTGACCTTGCGGTAGGTCGGGTTGGTGCGAAGGCTCGCCGGCAGATCGGCGCGCGCCGCGTTGATCGCGGCCTGGACGTCGCGCGCCGCGCCGTCGATGTTGCGGCTGAGGCCGAATTGAAGCGTGATGCGGGTGCCGCCGACGGTGCTCGACGAAGTCATCTCGGTGACGTCGGCGATAACCCCGAGATGCCGCTCGAGCGGCGTCGCGACGGTGGTCGCCATCGTTTCGGGGCTCGCGCCGGGCATGTTGGCGTTGACCGAGATCGTCGGAAAATCGACCTGCGGCAATGGCGACACCGGCAACTTGCCGAATGCGAACAGCCCGGCAAGGGCGACGCCGATCGTCAGAAGCGTGGTCGCGATCGGCCGCTCGATGAACGTCGCCGACAGGTTCACGGCGCCGTTTCCCCGGGGTTCAGCAAGTGGCCGAAGCGATGCCGGGCGGCTTGCGCCAGCCGATCGAAGCCCAGGTAGATGACCGGCGTCGTGAACAGGGTCAGCGCCTGGCTCAGGATCAGCCCGCCGACGATCGTGACGCCGAGCGGGTGGCGCAATTCGGAGCCTGTGCCGCTGCCGAGCATCAGCGGCAAGGCGCCGAACATCGCCGCGAAGGTCGTCATCATGATCGGGCGAAAGCGCAGCAGCGAAGCGCGGTAGATCGCCTCGCGCGGCGAGCGGCCTTCGTTGCGCTGCGCGTCGAGCGCGAAGTCGACGATCATGATGCCGTTTTTCTTGACGATGCCAATGAGCAGGATGATGCCGATGATCGCGATGACGCTGAGGTCGCTGCCGTCGAGCAGCAGGGCCAAGAGCGCGCCGAGACCGGCCGACGGCAGGGTCGAGAGGATCGTGATCGGGTGGATGTAGCTCTCGTAGAGCACGCCCAGGACGATATAGACCGTGACAATCGCCGCGCCGATCAGCAGCAATTCGTTGCCGAGCGCCGCCTGGAAGGCGAGCGCGGCGCCCTGGAAGCGGGTGATCATGCTGGCCGGCATGCCGAGCGCGGCCTCGGCCTGCCCGATCGCGTCGACCGCGCTGCCGAGCGAGGCGCCGGGCGCCAGGTTGAACGAGATCGTCGCCGAGGGAAACTGCCCGATATGGCTGATCGCCATCGGCGCGGTTTCCTCGTTGACCTGGGCGATCGCCGACAGCGGCACCTGGCCGTTGGCGGCGGTCGAGGACGGCAGGTAGAGCGCGCCGAGTGACGACAGCGATTGCTGCAGCGCCGGGTCGGCTTCGAGGATCACCCGGTACTGGTTGGACTGGGTAAAGATCGTCGAGACGATGCGCTGTCCGAACGAATCGTAGAGCGCGTTGTCGATCGTCGCCGGCGTGATGCCGAAGCGGCCCGCCGTGGCGCGGTCGATCAAGACGTACGCCGACAGCCCGTTCTCGCTGTAGCTGGTCGCGACGTCGGCGAGCTGCGGCACCTGCTGCAGGCGCTGCACCAGCCGCGGCACCCAGGTCGCGAACTCGTCGGGGTTGGCGTCCTCCAGGGCGAACTGGTACTGGCCGCGGCTCACCGTCGCGTCGACCGTCAAATCCTGCACCGGCTGCATGTAGAGCGTGATGCCGGCGACCTTCGCGGTCTCGGCCGAGAGGCGACGAATGATGTCGCTGGCCGAGAGGCTGCGTTCGTCGCGCGGCTTCAGGTTGATCAGCATGCGACCGGCGTTGAGCGTCGCATTGCTGCCGTCCACCCCGATGAACGATGACAGGCTCACGACGTCGGGGTCCTTCAGGACGACCGCGGCGAGCGCCTGCTGCCGCTCGGCCATCGCGGCGAACGACACCGCCGGCGACGCCTCGGTGATGCCCTGGATGAGCCCGGTGTCCTGGACCGGAAAGAAGCCTTTCGGGATCGCTATATAAAATACGACCGTCAGCGCCAGCGTCGCGACCGCGATCAGCAACGTCAGCGCCTGGCGATCGAGCACCCAGTTCAACAGGCGGCCATATTCGGCGATCGCCCGGTCGAACCACGCCTGGGTGCGCCGCGCGATCGCCGACATCTGTTCGGGCGGCCGATGCCGCAGCAGCTTGGCGCACAGCATCGGCACCAGCGTCAGCGAGACGACCGCCGAGATCAGGATCGTCACCGAGAGAGTGATCGCGAATTCGCGAAACAGCCGGCCGACCACGTCGGGCATGAAGAGCAGCGGTATCAACACCGCGATCAGCGACACCGTCAGCGAGATGATCGTGAAGCCGATTTGCTCCGAACCCTTGAGCGCCGCCTGCAGCGGCGGGTCGCCGGCTTCGATGTAGCGCGTGATGTTCTCGATCATGACGATCGCGTCGTCGACGACAAAGCCGGTGGCGATCGTCATCGCCATCAACGACAGGTTGTTGAGGCTGAACCCGGCGAGATACATCACCGCCAGCGTCCCGACCAACGACAGCGGCACCGAGAGGCTCGGGATCACCGTCGCCGCAGGGCTGCGCAGGAACACGAAGATCACCAGCACGACCAGCACGACGGCGAGGCCGAGCTCGAACTCGACATCGGCGACCGAGGCGCGGATCGTGTTGGTGCGGTCGGTCAGCACGGTGAAATCGACCGCCGCCGGCAGGGTCGCCCTGAGCTGCGGCAGCAGCGCCTGGATGCGGTCGACGACCTCGATGACGTTGGCGCCGGGTTGGCGCTGGACGTTGACGATCACCGCCGGGGTCGTGTTCATCCAGCCGGCCAGCGCGGTGTTCTCGGCGCCGTCGGTGGCTTTGGCGACGTCGGCGAGGCGGACCGGCGCGCCGTTGTGATAGGCCACCACCAGATCGAGGTAGTCGGAGGCCTCTTTCAGCTGATCGTTGGCGTTGATCGTATATTGCCGGGCCGGCCCGTCGAAGCTGCCCTTCGGGGTGTTGACGTTGGCGTTGGTGATGGTCGTGCGCAGATCGTCGATGTTGAGGCCATAGGCGGCGAGCTGGCGTAAATTCGCCTGGATGCGCACCGCCGGCCGATGGCCGCCGCTGATGCTGACGAGGCCGACCCCGGTCAGCTGCGAGATCTTCTGCGCGAGGCGGGTGTCGGCGAGGTCTTCGACGTCGGTCAGCGGCAATGTCTTCGAGGTCAGCGCCAGGATCAAAATCGGCGCGTCGGCCGGGTTGACCTTGGCGTAGATCGGCGGCGCCGGCAGGTCCGAGGGCAAGAGGTTGCCGGCCGCGTTGATCGAGGCCTGCACCTCCTGCTCGGCGATGTCGAGGCTGAGCGACAGGCTGAATTGCAGCGTGATGATCGACGACCCGGCCGAGCTGACCGACGACATTTGGTTCAAGCCCGGCATCTGGCCGAGCTGCACCTCGAGGGGCGAGGTCACCGACGAGGTCATCACGTCGGGGCTCGCGCCGGGATAGAGCGTCACCACCTGGATCGTCGGGTAATCGACTTCGGGCAGCGCCGATAGCGGCAGAAAGCGGTAGGCGAACAGCCCGACCAGCATGATCGCCGCCATCAGCAGCGAGGTCGCGACCGGCCGCAGGATGAAGGGGCGCGACGGGCTCATGGCGGGCTCACGGCGTGCTCATGACGCTCACCGGGCGCTGCTCAACCGCCGCTCTGGCTGTTCTGCCGATGCTGGCCGCCGTGCTGGCCGCTCTTTTGGCCGCCTTTTTTGCCGCCCCCTTTGCCCTGCGGTTGCTGGCCGGCCGGCGGCGCCGCGTCGCCGGCCGCCGCTGGAGGAGTCGCGACAAGCGTCACCTTGGCGCCGTCCTTTAGCCGGTCGGCGCCGTCGGTGACGACGACGTCGCCCGCTTTCACGCCCTTGGTGACGGCCGAGTTCTGGCTGTCGCTCGGTCCGAGCGTCACCGGCTGCGCCGCGACGGTATGATCGGGCTTCACGATATAGACGAAGGGGCCGGGCGCGCCGCGCTGGATCGCCGCGGTCGGGACGATGCTGACATTGCGCAGGGTATCGACCAGCAGCTGGATGTTGACGAACTGATTGGGGAACAGGATCTGCTCGGCGTTGTCGAAGAGGGCGCGCAGCTTGACCGTGCCCGTCGAGGTGTCGATCTGGTTGTCGATCGTCTGCAGCTTGCCCTGGTCGAGGCGGGTCGTGCCGGTGCGGTCATAGGCGGTGGCCGTCAGCGTGGCGCCGGCGTTGAGGCGCCGCAGCACCGCCGGCAAATTGTCCTCCGGCAGCGTGAAGATGACCGAGATCGGCTGCAGCTGGGTGATCACGACGATGCCGGCGGCGTCGCTGGTCTGCACGTAGTTTCCGGCATCCACCTGGCGCAGGCCGACGCGACCGCCGACCGGCGCGACGATGTGGCAATAGGTCAAATTCAGCTTTTGCGTGTCGACCTGCGCCTCGTCGGCCTGGACGGTGCCGCGGTCCTGCTGCACGAGCGCCGCCTGGGTGTCGGCGGTTTGGCGCGCGATCGAATTCTGCGCGACCAAGGTCTTGTAGCGATTGAGGTCAGTTTCGGCATTCTTCAGCGCGGCCTGGTCCTTGGCCAACTGGCCCTCGGCCTGCTCGAGCGCGACCTGGTAGGGACGCGGGTCGATCTGCGCGAGAAAATCGCCCTTTTTGACGAGCTGGCCTTCCTGATAGGCGACCTCGACGAGCTGGCCGTTGATCTGGGTCTTGACGGTCACCGTGGCGAGCGGGGTCACCGTGCCGAGCCCGCTCAGCACGATCGGCATGTCGCCGTTGCTGATCGTCGCGGTCCCGACCGGGGTCGGGGCCGTGGCGGCAGAGCGCCCGCCCGGCGCCGTCTGCGGGCCGGCCCGCAGCACGAGCCATAACACCAGCCCGGCGACGATCAGCAGCACCAGCCCGAGCCATACGAGGCCGCGCCGGCCGGAGCGCGGCCCGGCCGGTGGTGGCGCGTCATGCGGTGCGAGGCGCTGCGGCTGACCCTCGCCGGGGTCGCGTTCGCGCGTCGGCGAGGGGAACGAGCCGGGCGGCTGGTCGTCCATCGCGGCTAGCGGACGGCTTGCGGCGTCGCGCCGCCCGCCCTCGGCATATCGTCCGCTCGCTGTCGTGTCATCGCTCCCCCATGCCTAGAGTTTAGGGATCGAAATGCGAATGCCTCCCCGCGCCGCATCGATCGAGACGATCAGCCTTGCTGCTTGCGTGCCCCCGACGCGATAACGCGCAGGTTTTGGTCGCCCGATCGAGAGTGCGTCGTCGCCGCGCCGCCCGCAACGACAAATGGCGGCTGCGCCGATAAGCCCCTTCCGTCCGGCCGGAGCATCGTCTCAAATGCCGCTCCCTCGATGATCTGCGCGGTGCGGCGATGGCGGCGAACCTTCCCCTGTTGAGCGGCGGCCAGCTGGTTGTCGCGGCGCTGCGGGCGCACGGCGTGCGGATGGCGTTCAGCGTCGCCGGCGAGAGCTACCTCGAAGTGCTCGACGCGCTGTTCGACGCCCCCGACATCCATCTCGTCACCTGCCGCCAGGAAGGCGGCGCCGCGTTCATGGCGGAAGCCTACGGCAAGCTGACCGGCGAACCCGGCGTGCTGTTGGTGACGCGTGGCCCCGGCGCCTGCAACGCCTCGGTCGGGGTCCACACCGCGTTTCAGGATTCGACGCCGATGGTTGTCCTGGTCGGCCAGGTGGCGCGCCACCAGATCGACCGCGAAGCCTTTCAGGAAGTCGATTTCCGCAAGATGTACGCGCCGCTGGCCAAATGGGTGACGCAGATCGACCTGGCCGAGCGCGTTCCCGAACTCTTGAACCAGGCGTTCCAGGTGGCGAGTTCGGGCCGCCCCGGGCCGGTCGTCGTCGCGCTCCCCGAGGACATGCTGCGCGACCGCCATGCCGCCGCGGTCGCCGGCCCCTACCGCGCGGTGCGCGCCCACCCCGGCGCCGCGGACCTGGCCGAAATGCGCCGCCTCCTCGCCGCCGCCGAACGGCCGATCATGCTGGTCGGCGGCGGTGGGTGGAGCGATGCCGCGTGCGCCGACATCGCCCGCTTCGCCGCCGCCAACGACCTGCCGGTATGCTGCTCGTTCCGCCGCCAGGACATCGTCGACAACCGCCTTCCCGCTTTCGTCGGAGACCTCGGCACCGGCGCCGCCCCGACGCTCGTGCAGCGCTTCAAGGCGGCCGATCTGGTGCTCGCGGTCGGCGCGCGGATCGGCGAGATCACCTCGCAATCCTATACGCTGCTCGGCATCCCCGACCCGGGCAAGACGCTGATCCACGTCCATGCCGCCGCCGAGGAATTGGGCCGCGTCTTCCGCCCCTCTTTGGCGATCCAGTCCGGCATGGCGGAATTCGCCGCCGCTGCCGCCGCGCTCGATCCGATCTCAGCGCCGCGCTGGCGGGAGTGGCGCGCGGCGGCACGCGCCGAATACGAGGCAGGCCTCAAGCCGACCGCGCTGCGCGACCAGCCGGCGCTCGATCTCGGGCGGGTTATGGAATGGCTGCGCGAGCGCCTGCCCGACGAGGCGGTCGTCACCAGCGACGCCGGCAATTTCAGCGGCTGGCCCAACCGCTTCCTGCAATATCGCCGGCCGGGCCGGCAGCTCGGGCCGACCAGCGGCGCGATGGGCTACGGCGTGCCAGCGGCGGTCGCCGCCAGCCTTGTCGCTCCCGGGCGTATCGTCGTCGGATTTTGCGGCGACGGCGGCTTCATGATGACCGGGCAGGAGCTGATGACGGCGCTCGCCGAAGGCGCCCGGCCGGTCATCCTCGTTTTCAACAACGCGATGTATGGCACGATCCGCATGCATCAGGAACGCCGCTTTCCCGGCCGGGTCGTAGGCACCGCCCTCAAAAACCCGGACTTCGCCGCGCTCGCCCATGCCTATGGCGCGTTCGGCGCCACCGTTGCGCGCACCGAGGAATTCGCGCCGGCCTTCGAGGCCGCGCTCGCCTCGCGCCGCGCCGCGATCATCGAACTGCAGATGGATCCCGAAATGATCACCACCCGAACGACGCTCTCGGCGTTGCGCCGCCAGGCCGAAACCGCGGGGGCCCCGTGATGGCGCGGCTCTCGCGCCAGGATTGGCAGGCCCGGCGCTATGCCGAGACCGCCAATTTCGTGCCAACGCTCGGCGCGCCGGTCGTCGAACTGCTCGCGCCGCGGCCCGGCGAGCGCATCCTCGACCTCGGCTGCGGCGACGGCGCTCTGACGGAAAAGCTCGTTGCCGCCGGCGCCGAGGTTGTTGCGGTCGACGCCGCGGCCGACATGGTCGCCGCGGCGCGGGCGAAGGGCATCGACGCCCGGGTCGTGCCGGGCCAGAGCCTCGCCTTCGAGGCCGAGTTCGACGCGGTATTCTCCAACGCCGCGTTGCACTGGATGCACCCGCCCGAGGCCGTCTTGGCCGGAGTGCACCGGGCGCTGAAGCCGGGCGGCCGATTCGTCGCCGAGATGGGCGGCCACAACAACACCGCGGCAATCCTCGTCGCCGTCGCCGCGGTCCTGGCCCGCCGCGGGCTCGATGCGCATCGCTTGAGCCCGTGGTATTTCCCTTCGGCGGCGGCATATCGCGCGAAGCTCGAAGCGGCCGGGTTCGGCGTCGGCGAAATCGGCATCTTTCCGCGCCCGACCGTTCTGGCGGCCGGGATCGAGGCCTGGCTCGACAATTTCTTCGATGATTTTTTCGCGCCGCTGCCGGTCGCCGATCGCGGCGTGGCGCGGGGCGAGATGGTCGACCTGCTGCGGCCGGTGTTGGTCGACGAAACCGGCACCTGGATCGCCGACTACGTGCGGCTGCGCTTTCGCGCCGTGCGCGCGGCGTAGCGGCGGGCGGCGCGGCCGGTTTTTACGCCGGCGCCTCGCCGCCGGCAGCCTGGTGCGGATACCACTGCCGACCGCGCTGCTCGAGGCGGCCGGCGCGGCGATGGCGCTGCAACGCCATGCCGAGGTGGTTGGGCCGCACGGTTATCTTGAACTCGTCGGCGAGATACTTGCGCACCTCCTCGGCCGAGGCGCCGGGGCGTGCCGCGACCGCGCGCAGCGTCGCCTCGCCGAGCGCCGGCGCGGCGGCTTTGGCAGGCGCCGCGCGTCGTCCGCGCCCTCGCCGCGGCGCCGTGGTGGCGGCAGCTGCCGGTGCGGCGGCGCGTTGGCCGCGCGGTCGGCCGGGGCTGCGCGGTCGGCCCTGAGTTAAGCGCGACACCACCCGCTCGGCGGCTTCCAGTTCGGCGAGCTGGTCGGCCAACTTGGCGCGTTCCGCGTCGATCCTCGCCAGCCGCTCGGCGAGAAGCTGGCGTTCCTGTGCAATATCGTCGAGCGTCGACATCTGCGCTCCATTTCGCGCCCCGGCCGCTCCGCCATGGGGCTGTGCCTTTCGCGTAATGCGATAGATGGCGGAGCGGACGCCCGAGAAAAGATCCCGGTGCGCGATTTCGCGTGGCGGCGCCTTACAGAACCCCCTCGCGGCGCAGGGTCTCGACGTCGGCGGCGGCGAGGCCCAGCCAGTTGTGCAGCACTTCGGCGCTGTCCTGCCCGAGGGCCGGCGAACCCTTGAGCCGCACCGTCTTGCCGTCGACCCTGACGGGCCAGCTCGCCATCTTGTAGTCGCCGTTGTGGTGGTGAACGGTCTGCATGATGCCGCGCGTCTCAAAAGTCGGCTCGTTTTGTAGTTCCATCGTGTCGAAGACGGCCCCCGAGGGCACCCCGACCGCGATCAGCTGTTCCATCGCCTCGCGCTTGTCGTGCTGCTTGGTCCACTCGCCGATGATCGCGTCCAATTCCTTTTCGTGCGCGACGCGGTCGTTGCCGGTCGCGAAGCGCGGGTCGTCGATCAGTTCTTCGCGGCCGATCAATTTCATCAGCCGCGACCAGTGCTCCGGGTTGGCCCGGCTGGTCGTCAGGTAGACGTAATCGTTGGGGCCGCCGCCCTTGGCCGGATAGAGCCCGGAGGGCGCGTTGTTGCCGCCGCCCGACTTGGCGCCGTTGCGTCGTGCCGGCTTGCCGGTGCGCGCCATGTTGGCAAAGCAAGTGCGCATGTAGTGGATCATCGCGTCCTGCATCGCGAGCTGCAGCCGGCGGCCGTGGCCGGTGCGGTTGCGCTCGTGCAGCGCGCCCAGGATCGTCGCGGCCATCAGCATGCCGGTGCCGGTGTCGCCGAAGCTGAGCCCGGGCTTCACCGGCGGCATGTCGGGATAGCCGGTGACGCTGATCGGGCCGCCGGCGGCCTGCGCGATCATGTCGAAGGCGAGCCCCGCCTCGTGCGGGCTGCCGCTGCCGAACCCCTTGATCTGACAATAGATGATCTTGGGATTGATCTTTTTCACCGACTCGTAGTCGAGCCCCAGGCGCTCGATCGTGCCGGGCGCCATGTTTTCCGCGACGATGTCGGCCTGCTTGATCATCTGCTTGACGATGTCGAGGCCCTTCGGGGATTTGAGGTTCAGCGTGATCGACTTCTTGTTGACGTTGAACTGATGGAAATACCACGGGTCGTCGTCGGGCTTGCCGGGGCGCAGCCGGCGGCCGGGGTCGCCGCGCCCGGGATTTTCGATCTTCACCACCTCGGCGCCAAACCACGCGAGGACCTCGGTGCAAGTCGTGCCCGCCTCGAATTGGGTGAAGTCCACCACCTTGACGCCCTGCAGGAAATTGAGCTCCTGGGTCATCTCACTCATCGCGGTTCCTCCGATCGCAAGCGCCTGGCGCCAGCGTGCGCCATCCCGCGCCACGCCGCAACGCCTTCGCGCCTGCATCTCCCGCTCGCGGACAGGACGAAGGGACAGCGTTGGAGTCTATCCGCTAGGGACAGGTTGCCGGTTTGGGGTATCGTGTCGGCCGATCAACGCGAGGGAGAAGCGTCATGAAGGTCGTCACGCTCAGAGAAATTCCCGATCTTCCGGTCGAAGGCGCCGAGCGGATCGAAGGCTGGACGGGGCCCGTTGCCCGGTCGCGCCAGACCATCATCGAGGCCGGCGACTCGCCCAATTACAATTGCAGCGTGGTTAATTTCAGCCAGGGCTGCACCACCGGCTGGCACACCCACACCTGCGACCAGATCCTCGTCGTAACCGCCGGCTCCGGCATGGTCGCGGTCGAGGGCGGCACGCCGCAGGAGATCAATGTCGGCGACGTCGTCCACATCAAGGCCGGCGAGCGCCACTGGCATGGCGCCAAGGCCGATTCGACGATGGGCCACATCACGATCACCGCGGTCGGCGGCCAGGCGAAGTGGGGCTAACGGCCTCGCTTCCTATTGGTCCAGAGTTCGTTCCTTTATTCGTCACCCCCGCGCAAGCGGGGGTCCAGGAGCGGCAGGCACAACGCGCGCCGCCCTTGGATGCCCGCTTTCGCGGGCATGACGAAAGGGAACCGGGCTTTGGAGTTTATCCGCTAGCGCTTCGGCGGGTGGGCGCGGACGAATTCCTCGTTGACGTCCGCCCCCCATCCAGGACCGCTCGGCAGCAATAAGTCGCCGTTTTCGATGACCGGCGGCGCCGTCACGATGTCGTCCTTCCAGGTGACGTCGTCGATGTCGATCTCCATGACCTTGAAGTTCGGCAGGGCGGCGCAGAAATGCGCGCTGATCAGCGAGCCGAGATGGCCGTTGAAATTGTGCGGCGCGACGTTGACCTCGTAGGCGTCGGCCATCGCGGCGATCTTGAGCGACTCGAGGATGCCGTTCCACGCCACGTCGATGATCGCGTAATCAACCGATTGCTGCTCGAAATAGGGCCGGAAGTTGCGCCGGCCGTAGATCGATTCGAGCGAAGCGATCGGAGTGCCGGCCGAGCGGCGGATCAAGGCGAGGCCGGCCGGGTCGTAGAGGTCGATCTCCAGCCATACCAGATCGAGCGGCTGCAGCCGCCGCGCCAGCTGCATGTAGCCGTCGATCTTGTAGTTGAAGTTGGTGTCGAGATGCAGGCCGACATCCGGCCCAGCGCCCTCGCGGAACGCGGCCAGCTGGGTGCAGGCCGCGTCCAACACCCCCTTGTCGATGTTGAGCTCGGGAAAGCCCGGCGGGTTGCCGGTGCCGGGGCCGTACATGTAGGGCTTCCCCTTGTCGAAGCGGATCAGGTTGGTCTTGAGGCCGCGGAAGCCCTTGGCTTTGACTTCGGCGCCGAGCCGCACGATGTCGTCCAACGAGCGGATCGGCTCGACCCCGGCCCATTCCTTGATGCGGTCGGCGTAGCGCGCGCGGTAGGTGCCGCAATGCGACCAGTAGACCTGCAGCCGGTCGCGGATCGGGCCGCCGAGCAGTTCGTAGACCGGGATGCCCAAGG
>Ga0209579_10001246_pt1 | contig 21536 bp, 19 predicted proteins | sample Coa_R1_2_FD_187152 | JGI IMG/M metagenome (GOLD analysis project Ga0209579, IMG submission 187152) | Surface soil microbial communities from Centralia Pennsylvania, which are recovering from an underground coalmine fire - Coalmine... | ecosystem: Environmental > Terrestrial > Soil >... | reverse complement strand
AGGCAGAGGCCGGCGGCGGCGGCGAGGCATACGTGCAGCGCCTAAGGGCCACGCTCGAGGGTGTTCCGGCGGATATTGCCGGCCCCCAATTCGATCCCGGCGCGCTGGCAGCGGAGTACCGGGCTGCGACCCTCTTCTGCTATCCATCGCTCGCGGAAAAAGGCGAATCGTTCGGCCTGGCGGCGCTGGAGGCCATGGCCTGCGGCACGCCGCCGCTGGTGTCGTCGCTGGAATGCTTTCGCGATTTCGTGAGCGAGGGGCGGACGGGCTGGGTATTCGATCACCGGGGCGCGGATCCGGAAGCTGCGCTCGCCAAGGCGCTCGAGGCTGCGATGGCCGATCCCGGCCGGGCGCTCGAAGCCGGCAGGCGCGCGAGCGCCGCGGCGCGCAAAATCGGTTACGCGGAAGTCGCAGAGAGCTATCTGGCGGATTTTCGCCAGCTGCTGGAAGAAGCCGCGCGCGATGCTTGACCGGATCACGCCGCTCATCCTGACCTATAACGAGGAGGCGAATATCCGCCGCCTGATGGAGAGCCTGTCCTGGGCGCGCCGCGTGGTGGTGGTGGACAGCGGCAGCAGCGACGCGACGCGCGCCATCGTCGCGGGATTCGCCAACGCGAGCTGCGTCGTGCGCCCGTTCGACAACCATGCTGGGCAATGGAATTTCGGCTTGACCTCGACGGGAATCGAGACCGAATGGGTGCTCGCGCTCGACGCCGACTACGGCCTCCCGGCCGCGTTCGTCGAGGAACTGAAGCGCCTCGATCCGCCGGCGGAGGTCGTCGGCTTGCGCGCGGCCTTCCGCTACTGCATCGAGGGCGTTCCGCTGCGCGGCGGGCTGTACCCGCCCGTCGTGGTCCTGTTCCGCCGCGCCCGCGCGCGATACCGCGAGGACGGCCATACCCAGCGCGTCGAGGTCGACGGCAGGATCGAATCGTTCGCCACGCCGCTGCTGCACGACGACCGCAAGCCGCTCGAGCGCTGGTTCTGGTCGCAATCGAAGTACATGCGGATCGAGGCGGCGAAGCTGCTCTCGACCCCCCGGGCCGAGCTGCAGTGGCCCGACCGGATTCGCAAGCTTGTCGTTGTGGCGCCGGTGCTGGTGTTTTTCTACTGCCTGATCGCCAGAGGCAACCTGTTGGACGGCCGCCGCGGCCTGACGTACGCCTTGCAGCGGGCGGCCGCCGAGGCGATCCTCTCGCTCTATCTTGTCGAGGCGGCAATGCGGCGGCACCGCGCAGGGGAAGGGAGCTGAACCGCCCATGAATGTGCTGGTGACGGGGGGCGCCGGGTATATCGGCTCGCACATGGCGAAGGCCTTGTCGCGGGCGGGACACGCCGTTACCGTTGTCGACAATCTCTCCACCGGGCATCGGGATGCGGCACGCTTCGGGAGGTTCGTCGAGGGCGACCTGCGCGATGGCAATGCCCTGGAAAAGCTGTTCTGCGATACCGCGTTCGATGCGGTCATGCACTTCGCCGCCTGCTGCTATGTCGGCGAGTCGGTCGAGCAGCCGGCCAAGTACTACGAGAACAATGTCGTGGGCACGCTCAATCTTCTGGCGGCGATGCGCGCTGCCGGCGTGGACCGGTTGGTGTTTTCATCGAGCTGCGCGACGTACGGCGACCCGGTGCGTCTTCCGATGGACGAGCTTCATCCGCAGAATCCCGTGAACCCATATGGCATGACAAAGTTCGCGGTCGAGCGTGCGATGGCCGACTTCGGCCGCGCCTACGGCCTGCGCACCGTCGCGCTGCGCTACTTCAACGCGGCCGGCTCCGACCCCGAAGGCGAGCTCGGCGAGCGCCACGAACCCGAGACCCATCTCATCCCGCTGGTGCTGCGGGAAGCGCTGCGGGTGCGCGCGGGCGGGCGGCCCGAGGGTACCGAGTTGCGCGTGAACGGCGAGGGCTTCGAAACCGCGGACGGCACCTGCGTGCGCGACTACGTGCACATTTCCGACCTGTGCGCCGCCCATCTGCTGGCGCTGCATCGCCTGCTCGAGGGCGGCGATGCGGCGTTCGAAGCCTTCAACCTGGGCAACGGAACGGGCTTTTCGGTGAAGGAAGTCATCGGCGTGTGCCGCGAAGTCACCGGCGCGGACATCCGCTACAGCGTCGGTCCGCGCCGCCCCGGCGACCCGCCGGCTCTGGTCGCCGATGCACGCAAGGCGCGCGAGGTCCTTGAATGGAAGCCGCGCTTTGAACGCCTGCACGACATCGTGCGCACGGCGTGGGACTGGATGCGCGCGCAGGCCGGTGCGTGATCATCCTCGGCCTCAATGCCTATCACGGGGACGCCTCGGCTTGCCTGTTGCGCGACGGCGTGCTCGTGGCGGCGGCGGAGGAAGAGCGCTTCCGGCGCGTAAAGCACTGGGCCGGGTTTCCTGCGGAGGCGATCCGCTACTGCCTGCGGCAGGCGGGAGCGGGGCTGGGGGATGTGGCGCAGGTGGCGGTCAACCAGGATGCGCGAGCCAATCTGTGGCGCAAGCTCGGGTTCGTGGCGACGCGGCGGCCGGACCTGTCGCTGATCCTGGAGCGTATCCGCAACAAGCGCGAGCGGGAGGGCGTGGCGGAGAAGCTTGCGCGGGAACTGGGGGCGCCGTTCCGCGGCGAAGTGCAATACGTGGAGCACCATCTCGCGCACCTTGCGTCGGCATACCTGGTGTCGCCATTCGACGAGGCGGTGGCGGCGTCGGTGGACGGGTTCGGCGATTTCGCGAGCGCGGCCTGGGGAGCGGGCCGGGGCGGAGTCGTGGAAGTGGAGGATCGCGTCTATTTCCCGCATTCGCTCGGCATCTTCTACCAGGCGCTGACGCAGTTCCTCGGCTTTCCGCATTACGGCGACGAGTACAAGGTGATGGGCCTTGCGCCCTACGGCGAACCTGCGTTCCTGCCGCAGATGCGCAGGATCGTCCGGCTGCGCGAGGGCGGGGTCTTCGAGCTGGACCTCGCGTATTTTCGCCATGCCACGGAAAAGGTGGACTACGAATGGGACGGCGGTGCGCCCGTCGTCGGGACGCTGTATTCGCCGGCGCTGGTTGCACTGCTCGGCCCCGCGCGCGGGCCGGCGGAGGAGCTGACACAGAGGCACCGGGACCTCGCGCGCTCGGTGCAGGCGATGTACGAGGAGGCGTTCTTCCACCTGCTCTCGCACCTGCACGCGCGCTACAAGCTGGATGCCTTGTGCCTCGCGGGCGGCTGCGCGATGAACTCGGTAGCGAACGGCAAGGTTTACGCGCGCTCGCCGTTCCGCAGGCTCTACGTGCAGGCCGCGGCGGGAGACGCGGGCGGCGCGATCGGCGCGGCACTTGTCGCGTGGCAGCGCGTGCGAGGCGGCGCCGGCGCGGCGCGCTCGCCGATGACGCACGCGTACTACGGGCCGGAGTTTTCCGATGCGGAGATCGGTGCCGCGATCGATGGGCGCAAAGGCGAAATCGAATCGCAGCATTGTTCGGTGGCGCGCGTTGCGGATGAGAATCTCCTGATACAAAAAGCAGCCGAGGCGATAGCGGGCGGCGCCGTGGTGGGCTGGTTCCAGGGGCGCATGGAGTGGGGTCCGCGCGCGCTCGGCAACCGCTCGATCCTGTGCGATCCGCGGCGCGCCGACATGAAGCACCTCCTCAACGCCAAGATCAAGCGGCGCGAGTCGTTCCGGCCGTTCGCGCCCTCGATCCTGCGCGAAGCCGTGCCGGCATGGTTCGAGACCGACGACGACGTGCCGTTCATGATGCAGGTGTACCCGATCCGGCAGGAGAAGCGCGCGCTGATTCCCGCGGTGACCCACGTGGACGGCAGCGGGCGGCTGCAGACGGTGACGCGCGAGTCCAACCCGCGCTACCACGCGCTGATCGGGCGTTTCGCGGCGCTCACCGGGGTGCCGATGGTGCTCAATACCTCGTTCAACGAGAACGAGCCGGTGGTTTGCCGGCCCGATGAGGCGCTCGACTGTTTTTTGCGCACGAAGATGGATGTACTCGTGATGGGTGACTGGTTCATCGCGCGGTGAAGGTCGTTTTCGTCAACCGGTTTTTCCATCCGGACCTCGCACCCACGGGCCTGCACGCCGCGGACGTGGCGTTCGATCTCGCGGCGGCGGGGCGCGAAGTGCACGCGGTGACGAGCCGGCTCGCTTATGACGGCGGGGGTTCGGGTTATGCCGCGGAAGAAACGATGCGCGGCGTGCAGGTGCACCGCGTCTGGACGACGCACTTCGGCCGCGGTTCGCTCGCCGGCCGGGTATCGGATTATTTCAGTTTTTATGTTTTCGCTTTTTTTGCACTGGCAAGACTACTGAATCAAAACGACATCGTCGTCGCGAAGACCGACCCGCCGCTCATATCTGTCTTCGCCGCCCTTGCAGCACGGCTGCGGGGCGCGCGGCTGGTGAACTGGCTGCAGGACGTGTTTCCGGAAGCGGCGGCGCGTTCCGGCATGAGGTTGCTGTCCGGGCCGCCGGGCGCGGTCGCGCGCGGGCTGCGCGACTGGAGCGTGCGGCGGGCGGCGGTCAACGTCGTGCTCGGCGAACGCATGGCGACAGAGGTCGGACGGCTGGTGCCGGGCGCGCGGCTGCGCGTCGTGCCCAACTGGGCCGACGGCACGGCGGTCCGGCCGATGGCGCCGGAGGCGAGCGCGCTGCGCCGCGAGCGGGGCTTCGAAGGAAAATTCGTCGTCGGATATTCGGGGAACCTCGGCCGGGTCCATGATTGCGGGACGCTGCTGGCGGCCGCGCGCCTGCTTGCGGGGGAACGCGACGTCCTGTTCTCGTTCGTCGGCGGCGGTTTTCACTTCGCGCGGCTGCGCGCAGCGGGTCTTGCGAACGTGCAGGTGCACGGTTACGTGCCCGAGAAGCAGCTCGGCGAGAGCCTGGCTGCTTGCGACGTCCACCTGGTGACGCTGCTGCCCGCCTTCGAGGGCCTGATCGTGCCGAGCAAGTTCTACGGCGCGGCAGCGGCCGGGCGCGCGGTGATTTTCATCGGCGACGCGGACGGGGAGATCGCGCGCGCGATCGCCGCGCACGGCTGCGGCGTGACGGTGCCGGAGGGCGACGCGGCGGGCCTTGCCGCCGCGATCGTGGACCTGCGCGCCTCTCCGGAAAAACTGCGCGCCATGGGCGCGCGCGCGCGCGCCGCGTTCGAGCGCGAATGGGACGCACCGATCGCGCTTGCGCGCTGGCGCGAAGTGATCGCCGAAGTGTCGGGACGGAAATGAACCGCAAAAAAATCACGCTCTCGCTGGTGGCGGGAGCGCTGCTGGGCGTCGCCGCGCTTTTTGCGGGGTTTTTGGGCGCGGGGCATTTTCTCGAAGCGCCGGCGCAATCTCCCGTGCCGGCGGATCTGATGGTCGCGCTCGGAGGGGACAACGGTGCCCGTGTCGACCGGGTACTGGAGTTGTACCGCGAGGGGTTCGCGCGCAGAGTCCTGCTGACCGGGCCGGAAGGCGGCTACTCCAGGACCCGCGCGGCATACCTGAACTGGCGGGCGCGCTATCTGGTCGACGAGGGCATTCCGGAAAAAGTCCTGCTGTACGATCGCCGTGCCGAATCCTCGTGGGAAGAAGCGGTCAACGCGCTTCAATTGATGAGGGAGATGAAGCTTGATCGCGTGCTGGTGGTGAGCGATCCGCCCCATATGCGCAGGCTCTCATGGGTGTGGGGCAAGGTGTTTTCGGGCAGCGGCAAGGAGTACACCCTCGTCGCTTCCGAGATGGAACAATGGGACGCCGCACACTGGTGGCGCACTTCGTCGAATGCGCAATTCGTGTTTGGCGAATACATCAAGCTCGGGTACTACATCTTCACCTACTAGGAGATCTAGGCGAGGGTGATGAACGAGAAGACAAAGGGCGTCGTTTGCGTGCCGATGCCTATCGTGTCGCCGTCCTTCAGCGGCGCGGACCCGTCTGTGTCATTACCTCCGACACGGGTGCCGCCCGCCACCGTCGTTCCACAGGCGCTGCCGCGATCCACGACCACATAGCCCGCAGCCGTCTTTTCTATCCGTAAGTGTTCCCGGGATATCTGAAGCGGCATTCCCGCATCGACGAGGTAGAGGTCGTTATTCGGTTCCCGGTTCCCGAGCTTAGGCCTTTCCTGCCGGTGGAATTTACCGTCGATCATCCTGCCGCGCGATTCCCTGCCGATTCTGAACGGGAAACGCCTGATACTGACCATTCCGGCCACGATCATTCCATCGGCCACGGAACGTTCCGCTTCCGGCGTCATTGCTTTGAGGACCGCCAGGGGGGTCAATACGGCCAGTATTGCCTGCTTATCAGTCAACGCTGCGGCTCCATCGAGACGGCGCGTACGCCTTTCGGACGATGTTCGCACTTTTCGCCGAACAATGAAACGGCAAGAAAATCGATCCCGCTCTTCGGGAATCCGGGTTCCGACCCCGATTCCCCGTCGCCGTCAATTTATAGCCAGTTTGAGCCGGCGGCAGAGGATTTCGGCGCCAATTCCGTAGCTCAGGAGGCCGACCATGTAGAGGTAGAACATCGCGTACTGCGGCACTTCCAGCGCTTCGGCAGCAAGGGCGGCGGCGCCGAGCGCGAAGGAAAGGAACACGAGGCCGGCAAGGGTCTGGCCGGGCGAGAGGCCGAGCGCGAGCAGGATGTGGTGCAGGTGCTGGCGGTCGGCGCGAAACGGGTTGTGGCCGCGCAGCGCGCGCCGCAGCAGCAATGCCACGGTGTCCGCGATCGGCAGGGCGAGGATCCACACCGCCGTGATCGGCGCGAGCGCGGGGCGCCCGGCCATCGACAGGCGCACCGCGAACCAGCCCAGCAGGAGCCCGAGCAGCAGGCTGCCGGCGTCGCCCATGAAGACCACGGCCTGCCCGCGCCAGGGCGAGGGCGCGTTAAACAGCAGGAAGCCCAGCACCGCGCCCGCGGCGATGCAGATCGCGGTGAATTCAGGTGCGTGGCCGGCGAGGCTCGCCGCTGCGCCGAAGTTGACGCAGGCGGCGAGCGCGAGTCCGCCGGCGAGCCCGTCCAGGCCGTCGGCCATGTTGACGGCGTTGATCACGCCGACCAGCGCGAACACCGTGAGCGGGATCGCCCAGCGCCCGAGCGTGAAGAGCTGCGGGCTCATCAGGTGGCCGAGATGGGTGAGCAGCGCATCGCCGCTCGCTGCGAGCAGCGCGGCCGCCGCGATCTGGAAGCCGAATTTGGGCAGCGAGCTCAGCTCGTGGCGGTCGTCGAGCACCCCGCCCGCCAGCGCGATCGCCACCGCGGCCGCGAGCAGCGGCGAAAGACTCACGGCGAGGCCGGTCAGCGCGTAGGCGGCGAGAAACGCGGCTCCCATCGCGAGGCCCCCGACGGCGGGCACGGCACCCTCGTGGTCCTTGCGCAGTCCAGGGAGCGCAAGGAGTCCCCAGCCGCCTGCCGCGCGCATGAATACCGGCATCAAAGCCGCGGTGATGCCAAGCGCCAGCAGAAAACCGAGCATGTCCCGCATCGCGGCAGAAACCCTAGCATTTCCCGGTCGCCGGCGATACGATCCGGCCCTCTCCGGAGGCCTGCCTGGCGCTCACGTCCTTTCGCCTGACGGTATTCGCCGCCGCGGCCGCGGCGCTGTGCGCGTCCGCGCGCGCGGACGAGGCGGCGTTCGTCAATGTCGCGGGGTATCCGCCCAGGCTGCTCGCGGCGGTGCCCCAGGGCACGGGCGATCCGGCGATCGAGAAGCTCCTCACGCGCCCGGCCGATTTGTGGGAGCGGTTGCGGCAGGGCTTCGCGATGCCGGACCTCGACGACCGCCAGGTCGCGGTGCAGGAGGCGTGGTACGCGGCGCGGCCGGAGATGCTGCGCGGGATCCTCGCCCGTGCGCGGCGCTACCTGTATTACATCGTCGAGGAGGTCGAGCGCCGCGGCCTGCCGACGGAACTCGCACTGCTGCCCGCGGTGGAAAGCGGCTTCAACCCGATGGCGCTCTCACCCGCGCAGGCCTCGGGCCTGTGGCAGTTCATTCCGGGCACCGGCACGCGCTACAAGCTCGCGCAGACGGCGCAATTCGACGCGCGGCGCGACGTGCCCGCTTCCACCGGCGCGGCGCTCGATTACCTGCAATGGCTCTATGCGCTGTACCACGACTGGCACCTCGCGCTCGCCGCGTACAACTGGGGCGAGCAGGCCGTGACGCGAGCGATGGAGCGGCGCGGCGGCGGCTTCGCGAGCCTCGCGCTGCCCGAGGAGACGCGCAATTACGTGCCGCGCCTGCTGGCGCTGCGCAACATCGTGCTGGAGCCGGAAAAATTCGGCATCGATCTGGGCGATCTGCCCGATGAGGCCTACTTCGCCACCGTGCCGCTCGATGTCGATCTCGACCTGCGCCTCGCATCGCGCCTCGCGGACGTGCCCTATGAGGATCTGCTCGCGCTCAATCCCGGCTACAACCGGCCGCTCGCCGCAGGCGCGGTTCGCACGGCGCTGGTAGTGCCGGTGGAGCGGGCCGAGTTCCTGCGGCTGAGCCTCGAGCGCTACCGCGAGGAGCGCTCGCGCGAGCGGCCGCCCGCCACTCGCCGCAAGCGCTAGTTCGGACTCGCGGTGTTGCTGGTGCCGCCGCCGCCCGCCCCGGCGCCACCGGTCGGCGTCGTCGTGCCCGTACTGCCCTGCGGCGTCGTTTCCGTCGACCCGGTGGCGCCCGAAGGCAGCGGCGGGAGCGGCGGTGCAGGTGGCGAGGGCGGTTGGGCTCCGTTCTGAATCGCCTGCTGGTAGGCCTGCTGCGCGGCGGCGACCGCGGCATCCAGGGCCTGCTGCGCCTGCTCGGTGGCTTCCTGCGCCGCGCGCTGCAGCGCCGGGTTGTTCGGCTGCGCCGCGGCGCGCGCGGTGAGTTCCTCGGCGGCGGCGCGCGCGGCAGCCGCCCGGGCGGAGGCCTCCACGACGACCGGAGTGTTGATCGGCAGGTTCTGCGCCGCGGCCAGGGTGTTCAGTGTCTGCTGCACGGCGGCAGTCGCCTGCGCCGTCGGTTGCGGCGGTGAGGGTCGCTCGCCCCGCCGGGCACTTGAGAATTCGCCGGCGCCGATATTTTGCGTGCCTTGCGCCGTGGTCATCGCCAGCGCGCCCGCGGCGACCGCGGCGTTGACCGTCTGCGTCACCGGATCGATCACTACAGTGCCGTCGGTCCCCCGGATGCCGATAGTCGCAGCGCCCGCGGTCACGTGTACCGAGTCGTGGTCGGTCGCCCCGATCACGCCGGTGATGAAGCGCAGCCCGCCCGCCAGGATGTCGAAGATCGCGGAACTCTCTCGCGGGCGTTCCTTGATATAGCGGTACTCGGCGATGCGGAAGCTGGATTTCCCGCTCAGCACCATCAACTGGCCGTCTTCGAACTTGATCACGGCGCTGCTGCGCTCGCCGGTGCTGATGGTGGTGCCCGATTCGATGTTGTCGCCGATCTTGAGCGCGCGCGGCGCGCCGTTGGGCGCGGTTGCGGTTGCGGTGCCGGTAAGGTCGTGCACGTACCCCGCGCTCGCGAGCGCGGCGCCGGAGGCGAGCGCAAGGACGGCGGCGGCGATGACGGCGAACAGGCGGGACATCGGGACCTCCCCAGGCCGGGGTTTTACCAGCGTCAGGTTATTAGAGTCCGGCCCCGGGAGCAAATGACCCGGGTGGACCGGCTGACGCCAGCTGTTTTTTTAAATGCACGCGGTGGCGCGCGGCGAGCGCGCCACGCCGGGCACCGTGCACAGCACGTCCAGGCGTGCGAGACGGCGGGCGAGGTCGAATAGTTCCCGGTCCTGCCATCGCAGGCCGCGAGCGAGATTGGCGCGCACGGCCGCCTGGGTTTTCGGCGCCAGCCGGTCCCAGTATCGCAGCCCGGTCTCGGCGACGGAAAGTTGAACCTCGGGCTCCCACGGTCCGAGTGCGGTAGCGGCGCGCAGCGCGGCGTCGAACTCGTCGTCGAGCGCGCCGAGGCGCGTCTTGAGCAGCGCGATGTTGGCCCAGGTATAGGGCGAGCCGGGCCGGCGCCGCGCCGCCTCGCGCTGGTATTGGAGCGCCTGGCGCAGGTAGCCCTCCGCGAGCGCGTCACCTGCCTTGAGCGGCAGCGCGCGGTACTCGTAGAGCCGCGCGATGTCTTCGAGATAGTTCGGCTGGCCTGGATCGAGCTCGCGCGCTTCGCGCAGCCGGCTGCGCGCGTAGGTCCATTCCTCGACCGAAGGCTGACGGCGCCCGGTTTCCCAGGATTTGAAGAGTACGCGCGCCTCGAAGCCGCGCAGATCGGCGAGGCCGCGCGGCAGCGCGAGCGCCGAAAGGCCGGCGAGGGCGGCGAGAAAAACGCCGCCCGCAACCCGCCTCAGTTGGCGCTCGCCGTGCTGCCGGTCCCGCCGCCGCCCGCGCCGGCGCCGCCGGTGGGCGTGCTGGTGGAGGTGCTGGTGGTGGTCCCGATGGCCCCGGGAGTACTGGCGTTCACGATCGCGACCTGGATGGCGGCCAGCGGCACACCGGCCGCAACCGCCCCCAGCGTCACGGAATCGGTCGACGCGCCTGCGGCAAGCGCGGCGTCCGCCACGACCTGAACCGGCACGCCCGCGTTGATCATCGCGCTCACTGCGCCGGCGGGATTGTCGCTCGCGGTGACCAGCGCGGCGGTCACGAGACCCGCATCGAGCCCTGCGGCCAGCGCCTGCTGCGCGATTTGCCCGAGGGAGGTGCCGGCGGCGAGCTGCGTTTTGACCTGCGCCTCGATCTGTTCAATCGAACTGCCGGCCTGGAACTGGGCAACGGCGAGCGGTGCGAACGCGGCAAGCGCGAGCGCGACGAGAAGTGCCCTCAGTGCGTGGAGTTGCATGGCGGCCTCCATCGGAGATCGGTGCGAAATCCAGTATACGCCCCCTCCAGACAGGGGGTCAGCGCAGACCCTTGAACGGACTCCCCGTGTCCTGCTGGGGCAGGCCCGGGCCAAGCAGCCGCGCCATGCGTTCACGGGCCGCTTCATGACCGAGCGCTGCGGCGCGCGCCAAAAGGTCGCGCGCCCTGACGGTGTCGCGCGCTACGCCCGTGCCCTCATCGAGCAGCAGCGCGAGCCGGTAGAGCGCATCTGCGTCTCCCGCGCCGCCGGCTTTTTCATACCAGGACGCCGCGGCGGCGGGATCGGGCGCCGTGCCGCGGCCTTCCTCGAGCGCGATGCCGAGCGCAAGTTGCGCTTTCACGTGTCCCTGGGCTGCGGCCTTGCGCAGCCAGGCGACAGCCGACGATTTGTCGAGCAGGGAGGCCATGCGGTACTGGGTTTCGGGGTCGTCGAGCAGCGCTTGCGCCGGCGGATAGTTCCGCTGCGCCGCCTTTTGCAACCAGTCGAGCGCGTCTTGCGCATCTCCCGCGGCGAGCAGGAGGCGCGCCGCGTCGAACTGCGCCTCGGGCAGGCCGGCGCGCGCGGCCGCCTGATAGCGCGCGAGCGCGCTGCCGTATTCGCCGCCTGGCGCCTGCCCCTGCTCGAGCAGGCGACCGAGGCGGTGGCTGGCAGGTGCAAAATTCTTCTGCGCCGCGCGCGCGTACGCGGCCGCGGCGCCAGCAAGATCCGGCGGCGCACCGGCGCCGGCCTCGAGCAGGCTCGCGGCGTTGAAGTCACCTTCCGCGAGGCCCTGCGCCGCGGCTTTTCGGTACCACTCGAGCGCGATCGCGGGCGCGCGCTCGGTGCCGAGCCCATGCTCGTACAGCCAGCCGAGATTGACCTGCGCGCCTGCGTGGCCGCGCGCGGCGGCGGTTTCGTACCATTCGCGCGCGCGTGCCGGATCGGCGGCGGTGCCGATGCCATGCTGCAAGAAAAAGCCGAGCGCGTTCAGCGCTTCGAGCTGGCCGTGCTTCGCGGCGCGCTCTACCAGGCGCAGCGCCTGGCCCGGGTCGCGCGGCACGCCGCGCCCCTCGTAGGCCATCATGCCGAGCGCGTACTCGGCCTCGGCATCGCGCTTGCTCGCGCGCGCGAGCAGTTCGTCGAGCGAGGCATCCTGCGCCGCGGCGGTGAGCGAGGCGGCGGCGATCAGTACTGCGGCGACGGTCCTCGTCAGCACAGTTCTGGCGTCGAAAACTGGTGCGCCCGTTTCGAGGATGACGACAAGGATTGGCTGTCATCCCTGACAGCTTGAAAATATTTCGCGAGGGAAAAGAGCAAAAACATTTCCCCGCCAACGGAATAATGCCAACTTTGACCCGTTTCCGTCCGGGGTTCGTAAAGCAATGAAAAATGGATGTTATGTATTGACAAATGTCGGTTTTCCGCGGTGCAGGGTCAAGACAATGCTGTTATGATGGGTTTATCTTATAGTCCGATGAATCAAATGGATATGAATACACTCACGCAGCAAGAGTTGAAGGGTCTGGCTTTCGAACCGCATCAGCCCGAGACCGAGTCTCTCGACCTGGTGCGCTACTGGCGCGCGGTCGCCCGCAACAAGTGGCGCATTCTCGCGCTGGTCGTGCTGGTCGGGTCGCTCGCAACGCTGTATGCCTTCAGCCTGACGCCGGTCTATCGCGCGACCGCCACGGTTCTGGTCGAAGGCTCGCGCCAGAAGGCGGTCTCGATGGAGGACCTCTACGTTGCCTACAATGGCAGTACCACCCGCGACTATTACCTGACGCAGTTCGAGATCTTCAAATCGCGCGATGCCGTCGAACGCCTGGTGCGGGTCATGGGGCTGGCAAAGTATCCTGAGTTCGATCCGCGCCAGCAACCGAAGCCCTGGTATGCGGCGCTGCTGCCCGGCGTGCTGTCAGGAGGCAAGGGCGTTGCGGCGACCGATCAGGACATCGAGGAAGGCGTGGTCGATCGCGTCCTGCGTCAGATCTCCCTGCAGCCGGTCCGCAACACGCAGCTGCTGAAGGTCAGCTTCGATTCCTTCGATCCCGACATCGCGGCCCGGGTACCAAACACGCTGGCCATCATCTACATCGTCGCGGACATGGAAGCGCGGGTTCAAGAGACTCAGCGCACGACGCAGTTTCTCGCCAAGCGGTCCGAAGACCTGAAGGCCAAGCTCAGCGATTCGGAGCAGGCCCTGCAGCAATTCCGCGAGCGCGAGAAGATCGTCGAGGCGAAGGGCGTATCGCTTGCCGGCGCGGGCCGGCAGCTGGAGGATCTCACGAGTTCCCTGGTGGAAGCGCGCAGAAAGCGCGCCGAGCTCGAGGCGCTCTACAACCAGATCAATGCGGCGCGGCAGGGAAACGCCGCCGAACCGGTCGATACCCTGCCGGTCGTGCTCAGGCATCCGCTGGTGCAGCGGTTCAAGGAAATCGAGACCGAAGCCGAGCGGCGCCTGAGCGACGCGTCCAAGCGCTACGGCGCCGAGCACCCCCAACTGGTAGCTGCGCAGGCCGACCTCAAGTCCGCGCAAGATAATCTCAAGCGGCAGATCAGCCAGGTTGTGCAGGGCGTATCCAAGGACTACGAGCTCGCGCGCGCGAACGAAATCGCGATCGAGCGCGCGCTCGAGCAGTCGAAAGGCAATATCCAGTCGGAGAACCGCAAGGAGTTCGAGCTGCAGTCGCTGGAACGCGACGTGGCGGCCAACCGCCAGCTGTACGACACCTTCATGCAGCGTTCCAAGGAAGTGCGCGCCGGCGACATGCAGTCGCCGATCGCGCGCGTCGTCGACGAGGCGCGGCCGCCAAAGGGTCCGTACGGGCCGAACAAGCGGCTGATCGTAAGCCTGTCGGTGCTCGCCGCGCTGCTGGCCGGAATATCGCTCGCGCTGCTCATCGAGCGGCTCAACAACACCGTCAAGGCGAGCCACGAGGTGGAAACCAAGCTCGGCATCCGGGCGATCGGGGTGCTGCCGGTCACCCGGCCCGAAAAGGGCGTGTCGCTGGAACGCATGTTCCGGGAATCGAATCAGAATGCATTTTCGGAAGCGATCCGTACCATCCGTAGCAGCGTGCTGCTTTCCGGACTGCAATCGCCGCGCAAGGTCGTGCTGCTCACTTCGTCGGTTCCGGACGAGGGTAAAACGACGCTCGCCTGCAACCTCGGATTCGCGATGTCCCAGGTCAAGAAGACGTTGCTGCTGGAGGCCGACATGCGACGCCCGAAGCTGGCCCGCGTGCTCGGCGAGGACCGCAACCGGCCGGGGCTCGCGGAACTGATGGCCGACGACTTGCCGATCGAACAGTGCGTGTACCAGGTCGCCGACTCGAAACTGTACGTGATGCAAGCGGGACGCGTGCCGCCGAATCCGCTGGAGCTGCTTTCTTCGCCGCGCCTCGCGCAAGTGATCGAGAAGCTGAAGGAGGAGTTCGAGGTGATCGTGATCGACAGCCCGCCGGTACAGCTGGTGAGCGACGCCGTGATGCTGGCGCAGCTGGCGACCTCGGTGCTGTTCGTGGTGCGGGCCGACAGCACCCCGTATCCGATCGCGCGCCATGCGCTGAACAGGCTGCATCGCGCGGATGCGCCGGTCCTTGGCGCCGTGCTCAACCAGATCGACCTCGAGAAAGCCGACAACTACTACGGCGAGTACAGCGGTTACGGCAACCGGTACTACCGCAAGTACGGCTACTACACGCAGACGCGCGACTGATTCACGGCCGGGGGCGGGTTCCCCGGCGCCCCGCGCTTACCCGCGCGAGTTGCGGTTCATGACGCCGGCGCGTACTGCTCGACCCCGTAGCCGTAGCTGTATATTTGAGAGCGGCGTCGGCTGCGTGTTTTCCGATACGTCCGGCAAATCCCATGGCGCATGGCTGCTTTCCTACACCTGAAACGTCCCCCGATGCCCGGCAAGATTGACGAGTGCCGGGTCTTGGAACTCCCAAAAGTCGCGGAATCCCGCGGAAACCTGACGTTCATAGAGGCCGGGCGTCACATTCCTTTCGAGATCAAAAGGGTGTTCTACATCTACGACGTGCCCACCGGCCGGGTCCGCGGCGCTCATGCGCACAAGGCGCAGCAGCAGTTCCTGATCTGCCTCTCCGGCAGCTTTGACGTCGCTCTCGACGACGGCGAATCGAGCAAGGTGGTGCGCCTGAACCGGCCATGGAAGGGACTCTACATTCCGCCGCTCATCTGGACCTCGCAGACCAACTTCGATCCGGGAACGATATGCGTCGTCCTGGCTTCAGATTTCTACGACGAACGCGACAATATCGGCGAATATTCGCTTTTCCTCTCGCTAATCAGGCAAAGCGATGCGCGTACCGTTCCTTGACCTCAGGCCCGCGTATCTCGAACTCAAGTCCGAGTTCGACGCCGCCTACCAGCGAGTGATGGGCTCGGGTTCATACCTGCTGGGCAGGGAAACGCTTGCCTTCGAAGAGGAATTTGCAGCCTACTGCGGCGCCAAGCATTGTGTAAGCGTGGCAAGCGGCCTCGATGCGCTGGCATTGGCGCTCCAGGCGGCGGGATGTGGCCGTGGTGACGAGGTCATCGTGCCTGCAAACACCTGCGTCGCAACCTGGCTCGCGGTCTCGAAGGCTGGGGCGGTCCCGGTGGCCGTCGAACCCGACGAAACGACATATAACCTCGATCCGAGATTGATCGAGGCGTCCCTGTCGTCGCGCACCAGGGCCGTCGTCGCCGTGCATCTCTATGGCCGGGTGGCCGACATGGATCCCATCAACTCCATTGCCCGCCGCCATGGGCTGCTGGTGCTGGAGGACGCCGCGCAGGCCCACGGCGCCAAATACAGGGGCAGACGAGCCGGGACGCTCGGGCACGCTGCCGGATTCAGCTTCTATCCTTCGAAGAATCTGGGTTCTTTTGGCGACGGCGGAGCGGTCACGACCAACGACGGCGCGCTGGCGCACAAGATTCGCGCCTTGCGCAACTATGGTTTTACGAAGAAGCACTTCAACGAATACCAGGGTTCGAACTCGCGGCTGGACGAGTTGCAAGCCGCACTTTTGCGGGTGAAGCTCGCTCGGCTGGATGAGTGGAACGCCCGGCGGAGCTCGATCGCCCGAGCGTACTTGGAAGGCATCGGCCCGTCGCGCCTCTCCTTGCCCGTGGTTTCGGAATGGAGCGAGCCGAACTGGCACCTGTTCGTGGTGCGCTCGCGCCGACGAGATGCAGACGCCGCAGGGCTCGCACGCAGGGGTATCGAGACCTCGATCCACTACCCGCTTGCGCCGCCATACCAGGCCGCGTACGCGAGCCTCTCTCCCATCCGGCCGCGGCTCAGCGTTACAGCGCGCCTTCAAGACGAAGTGTTGAGCCTTCCCATCGGACCGCACATGCCGTATTCGGATGTCGAGGCCGTGATCGCCGCGGTCAACGCGACGGTGGACTGGCCCCCCGCCGAGCGACTCTCTACCTCAGCCGCTGCCGATTAGGCTCGGACCAAGCTGGTCACGTGCCCCCGATACGAGCGCGTCCGCTACCTTGTGACGGGGATCAAGCTACAGCTTGTCTTCCTGTCGGATGAGGTGTTTGTACCTTTCCCTGTTGTGGAGCAGGTATTCCGGAAAAGTGGCGTCCAGCGGGATGCAGCGATAACGGAACCCCCTGCCCAGGATATCCCTTCCGCTGTTTATGGCCTCCTGTATTTTTCGAGGATCCTTGAACTCCTCTTTGTTGTATTCAACATGCGCGAATGCTTCCAGCTTCTCGATGATTCTCCCCGCGCCACCAAGAAAGCTGAAATGCCAACCGCCGTTATCAATGATGCGAATCGGCTGGCGCTTCGCCGTGGAATTCCGGAACAGCCAGTATTTCCAGCGAAACCAGCCTGCAAACTCTCGATGATGAACCGCTGGTGTCATCATTGAAAGTTCGCGCAACTTTCCCACGTCGTCTCCGATATCGCCGAAGCGGGTCATTATGGTCCCTGTCCATTCGGATCCCGCCATATCGTCCTCTGCAACGCCAGCATTTACGCAGTTCAGAAAATAGTAGAACATACGCTGCCGGAAGATCTTGATCCCCCTGTCGCTTATGGCTTCTATGATCCTGACCGGGTCCGGAATTTCGTCCACATCCGAAATCAATATGACGTCGCTTGGGTCGCAGTTCCGCAATCCTTCTTTGATCATGCTGCGCTGGTGATTTTCCAACACATAGGGGTCCTTCCCGGGGTTGTCGGGGTACTCGGTGACGACAACGTGAATTATCTTTCCCAGGAAATCCTCAAAGCGGTGCCTGTTGTCGGAAAAGACGAGCGGCTTCTCCTTCCCTTGGAAGGTCCTCGTCGCCTCCACGAGAACGAAGCGATCCACGACCGCGTCGAGAATATTCAGGCGAAGCTCGAGAAGATCGAGTTCGTTGAAAAAAACAAAGCAGTCGTAAACCATCAGGGCGGCGTCTGCGCCAGAAACTTGAGTATCGGACTGAAGTCCTTTCGGGCTTCCGGAACGCGCCCCGCCACAAACTCCGTGCCATAAACGGAATCAAGCGAGATCCATCGGACACGGCGATATAGATTGCGGGCCAGCCTCTTGACGATACTGCTCTCGGGCAACCTGACAAGACGCCTGACGACCGGAACAACGGTGGACATCGACAGGGTCACCGTCGGTTCCTCGAGAATGTTCGACAGCAGCGCGGGCGCCACCAGCATCCTGTAGCTCTTGATGACGCAATCCCGGGCCTCATCCTCGGAAATATCGTCGGACGCCGCGAGGAATGCCGACGCGACATTCACGAATTTCGTGAAATCCTCGGACCACGATTCCGCCAGCATGCGTCCGAACCAGTCTCCGAATCTCTGCGTGTGAATTCCCCCGCTGCTGGCCGGTGAGTTGTTCTGGCGCGCGAGGTACAGCGTATCCAGGCGCTTTGCCTTGCCCGCTATCGCCGTGAGGAAACACGCCACCTGTTCGAATATGAACAGATCCTTCGGGCCGAGGTCTCGAACAATCTCGAAATGTTTTCTCGCTTCCGCCGTTTTTTTGACATCGTAGAAGAAAGTGTCGGCTGTGCTGACCGCCTGGGCCTGCATGCGCTCTCTGGCGCTATCGGCGTCGATGGATTTGGTTTCGCGGGTGCATTTCCACCTGACATTGTTTCCGTATAACGGACCCTCGTCTCCACTGGAAGGAGAAGACAGAACCCAGAAAATCGCTCCTTGGCCTCCGCAAGAAATATAGTCAGGATGGAGGGACAGGAAGCGCACTGCTTCGCCCAGCGCGTCGGCGAAGAAGAAGTCGTCGTTGTCCGCCATGGCAACGTACGGAGTCCGCACCCGCCCGAGCGCGTCCGCGATCTTCGCGTAGTAATCCGGGTAGCTCCGGTCGGGCGAGTAGCGGATATATTCATAAGTTACGTTCGGGTACTTCGACCTGTCCGACAGCAACTCCCGCGCTCCATCGTCGGTCCCGCCGTCGGCTATCAGCACCTTGAACGGGAAACGTGTCTTATCGGCAAAGCTCATCCAGCGTGACGTGAAAGGGACCCTGTCCTTCAATGTGAGCAGAATGGTCAAATCCTCATGAACGCTCATGTGAAGTCAGTTCTGTTCAGGCGTCGACCGCACCGCGACGGTCAGCGATGGGAAAGGCGCCAGGACGGCAATAGTCCAGTCGGAATAGGCGCGGCGAATCTCGTCGATCGCCGGAACGATCGGGGATTTTCCGTGCTTCACCATCCATTCGACCTGATCCCGGTCGGCGCTGCCTCCTTCCAAGAGGATCGCGTGCCGTACCTTGCCCGCCCAGTGCCTGAACACGAAACGGTAGGTGTCGCCGTCGTTGGACAGGTCCACGTGCAGGTAATCGATATCGTCGTGATGCCGATGGGCCGCGAGCGCGTCGGCCCTCGTGATTCCGGACCGGTTCTCGAGTCCGCACGCGCTGATGTGGTTTTCGACGTCGGCGTACTGCGCGTGGCGATGGGGATAGTCTTCAAAAAGGTCGACTCCCTGGATGCTTCCCGCGCCATTGTCCCGCAGCGCAGCCGCAACGGCCAGAAGACTGAAGCCCTGCAGTATTCCGAGTTCGACGCAACTTCGCGGCCTGAATGCCCGGGCGAGGGCGTAGAAAAAATAGCCGTAGCCGTGGTCCTTGTATGCCGAACGTACCGCCTCGACGCGTTCCTGGCCTTGATAGATGGGCCTGTTCAGATCGAGGGGCAGGTATTCGCGAAGGGCTTCCAGTGCCTTGCAGCGCTCAAGAAGCGTTGTGAAACTGCGATCCCGCCAGAAGGGCGTGCCAACCGGAAAATCGGGGCGCGCCCGATCAAACGGTTCCCGAAGCCGCCACATGGTCCTGTCCGATTGCGTCCGCTTCCATTCCCGAGGCCTGCGTCCGTAACAGGCGTATCGTTTCCCCGATGCCTAGCTTCAGGGTTCCCTTGCATTCGAAGCCAAGGTTCGCCAGGCGCCGGTTCGCCACGCGGTACGAGAGCTGGTTCATGATCGGCGAGTCCACGTGCCGAACGCGCGTTTCCGGCACGTGCGCGGATATCTCTTCGATGATCTGCCTTACCGAGGCATTGAGGGTAAGCACATTGAACAAGCCGCCATTGAACAGTTTGCGCTTCAGAAGAAATTGCAGGGCGGCGACCGCGTCGCCCAGCTCCAGGTAGGGACGGTCCTGATTCAATGCCGTGCTCCATACGCTAAGCGGCAGGCGATTGACCGCTTGCCAGCAGAACTTATTGATCGCAGTGTGGAAGCGCATCCCCGGCGAGGGACCAAAGACGGTGCCGAAGCGGCAGGTCACGTGGCGCAGGCCTTCGCTCCGCGCCAGGGAGTCCAGCAAATGCTCGGCCCTCAGCTTGGAATCGGCATAGGGGCTCTGGGGACGCAGATCCGCGTCGGGACAATCCTCGTCGACGAGCCCGCTTGCCGTGCCGTAGACGCTCGTGGTCGATACGAACACGAGCGCGGCACCGGTCGGGATGCAGGCACGAGCAACCTTCTCGGTGCCGACGAAATTCACGCGCGCGACCTTCTCCGGGTGAGAAAAGCTGTCGACCGCATTCGTGACGGCGGCGAGATGAACAACCGCTTCGGCGCCCTCGAATATTCGATTCAGGTCGGCGCTGAGAATATCCGCTTCGAGAAAACGGTAGCGGCCATTGGCAGGCAGGTTGAAAAGCGAGCAATAGCGCTGAGACGAAAGATCATCCACCATCACAATACTGGCATCCGGAAACACGTCTGGGAGGGCCCGTATCAGCCGCGAGCCGATGTGGCCTAGCGCGCCGGTAATTACGATTCGCACGGATTGGCCCTGAGTGGCCAGCCAAGCGAGCGGCCGGTCAGCCAGCCGGCTCGCACTGCTCCAGCCGGTAACCGTAGTTATAAACCGGCACGATGCGGAACCCGGTTTCGGGCCTGAGGTCGAGTTTCTTGCGCACCTGGCTGACATGCGTGTCCACGGTGCGCGTCGCGAGGTTCTCGGAGTGTCCCCACACCGTTTCCTGCAGGTGGCCGCGGGACATCAGCCGGCCGATATTGCGAAACAGCACCACCGCGAGGTCGAATTCCTTCGGCGTCAGTTCGACCTTGGAACCAGCGCGGCGGATTTCGCTGCGCTGGGTATCGATCTCGAAGGGGGGAAATGAGAGCTGCTTTTCGTCTTCCCGGGGGTAGGCGCGCCGCAGCAACGCATGGACGCGCGCCAGCAGTTCGTTTTGCCTTGCCGGCTTGATCATGTAGTCGTCAGCGCCGCTTTCCAGCGCAAACACGATGTCCTGCTCGGAGTCGCGCACGGTGACAAAAAGGATGGGAACGCGCCGCGAAACATTGTTCCGCAGCCACTGCAGCACCTCGGTGCCCGAGACATCCGGAACCTGCCAGTCGAGCAGGAACAGATCGAAACTCTCCCGCGTCGCGCGCATCATGGCTTCGCGCCCGGTCAGGTAGCCGTGAACGTCGTGCCCGTCCTGCACCAGCCAGCGCTGCAGCAGCGCCAACTGATCGGGATCGTCTTCCAATATCGCTATTCGCACGGTGGGATGATAATCCCCCGGGCGCGGGGGGAGGAACGGGAACCAAACCGCGTATTAGCCCGTCGGATACTGTCCCGCCTGCTGCAGGGGGCATTTTTGGCCCTTCCGTACTCTTGGAACGCTCCCGCCGGGCCGGTGTCCCGGACCGTTCCGTATCCGAAATCCGCAGCCATCCCGGCGCATGGGACTGGATCTTGCCTAACTGACGGAAATAAGACATAATTTCAGGTTCCGCCGGAGGGGTGCCCGAGCGGCTAAAGGGGGCAGACTGTAAATCTGTTGGCCTTGCGCCTACGTTGGTTCGAATCCAACCCCCTCCACCGGCAAATTCGGGCGCGCAGCGGATATGAGAAATGGGTGAAGTGAGAAAAGAGGCGGGTGTAGCTCAATGGCAGAGCAGAAGCCTTCCAAGCTTACGACGAGGGTTCGATTCCCTTCACCCGCTCCAGGCTTGCATGCGCGGCGAGGTACGGCTGCAGTTACGTGAATGGCCCATGTAGCTCAGTGGTAGAGCACTCCCTTGGTAAGGGAGAGGTCATGTGTTCGATCCACATCATGGGCACCAGAGTTTCAGACTTTTTCAACCGATAGGCGTCCGTCATGGCAAAAGGCAAATTTGAGAGAACGAAGCCGCACTTGAATGTGGGGACGATCGGGCACGTGGATCACGGCAAGACGACGCTGACGGCGGCGATGACGCACATACTTGCGAAGAAGTACGGCGG
>Ga0209579_10001244_pt1 | contig 21580 bp, 23 predicted proteins | sample Coa_R1_2_FD_187152 | JGI IMG/M metagenome (GOLD analysis project Ga0209579, IMG submission 187152) | Surface soil microbial communities from Centralia Pennsylvania, which are recovering from an underground coalmine fire - Coalmine... | ecosystem: Environmental > Terrestrial > Soil >... | reverse complement strand
AGCGCGGGGGGGATATCGCCTACTTCGTCCAAGAATAGCGTGCCCTTGTCAGCCATTTCGAAGCGCCCGATCTTCTGCGCGATCGCTCCGGTGAAGGCACCCTTCTCGTGACCGAACAGCTCGCTTTCCAGAAGATCGAGCGGGATGGCGGCGCAATTCAGCTTGATAAGTGAGCGTCCGCAGCGCTGACTTGCATTGTGAATGGCATGGGCAATGAGTTCCTTTCCAGTCCCGGTTTCTCCCTCGATGAGGACCGTCGAGTCTGTGGGAGCAACCTGCTCCACGTGAGCGAGGACCGATTCGAGAGCAGCACTACTACCTATGATCCGCTCGAATGTTCGCTCGACCTGATCCGCTGCTCCAGCGTTCGTGATTGTTGCATGAGCTCCCACAGAGACCCCTAAAGTTAAGGCTCCGCACGACTGCTCTGATGCGAGCCTTTCACATATTCAGAGCAGAACGAACTCTTTTGAGTAACAATTGATGATCGAACGGCTTTGCAAGGAACTCGACTGCACCGCGTCTCATGGCTTGAATCCGCATCCTGGCATCTCCATGAGCCGTAATAAAGATGATGGGAACGTTGCATTCCTCTTCTTTCAGCCTGGCCTGCAACTCCAGGCCCGACATCTTCGGCATGCGGATGTCAACGATCAGGCATGCGGCCTTACGATGCAAATCGGACTTGAGGAACTCTTCCGCGCTCCCGAAACACCGTGCCGGAAGCCCCGCCGCCTCCAGAAGGTCGCACAGCGAATCTTGCATGGCCTCATCATCATCAATGATCGCAATCAATTTGGACGTTTGGTCCAACGGCATGCCCCCGAGGGTACCGTGATTGCACATCTTGAAGCAATCGAACTTTGGGCGGACAAAACTAGACCTTAGTTGGTTAAACCGCTACTTATGATTGGCCATCCGATATCGACAGGCGGGACTCAACGGTTATCGGGACCTGAGCTTGTCCGCCATCCTGACAAGCTCAGGCAAGGACTTGGCTTGCATCTTTTTCATGACCTGGCTGCGATACATTTTGATGGTCGCTTCGCTGGCAGCGAGTTCCGCTGCAACTTGCTTGTTAAGCATCCCAGAGACGACGAGGTTCATTACCTCGCGCTCGCGAACGCTGAGTCTTTCACAACGATGTCGCAGTTCAGTTAACTCTCGCTCGTTCTCGCGCAGGATGCGATCTCGAGTGAGCGATCGCTGGACCGCATCGAGGAGATCCTGATGTCTGAATGGCTTGGTAAGAAACTCAACGGCCCCGGACTTCATGGCCTTGACCGACATCGGAACGTCAGCGTGAGCCGTGAGAAAAATAATGGGAATACTTATTCTCCCTCTTTTCAATTCGTGCTGAAGATCCAGGCCGCTGATACCAGGAAGTCTCACATCCAGAATTAAGCAACTGGGACCGTCAGTGCGCCCGACCGCTAAGAACTCTTGTGCAGTTCCAAAAGACTGAGAGTGCAGGCCGACCGACTCCAGCAGCTCCCTAAGAGACTCACGCACGTCAGCATCATCATCGACGATGAATACGGTCGGTACGTTTTGCGCACCCATTTCCCGGGCCATCTTAAAAGTATAGTGAAAACACTATGTCACAAGCTTCTGTTTGCGGTGCCCGCTCGGTTAGCCAGGTCGCCATAGATTGTATCGGATGATGCGATCTGGAAGGCCGCCCTGCACAGGCTCGCACAGCGCTCAGGACGGGTCCGTGGCGAGATAACCGTCGAGTTCCATGCAATTACCCTGCCAAGAATTCGTAGAAACCAGCCACCTTTGATCTGCACCGGACCGATGTTCCTTTCTGCGATTCTGTGACGACACAGATGACACTTGACGCAAAAGCCAAAAGGATGACACTACGCCTTCTGAGTTTATTGGTGACCGCGCGAAGTTATTAAACGAATTGACAGTGTTCGGACCATTCACAGCGTCGTACGGGGAACACGTTGAGCGGTCCGTTTGGTAGCGCGCTTGCTCTCTATCTAGACGGCAAGGATCGAAGTTGCGTCTCAACCACGGTAAGGGCCGACCGAAATGAGGTCCGCCATTGCGGAATCAGTTCTGTGTTCGACGGAAGAAGGGGAATATTGACGCTGAGAATGAAATCGAGCGTGCGCCGCTCACGGCGGATTGCACTTCTTATGTTTTGGTCCGCGAGGTCACTTTGGGCAGTCGAGCCAGGCGGTTCGACCGCCCAAACCACGAGCATTTTTTCTCCTGCCTCAACGCCGGCCAAGTCAATCGCTGACTTGTCTGTCTTTGTACTTGTCGTTACTGGAATCATCTTTCTCGTGGTCTTCGCATTGCTGCTTTACTCCGTCGTTCGATTCCGTGGGCGAGCAATGGACGGTGGCCGTGAACCGGCTCAGGTGTATGGAAGCATGCAAATTGAGTTGGCATGGACAATCATTCCTACTTTGATCGTGGTCGTTCTATTTCTCGCCACAGCGCGAGTGATCCACGCGGTGCAGGATGCTCCCGAGCCGGCCGGCGCTCAAGATGTGATAGCCATTGGACATCAATTCTGGTGGGAGTTTCGCTATCCGAAGCTGGGGATCGTCACCGCGAACGAACTACACATTCCAGTGAGCAATCCCAGTCACCCGACGCCAACGTTCCTGCAATTGCTCTCTGCCGATACTGACCACAGTTTCTGGGTGCCGCAGCTTGCAGGCAAGACGGATCTCATTCCGAACCATCCCAACAGAATGTGGATGGATCCGCAGCGCACCGGCGTCTTTCTTGGCCAGTGTGCACAGTATTGTGGAACACAGCACGCCAAGATGCTTCTCCGTGTTTCGGTGGATGGGCCGGAGGAGTTTGCCAGCTGGGTTCGCGCCCAACAGAAACCCGCAGTCGAGGACGCTGGTGCAATCGCTGGCAGGCAAGTGTTTGAGCGGAATGCCTGCATGAACTGCCATCAGGTGGCAGGAACACCAGCGAACGGTCGTTTTGGCCCAGACCTAACCCATTTGATGAGCCGCGACACGATTGCAGCCGGTGCCGCTGAAAATACCCACGACAACCTTCGTCTTTGGATACAGAACCCCGGTGCAATCAAGCCTGGGTCGCTGATGCCCGCCATGAAGCTGAGTGACGCGGATCTGAATGCGGTCGTGAGTTACATGGAAACGCTGCACTAGAACGCTCGGAAAGCTGACTATGTCATCCAATGTGATCACCGTTCCCGTCGGCCAAACAGAAGCCAGGCCTTGGGTCGACGAGCTTCATCAGTGGCTAACCACTGCCGATCACAAAAGACTGGGGATTCTCTACATTCTGTCGGCACTGTTATTCCTCGCAGCGGGGGGAGTCGAGGCGCTCATCATTCGCATTCAGTTGATGCACTCGCACAGCAACTTCGTTTCGCCGGAAGTCTTCAACCAGATGTTCACTATGCATGGGACAACCATGATTTTCTTTGTGGCCATGCCCATCTTGTTCGGATTTGCCAATTACCTTGTGCCCCTGATGATCGGTGCGCGCGACATGGCTTTTCCGCGCCTGAATGCCTTCAGCTTTTGGCTATCGTTTCTTGGAGGACTTCTTCTCTATTTCAGCTTTCTTGGAGGAAGCGGCTTATACGGCGCCGGAAATGCACCGGACGTGGGTTGGTGGTCCTACGCGCCGTTAGGAGCGCGAGCGTTCTCCCCTGGTCATAGTTCCGACTATTGGACGCTCGCGTTGCTCGTCTCCGGGTTTGGGAGCATCGGAACGGCTATCAATATCATTGCGACCATTCTGTGCTTGCGATGCCCTGGAATGAAGATCAATCGTATGCCTCTGTTGGTGTGGATGAACTTGGTGATGGCAGGAATGGTTTTGCTTGCCATTACGCCGTTATCGGCTGCTCAAATCATGCTGCTCATCGATCGCTATCTAGGCGGCCATTTCTTCGATACCCAGGCTGGCGGATCGGCGGTCCTCTGGATGCACTTCTTTTGGATCTTTGGACACCCGGAAGTCTACGTTCTGATCATTCCATGCTTCGCCTTCATGTCGGAAATCATTCCCGTCTTTTCGCGCAAGCCAATTTTCGGGTATCCGGTGATGGTTGCCGCAACGGTGTGCATCGGGTTCGTGAGCATGAGCGTTTGGGCACACCACATGTTTACGATCGGAATGAACTCCTACGCCAATAGCTTTTTCACCCTGACGACGATGGCGGTAGGCGTTCCCACCGGAATCAAGATTTTCAATTGGATCGGCACGATGTGGGGTGGCAGGATTCAGTTCAAGACGCCGATGTTGTTCAGCATCGGATTTCTATTCCAATTCCTCATTGCCGGCCTGACTGGCATCATGATGGCCGCCTCGCCTTTCGATTGGCAGCTGAGCCTCTCCTATTTTGTCGTAGCGCATTTTCACTACGTGATCGTGGGCGGAATTCTGTTCGCGCTCTTCGCCGCCTTCTATTACTGGTACCCCAAAATGACTGGCCGAATGCTGAGCGAGCGCCTGGGCAAATGGCATTTCTGGCTGTTCCTGACTGGCTTTCACTTGACCTTCGACGTCATGCACGTTCCGGGCATTCTTGGAATGCCCCGTCGGATCTATACCTACGAGCCCGGGCGGGGGTGGGACACTTTGAACTTCATCATTTCAATCGGCGCGTTTATCCAGGCACTCGCGATTCTCGTGTTCGTTGCAAACCTCATCATTTCCTATTTCAAAGGAGCGGAGGCAGGCAATGATCCGTGGGATGCATGGACACTTGAATGGTCCATATCTTCGCCGCCCCCTGCGTATAACTTCGCGACGGTTCCGACGGTGCCGAGCCGCCGCCCCTTGTGGGACCTGAAACATCCTGAAGATCCCGATAGCCGCTATGAGTGAACAAACTATATGAGCGCAGTGACTTCATTCCCGAACGCAACAGCCGCGTGGGATCTACCATCTCGCGGAAAGGTCGCAATGGCCGGTCTCATCGTCGCCGAGTCGGCTATCTTTACGATCTTCGTCGTTGCTTATCTCTTTTACCTGGGGAAAAACATCAGCGGACCGACGCCGCGAGAAGTGCTTGAGACGCCAATTTTCTACACGATTTGTTTGTTGTCCAGCAGTTTGACGATTCACTTCGCCGCGAAGTGTCTGGAGCGCGGCATTGGATTTGCCTTTCTTGGATTATGGCTGCTCACCATTGCGCTGGGGGGCTTGTTCCTCTACGGTACGGCCCAGGAATGGCACCGGCTGATTTACGAACACGGTCTCACTATCGCGACAAACCTGTTTGGGACAACCTATTACTCACTTGTCGGCTTGCACGCCTTTCACGTTACCGCAGGTCTGATCATGCTCTCGGTGGTCGCGATATTCGGGTTTACCGGACGCATGGGAATGAACCAAGCAGGTCGCGTCGGCGTCCTCTCAATGTATTGGCATTTTGTCGACGCCGTATGGGTTGTGGTTTTCACTGTAGTTTACGTTCTCGGACGCTGAGGTATATATGGCAAGACTATCCACGACAGAGCAATTGAACGAGAATCATTCTGCTCTGCAAGAGATTGAAGTCCCCGCGCCGACAGCGTGGCCCTTCATTTTGGCGCTGGGGGCGGCGCTGCTCTTCGCAGGCCTGGTAACGAGCACATCAGTCAGCTGTCTTGGCGCCGTGCTGTCAGTGGCAGGCTGTGTCGGGTGGTTCCGTGAAGTCTTTCCGCACGAGCACGAAGAGGCCGTACCGGTCCTTCCCGAAGACATTCGCCTGACCACAGATCGCCGGGTCGTGGAACGGCTCCCGGTCCTTCCAGAGCAGGTGCGAGTCTGGCTCCCGGTTCGCACGTATCCGGTTTCGGCAGGTGTGAAAGGGGGACTGGCGGGCAGCATCGCAATGGCAATATTGGCCTGTGCTTACGGGGTGCTGAAGGCTGGCAGCATCTGGTATCCCATTAATCTTCTCGCCGCAGTAGTTTATCGAGAATCCTTAAGGCTCGGGCCCGCACAGCTGTATTCCTTTCATGCCGATGCTTTCGCGACCGCCTTTGTTCTGCACGGCGTCGTGTCCATCTTTGTCGGAATTCTCTACGGCGCGATGTTGCCCATGTTCCCGCGCCGTCCGATTTTGCTTGGCGGATTTATCGCACCGGCGCTGTGGTCAGGGCTACTCTACACGATCCTGGGACTGCTGAATCCATTGCTCGCGAGTCACATCGATTGGCTCTGGTTCATGGCTTCGCAAGTGGCTTTCGGAATCGTCGCTGGACTTGTGGTCGTCCGCCAGCCAAGCTTTCCCACCCGCGAGAATGTTTCGTTTGCTATACGGGCCGGAATCGAGGCTCCCGGAACCATACCACCGCGAGAGAGTGGGGAGAACCACTGATGAAGATGATGTGGATCAGAACTCTCTCTGTTCTCGTGGCCCCCAGCCTGTTGATGCTCGCTGCTTGCAGCACTCTAAATCGTGAACCGCGAACCGATCCGGAACCAGTTGCGCCGAGCCACGTCCTTGACTTTGGCAGTCTCTACGCACAGAACTGTGCCGGTTGCCACGGCGCGGAAGGCAGTGGAGGAGCATCGTTTGCCCTCGCCAATCCAGTGTATCTGGCCATCGTCGATCAAACCACAATGCACAACTTAGTCGCCAACGGCGTCCGTGGAACCTCAATGCCCGCCTTCGCGCAGGGTGCCGGTGGAATTCTGACCGAGCAGCAGATCGAGGTGATTACGAGTGGGATGTTTTCCCGCTGGGGGCGCAAACAACTTCTCGATGGAGCCGATCCACCGTCATACGCGGCAAAAGCTGCAGGGAACGCGGATCACGGCCAACTCGCGTTTGGAACATATTGCGCATCCTGCCATGGTCCTGAGGGCCGCGGAACGCCCAAGGGAAGTGCCATCACGAATGATTCATTCCTGGCGCTGGTCAGCGATCAGGGACTGCGCACGATCGTGATCGCCGGCAGGCCGGAATTGGGCGCACCCGACTGGCGCGGCAACGTCCCCGGACAGCCAATGACCGATCAGGAAATCACGGATGTAGTTGCGTGGCTGGCATCGCGGCGGGCGCAGAATCCGGGGCAGCCTTATTCCGCTATGAGCGAAGCTCAACACTCGGAGAAATAAGATGTCAACGAACACTGAAATGGCCCCGCCGGCCGAAGCATCCCTTTCGCGACGCGGATTCTTCATGAAGCTCGGAATCCTGTTCAACGGGTTCGCCGCGATCGTATTGGCGCTGCCGGTTGCGCGTTTTCTTTTCTCTTCCATCACCCGCAGTCGTGGGAACGGCTATCTCTCGTGGGTTAGCCTAGGAGACGTGAGTAGCTTTCCCGAGGGAGAGACGCGGATGTCTACTTTTCGCAATCCTCTGGTCATGCCAACCGATGGAAAAACTGTGGACACGGCGTGCTGGGTGCGCCGCGTCGCGGCCGACAAATTCCAGGTGTTTGCGATTAACTGTGCACATCTCGGCTGCCCCGTCCGCTGGTTCGCGCAGTCCGGTCTTTTTATGTGTCCATGTCACGGTGGCGCGTACTACCGCGACGGCTCACGTGCGTCTGGGCCACCAGAGCGCGGCCTTTTCGAATATCCGTACAAAATCGAAAACGGATTACTCACGATTGACGCCGGACAGTTACCAACCCCCGGCGACCCAGTGGCCCGTCTGAGCTCGGAGAAATCGCCATGCGCGTGATCAACCTGCGCATGATCCAGAAAATTGGCGAATGGTTCGACCACCGCCTGCAACTCGCGGCACCTATTCGCGAGGCCGCTAGCCACTCCGTGCCGCGCAATACGGCAAGCTGGTTCTATGTCTTTGGCAGCGCCGCGCTCACGGTTTTTCTTCTGCAACTGGTCACCGGAATTCTATTGGCGCTTATCTATGTGCCCTCGGCCGGCGAAGCATGGAGCAGCCTGCTGGCCCTGAATCATCAAGTTGCGCTTGGCTGGTTCATCCGCGCCATGCATGGATGGGGTTCCAACTTCATGGTCGCCATTGTTCTGATTCATATGGCGCAGGTTTTCCTCTTTGGAGCTCACAAATTTCCCCGCGAACTGACCTGGATAATCGGCGTATTTCTACTGCTGATGACTCTGGGCATGGCGTTCACCGGTCAAGTCCTGCGCTTCGATCAGGACGCTTACTGGGGGCTGGGAATCGGAGCGTCGATTGCCAGCCGCGTTCCCATCATCGGTCCCTTTGTCGTGAAGCTAATGCTGGGTGGCCCGATCATCGCAGGCGCAACTCTCTCCCGGTTTTTTGCTTTGCACGTATTCGTGATTCCAGGATTGCTGATCGGGTTCGTCTGCCTCCATGTCTTGATGGTGTTGAAGTTGGGCATCAACGAATGGCCGATGCCGGGACGCATCGTAAAACGAGCGACCTATGAGGCCGAGTATCACACCTTGACTAAAAACGATGGCGCGCCCTTCGTTCCGTATGCGATTTGGAAAGACATGTTCTTTGCCGCGTTCATCATTCTTGCAGTTGCCGCTTGCGCTTTCCATTTTGGCCCTTTTGGGCCGACAGGACAGCCCGACCCGACGATCATCCAGACTGCGCCCAAGCCCGACTACTTTTTCCTGTGGCTGTATGCGCTACTTTCACTTCTTCCTCCAGCGCTTGAGACGCCCTTCCTTCTCATCGTCCCGCCTCTAGCAATTCTGGGCTTGATTCTTCTGCCGTTTCTTTCGGGAGAAGGAGAAAAAAGCTGGAAGCGCCGTCCAATTGCGGTCGTCAGCGTGCTCCTGATCGCCATCACACTCGGCACTTTCACTCGCATGGCGCAGTTCACGCCCTGGAGTCCGCACATGAACGCCTGGAGCGGAGATCCGGTGCCCGACCGCTACATTCATGGCACGACTGCACTTGAGCGGCAAGGTGCGCTCGTGTTCCAGGTCAAGCAGTGCCGCAACTGCCACTCTCTTGGCGACATGGGTGGACAAAGAGGGCCAACCCTGGACGGCGTTGCCGTGCGGCTGACACAGGACCAACTCATCCGGCAGGTGATTCAAGGCGGCGGGAATATGCCTGCCTATGGGAACAACTTGACTCCGGCAGAAACTACGGCCCTCGTAGCTTTCCTCGAAACCTTGCACCCAACAACACAAAGCCCGGCTCGTGATGCGGCACGGGACCTGGTACTTAGCAACGGCCAGCCGCAGACGTCCGGGGCTCAACCATAGGTGTCGATGATCTCACACACTCATCACGGAGCGTCCGAGTCATTCTGGGTCCCTAGCGCCTTAATTTTCGCTACTTTTCTCTACCTGCGTGCATCGCTCGTTGTTCGCAGCCAGGGCCACGGCAAACTTGAGGGCTGGCGCGCTGGTAGTTTTCTGTTAGGTCTCTTGTTCATCTGGATTGCAACGGCTTCGCCTCTGGCTGTACTCGATCATGAGATGCTGACGGCCCACATGGTTCAACACCTTCTTCTGATGACGCTTGCGTCCCCCTTGATCCTGCTTGGCATGCCTCGAAAGCCGCTGGCACATGGCTTGTTGCAGCGCGAAATACAAACGGTCGGTCGTCCATTGCGATCAAAACTGATCCAGCAATTGGCGAGCGTGGTGACGCACCCTGCACTTTGCTGGTTTGTAGCGGCAAGCATGTTAGTTGGATGGCACATTCCTCCCCTGTTTATGCTTGGCCTGCGATCGCAAGTGTGGCACTCGGTCGAGCGACTCTGCTTTCTTGCCTCAGGGCTACTGTTCTGGTGCCCCGTGGTCCGGCCCTCAGCGAACACTTCAAAATGGCCAGAATCGTCCATACTTCTGTATTTGTTTTTAGCTACGTTGCCGTGCGATATTCTTTCGGGATTTCTCGTCTTCTGCGATCGGGTGGTTTATCCCGTGTTCTTGTCGTCCTCCCGCTCCTTTGGCTTATCTGCTCTAGAAGACCAGCAATGCGCTGGTGCGTTGATGTGGACTTGCGTCACTATCGTCTACTTAATCGCCGGGTCAGTCTTCGCCGCGCGTTTACTCTCGCCCCATCGATCGGACGGACTCGCGATTCCGCCATTCCACTCGCGACGCATTGCGGTGCGGAACACGGATACGCACAGGATGGAGGCGATTTGAAATGTCACACCGATCCGCACTTATCGAGTTTTCTTCCGCTGCGGTGCAAGAGCGCCATTTTGGGAGATCCACGTTGCTCTCGGACTACTGGGCGCTCACGAAGCCAGAAGTGAACTTCCTGATCTTGATCACAACCGTTGTAGGGTTTTATCTCGCTTCGGTACGGGATGAGCGGTTTTCATTCGTAGGGCTATTCAACACTTTGCTCGGAACGTTGCTGGTAGCGAGCGGGACCGGTGCGCTCAACCAATACCTGGAACGAAAGTTCGATGCGCAAATGCGCCGAACCGCCCGGCGTCCAGCCGCCGCCGGCCGTCTCAAACCGTCTACAGTCTTGACCTTCGGAACAGCATTGGCAATGATTGGCAGCATCTATCTCGCGATAGCTGTCAACCTGCTCGCGAGTGTGCTCGCCACTTTGACGTTGCTGACATATCTGTTCGTGTACACCCCGCTGAAGCGAAAAACACCAATGTGCGTTCTCGTCGGAGCTTTTCCAGGCGCCATGCCTCCGCTAATTGGTTGGGCCGCGGCCTCCGGGCGATTGAATATCGAGGCGGCAATCCTGTACGCCATACTCTTTCTGTGGCAGTTTCCACATTTCATGGCAATCGCATGGATGTACCGCGAAGACTACGACCGCGCAGGCTACTTGGTTCTGCCGAAGGGCAATATGAGAGTTCCTTTTGTGATTTTGGAAACTTTACCGCCGCTCCTTGCTCTCGTTGCTATCAGCATCATGCAATCTCCGACACGGCACGCGGCGACTTTTCACTGTGCAGTGGCTCTCCTGGGAATAGGATTCACGTACTTCGGGTGGCAATTCGTGTTCGAGCGTTCGAGAGTTGCTGCACGCCGCCTGCTGACGGCCTCGATTGTCTATCTTCCACTGTTGTACGGACTAAGGGCGATGTTATGCAATCGGGCCAGATGATCCAATGCCCCGACCTTTCTGCAGATTCGAGCACGGAGACCGCTCATCAGCAAGCATGTCAGGATCTCTCCCAACGAGGCCGCGGACCGCCTCGCCATCCAGGAGCTCGTCGAGGCCTACGCGAAATTGCGCCGACCGTCGCGATGAGAACGGGCGATGGCACTCTCTGAATGAGGAGTGGAAATAGACCTAGCAACGAAAACAGAACCTACTATGAATCCAGCGACCCTCTCCGCCCTCGCCGCGCTTTCCGGTTCTGCTGTTGGCGGGCTAACGTCGTTTCTCAGTTCATGGATCGGTCAAAGCTCTCAGCTTCGATCACAGGTGTTCCTCAACGACAAGAGTCGCAGGCAGGAACTATATCGAGAGTTCGTCGAAGAGGCTTCGAAGTCATATATTGACTCGATCACTACCAACACTCCTGATCTGACTCGGCTTGTCGCTCTCTACGCTTTGATTAGTAGGATGCGCTCACTGTCGTCGCCAAAGGTAATCGTAGAAGCCGAAAAAGTCGCGCAACTGATCGTACGATCATACCCAGAACCAAATAAAACATTTGCCGACCTCCGTCCAATGATCATTGCCAATGCAATCGATCCTTTGCGGAGTTTCGCCGAATCGTGTCGCGAAGAATTGGAAGGGTTGAAATACAATGGCTCTCCTTGATCGATGAGGGGTCCCATCCGTCGTTTTCGACGGCTCTACAGAATTCAGACCTGACAATTTCACTTGCAGAAGAAGTCGCCTAAGGATTCGGTTCGCGATGCTTTTCTAAATCGAAACACTGGCTCTGAATCAGTTTGCATCGTCCGACGGATGAACTCCTGCACACAAATGGCACACAGAGTTGTCCCGCAATGACCACTCGGACAGGGAACACTCCCTTCACTTCCCACAAGCCCGTTTCTGGCCAACTTCGGGATCGCCGACAATTCGGGAGTTGAGCAACACAACCGGCATCCGTCGGCAGTGAAGCGCGACGCCGCGCAAGATCCGAGACGGAGGATACACCAATCCGGCGTGTCGGCGCGCCGACTCGGAGCGTGCGCAGGCAGACATTATTCGTAAAGCCAGGGCTTGTAGCAGATCTCCACATTGTAGCCGTCGGGATCGAGTACATTGGCCGCGTAATAGCGGGGATCCCACTGCGGCCGCAGCCCCGGCGCGCCATTATCCTTGCCGCCATTGGCAAGCGCTGCCTCGTAGGCCTTGTTCACCGCCGCCTCGTTCTTCGCGGCGAACGCGACGTAAAGCTCGGCGCAGGTGGTCTTTGAGGCCTTCAGCCAGAAGCCCGGAATGCCGGGCTCGCCAAAGCCCGTAAGCGCCTCGAAGTCCCAGCGCTCGGACTTACCGAGCAGGCCGAGCATGGCGCCGTAGAAGGTTTCCGAGCGCTTCAGGTCGGTCACGGGAAGATAGATATGGTCAATCATTGTACCTCCAGAGTGTTCGTAACCCCATGCTTTGAGTAACCCTCAAAGCCAGAGATTTATGCTTTGCCCTATCCGATAGCATCGGGCGCGAGCTGAAGCTATTCGCCTGAAGATCGGTTGGGCCGTCCGTTCCATCGAGTGTCTTCTCGGGTGTAAATGTCAAGCAGGCACTCATTTCTTGTGTTCTCCTGAAGGCGTTTTACTTGCTGCCGCCGTTCGCGAAGATGATTTCTCCCGTGAGCCACCCCGCATCATCCGAGGCAAGAAATGTAGCCACGCGCGCGATGTCCTCAGGTTGGCCGACTCGGCCCAGCGACGTACTCGCGATCATCTGCTTCTTAAACTCCGTTCCCATGACGCCCGCCGCGTGCGCACCCTCCGTTTCGGTTCCACCGGGATTGAGAGCGTTAACGCGGATTTTTCTGGGGCCGAACTCTTTTGAGAGCACGCGCGTCAAGCCATTGACAGCGCTCTTTGACGCCACGTAGATCGAAAGGGTCGGGTAGGCAGCGACACTGGCCGTCGATGCGATGTTGATGATGCTGCCACCTTCCGCCCCGAAGGCCGGCAAAGCGGCTTCAATCATGAGGAACGTACCGAGCACGTTCGTGTTGAACTGCCGGTGAAATTCCTGCTCGCTGAACTGCTCAAATGGCGCAAACGTGAAGACGCCCGCGTTGTTCACGAGCACATCAAGGCGCCCGAAGGCTTTTTTCGCCTCCGCGACGAGGCGTTGCGCGTCGGACCTCTGCGCCACATCGCCTTGCACGGCGACGGCCCGCCCGCCTTTGCCGGTGATCTCGCGCACCACCCGCTCCGCGGCCGCTTGATCGCGCGCGTAATTCACGATCACCGCGGCGCCTTCCGCGGCGAAAGCCTTTGCAATACCTGCTCCGATTCCTTTTGAAGCGCCTGTCACTAGCGCAACCTTATCGTCGAGCCGTTTCATGATGGGTTCCTTTCTTCCATTGAGTTTTGCCACGCTGACCGTTTCATCCGCCCGTAAATGGCCACAAAATATGAAACTGTCAGTTTCGTTTCTACACTGCGATAGATGCTTGCCAAAATAAAACGAAACAAATATTTTCGTAATTGGAATCATGGCGATGAAAGGACCTAAAACCAGGATCGCACCAAGACGCCGCGGTCGGCCAAGGAGTGAGCACGCCCGGCAGGAAATTCTGGAAGCCGCTTACAAGCTGCTGAGAGACAAAGGCTTCAACGCTGTCGGCTCACACGAGATAGCACGGGCGGCCGGCGTGAGCAGTGCCACGCTATACCGCTGGTGGAAGTCGAAGGAAGAAATCCTATTTGACGCCTGCTTTGAACGCATGAAACCTATTCTTGCGATTCCTGAGGCTGGTTCCGGCTTGACGCGGCTTCGCCGCTACGTCCTGCGTGCGGCTGAGTTCCTGGTATCAGAAGAGGGTGCGGTCATGGCTCGCGTCTTTACTGGTATCCACGAGGATAAGCGACTCCGGCAGGCGTTCTTGGAGAGATATGTCACGCACAGACGTCAGATCCAACGCAGAATCATCGAAGACGCCATTGCATCCTGCGAACTGAAGTCGACGACGGATCCAGAGCTGCTGATCGACGTGCTTACTGGACCCCTGTTCTTCCGATGGCTGCAGGGACACGCTCCGCTTGATAAACGCTTTGCTAAAAGCATCCTTGACAGCGTGCTCCCCGCCTTTCAGCCAAAGTGATTAAGCTCCGACACATTCGGCAGAACCCGACAATTTCACTTGCAGAAGACTCGCCTAAGGATTCGGTTCGCGATGCGTTTCTAAATCGAAACACTGAGTCTGAATCAGTTACCTCCTCCATCGTATTGGAATCTCGCTCTGCAACTGCAAGAGTACATAGGAAATCATTAGCCGCCGATGACAGCGGTGGGAAGTCTCAGGAGTGCTGAGCTCGGCACGTTTGTATTTTCGGAGGCGGCCTTCTTCGAGTCCGCCCTGCTTGGTTGCGGCAGTTTCAGAACTGATGGCGCTTGCAATGTCTGCAGCCGACACTGTTGAACTTTGCCACCGACCGGGTTGAGGAAGCGTAGAGGTTCAATAAGGATTCCTGAGGGTGCTTTACGGCATTTTCGGAGCCATCCGTGCCGAGTGGTTTCTGATGGCTACAGGAGCCAGGCTCCCTTTCACGGAGGGTTCACGAAGGGTTCGATAAGCGTTTCTGGAACTGCTTTATTGCTCTAATTGTTGCGATCCGTGCCTCTGGTTTCAATTACTTACAAATCGTAGTATCTCTTTCACGGCGGTAACACGGGTTCAAATCCCGTCGGGGACGCCAATGAGACTTTGTTCATCGTCGATGATGCACTGAGGTTCGAGGGGCTTTCAGTATCCATCGCGCAGACCTCTGAATCCAGTACCCTTATCTGATCCTTGCGTGCTTGTTTCCAATGGCTGTGGGAGGATTGTCCCTAATGCTCTGTCGGATCTCGCCGACGCCGAATCGAGCCAATTTGTCCTCAAGCAAGCTTTCGTCTGGCCCAGTCATTGTTTCCCGTTAGTTAGCTCGCGACTTCGCTCATTAGCGTGAAATGTCGGCCAATTTGTCCCAATCCCGGGCGCTGCCATATCGTGGTAACTCATTACAAGGAATGCATTTAAGTTGAATGAGAGTGGGGACTTGATTGCCCATAAGAGTCCAGGCACGAAGGGCAATACGTGTCCCTCGCATGTCTACAGAAACTCTTATGACGAAAGAAAAGTTAACGATCGGCAGCGGACCGCTAAATTCCCGGGCTCTCAGTACTGCGTATGGCCGAGCTTTGGGTTTGGCACTGCTCATGCTCTCGGCGCTACCCTCTCACGCTGCCAACAAACCCATGTTGGATAACGACAGGCCGGGTGCGAAGTTCTCGGTAGATCTCCAGCAACGCGCTCCGAGCGATATGGTGACGGTTATCGTGCAGTATCGCCAGATGCCGTCAGCCGCACACTTGAGTTCCTTGCGCGCTGGCGGAGCCGCGATTCATTCGAAACTTCATACAATCCGAGCGGTGACAATGCGCGTGCCCGTGGCCATGCTTCCGCTGCTGGCAAGTAATCCGAACGTTGCCTACATTACACCGGATCGTAACGTCAAGTTGACGGCAAGTCCCGCGACCGAGCAGTTTGCGAGTGCGGTCGAAGCTGATATTGCCGCCTCAACCTATGCCTTCGATGGCACCGGCATCGGCGTGGCCGTGATCGATAGTGGCGTCGCCAATCATGTCGACCTTGGCAATGGCAGTAAGAGCCGCATCGTATACAGCCAAAGCTTTGTCGCTGGTGACTCTACGACTTCCGACAAGTTCGGACACGGAACGCACGTGGCGGGACTGATCGGCGGCAACGGTTCCAGTTCTGGCAACGGTAATGGCTACGCCGCCTCGTTCGCTGGAATTGCTCCTAATGTCAACATCATTAATCTGCGCGCACTCGATCAAAACGGAGCAGGCACCGACAGCCAGGTGATCGCAGCGATCGAACAAGCAATCGCGTTGAAGAGCACCTACAACATCCGCGTGATCAACATGTCATTGGGACGCCCAGTGTTCGAAAGCTACACCCTCGATCCGGTCGACCAGGCAGTAGAAGCTGCCTGGAAGGCTGGGATCGTGGTGGTTTGCGCTGCTGGTAACAACGGCCGCTTTCCCGCCACCAACGGCTTCGGTACCGTCGGCGTTCCGGCTAACGATCCCGCGGTCATCACGGTGGGAGCCACAATGACCGAAGGCACGACGACGCGTGTCGACGACAAAATTGCGAGTTACAGTTCGAAAGGTCCGACCACGCTCGATCACATTGTGAAACCGGACCTGGTCGCGCCCGGCAACTCGCAAGTCTCCTTGCTCGTTAAGGGCAGCACGCTCGATACTGCCTATCCACAATATGAGGTTGCGCCGGCGAACGGTAATGCTGCCAAGTACTACATCTTGAGCGGTACCAGCATGGCGACGCCGATCGTCAGTGGCGCGGTAGCCCTGATGCTGCAACAGAACTCCGCGTTGACTCCCGATCAGGTGAAAGCCCGATTGATGAAGACAGCATGGAAGAGCGTCGGACAATACACCTATTCGCACGACAAGTGGGGCAACATCTACAACAATGAATACGATCTCTTCACCTACGGAGCGGGCTATCTGGATATCAACGCCGCACTTGCCAACACGGACCTCGCCACGGGAGTCGCACTCTCTCCGACCGCGGTCGTGAATTCAAACGGCACGGTATCGATCGTAAACACTTCCACTTCGTCTTTCGGTGGCACCAGCGTGGTTTGGGGAGCTACGTCGGTTGTTTGGGGAAATTCGGTGGTTTGGGGTGCTAACTCATTCACTAGCACTTCGGTAGTGTGGGGTGCCACCAGCGTTGTCTGGGGTGCCAATTCCGTGTCCGGTTACAGCGTAGTCTGGGGTGCAACTTCCAATCTCGCCAGCGCGACCACAGCACTTAGCGAAGGCGATCCGGGAGACAACTAGACACCGACTGAAACCATACTCGGAGACTACATGACAAACACATTGCCAATGAAAGCGAAAGTCATGATCGGGATGGTGGCCGTTGCGAGTCTGTGCGCCCTGTCTTTCGGGGTAGCCAGATGGCAGTCGCAAGCGTGGCCACAGTTGGTGCTCCTGCTTATCGCAGCACCACTGAGTTCGCGCCTCAAGGTGAAGCTACCTGGGATGACGAGCTCAATGTCGGGAAGCTTCCCCGTGATTTTGCTGGGAGTTACGCAACTGGGACTGTTCGGCAGCCTGCTCGTCGCGGTGACCGCAGCAGTCGCGCAATCCTACACTTCCGGCGGGAAGACCAAATCGATTCAATTCATCTTCAACGCTTGCACACTGCTGAACGCAGCGGGTCTCGCTTACTTGGCGTATCACAGCCAGATCTTCGCGGCCCACAGGGCAGGGCACACGATGTCTCTGGTATTGGCCTCCGCCACCTATTTCCTGGCGAACACGGCGCCGGTAGCGAGTATCATCGGATTAACCGAAGGCGGCAATCCTTTTGCCCTGTGGCACAAGGTGTTCCTGTGGTCGTTCCCGAACTATCTCATCGGTGCGGGATTGACGGCCATCGTGTCTGCCTTCACCACCGTCAGCGGGCTGGCGACGGTAGCAACTCTGTTGGCTGTGCTGTACGGGGTCTACCAGAGCTACAAGGTGTACGTTGGCCGCGCGGACCAGACGCAGCCGGAAGTGATGGCCGCCGGTCGCTAACTTCATTGAAATGTGCGATGCGTGTTCTTGCGATGCGTGTTCTATTGATCTGGGCTGAATGATATCCCCTGATAAAGTTTAGGCTGCCGGTCGATCTTGTCCTTTGAACCCGACCTGAAGCTTGCTAGACAATTTCACGAGCGCTGCAAGGGAGTCCGCTTTCATCTTTTGCATCACTTGTCCACGGTGCGCTTTTACTGTGATCTCGCTGATGCCGAGTTCGCCGCCGACCTGTTTGTTGAGCAGGCCGGAGACAACGAGCGCCATGACCTGTTTTTCCCGCGAAGTTAGCGAGGCGAAACGGTTCCGCAGTTCCTGCATCTCCGCTTCTTGATCGAGGGCGATGCGGCTTTGTTCGAGCGCTCTTCTGATCGCGCTCACTAATGTCTCGTTATCGAGCGGCTTGGTTAAGAATTCGAGCGCGCCGCCTTTCATCGCCTGTACCGTCTTTGGCACATCGCCGAAACCGGTGATGAAGATAATTGGCATCTCGATGTGTGCAGTGGCAAGCTGCTTCTGGAGCTCCAGACCGTTCAGGCCGGGAAGGGAAAGGTCCAGTACAAGACAGCTCGGGAGGGGTTTTCTTGGGTGGCTCAGGAATTCCTGCGCGGATGCGAATGTCTCCGGCTTCCAGTTCTCATTTCTTACCAGCAATTCCAGCGATTCGCGGACCGAAATATCATCGTCGACGATGAAGACTATGGGCGTGGCGTCTGGCATGTTTGACAGCTCTCTTTTATAGCCCGCGATCCGCTCTGAGTTCATCGGTATCCCTCTGGAGTTCGACCGGCAGAACGGTCAACCGGTGCGTTTAAGCCGCGTGCAGTGCTGTGTTGATCGCCGCAAGCAGCGCTTCATCGCTGAATGGTTTTAGCAAAAAACCTGCCGCTCCCTGCTTAAGGACTCTGGCACGAATGGTTTCGTCTCGTTGTCCGGTGATGAATATTGTAGGGATCTCCTGTCCCCGACGCTGCAGTTCCCGTTGAAGTTCCGGCCCACTCATATCTGGCATGGCGATGTCGAGGATCAAACAGCTAGTCTCGCCGGCGCAACCAGATTCAAGAAATTCTTTGCCTGACGAAAAAGCTCGAGCGGCGAAACCAAACTCCCTAAGAAGGTCGGGTAATGACTCGCGCACCGATTCGTCGTCATCGACTACTACGGAAAGAAGTCGACGTGCGTCGTCGCTCCTGTCCTGAGGGGACTGCATAACTCAACAATGCAGTATTCCCTGAGCGACGTCCATTGTACTTTGGTATTGCTTCCAGACCGTGCCTCCGGTTGCCGAGCTCCATTACGCCGCGCCCCTCGATTCATCGTCCCGGTCTGCCGCGAGCTCGGAGTCAGCCACCTCGTCGAGCGCACGCGGGATGACGAAAGAAAATGTACATCCCGGACCATCGTTCGGGGTCGCCCATATACGGCCCTGATGAGCCTCGATGATGGAGCGGCTGATTGAAAGCCCAATCCCCATGCCGTCTGTCTTGGTCGTGTAGAACGCCTCGAATAACTTGTTCGCCGCCTGCGCTGTTAACCCCACTCCGGAATCTTTCACACTGAGCCGAATTTGATCCCCTTCATCCTTTTCGGTTCTGATGAGCAACTCTTTCGGGCCGCCGTCAATTGTGCTCATCGCTTCCTTTGCGTTTCGCAGCAAGTTCAGCATCACCTGCTGAAGTTGGATGCGGTCGCCCTCCACTGGCGGCAGGTCATCGGCAAACTCGCACCGGAGCAGCACACCGCTCCTCTCGAACTCGCTCATCGATAACGCTGTCACCTCTCGCGCCGCTTCATTCAGGTCCATCGCTTCAGGCGACGGTTCCTTCCTGCTATAGAGCGTGCGCAATCGAGTGATCACGTCAGAGGCACGGTTGCCGTCACGAATGGTTCGCCGAACCGTTTCACGTGCTCCGTCAATATTGGGAGGATCCGCCGAAAGCATTCGCAGACCGGTACTCGCATTCGTAACGATGCCGGAGAGAGGCTGGTTGACCTCATGTGCGATTGCAGCGGTCAACACTCCGAGGCTTGTGATTCTCGCAACCTTGGCGAGTTCCGATCGTGCCCGGGCAAGCGCTTCCTCCGATTGTTTCCTTTGCGTGATGTCTTCGGACAGCGCCATGAGGAATCGCGGCAGCCGGTCCGCGCTGCGCACAACGGAGACATTGTTGCGCGCCCAAACTGGCTGACCATCTTTCCGTCGGTACTGTTTTTCAATTTGAAATTGCTCGCGTCTTCCGCCGAGCAACTCCCGGATCAGCTCTGCGTTCCGATCGACATCCGCTTCGTACGTAATATCGAGGAAGGTCAGCTCCTGCAATTCCTGCTCGCTGTACCCAACCATTTTCTGGAAAACGGGATTGGTCGCGATCAACCGGCCGCTCAAGTCCGCAAGAGCGACACCCACGGCAGAATTCTCAAAAACGGACCGCCAACGTTCTTCACTTCGCAAGACTTGCTCGTGCGCCGCGCGTAATTCGTCTTCACTTCGTTTGCGCGCCGTAATGTCGCGAATGTTGCCGGTGAATGCCAGAGGGCCGTCTTGGGGAATGCGGGTGATCGTAAGCTCGACCGGAAATTCGCTCCCATCGGCCCGTAGCGCGGTCATTTCAAGGCGGCGGCCTAACACTTTCGACTCACCCGTGGCCAGGTAGCGCGCAAAGCCGCCGTGGTGTTTCTCGCGCAATGAAGGTGGAATGATGACATCGGCTAGAGGCCGGCCCAAGACCTCGTTTCGACGACGTCCGAATGTCAGCTCCGCCGCCGGGTTAAATTCAGTGATCAGACCGTCTTGGTCAATGGCTACAACCGAGTCGGGTGAGGAGTCAAGGATCGCCGCTTTATGCACCTCACTGCGTTTCAGTTCTCGCTCTTCCTGACGGAGCTTTTCTTCGGTCAGCTTACGCTCAGCAATTTCTTTTCTCAGCTCTTCGTTGATTGCCGCAAGTTCAGCCGTTCGCTCGGCCACCCGTCGCTCGAGTTCCGCCTGGGAGTCGGCGAAAGGAATGGCAGCCGTAGTTTTCTTCATGAGATATCCCCCCACAGGATATCGACTGCGCGCCCCATCAGAATCTGTCCGACAAGGATGCACTATGTTGTGGGCGTATGTCCAATTCCTGCTGCATGCGGCAATCCATCAAGGCGGGGGTGATCCAGCCTCGCTTCGGCCGTCTCAATCGATTGCTCCGGAGGTCGATTACACAATCTGAAAGCCAGGAAGTCGGAGTGCTTTTTGGTCAAACGTTAGTGTGCGAGTACAGCCTGCGCGCACTCCGAGTTGTGCGATGAGTGCATCCGAGAATGATCCGCGGCTCTGTTTTAGGGCAACCATGGCAGTGAATACTTCCTGCTCGTTTTCGATAGCCAGAACCTCAACCTGTAACAGGCGTTCTACAGCGGTTGCGATTTCCTTAGCGGTCAGAGAATAAGCTCGATCCAGTACGCAGACGGTTTCGACCATCGCCACCACGCTGACGAAACCCGGATTCTTCGGTGTTAACCGACGCTCAATTATTTGCGTGGCTTTGGCTGACTGTACTGGGTCGTCCTGAGTGAGATAGCGTATGAGGACGTTGGTATCAAGCCCGGTCATTTTTGTGGACGCCGTGGTTGTCGACGTTGCGGGTGTCGAGGTCGCGGATTTCGACTCGAAGCACTCTCGGCAACTGCTGCGGTCATCTGCTCGGTGGTAACAGGGCGGGCGTTGCGGGATTTGACCATGCCGCGTATCGCCGAAGCGGGGAGCTTCGGCAACAGGACAACGCTGCCATCGGGATGTACGAAGAATTTAACCCGATCACCTGGCTGTAGCCCCAGATGTTCACGGATAGGTTTCGGGATGGTTGCCTGGCCTTTGATGGTGATTGCGGATTCCATTGTTCTCCCATTACATATTAAGAAAAGTAATACCACAAGGGCCGTTCTGTACGTCAGGGGTTGTACCCCCCCCCCCCCCCCCCCCCC
>Ga0209579_10001243_pt1 | contig 21587 bp, 14 predicted proteins | sample Coa_R1_2_FD_187152 | JGI IMG/M metagenome (GOLD analysis project Ga0209579, IMG submission 187152) | Surface soil microbial communities from Centralia Pennsylvania, which are recovering from an underground coalmine fire - Coalmine... | ecosystem: Environmental > Terrestrial > Soil >... | reverse complement strand
ACTCGTTTTGAGCCACAGTCACCCAGATATGGGTGACCATGCCCGGTCCGCTTAGGTTTGCGATTTCCAGGGTCTCGCCCGGCATGATCCGCTTGCTGTCATCATTGCTGTAGACGAAACGATTGCCAGACGACACCCGTGCACTCGAGTAATCCTTCAGCCGTGCCAGACCCAGCTGATCGAGAAAATCTGTTCCTATCTGTGCGCACGAGAGTGTAGCAGCCAAAATACAAAAACTGCCAACCAATGTGCATCGGTGATGAGCGATTTGTGTGAGGTGAAGCAACAGCTGAATCTTTTGTGCCTTCATTCGTGATACCTCGGTACTGGTTTGGCCTCAATTCTCAGAATTGCCTCTTCCGCAGCAGCACCTACTTCATGCGCCGCTGCGCCGACACGCTCGGCATCTGCCCCAACTTCCTGTGCTCCGGTACCTAGCTCGCCGGAAGCGCTGAGCCTGATCCGTCGACGCACATCCAGAAATTGTCTAAGCGCAGGCAGGGCCTCGTGGGCAGCAGGGCCGATGTCCCCAAGTGCATATGCCACGCTGGCAAGAACAAAACCATCCTCGTTCCCTTTCAATAACCGCTCTGATAAAGCGTGAACTGCATCGTTGCCGGGCGCGCCAATTGCACCAAGGGCGGCTGCCGCAGGAGAGCGCACATAGTTCACTGGGTCGTTGAGGGTTTGAATGAGTTGAGGAACTGCGGGGGCGGCTTTCGGACCCATCGCTTCCAGCGCAATCGCCGCCATGCATCGTACATGGGCATCTGCGTCGGAAAGTGCTGTCGCCAACGAAGGTATCGCCACTTCAGCGGCTGGTCGTCCTATGAGCGCAAGCGCCTGTGCTGCTGCACCACGCACCTGTGGAGAGCTTTCCTTCAGTGCGGCCGTCAGTTCTCCTGCAGCCGATGCCCCGTCCGGACCGAAGTAGCCGATCGCCCGTATCGCCTTGATCCTTTCCGAGCTGGCCGCACTCTTCAACCTGGCCACATAAAATGAGAGCGGCCGGCCTCGATACACCAGTGCCCCGGACCCTGCCGCTCCCGCCCCCTCATCTTTATCCACGCTTTCTGTCACGTCTGCAGTCTCGGGAACCTTTTCCAGCACCACGTCATTGATCCCAAGGTTGTAACCCACCGATCGCGGATCTTTCCCCTGACACACAAACGTCAGCGTGTGTTGTCCTTTCGAGAGCTTGAACATGCCGAGCGTGCGGTCTCGCGCCACATATAGCTCCGTCAGATAATTCCGAAATACTTCCGGACCGGGCAGGGGAATCTCCGAAGTTGCCGGTTGCCGGGTGTCGACATTCGTGGGTTGACCGTCAAACAGGGCTGTGTAATCCCCGTAATCGGAAGCTTCCGCAAGGTCGGCCACAATCGCATAACGCCCGTCTTCGGGAATCTCAATCGGTACATTGATCTTCGATCCCACACCTTCGGCCTTGAACAGCAGAATGTCTTTCGCCCAGTCCACATCTCGCAGTACTGAAGCTGTGCCATGTTCTGTAGTTACCTGAGCAACCGAATCTTCCACCGCAATCTGTGTGGCATTCCCGTAAGGCAAACGTTCGTATCCATATGGCGGTTCTGACAACTCCTCGTTGACGCCTTTCTGATACCAGAACGCCACGCTGGAAAAGTAATCCGGCCGCTCTTCAAACCCCGAGCGCACAGAACCGTCCGGATTCGACGTCCACCCCGAGTGCTCGATCCCCGCCCAGATCGATTCCTTGAATGCAATCGGATCTGGCACATGCCAACGATATGCTGACAGCCTTGATCCCGGCAGTTCTCCTTCGGCGATCGGTGTCCCCGTCCACAATGCACTCGCATCCCGCAGATCCCAGGCATCGTTGAAGTAATCTTCTGTGCCTGTGCCGTACAGTTGTGGCTGCTTGGCTCCATCGATATAAAACAGATCGTCTCCTTCGCCAAACCACGAGATCTGCGTCAGCACTACACTCATCACTGTGCCTACGTAATGGCCGGTGGCTTTGGTGTCGAGGAATGCATAGTTACGACCACTGCGCGCTGGCCGCTCCTGACGGTAGTACGCGTGAAAATAACCGATGTCCGAGGGCAAAGACGCGTAACTCCGATAGTCCACGTGATAATAAAAGAAGGGCACAAACCGGGTTCCTTCGTTCGTGATCGTAATGCGGCAAGATTTCTGGAAGGGCATGGGCCAGTAGCTGTTTCTGGCGCGCCCGAAGGAACTGTCGCGTACCATCATCGAATTCACATCGCGCTCGGCCCCATGTCCCACAGCAAAGAAATCGCCAAGCGGCGCATCCACGCTCGGCGTTTTGTACCCGTCATAGTAAACACGGAAACGCAACAGTCGCGGCCAGGCAAACTCGTTTTGAGCCACAGTCACCCAGATATGGGTGACCATGCCCGGTCCGCTTAGGTTTGCGATTTCCAGGGTCTCGCCCGGCATGATCCGCTTGCTGTCATCATTGCTGTAGACGAAACGATTACCAGACGACACCCGTGCACTCGAGTAATCCTTCAGCCGTGCCAGACCAAATGAATCCCAATAATCGAGATCCGGAGTTGCGGTCTGGCCCCAAGCAAGACCAGCCAAGACGAACGTCAGCAGCGTCGATTTCATGGACATCTCCGCATGTCTCCAGTACAGACCCAAGTCAGCCGAAGCTACGAGGCCAGACCTCCGATTGCTATGGACTTAAATGCTCGGGTGGTCGCCGCGATTGCAGTTTCTACCGGGAGCCGCTCCATCGATGATGCGCCCACGAATCCGGCAGCGGCACACCGCCCTATAACGTAGGCCGCATTTTCGGGAGTTGCAATCGGCCCACCGTGGCACAGCAGTATCACGTCTGACTTGACCCTCTTGGCGGCATCACCGATTTGCTGGACGACAACAGGCGCTTTCTCAAGACTCAAAGCATCATTTTCAGCAAGGCCGATGGATCCGCCCACGGTCAATCCGAGATGCGCAATAATTACATCTGCACCGACGCGTGCCATAGCCCCTGCCTCGTCCGGATTGAATACATAGACGATCGTGAAGAATCCGCGTTCATGCGCGAGACGTATCATGTCAACCTCTTTCCCAAATCCCATGGCGGTGCGCTCAAGCTCCATGCGAAAACGACCGTCGATAAGTCCGACTGTCGGGAAGTTGTTGATACCCGAGAAACCCAAAGTATCCAGCTCTGCCAGAAGATGTTCCATGCGGCGCATGGGGTCGGTGCCCATGACGCCTGCGATGACGGGCACGTTGCGTACTACCGGTAAAACCTCCCGTTCGCCCATCTCCTTGACGATCGCGTTGGCATCTCCGTAGGCGAGGAGTCCCGCCAGACTCCCATGTCCGGCCATGCGAAAGCGGCCGGAGTTGTAGATGATAATCAGATCGGCTCCGCCTTCCTCGGCGAACTTGGCCGAGATGCCGGTTCCGGCACCGGCGCCCACGATCGGGAGTCTGTCGGCGATCTGGCTGTGTAACTGGCGCAACACCTGTTCACGAGTGAATTTCATCGCGTTCACTTAAAGTCACGATTTGGGATTGGGCGACCCGCCTGCGAAGACCGCGAGCTTAACAACTCAAGCAACTCCTGCGCGGCACGCTGCGCAAAAGCGGCATCATTAATATTGTTCTCTAGCTCGATTAGGGGAATATCGCTGCGCAGGTGCTCTTTCAAACTACTGAACAAGGTTTGGTCGGACTCCGGCCACCAGAACTCACGTCCGGCGCTGTCAAGCTGAGATACACCACACAACGGTATCAACACCTTGACCAGACCCGTACTCTGATTGATTTTCCCGGCGAGAATACGCCCAAGCTCGCGATTCTCCTCCACATCCGTCCGCATCAGGGTCACGTTCGGGTTCCAGCGAAAGAACTTCCGCCCGGAATACTTCGATGGCACGGTATCCGGCGCGGCGAAATTGACCATGTCCAGGCACCCGGGTGCTACGACTTGCGGAATACCGGCCAAGGCGGCAGCCTCAAGCCGCGTCGGGCCAGCTGAGAAAACTCCCCCGCAAAGCTGATCCGCCCATTCGGTGGTGGTGATATCCAGTACACCGTCGACGTAGCCCTCGGCGATAAGGCTTTCCATAGTCATGCCGCCGGAACCGGTCGCGTGAAACACCAGTACTTCGAAGCCAGCGGCTTCCAACACGCTGCGGGCCAGGTCGACGCAGGGCGTTGTATTCCCAAACATACTCGCAGCTATGAGCGGTCGGCCTTGTTGTGATGGCACTTCGGTCTCGACCATTCCGAGGACCGCGCCCGCGGCATTGGCGAGGATCTGCGTCGAGATCCTGTTCAAGCCTGCGATATCGACGACCGAGTGCATCATCGTGACGTCCTTGGTGCCAACATAGGGCCGAGTGTCACCCGAGGCGACTGTGGAGACCATCACTTTCGGTACGCCGATCGGGAGCGCACGCATCGCGCTTGATGCGATCACGGTGCCGGCGCTCCCACCAATAGCAATAACTGCGTCGAAGCGGTGTGCTGCGTAAAGCTTGGCGGCTACCACTGCCGCGCCACGAGTCATGACGTCCATCGCATGCGCTTTATCAGCTCTGCGACGAAGGTCGTCCAGCTCGACACCTCCTTCGTGAGCTACCTCTTTGCACTCAATATCTGCTCGGTACTTGGAATCTCCCAGCACCCCAATGTCGATGACAAGACTGCGGTGGCCCCTCGCGTGAAGAATTCGTTCAATGAATTGTGCCTCGGCACCCTTCGTATCCAGCGCGGCGATAATGGCGATTGTCTTCGCTTGCATTGCATTGCTCGCATTCTCACCACATTCTGCCCGCAAGTTTTCACTCGCTCGTAGAGGTAAGATAGGTCGCTACAGCCTGTATCTCCTCGTCGCCGAGCCCTACTGCCATGTCTTGCATAAGACCATTTACGAGCATATCGACTATCTTCGCGGGAAGGAGCTGCGTCAGCGTTTCCTTGGGAGGCGCACCGGATTGCTTATCGCTGTGGCACGTTGCGCACCGCTGGTCGTAGACTGTTTTGCCCATTTCAAGAACCGTCTTATCGACAGCCGACGCTTTTAGGAGGGCGGGTGCGGGATGAGTTATGAACGGCCCGGTGAAGTCAGGAGGAGCAGTGAGCTCTTTGACTTCAATGTCCTTGAACTGGACGCCCATCGGCGTGCCGGGATGAATCTGTATGGCAAAAGACCCTTCACTTGGGCGACGGTCGAAGTCGTCGTCGAGTACATCTACCGCGAGGAAGCCGTTGACCGCATGCACGCAGCGATTTCCGTAGGCTATGACCACATAGTCGTTCCATGCGGGATATGGTTTCACGGCGGCATAGATAGTTTCAGGCGGGTTCACAATGCCAAGCACTCTGCGTTGAACCTTGCCATTGCGGTGAAAGACATCGGTCTTCTCTGCTGATAGGCCCAAGACACCGCGTGCGTTCTCATCCGATAACATCGCGAATCGCTCCTTCGCATCGAGCGTCACCACACTCGCTTGGTAACCAGGGGACGTGAGGTTGTGCCCGGGATAAGGGAGGCCGCGATATTGCATGGCAGAACTACCTGATGTTGTAAGAAATCGGTACTTGAAATGAAGCTCAAAGTCTCGATAGTTACCGTCGTGAATCAGCGAAGTGTTCCTGGTATCGGGTTTCGAGGTGCGGCCGGTGATTGCACTGTCCTGCACAGACCAGAGCGTGGGATCGCCATGCCAATGTTTCAGCGTCTTGCCATCGAATAGCGGCTTGAAGTCCGCTTCGGCCGCCGCCGGGCGAAGCCCGAATGCCTGGACGCGATCGGTGCCTACGAAAGCAGCACCGTTCACAACGGTCGGCTCGTTATATTTTCCGCTGGGCAATAGCACCCCAGGCGCGCTCTTCCACAAAAGTTTCAAGTTCATCGCGTCGAATGCATAGAGAATTGGCTGGGGTGCGTGGGTCCCGTACAACGGAGATGATTTTGGGGCATTCGTGTCGAGTACCCACACGATCGCGTCTTTTCCACCGGGGTTGCTCGTCACGATCGGTGACCCTGGATTTTGGAAGGTCTGGGTCTGTTCCAATTCATCGATGTGCAAATACGCCGGCTGGCCTGGCGATGTGACGATCTTCACCTTTGCAAGGCCAGGTGGCGTACTGATCCTGAGGTCCTCGCCTCGCTTACTACTTCCGGTAATGTAGACATAGTCGTCGCCGTTCGGAGCGCGGAAGTATGCCAGGGTCGTACGACTTCGTGCCTGATCCAGCAAGGCGTGCTCATCCGTGTACGGTCCAAATACATTGATGGGACCACGCTTGTCGAATTGAGGTTGATTTTCTGGTGGGAGGAGTGACAGGTCGCTCGAGGAGTCGTCACTGCATGGGTGGCGCTTGATCACACCTCCCGGCATGCGAGTGCGATCCAACAAGTAAGCGTTCCCCTGTTTGGCGCCGCCAAGCGCCAACAGATGCGGCGTCGAAGTTTTGCTTGGATCGAGATCGATGACCACCGCCCCACTGCTGCCCAGGTCAACATCATTCGCCGCGGTTAGGCAGTAGTTAAAAGGCGTGTAGGTCCCCACGAGTTCAAAACCCGTTTCCGGATCATCTTTCAACTGCAATATTGATTGTCCCCAGCTATGAGCGCTCTCGGGGAAAACACCCGGGATTCCAGCGTGTCTCTGCCACTGCGTGTAGCTAGCGCCAGTTGCAATGTAGATATTTCTCTCGAGGTCGACTGCCGGGCCTCCCGAGGCCCACATTCCACCCTGGATTTCACTGGTGATCGCCGTACTGGAGAACGCCGTCGCCACCCTCGGGCGACTCGTATCCACGGCGACCAGCCAACCGCTCGAGGCATCTAGCCCGAAACTCACATAAAGACGCTCCCCGTCCGGGGTTAAGTTGAGGGCGCCACGTTGTGTATGTTGGTCCTTCTCTGAAAACTGGGTCGTGCCATTACGGTTGATACCGGGTGCGTTCAACGCCTCGTGACCGAGCTCCACAGGCCATCCACGGAGCTCTTCACCGCTTCGGATGTCGATGGCATGCACCTGCCAGTGCCCTTCGCCGCCGCAGCTGGTCGCATAAATTCGGTCCCTCTTGAGATCGATAATTGGCGTGCTGAGATTGCCCGTCTCCCCTCCATCACACGGCTTGTCGGTGAGCCGTGCACGCCACAAAATCGTTCCTGGCGGTGTCTTACCGGACTCAAAAGCACTTATCGCGTAGATAAATCCGGTACTGGTAACTACAAAGAGCGCAGGGAAAGTACGGCCTCGATACGGACCGACCGAAATCTGAACCCTGTCAACGTAAAGTGGAGAAGCGAAAAGACGCGGGGGCACACCTTCGAAATAGTCGAGTGTCGGCGTTTGCCAAAGCAGACCGAAGGAAGCACCCTGTACAGCTTTAGGTATCAGCACAGCCTCGTGATCATCCCACCCAGTGCGTTGGGAATTATAGTGATAGGTTAGCTTGTCAATGCCGGCCAGTGTTTCCGGCAAAAATGCACTCACCATGAGGACTAAAGCCCATAGCCATCTCGATGCATTCATGCCGCTACTCATTCGGTTACTCTCCGATCACTTGTCGAGTGGCCGATGAATAACTGATCGCCAGCACAGCATCTTCCGTCCCGATATTTTTGGCATTGTGATGGATCCCCGCTGGGATACTCACGGTATCGCCTTCTTTCATCTCCACGGACTTATCGCCCATAGTCTGAAGAATGTGGCCTTTGATGACGTGCAGGACTTCGTCGCAGTTCGGATGAAAGTGGCGCGGGTTCTCCTGACCCGGTTTGATGACAGCCTCACCGACCGTCATCGTGTCGGAATTCTTCAGCTCACGAGACACGTACCAGGTGAGGTGCCCCCATGGATATTGGACAACTTGATTATTCACCGCCGGGATGACAATAGCCGCGTCAATCGTTTTTTGCGGAGCATTTGCGGCTTCAAGTTCGGCTTTCAATTCCTGATTGACAAATTTCTGTGCGGCGTCGGCTGACGCCGTGGTCTGAACGCCATCCCTCGGTACTTCGATCTTTGCGCTCCAAAAGATGGCATTGAGCACGAGCTTGCGCAGTGCCGGGTTATCCAGCCCAGCAAGGTAGTGCAGGCCAGTAAACGTGAACGCCCGTCCATTGTCATCCCGCTCGAATGCCCAAGCCACAACATGGACTTCGGCTTTATCGATCACCATGGCTGTGTCATCGCGGAATTGAGGATGAAGCGTTCCAGTGAGAATCGGAGTTATAGCTTTGCCATCCGCAAGAAAGCGGATTGTCGGATAAAACTCGTCAGTCAGCAGGAACTCGCCGACTCCATTGCCGATCGGGTGGTCACCTGGATTAAACAGAACAGTTTCCTCGGTGCGGTCGAACATGCCGTAACGAGCGCCGCCCAACCAGCGCTCCAAATCGGTGGTCTTGTCATTTGCAGGCAGCGTCGAAGCTTGATGAAATGCAACAACGCCGACCCCACTTTTCATAAGCTTCTCAAACTGAATCCGGCGTGCATCGTTCAAGAGTGGGTGGGAGTCCAAGCCGTCAAAGTAGAAGACGATGGTAGATGCACCCTCGAGCGCCGAGGCCTCCGACGGCCATCCGCCGGGATAAGCCAGAACGCTTACATCACGTGCGTCTGGCGAGGCATCCAGGAGCTCTTTGAGAACGGCGATGCCATTAGCAGTGTCATGCGCACCGATGCCACCATGGATTTTCGGATGGCCGATCAGGACGATCTTCCTTGCTGGCTCAGCACTCCACGCAACACCGCAAAAGAAGACTATGACAAGAAAGACGTACAACGTCACCAACAGCGGTGATCGGCACATCGGTGTTTGTGGCATTGCTCCTCCGAATACCGCGCAGAGATATCGCAGAGCTTGCGGCGGCGCCGATCGTGCTTCAAACGTAATCGTTAGCCAACTCTAGGCCACTGCTGATGCTGCTTCGGCAAATGGACAGTTTGATCGATGTGGTTCTCCGGCGCAGGCTTTCCTTCAATTCTCACGATTGTCACTTCCGCGGCGCTGCCATAATGGGACTCTGGCGCACCCCTAGAAGTCGTAGCGAAGCGAGAATTGCTGGACGCGTGGAGCTGTAAGTGTCGCGCCGTAGTTCCCGAATCCGCCGGACGTCACATCTCTGTTCATTGAGTAGACATCGAACCGCACGGAATTGGTTACGTTGAAAACCTCCCACGAGAATTTGAGAGTTTGCCGTTCATGAATCGCCCAACTCTTCGAGAGGCCCGAGTCAATGCCGAAGTAACCATCTCCGCGAAATCTATTTCGCTGTCCGGCTTCTCCAGGATAGGCATTGCGGACGGGAGAAGCCGTTATGTAGCCCTGTTCCAGCGCGGTCGGATTTGTGAAGGCTTCTGGAACGCCGGCGCTGCCAATATGCTTGCCGGTTTGCACAGGAGCTGTTTGTACCATCCAGCTTACCTGGGTCCAGTTTGTTGACCAGTTCGAACTGTTAATGATCCCGAATGGCAGTCCACTCGTCCAGCGGGATAGGCCCGTCAGTTGCCATCCACCGAAGATAGCTTCGCTGACCTTTCCTCCATTCGAAAGAAGCGGCCGGCCCCGGCCGAAGGGCAGAGAATACACCCAATCCGCATTCAACATGTGCTTCGTGTCAAAGTCAGATACGGCGTAGTTGTCACGTGGGTACCAAGTGCTGATAATCGGGCTGGCAACTCCACCCTTGCAGTACTCACACATGCGCTCAGTATCCGATCCAAGATCGAGCGATTTGCTGTAAGTGTAGCTGAAGTCGAACTGGAGCCCCTTTGTCATTGGGTGGCGCAACTGAATCTGGCCCGCGTTGTAACTGCTGAATCCGTTGGAATCCCAAATGACCATCGATCGATATTGAGGCGCAAAGAAGCGCTCCGGTTGTGGAGGGTTACCGCTGCATGGGGCTAGCCCCGCGGAAAAATTCGGCGGCCCTTGGGTGCAGATTATATCCAGGTTCCAAATGTCGAACGTTTCATTTCCAGGAAGCGTCTTCCACATATTGTAGATATTCTGGGTCGCGGACAAACCACCCGTGGCGGCGGCGGGCCATTCGTTCTCAAAGTAGGGTATTTTCGCAACGGTCGTATCGCCGGCATACACGTGCTTGGAGAGTTCGGTCGCAGCCCTGAAGTAATCCATGCCGGAGGCGGGATCGACTAGATCGAGCGGCTCGCCCCAATCGTACGTCTGCATCAGGTGCCGCCCGAGCCGGCCCACATAAGCGACGTCGAGAGTAAAGCCTCCTCGCAATTGCCTCTCGATCGATGTGTTGAAAGCATAGGAATAAGGAGTTGTGATGTGATTGTCGACTCCGATCGCGTTTTGATCGTGTACACCTGTCAGCGGCACGGTCGGGTACGTGACCACTGGGGGGGCCGGCGACGGTCCGACTGGAGGCGGAACATTGTGGATTCCGGTAAAGCGGGGATCGTTAGCAAAGCTGACGCCCTCCTGCAAGGGTGCGCTCGTAGTAGTTACGGAAAGGCTGAATGACCCGTTCTGCGAAAACGAGTTTACGATTCCCTGCCCGAAGTGGTCGTAGTACATTCCAAATCCAGCTCGAATTGAACTCTGGTGCCCACTTCCGAACAAAGTATTAAGGATTCCATGATCCGCGGAGGGCGAATACGCGATAGCAAACCTGGGCGCGATGTTATAAGGGTCCATTTGCCAGTAACCCTTCAATCCGCGACCTTGGCCGGACGGCGCAAACGATATGTTCGGTTGAACCGGTAGGCCTAGCAAAGCGAATTGGGTCCGGGTTTCAAACCAGTTTTGCAGGTCGGTCACCGACTGCACTTGCTGGCCATGGACTTCGTAGGGAGTCTGCAGCAGGGTGTGGTGCAGTCCATAGGTAATGGTCAGGTTAGGCCGCACCCTCCATTGGTCCTGCACATAGTACTCAAATTCATTCGTCTTGAAATCTCGGTTGATGATTGTCCCCTGGTTCAGCAGGGTTCCTTCCCGCCCGTTCTGCGCCACGGCGTAGTTGCTTGACGAGTAGATTCCGCTTATCAAGCCAGTCGCAGCGATGATTGCGTTGTTAAATGAGTTCGTGAACGACGCACCCACGGCCGGAAAACCGAACGCGCCGGGATCGTAGGGCTGCCCGGTATTCGCAATGCCGGAAAGAGGGAAAAAGCCGTAAGAACCCACCGCGGAGTTCCAAGATGTATTGTCCGTCGCTGTGAGGTTGTGAATCAGCCTGTAATTTGCGCCGAATTGCAGGGTGTGCTCATGTTTAACCCAAGTTATATCGTCGACGAAATTGTGGACGGGTACTGTGTTGAGCGTGGTGCGGTTCTCTGCATCGATCGAGCTCAATCCGCCAAAGTCGACGTATGGGCCGTTGCCGGCTCCGCGATTCCCAATCCCCTGCCGTATGTAGCCATAGCGGAACGTATTAATGACATTGCTTTTGATAGTCCACGTGTCATTCGCTGCGATTCCTTTGCTGTTATTCGTAAGGTTGTAGCTCGCGGGTTGGCCGGGAAATTCCGGCGGCCCCTGATTCGAATCGTCCTGAAGATTCCCGCGGACGAAGATGTGATGCTTGCCTGCGGAATAGTCGATCTTGGCAATGTACGTACTGAGCACGATCGGGTTGGGAGCCGACCACGTAAAAGACGCTGTGTTCAGGCCGCCATCGCCAAGTACTAAACCATTGGCCTGCGGATATTGATTGAAAAGCGTGATCGAGTTTGGATCGACCCCCGGGCCTATTGCGCACCCGGTGCAGCTCGGTCCCATCGAGGCGATTTGCGCGGGGGTGAGAGTGACAACCGAGCCGGCCGAGTTCAAATACTTCACATCACCCGCGCGAAGGGAAGCCGTCGGCACAGTGAGTGTTTTCTGCTGATTTTCCGCAGTGCGCTGCTCTTCGAAATTGAGGAAGAAGAACAGCCGATTCTTGACAATCGGTCCGCCCAGTGCTGCGCCGAAAGTATTCCGAACCAGAGGGCCAGGACGGTTTGGCAGCCCGGAGGAGAGTTCAGCTTGCTTGTTAAACCAGTCGTTCGCCGCAGTTGCTGTGGTGCGGTTGTACTCATACAGACCGCCGTGGAAACTATTGGTACCGCTCTTGGTGATAATTGCAACCTGCGCGCCGGAGCCTCTCGCCGAATCCGCGTTCGAATTGGTGGTGGTCACTCGAAATTCCTCAACGGAATCGAGGGTTGAACGAAGTACCGATGTGAAGGCAAAGCCGTTTTCCTGATCGTTGTCGTCGATCCCGTCCAGGGTTATGTTGGATTGATCAGACCGCGCGCCGGCGACCGCACCGCTCCGACTATCCACCGTCTGGTCAACTTGTCGGCCCAAGTACAACACGCCAGGCTGAAGACTCAGAAGATCCGGAACGTTTCGCCCTTCCATGGGCAGTGCCTCAATCGTCTGGTTGCCAACCGAGTTGCCGATTGTGGCATCGGTGGTGTTCAAAGTTTCCGTCATTGCGGAAACATTCACCATCTGTGTCTCAGCCTGTATCGACAAGACGAACATAACCGTCGCGGGCTGGTTCACCAGCAGTTGAGCCACCTTGATCTGACTGCCGAAGCCGGGTGCTTTCGCCGTAATCGTATACGTGCCGGGCGCAAGTTGGACGAATTGGTATAGCCCCTTAATGTCGGACTGAGTGGTCGCGTGAAAACCATTGCTTTGGTTATCGAGATTAAGAACTGCTCCCGCCACAACTGCGCCGGTTGGATCGACGACCGTTCCATTGAGAGCGGTGGTCGAGGATTGAGACCAGATCAAGGTTGACAAGTAAATACAGGAACAAAGCAGAAAGCCAGCGCGCACGCATTTCATAAGCCGCCCCCAAGCACCGCTCTTTATCGCAATGGCGAGACTGACGTCCGGAGATTTTTCCGCCGGCAGCACAGTTAACACCCGTAAGCTTGCGTTGTCAAGAAAAATATAATCGATTCTATTTTCCAAAATGTCAGATGCGTAGAGTGAGTCTAGCAGTAAAATAAATCTAATATAATCAAATATTTAGTTTCCATTGCAGATGTTCGCCATGATCTTGAGCGATTGGACTGCTGCCGATATACCGACGGAATTTACAGAAAATAGTATCGATCCTGTATTATGAGAATCTGCTATGATTCGGACTTGGCAGCGAGTGGCTGCCGGCGCAACGAGGCAAGTTTGTACACGATTAAGGACATCGCCCGACTTGCAAACGTATCAGTTGCGACGGTTTCCGGTGTTCTGAATAATAAGCCAACCATCAAGCCTAAATTGGTGGAACGCGTCCGGAAGGCGATGGACGCATTGAATTACCATCCTGACCACGTTGCCCGCAGCTTGCGTGTGAGGCGAACCTTCACGGTAGGAATTGTCATACCGGATGTAACAAATCCTTTCTTTACCGATCTGATTCGTGGTGTCGAGCAAGAAGCGCAGAGTACCGGATACTCAGTCATCTTGTGTGACTCGAATGAGGATGCGCAATTAGAACGCCGGAATTTGTCAACGTTGTCGTCGCGCCGCGTGGATGGAGTTTTGCTCGCTCCGACGAACTCGCCTTCCACGCACGAGCTTCGCGGGAATTATCGGTTTCCGGTGGTTCTGGTGGATCGTGTGCCGCTCGGATTCAGCGGACCTGCGGTAGTAACCGACAATTTCGCAGCGGCTTATGACGGTACCCGCCACCTCCTCGATTTAGGACATCGGCAGATTGCGATCATTACCGGACAGCTTGATCTTTCGAACGGATTGGATCGACTGGAAGGATTCCGAAAAGCTTTGCAGGATGCCCGGTTAGACATTCCTGAGGAATACGTGCAGGTGGGAAACTTCCGCTCCGAAGCCGGTTACCACTGCGGCTTAGCGCTTATGAAGCTTTCTGCGCGGCCGACGGCGGTTTTTTCCTGCAATAACAAGATGACGTTGGGACTCATGCGCGCGTTGGGAGAAATGCGTGTGAACTGTCCAGGAGACGTCAGTGTTCTGGGCTTCGACGATTTCGAATGGTCTGCGTACTTCACACCGCGATTAACAACCATCGCGCAACCCACGTACGAAATGGGCAAGCAGGCGATGCAGATCTTACTTGGGAGTTTGCAGCAGCCTGACGGCAAAGATTGTTTGAGAGACGCAGGCATTGAGCGCCTTAAAGCAGAGCTAAGAGTTCGAGATTCCACAGCGGCGCCCCCAAGGCGAGTGGAAGAACAGGGGACGGTTGCGGTGCTCGAATAGAAGAAAGACTGTAGGCAATGCCTCAAGTCTCGGGACTGGAGAAACTGGGATGGCGATTGTCGCTGGAGTAGATTTCGGCACACAGACTGTACGCGTTTCCGTGGTGGACTCCGAGCACGGAGTTCTTGGTCACGGCGTGGCCGAGTATCCTCTGCACAGGAAAAAAGACGATCCAGAATTTGCCACGCAATCCCATCAGGACCATATGGATGCGTTGCAAAAAGCCATGCGGGGGGCCGTCACGATGTCGAAGATTGCTGCTGATCAAGTGGCAGCGATCGCCTTGGACACCACCGGATCGAGCGTGATCCCGGTAAGCAATGGCATGGTTCCTCTGGATGACTATTACCTCTGGTGCGATCACCGTGCCAAGAACGAAGCCGCGGAAATCACGGAACGGGCTCATCAATCTGGGTTAGAGGCTATCCAGTGGTGTGGGGGAGTTTACTCGTCGGAGTGGGGTTTTTCGAAACTGCTTCACTGGCTACGGCACAATCCTCAAAAACGCGAAACGTTTGGCAGTGCTTTTGAACACTGCGATATGGTTGCAGCAACGCTGTGCGGAATCACCGATCCGAGGCGGGCGAGGCGGAGCATTTGTGCGATGGGGCACAAGTGGTTGTGGAACGCCGATCTCGGAGGGCTTCCGTCCGACAGCTTTCTATCCTCCGTGGATCCGCTTCTCGAGGGCATTCGTGCCAAGCTGGAAGGTGATTATGCGACCTCAGATCAGATAGCGGGTACGCTCTCGTCCGACTGGGCATCCCAACTCGGATTGCGTCCCGGTATCCCGATCCCAGTGGGGGCACTCGATGCTCATTGGGATGCGATCGGAGCAGGAGCAAAAGAGGGCGACGTCGTAAGTGTTATTGGAACATCGACCTGCGTCATCAGTTATGTTCGTCAAACTGAGTTGATTCCCGGTCTCTGCGGGGTGGTCGAAGGGAGCGTACATCCCAACTTTACAGGGATTGAGGCAGGCCTATCGGCAACCGGCGATATCTTTGAGGCGATCGCGCGGCGTGCTGACACTACCATTGCAAAGTTAAGTAAGGGGCTCGAAAACTACTCTCCTGGGCAAACCGGACTGATGCGCATTACATGGGATAACGGGGACCGCACAGTTCTGGTGAACCCGAATCTCGGCGGCATCACCTTGGGCTGGAAATTGCAGCACTCGCCGCAGGACGAGCTTTTTGCGGCAATTGAGGGCACCGCTTTCCATACACGAATCATTCTGGATCGTATGCAGGAATATGGAGCGGTCACTCATCGTGTCATCAACGGCGGAGGGATTCCACAGAACAATCCAGTTCTGAACCAGATATACGCCAATGTGCTGGAAAAGCCAGTGTTGGTTCCAAAGACGAAAGTGACGGGGCTGGGGTCTGCAATCTTTGCATCTCTTGCTGCAAAGGCGTTCGGAAGTATTGAAGAGGCGCAGCAAAAGCTATGCCCCGCATACAAGGAATTCAAGCCTCAACCATACTCACGAGAAACTTACGATGAACTATACACGCTGTATCGCAGGTTGTATTTCGGTTTCGGAAAGCCAACGGCGGCAGAGGCCTGTTTCTCCGAGGTGCTGCCTGGCTTGATTCGAATCTCCCAAAAAGCAAAGGCTGCGGGCATTTCATAGTTCTGCCGGGCGGAGCCAATGAAGTTTTGGCTGATTTCGCCGCTGTGGTCTGACGAATTAGGTTCTTGATCATGACGGTTCTTGAGCGTAGAGTCCTCGAACTTTGCACACGAGCGATTGCGTATCCGGACGATCCGAAATTGCAGGACATCCTTCTGGAACTTTATCGCGCACTAGAACAGTATGAGCCCGAAAAACGCGTTAAGAAAATAGCTGCCAACCGGGCAGCCGGCTCTTAGGCGGAGGTTGGGTCTGTGGCGGCCGGTGCCTGATTTTCGACCATAAAATGAATCGATTCTATTGTCCGAGGAATGATCGATATGGAGACGGATCTTGTAAACACCGCGGCGCCTAAATCTCGTTCTCCAAACACTTTTTACGTCTTAGATAACGAGATAAATAACTTATTTATAACGACATAGGATATTGTTCTCGGTTGACTGAAGACGCAGCCGGATGACACGTTTTATGCCAAGCATGGCGTCTTTATGGAATTATAGAAACGATTCTATTTTATAATTGACAACCGATCCCCGGAGTGATAACAATGCGACCGCCGGCGCGAATCGAGTTTCACGACCGTCGGTACCCGTTGGCGTGTCCTGAATGGGTTTTCTCTTCGCTTCAGCTGGTGAATGCAGATAATCTGGGCTGCCACGTGCAATTCTTCACTACGAACTGCGGAACCCTCAACGCGAGGCGGCCGAACTCGCCCTGGCGCGGTCACTGGAAAATCGCTAAGAGAATCTATTACAGGGAAGATGGATCGGCGGAGGTCTCGTCTGAGAAAGTAGATCCTCGACACGACGAAGCTAGACGGTCAGATCGTTCTGAGAGGTGATGACAAGGATTTCATTCATGTTTCGAAAAACGCTTGGGGGTTTGTTGGTTGTGTTCCTAACTATGTACGCCTCTGCTGCGGTGAAAGTCGAAAAAGTAACCTACAAAGGATGGCGGAACTGTTATCGGGTAAGTAATGATCAGATTGAGTTGATCGTTACCGCCGATGTCGGACCTCGCATCATCCGTTTTGGGTTCATTGGCGGCCAGAACTTGTTCAAAGAGTTTGCCGACCAGATTGGCAAGAGCGGGGAAGAAAAGTTTCAATTGCGCGGCGGCGACCGCGTCTGGAAAGCTCCCGAGGATCCGATAGCGACATGGGCACCGGATAACGTTCCGGTGGACATTCAAGTCACCGAGAATGGGCTGATTGCTCGTGAACCTGTCGAGCCGCTGACTCATCTGCAGAAAGAACTCGAGATTCGGATTGCGGCCAGTGGGAACAGCGCAACCGTTTTTCACCGAGTCACCAACCGTTCGTTGTTCACTCTGGAATTTGCGCCGTGGGCGCTGACCATGATGACGACGGGAGGAATCGCCGTGAGCGGATTCCCTCCTCGGGGCAGGCACCCGGTGAATCTGGAAGCAACGAATCCCTTGGTGATGTGGGCCTACACCAATCTTTCCGATCCAAGATGGAAGTTCACTAAAAAATATCTGATGCTTCGTCAGGACCCGAACAATGCAGAAGCCCAGAAATTAGGAATGTTCAATAAAGATACCTGGGCAGCATACATTGTGAATGACGAAGCTTTCATCAAACGAACCCAATCCGATCCCGCAAAGATCTACCCTGATTTTGGCTGCGCCTTTGAAACCTTTACCAATAACGAGTTTCTGGAAATTGAAACACTCGGCGCTCTCAGCAAAGTTGAGCCGGGTCACACGGTTGAACAGCTTGAGCACTGGGCGCTGTACAAGAACGTGAAACTTTCCGATTTCAGCGACGATGAACTCGATCGCATACTTCTTCCACTGGTTCAATCCGTGGGGAGCTCTCGCTGATGGCGTGGGCCAACTGCTTGCTTTTGCTCGCCACTGCTCGCATGTCACTCAGTCCGGTCGACCTGGTCATCATCGTCCTGTATTTCTGCCTGGTTTTAGGGCTGGGTTGGTACCTGCGGCGTTTCACCAATACTGGCGATGAATTTTTTATGGCCGGAAGAGAGATGACGGCTTGGATCGCTGGTTTGAGTTTTATCTCCGCAAATCTCGGCTCGTTGGAAATGATGGGCTATGCCGCGGCGACCTACCAGTATGGGATTCTCGTCGGGCACGCCTATTGGATCGGCGCGATTCCGGCAATCCTGTTTCTCGCGCTAGTGATGATGCCTTTTTATTACATCTGCAAGACTCACTCAGTGCCTGGATACCTCAAGCTCAGGTACGGGGAAGGCGCCAGATCACTTTCCGCCGTATCGTTTGCGTTGATGACGATCCTGATGAGTGGAATCAACATGTATTCGATGGCCATCATCATGAAAGTCATTCTTGGCTGGGACATTCATTTCAGCATATGGGTCTCGTCGCTGACGGTGGCGCTGTATGTGATGGCCGGCGGCCTGCTCTCCGCAATTTTCAATGAGGTACTGCAATTTTTTCTCATCTGGATTGGTTGTCTTGTCATTCCGGTTGTCGGCTTGATTGAAACCGGAGGTTGGGCCGGGATGATTCACCGGATTCAGACGAACTTTCCGGGCGAGGATTTTACCCACATGTGGCGGACAACGGCCACGTTTGCAGGCAATCCGATGGGTGTTCACTGGACGGGCATCGTCTTCGGTTGGGGTTTGGCAATTTCGTTTGGGTACTGGACCACCGATTTTCTAGTGGTGCAGCGGGTGATGGCGGCGAAGGACCTGCGCTCCGCTGAGCTCGGAACCGTAATCGGTGCATTTTTCAAAATGCTCGTTCCCTTGATTGTCATACTCCCCGGCTTACTCGCCCTGGCAGTGTTGCCGATTCACCTGGTGCCGGAAAGTCTGGCCGGCCAGCCCAACGTGCATACCTACAATGAAGCTCTCCCCCTTATGCTTGCGCGCTACTGCGGGCCCGGTCTGCTGGGATTGGGAGTCACCGCACTGGTCGCAGGCTTCATGTCTGGAATGGCGGGGAATGTTACAGCGTTCACGACCGTCTGGACCTACGACATCTATAAGCCGTTTATTCGTAAACAGGCTTCTGATGCACACTATGTGTCGATGGGACGCTGGTGCTCGCTGGTCGGGGTGTTTATCAGCATTGGTACTGCTTACTTAGTGATGAACTTTTCCAGCATCATCGTATATGCCCAGGTAATTTTCGTCTTCTTTATTGTGCCGATGTTTGGAACGGTAATTCTGGGCATGCTGTGGAAACGCACAACGCCAGCCGCGGGCTTTTGGGGTCTTTTGGCTGGCATCCTGACCTCGTTCGGCTTGTGGGCGTGGGTCAAACTCGACCCCACCGCGCTGAAGTATATTGCGTTCTCACCCGATGCGAAAGACATGGCGGAGAACGTATATCGGGCAATGTGGTCGTTGATCGCGAATTTTGGCGTCACCATTCTTGTCAGCCTGGTCACCAAGCCGAAACCCGACCATGAACTGAAAGGGCTGGTCTACGGCTTAACCGAAGTACCGTCGGAGGGAAAGATTCCATTTTTCCGCCGCCCGCTTACGTGGGCTGCGGTTGTTGGAGCAGGGTTTGTGGCACTGAACGTGATTTTCTGGTGAGCACAGTCATGCATGAACATTCCATATCAGTTTGGTTTTTTATCGGATTAATTCTGGTGGTTTATGGTTTGCTGATTCTGGGCACTGGCATTTATGAACTTTTTGTCCCCTTAGCGAATCCGGTAGTGATGGCTCACCTTCACATCGGAATCTGGTGGGGAGCAGGAATGCTGTTTTTCGGATTGGTGTATCTGGTTCGGTTTCGGCCCAAACGTCAGCAGAACCGATTCACTGCCGTTGGAGGCATTCATGGAAAAGCCTGACATCATTTTCATCGCGAGCGGCGATCTTCGGAATTCCGCAAATCAGACCTGTTGGCCGGCGCAGGCAAAGGTGGAAGAAGCCGTTACGACGGCGATTCGCAAGTTCGGCTATTCAGTGCGAAGAGGCCATCCTTTTGATCCTGCGCTGGGACACGGGTTCATTCACAGTCAACGTCATGGTATCGAGGTATTTCGAGGAATTCCGCCGGATTCCTTCCTGGTTGTGGTTGAAGCTGTCTGGCAGTACAGCCATCATGTGCTGCCGGGACTTCTGACGCATCGAGGTCCCATTCTGACGGTGGCGAACTGGTCGGGGCAATGGCCGGGGTTGGTCGGCATGCTGAATCTGAACGCCTCAATGGCGAAAGCAGGTATCAAGTACAGTACGCTTTGGAGCACAGATTTTAAGGATGAGTTGTTCTTGTCCGGGCTTCGCCACTGGCTCAGTGGAAATGCTGTCGGCCATGACTGCAGCCACGTTCACGCACTTCGCAGCGTACACCTTCCAAAAAAAGCAGAAGCCGTGGGTCGCGATATCGGTGAACAACTGAAGCGCGACAAAGCGATCATGGGTATTTTCGACGAAGGTTGTATGGGGATGTACAACGCCATCATTCCCGATGAATTGCTGTATTCGACGGGCATTTATAAGGAACGATTGAGTCAATCTGCGCTGTATGCCGAGATGCGGCGTGTCAGAGAGGACGAAGCTCAGGGCGTCCGCTGCTGGCTTGATCGCAAAGGAATGAAATTCCACACAGGGCCTGACCCTGAACAGGATCTGACTGACGACCAGATTCTGGAACAGTGCCGCATGTATGTCGCAGCGCTCCGAATTGCCGACGAGTTTGGCTGCGACGTCATTGGAATCCAGTATCAGCAAGGCCTAAAAGACATCTGTGCAGCCTCTGATTTAGCAGAGGGACTTTTGAACAATGTTGATCGCCCGCCTGTAAGAGACGCCCGCGACACCAGAGTCTTGTTTCAAAACCAGGCTCTTCCTCATTTCAATGAGGCTGACGAATGTGCAGGCCTGGATGCTTTAGTTACGAATCTCATCTGGCGGTCCTATGATATTCCGCCGGAAACGACGCTACATGACGTGCGCTACGGCGAAAATTATCAGCTGAACGGTCATGAGGAATTTGTCTGGGTATTTGAAATTTCCGGTGCAGTCCCGCCGAACCACTTTGCTAACAGCTACCAAGACGCCGTTAGTGAGCGGCAGCCGCCGATGTACTTCCCGCTCGGGGGCGGAACTATCAAGGGGGTCAGCAAACCAGGCGAGATCGTGTGGAGTAGAGTGTTCGTCCAAAATGGGAAACTGAACGTCGACATCGGCCGCGGGAAATCTGTGAGGCTGCCTGATGCCGAGGTCGAGCGCCGGTGGTCGATTACGACACCCCAGTGGCCCTTAATGAATGCCATCCTGTACGGCGTTACTCGAGATCAACTCATGGCGAGGCATAAGTCGAATCACATCCAGATTGCTTATGCGCCTGATCCCAACACTGCAGGGACGCTGCTCGCATCGAAAGCCGCTGCTATGTCCGAACTGGGGCTTGAAGTCAACTTATGCGGAACTTGCGAATTTGGAGCTTGATTTGAACTAGGGCCCTAAACCTAGGGCACGGCCGATCTCCGCTGGAAACACAGCTCAAATTTATCTGGATCTCGCAAGTAAAGCTGCTCATGCTGTAACGTGTCATCCTCGTCTCTTTCGCAAGATTTGCGACCTATTCTGTCCAGAATGGGGTTATTTTTCTCTCCCAGCCAGAATCTTTTCACGCCCCTTTAATGTTTTCCCCCTTGAAGGTTTCGACCCATTTTGGCTATAAGGGTGCCACTCATAAGGAGGCTCACGTGAAAACCAGGACTACTCGTGTTTCAAGCTGTGTCGGTCTCATTTCTTCCGCGTTTATCCTGGTGCTT
>Ga0209579_10001241_pt1 | contig 21634 bp, 10 predicted proteins | sample Coa_R1_2_FD_187152 | JGI IMG/M metagenome (GOLD analysis project Ga0209579, IMG submission 187152) | Surface soil microbial communities from Centralia Pennsylvania, which are recovering from an underground coalmine fire - Coalmine... | ecosystem: Environmental > Terrestrial > Soil >... | reverse complement strand
GTGCGCAGCGAAGCCGGATCCTGCTCGTCGCCACGGTGGTGATCGCGCTGCTGCTGCCGACGGTCGGCGCGCTGGCGCGCTCGCTTCCATGGCTCGTCGCGCTCACCCTGCTGACGTTTCCCCTCGCTCTGGCGCCGTTGCGCGTGGTTCGCGGCGCCGAGGGCCGGGCGCTCATCCCGGCTCTCATCGGGATCACGAGGTTGCAGCTGGTGTTCGGCGCCGTCCTCGCCGCGGCGCTGCTCGCGTCATGAGGCGTGTTCCATTCAGCGTCGCGCTGCGCCACCCGGTGATGGGTGTGACGACGCGCACCGGATACCTGATCGAGGGTCCCGCCGGATGGGGCGAGTGTTCTCCGCTGCCGAGCTGGAGCGCCGCCGAGCGTACCGCCGATGGCCGATGCGCCGTCCGCATCCGCACCCGCGGCCTATGTCGACACGGCGGCCGCGCCATCCGCGACGATACCGGCGACGCAAGTCGTGCAAGTCTTCGTCCCGGTTGAAGTGCCCGTGCCCGTCGTCGTCGAGCGGCACCATCCTGAGGCGCCGCCCCCGCCGCCGCCCGCGCCGGTGTATTGGGGATACGGCGGACAGAAAAAACCCGGATCGTGGGACGAGCCCGGAGTATCGCCGGCACCTCCGCCCGCGCCACCCGCGCCACCCGCCACGCCCGCGAAGCCCATGCCGCCGAAGAACGGACGCGGGGGACTGTGATCAAGACCACAGTTAACTTAGAACGCAGAACTCTGAACTGAGAACGGAGGAACGGACTGACGCGGTCAACTCAAACCACATGAGCGATAGTGCACGCGAATCAGCTTGGAGAGGTTGGCACGCGTCAGTTCGCTCAACAGTTCTGAGTTCAAAATTCCAAGTTCTCAGTTCCCACTTCTATTTGTGCCACTTGTGCTATAACCCCGGACACGGCGTTTTCGCCCGGGGGAGAGACAATGCACAAGAGAATGACGGTGGCCGGCTGGTCACGGATCGGCTTGGCGGTGGTGTTGGCCGCAGTCGGAGGTTCGGCCGCATCGAGCCGCCTCATCGGTCAGGCGCAGCAGGCCGCGACGGGCGCGCTGCAGCCGGCGGTCACGGCGGAGCGCACGAAGCAGCCGCTCGACGCCGAGTACACCAAACGCATTCTGGAGCAGACGACCGACAAGCGCGTGTTGACCGAGCTGGTCGACCACATGCCGCTGCCGAACGATCCGAAAGTGCCGTCGCCGCTCGCGTATTTCAAGTATATCCCCGGCGAGAACGGCAAACTGACGTACGCGGCCGACGTCGTGAAGTACTACGAGGCGCTGCAGAAGGCCTCGCCGCGCGTCAAGTTGTGGACGATCGGCAAGACCGAAGAAGGACGCGACATGGTCGCGCTCGCGGTCGCCGACGAGAAGACGATCGCGAATCTCCAGCACTACAAGGACATCACGGCGCAGCTCACCGATCCGCGCAAGACCAGTGATGCGGTCGCCAAGACGCTGATCGCGACCGGCAAGCCGATCTACTACATCACGGCGAGCATCCACACGCCGGAGCCGGGCAGCGTCGAGATGGTGATCGAGCTGGCGTACCGGCTGGCGATCGAAGAGTCGCCGTTCATTCAGGACATTCGCAACAACATGATCGTCGTGATCACGCCGACGGTCGAGGTCGACGGACACGAGAAGTACGTCGATGGACAGCGCGCGGCCGAAAATGGCCAGCCGAATCCCGGTCTCTTGTATTGGGGCCACTATGTGCAGCACGACAACAATCGCGACGGCATCGGCGTCGGACTCGCGCTGACGAACAACATCCTGAAGTCGTTCCTCGATCTGCATCCGACGGTGCTGCACGACCTGCACGAGTCGCAGCCGTTGCTCTACGTGTCGACCGGCACGGGTCCGTACAACCCCATCGTCGCGCCGATTCAGGTGACTGAGTGGTGGTGGCTGGCGCAGAACGAGATCATGGAGATGACCAAGCGCGGCGTGCCTGGCGTCTTCACCTACAACTACTACGACGGCTGGATTCCGAACTACATGTTCTGGATCGGCGTGACGCACAACTCGATCGGCCGGTTCTACGAGACGAACAGCTATGGCGCGAATCTTGGGCGCGGTGGACGCGGCGGTGGACGCGGAGGTGCGCCTGCAGCCAATGCCACTGCGGCGAATCCGCCCGCAGGCGGTGCCGCGGCGGCGGTGACGAATGCCGGCGGCGGCGCGGCGGCCGGCGGTGGTGGACGAGGGCGCGGCGGGCGCGGCGGCGGTGCCGGCGCGGGCGGCGGCGCGGCTGCGACGACTGCCGGCGCTGGAGCGGCGGCCGCAGGCACGCCTCCTCCGGGAACGGCGGCGGCTGATGTTCAGGCCAACGCGCAGGGCCCAGCCGGCGGCGGCGGGGGACGCGGTGGTCGGGGCGGCGGTCAGGAAAAAGAGTGGTACCGCGTCGATCCCATTCCGCCCGAAGGCGTGCAGTGGAGCAGCCGCGCGAACGTGAACATGCAGCAGTCGGCGCTGCTCATCACGCTCAACACCGTCGCGAAGAATCGCGAGAAGTTCCTCGAGAACTACTACACGAAGAACAAGCAGATGGTCGAGCAGGGCAAGGCCCGCGCGCCGCACGCCTACATCGTGCCGGCCGCGCAGCGCCGCGCCGTCGAAGCCGCCGACCTGATGAATCTGCTGCGCAAGGAAGGCGCCGAGGTGCACACGGCGACGGCCGCGTTCAAGTCCGGCAGCGTCGACGTCGCGCCCGGCGACTACATCATCCGCATGGATCAGCCGTACGGCGGAGTGGTCGAAACGCTGATGGGTGTGCAGTGGTATCCGGCCGACAATCCGCGTCCGTACGACGACACGGGTTGGGACATTCCGGCCCTGCGCAACATCAAGAGCTACCGCGTCGACGATCCGGCGATTCTCGACAAGCCGATGACGCTGGCGATCGCCGACTTCAAAATCGCGGGCACGATCACCGGCACCGGCAGCACGATCGTGATCGATCACACGGCCGACAATCCGGAAATCACGTTCCTGTATCAAAACAAGGGAGTGAAGATGATGGTCGCCGAGAAGCCGTTCGATATGGGCGGCCATCATTTCCCGGCCGGCGCGTTTGTCATTCCGAACGCGAATCGCGCGGCGCTCGAAGGACCGATCAAGGAATTCGGACTGCTCGCGTGGGCGACCGACGCGGCGCCGACCGTGCCGATGCACGACGTGACGATGCCGCGCGTCGGGTACATCCACTCGTGGGGCAACACGCAGGACGAGGGCTGGTGGCGGATCGCCCTCGACAAACTGAAGGTGCCGTACGTGTATTTCGGCGAAAACATCGTGCGAGAGGGCAATCTGCGTGCGAAGTACGACGTGCTGCTCTATCCGCAAGCCAATGCGGACATCACGACCGAGGGCGCGCCGACTGGGCCGGGGACGCCGTACAAAGCCACGCCGGTCACGCCGAACATCGGCACCGCGCCGGATCAAACGGACGACACGCGCGGCGGGCTCGGACGCGACGGCATGCGCGAGCTCGTCAAGTTCATGAACGAGGGCGGCGTGATCATTTGCGAGGGCGGTCCGGCGCGTCTCTTCCCGCAGGCCGGGATCACGCAGGGCATCACCATCGAAACGCCCGCCGATCTCGTCGTCAACGGCTCGGTCATCAAGACGATGCTGGCCGACAAGACGAGTCCGGTGCTGTATGGCCTGGATCAGAATGCGATGGGCGTCCTCTTCAATATCGGTCCGCTCTTTGGGCCCGGTCCCGCGGTGAACGCTGCGACCGCCGCGGCGCTTTCGGGGCGCGCGGGACGCGTCGGCGGCGGATCGCTCGCGCCGATGGGCGAACCGCCGCAGTTGACGACGCTCGACGGCGGCGCGTGGGTGGCTCCGCCAGGGGCGATCGGCATTCCAGCCGCAGCCGTTGGCGGCGGACTCGGCGGAGCCGGCGGCGGCGGACCTGGATCCGGATTCGGCGGCGGGCGCGGCGGCGGCCGGGGTGGACGCGGCGGCAATGCGCCGACGACCGGCGCCGACTTCGGCGCGACGGCGACGGGCTATCCGCGCGTGATCATGTCGTACGCGAGCGACGCGAACGATCTGCTGCTGTCGGGCGAGCTCGTCAACGGCGAATACATGGCCGGCCATCCCGCGCTGATCGACGCGCCGATCGGCAAGGGGCACGTGCTGCTATTTGGATTCCGTCCGTTCTGGCGTTTTCAGACGCAGGGAAATTTCTTCCTCGTCTTCAACACGCTCGTGAACTGGAACCATCTGGACGCGAAGTAACGGGCGGGTACGCGGGTACGCGGGTACGACAGGTACGACAGGTACGACGGGTACGACGGGTACGACGGGTACGCTCATCCGTCTTACCTGTCATCGAACAGGCTCCTGTCGTACGATCTGTGAATGTCCTCGGTTGTCGTCATCGGCGCGGGCGTGATTGGCTGCGCGATCGCCGATGCGCTGGCGGTGCGTGGCGCAGACGTCGCGGTGCTCGATATGCGATCGCCGGGCCGCGGCGCATCGCAGGCGTCGGCCGGCGTGCTGGCGCCGTATATCGAAGCAGACGAAGACAATCCGCTGCTGTCGCTTGGCGTTCGCAGTCTGAACCTCTTCGACGGTTTTATCTCCGGCGTCCGCGAGCGAAGCGGACTGCCGATCGAGTACTCGAAAACAGGGACGCTCGACATCGCGCTGTCGGATGCGGATGTGGAGCGGCTGTCGGCGTCGAGGGCATGGCTCGCGCGAACGGGCGTCGCGCACGAATGGATCGACGCCGCCCACCTGGCGGCGTTCGAATCCGCGGTGTCGCCGTCCGCGCGGGGCGCACTTTTCATTCCAGGTCACAAATTCGTGGGGGTCGCGTCGCTGATCAAGGCCCTGGCGCTCGGCGCGCGATTCAGCGGCGCGCGATTCGAATGGCCGGTCGAAGTGGCGCGCGTGGATCCAAAGTCAGACCGAGTGCTCGTATCGGCGGGTGAGCGCCGGTACGAAGCGGATTTTGCCGTCGTCGCGGGCGGCAGCTGGTCGGGACGGGTCCGTGTCGGCGGGATGAAGCATTTCGGCGTCCGTCCAATTCGGGGACAATTGCTGCATCTGACGTGGCCTGCGAAGACCGCCGTGCCCGCGCGTGTCGTCTGGGGCCCGCGCTGTTACACCGTGCCGTGGAGCGATGGCTCGCTGTTGGTCGGCGCGACCGTCGAGGACGTCGGTTTCGACGAGCGTTCGACGGTCGACGGCGTGCGCGGGCTGCTCGACGCCGTCAGCGAGCTGCTGCCGGCTTCGCGCGGCGCGTCGCTCGAACAGGTCCGCGTCGGTCTTCGTCCGGCGGCCGCCGATGGCCTGCCGTTGATCGGGCCGCTCGAGTCGGCGCCGAACGTCATCATCGCGACCGGCCATTATCGCAACGGCATCCTGCTCGCACCGCTGACCGCGGACATCGTGGCCCGATGCATTCTCGATCGCGAGACGGACGATGCGATTGCCGTCACGACGCCGGCGAGGCCCGGCGCGGCGATCGAGAAGCGATCGAGACCGGCGCGGAAGCCGCCTCATGACAGCTGACGCCGCAATGGTCCGCCGCCGGCGATCCGCATGGCTGACGGCGGTCGCTCTGTCCGCGGCGATCTTCGGCTACTACTGGCTCGAATGGCGGACGTTTCAGGGCTTCGTCGACGCCGTCGATCACCATCCGCAGTTCATGCAGGATTTCGTCGGGCACTATTACCCGATGGCGCAGCAGATTCTGCGCATGCCGCCGACGCCCGTCGGTGGGTATTACTACACGTCGTTCTTTGCGCTGGTGATTTCGCCCGTGGGCCGGCTGTCGCTGCCGCCGGCGATGACAGCGTGGGCGGTCTGCCAAGTGATCTGCCTGGTTGCCTTCTGGGCGGTCTCGGCGCGCGGGCTGCTGAAGCTGACCGCGGTGCAAAGCGCGTGGTTCGCGGCGCTGTGTATGACGTCGTATCCGCTGTTGAACAACCTGAAGTGGGGTCAGGTCAGCGTGCTGTTGACGATGTTGAGTGTCGCGGCGGTGGCGGCGCGCGATCGCCGGCACAGCATCGGTGCAGGCATCCTGCTCGGGCTCGCGGCCGCGATCAAGTTCTATCCCGGCCTGCTCGCCGTCTACTTCATCGTCAAGCGCGATGTCCGCGCGTGCGTGAGCTTCGCGATCGCCGGCGCCATTTTCTACTGCGCCATTCCAGCCGCGATCCTGGGTTGGCACAACTGGTTCGAGTTCGAGAACACGATTCTGAATACGGTCAGCCAGACGAATCTCGCGCTTCGCGATCCAAATTCTCAGTACCTGACCCATGTCGGACTGCGGTGGTTCGCATCGGTCGCCCATCATCCGGCGCCCGCAATGGCAGGTCACGCGCTGACCGTTGCGGGATTCATCGTCGCGGCTGGATCCGTGGTGTTGGCGTGGTTCATCCAGCGCGGCGTCCAATCGCCCGCGCGCGATTGGCTGTCGATGTCCGCGGTTCTCCTGGCGACGCCGTTTCTCGTGAAGACGTCCTGGCCGCACTACTTTGTCTATCTACCGGTCTGTCAGGCCGCCGTTCTCTCTGCGTGTACCGCCGGTTTTCAGTCGATCCGCGGTGCCGGCCGGATCGCCGCGGCCCTGTGCATCGCGTCCATTCTGATCTCGAGCGTCTTCGTCTTGAATCTGTTCCCGGGCTATGGTCCGTACAACGCGGATGGCATGGTGTTTGTCGCGAACGCCGTCCTCCTCGTCGCGGTGGTGCTCGGGAGTAAGCTAACAGGCACGTTGCGAGCGACGTCGTGATTGCCCGAATCCGCGAGCCGATCTTCATCCTGCTGTTGTATGCCGCGGTCGCGACAGCGTTGGGGCATGTGGATTTCCACATTCAGCCATTCGCGGATCAGGGCTACGCGAATCATGTTCCCGCGATTCTCGCCGGGACGGAGCCGGCGCCGGCCAGGTATCGCGTCCTGGCGCCATACATCGATCATCGCATCCAGCTGGCGACGGGCCTGACGCCGCGCGGGGCGTGGACGGTTTTTCGCTGGGCCAGTCTTTTCGCGTCGCTGCTCGCCATACATTTTTATTTGTCGACGTGGTTCAGCCGATTAAGGGCCGTTCTCGGCGCGCTCCTCGTCGCGGCGCTGTTGCCGCTGACGATGACGAACGGCTATCCTTTCGCCGATCACTTCACCGAGCTTTGTCTGTTCACGCTCGGCTGCGCCTGTATCGCGCGGCGCTGGGATTGGGCGTTCGCCGTCGTGCTGATTCTCAACGCGTTCAACCGCGAAACGTCGGCGTTCCTCCTGCCGCTTTTTCTGCTTGCACGGCCGGTTGACCGGCGGCGCCTCATCTGGGCTGGTGCGCTCGGTCTGGTCTGGCTGGCGATCTACGCCGGCTTGCGCTGGCGTCTCGGGCTGCAGCTCTACAATCCCTGGCAGCTTCGGCAGAACATCGACTTCGTATTCTTCTCCAATTGGGGACCGGGCTGGGATTGGTATCAGCGCCATCGCGCCTGGTTTGGATTCATCCTGATCGCGCCGCTCATCTGGGGCGTTGTGACCGCGTGGCCCTGGCTGCCGCGATTCCTGCGAATGTCTTCCGGTATCGTCGCGCCGCTGTTTCTGATCACCGCCTGTCTATTTTCGAGCATCATCGAAGCGCGCATGCTGACGCCGCTCGTCCCGCTCCTGTTGCCGGCCGCACTGTTTGTTTTCGGCCGACCCAATGACGCTCCCAGCACCCGCTGACCGGCGCGCGACCGATCGCACGCTCGTCGCTGCGGCCGGTTGCGCGATCTTCGCCTGGGCGCTGTTTCGTACCGCCTGGATGTGCGACGACGCGTTCATCACGCTGCGGACGATCGACAATTTCGTCCACGGCTACGGACTGCGGTGGAACGTCGACGAGCGCGTGCAGGCGTTCACGCACCCACTGTGGCTGTTCGTGTTGACGCCGTTTTACGCCGTCACGCGCGAGCCGTACGTGACGACGCTGGCGGTGCAGGCTGCGCTGGCGATCGCCACGATCTGGCTGTTGCTGAGGCACGCGGCCGCGACGGCCAACCAGGCGTGGTTCGTCGTCGCTGTTCTCGTCAGTTCGAAGGCATTCGTCGATTTCTCCACGTCGGGACTCGAGAATCCGCTCACGCACCTGCTGATCGTCCTGTTCTTTCTCGCGTGGCGTTCGGATCGGTGGCGGGGCAATCGCACCGGCGTCCTCACGCTCCTGGCGAGCTGCATCGTCTTGTCTCGGCCGGATCTGGCGGTTCTCGTCGCGCCGGTTCTCGTCAGTGTCTGGCTGACTGATCGCTTCAGCGGACGGGCGATTCTCGCCGGTGCGGTCCCTTTCGCCGCGTGGGAGGCATTTTCGCTGGTGTATTACGGATCGCTGGTGCCGAATACGGCGCTCGCGAAACTCTCTACAGGCGTGCCGGCGTCCGCCCTTGTCGTTCAAGGCTGGCACTACCTGACGGCGACATATGCACTGGACCCGATGACGATCTTGCTCTTGGCCGGCAGCCTCGTGCTGCTGGCGATCGCATACGGCACACCGGGCAGGCTGATGGCGCTCGGCGCGCTGCTGCATGTGGTGTTCGTCCTGAGATCGGGCGGCGATTTCATGAGCGGGCGATTTCTGACGGCTCCGCTGCTGTGGACGATCGCCGGTGTCGTCGGGTTGCCTCTCTTGCGGCGAGCCGAGTCTCGACGCCGATTCGCTGTCGCCGCCGCACTCATCGCCGCGATTGGCCTCATCATCACCGACGCGCCGCCTCTGATCAGTCCCGCGACATTTGGATCCGTGTCGCCGACCTACGTCCGCGGCGTGATCGACGAGCGGCAGTTCTATTACCCAACGATGGGACTGTTGCGCCGGCTGGGATTTGCGCCGATGGACCGGGACTCATTGGCCCTCGCCGGGGACGAAGCGCGCCGCACCCCGCAGCCTCCGAAAACAGTCAACGTCGTCGGCGTCTTCGGCTATTACGCAGGGCCGGCGCTGCACATCGTCGACCGCGAGGCGCTCTGCGATCCGTTTTTGGCGCGACTCCCTGCGAAACCGGACTGGCGGCCGGGCCACTTCCAGCGTGAAGTGCCGGAAGAATATTTGAAGAGCCTGCGCGAGCACACCAACGCGATCGCTGATCCCCAGCAACACGCGCTCTACGACGATGTTCGACTCGCGACGCAGGCGCCGATTTGGAGCGATGGCCGATTAGGCGCGATTTGGCGGCTGACGCTGGGGCGGTAGCGCCGGAGTTCTCACGCCGACGCGCGTCTGAACGCCGCGAGCGCACCGAGGTAGATCGCGCATCCTGTCCAGAATGCGGCCGAGATCGACCACGTCAACGCGATGCAGATGCTCAGCACGGATGCGAGCACTGACGCGGCGCCGTTGAGGCCCCACAACCACGACGTCAGCGCGGCCTTTCGCTCGGCGGCGAGTTTCATCCCGAGGGGAAACGCCATGCCCATCATCAATCCGGCGGGAAAGAGAACTCCGACCGCTGCCGCGATGCGGATCGGCGTCGAGGCACTCGCCGCAGCCGTGAGGATCCACGGCGTGACGATGCCGAACGCGATGAGCACCGCGACGAGTCCGCTCAGTCGGACCGCGCCGCTGGCCGCGAGGCGATCGGCCGGCACGCCCGACGTCAGATAACTTCCGGCGCCGCTCGAAAGCAGCAGCGCAAACAGCACGACCGACAGCGCGTACGTCGGATGGCCGAGCAGAATGATGAGGCGCTGCATCTGCGACGTCTCGATCAGCATGAAGCCGAGGCCGATGGCGATGAAAAATGCGAAGAGCGATCCCGCGCCGCGTGTGTCGGGCCGCCGCGAAAACCACAGCGGCAGCAGGATGCACAAGATCGTCAGACCCGTCACCGTCGCCAGCAACACGCCGAGCGTCGCGACGGCAGCCAGGTTCGCACTCTGTTTGCCCTGGTCGTAGGACGACGGCCGCAGCATGTCTTTCCAGCGAAGCATGTTGAAAAAAAACGGGCTGTCGTCGGTGGGCGCGTTGATGCGCAACGGGAACGATGAGATGAATGCCACAGACCGTGGACCGAGCACCTGATCGAACACCGAGTCGCGGCTCGATTGCGGCGTGAGCATGACGTCGAACTTCAAATCGTCACAGACGCGCGTCACTTCGGCCAGTTCAGCATCCGTGAACGGACGCATGCTGACGAGCATCGTCCCGACGCCGTCGGGCGTGTCGCCGGATTTGTTTGCCAGCGTCATGTTGCGCGCGATCACGATGTGCGGACGCGGATCGGCGATGCCGACGCGGCGCAGCGCCTCGGCGGCGAGCGCGGCCGAGCGGTACATCTCCGCCGGACTGTCGCGAAAGTACCAGCGCGACACGCTCAGCATGCCGTCCGGCGTCAGATGCTGCAGAAACGTCGTCCATGCCTCGGCGGTGTAGATCGAATTCTCGCTGAGCACGAACGCGCCGGCCGCCGTCGACGCCCACGTGTCGATGAGCGAGATCTGCATGAGCCCGTAGCGATCGGCCGAGCGCGCGATGTAGCTGCGTGCCTCGTCGTTCACGAAATGCACGCGCGGATCGCGATCGAGATGGCCCGTGAAATCGCCGAACTTCCCGTTCACCGTCTTGAGAATGTCTTTGTTGATCTCGACGGCCGTCACCGACCGCGCGCCGGACGTGAGCGCCGACAGCACGTCGCGGCCGCCGCCGGCGCCGATGACGAGCGCGTCGCCGTTCGGACGAATGCGATACCCGAGATTCGTGATGTCGTACCGCAGGTGCGGCACCGACGCGGGATCGCCGTGATATTCGGTCATCACCGTGCCGGCGACGACGTCGATGTCCATCTGGAGTTGATGCACGCGGAGATCTGGGGGCAGCGTGCTGCTCAGGCCCCAACCCTGCGGTTTCACCGGCTCATTCACGTTGCCGTTGACGCGGACGCGCGAATACGAATTCCATTTCTCGTAGAGCGGCCGCGCCTCGTAGTTCGCTTTGACGTAGATGATGCGGAAGAGCGGACGATATCGCCACACGAGTACCGTGTTGGCGCCCGCGCAGACGAACATCGCGATCGCGACCAGAGCCGCAGGCCGCCGAAGATTCCAGCGCGACTGCCGGGCAAACGCGATCGAGCCGAGGCTCGCCAGCGCCGCGACCCAGAGCACCGCGGTCGGTCCATCCGATTGGTCCAACACCGGAATCAGCAGCGCGCAACCGACGGCGGCGCCCGCCAGGTCCGCCGCATAGAGGCGGCTGACGCGCGACGGATATCCGGTCAGCGCCAGGCACGTCACGATGCCGGCGACGACGAAGGGCACGGCGATCACCGCGTAGGTGAAAACAATCGCATACAGCGCGACGACGGTCGGAGCGACGCGGAAGGGGATGCTCAGTTGCGTGAGAAAACTCAGCACCATCGCGACCGGCAGCGCGACCGCGGCCAGCGCAATCCAGTCGGCGACGCGGTCGGCCGTGAAGACGCGTGGCAGCAAATAGACGAGCAGCGCGCCGACGGTCATGCCGAACATGGCGACCGACAGCGCGACGAACGCGAAGTGATAGAGCATCGTGACGCTGAAGATCCGCGTCAGCAGAATTTCGTACATCACGGTCGAGAGCGCGACGAAGAACAGTCCGACGTACGCGCGTGTCTTGACTGGAGACTCGGAGGGCATGCGCGCGCTCATGTTACCTTGTCTTCCCGTGCGAGTCGCGCCTGTCGTCCGGCTGTCTGTCGTCGCCATCGCGGTCGCCGCAACTGTGGTGCGCATCCTCGGATTGTGGTACGGCTTGCCGGATCGGTTCGCGCGTCCTGACGAAGAAATCGTCGTCGGGCACGCGGTCGATCTCGCGTTTCCCGACAAGTCCAATTTCAAAGCGACCGATCTGCTGTACACGCATACGGCTGTGACCGGCATTCCGATTCGGCCCGACGTCGGGATGGTGTTTCCGTATCCGGATCTTGTGTACGACATCGACGCCGGCGCGATGCTGCCGTGGCGATCCGCGATCAACAGCGGAGACGTCGAGATCGCGTACAAGGTCTGCCGCGTCGTCGGCGTCATCTGCGGTGTGGCGACGGCCGTCGCGACGTTTTTCGCGGCGCTTTACGCCTACGGCCGGCTGGACGTCGCCGCCGCGGCGGGATTGCTCCTTGCGCTGAACTTTCTGCACGCGCGCGATTCGCATTACGCGACGGTCGATGTGCCGCTCTCGCTCTTCGTGACGATGGCGCTCGCCTTTGCGCTCAAGGCGGCCTCAACGCGCGAGCGGCGGCATGTCTGGCTGTCGGCCGCCGGCGCCGGGCTCGCCGCTTCGGCGAAGTACAACGGCGCGATTGCGATCCTGCCGGCGATCGTCGTCGAGGCGCGAGCGTTTGTTCGTCCGGACACATCGTCCGCCCGCCGGCGCGTGCTCACGACCCTGATCGTCGCAGCGGCCGTGATGATCGCCGCCTTTGCCCTGACGTCGCCGTGGTGTTTGCGGCATTACCAGCTCGTGTCGCTGGGCCTCAAACACCAGCGAGAGGTGCTCTTCGGCTCTGAAGGTCCGGCCGCGTGGCGAATGCTGTTCGGCACGACCTTGCCGAACGCTTTTGGATGGCCGGGATTCGCCGTCGTCGTCGCGGCGATCGGACGCGCCTTGTGGAAGCGGCGCGTTGCCGACATCCTCCTGCTCGTCTTCGTCGTCCCCACGTTCTTGAGCATGGCCGGCATGACGTGGGTGTTGCCGCGCTATCCGATCTTGCTCTTGCCCGCGTTGTGCGTGATGGCCGCCGAAACGGCGCTCTCGCTACCGGCTCGTCTGGCGCGCATCGCGATGCCGCCGCTCTTCGCGCTCATGACGCTGTTCCCGCTGTTCGATATCCTCGCGTACGACCTGCTGGCATCGATGCCCGATACGCGGCTTCAGGCGTCCGAATGGATGCATCACCAGCCGCCGCCACCCGGCGCCGTCGCAGTATGCCGCGGGTATGGCGCGCCCGAATTCGCTGACCGCGGTCCGCTGCCGCCGCAATGGACGATCGGCGAAGTGCCGTGCACGCTCGACGCGATTCAGGCGCTTCATCCGCGCGTCGTCGTCACGCACGATCACCCGTACGTGAAGTGGTTTGGGCCGTCGGACGACGTCCTGTCGTGGCTGAAGGTGTCTGCACGCCCAGTCGCCGTGTTTTCGCCCTTTGTGGGAAAGGACGCGGAATCGGGAATGGCGCGCTGCTTCGCCGCCGGCGACGTGTTCTACCTGCCGTCGTGCGGCTTCGATCACGTCGATCGCGGCGGCCCGATCATCACGATTTGGGATCTAAGCGGACGATAGTCGAGGATTGCGACATCCGGCACAGGCACATCGCTGATCGGCAATCTGTATTTGATGATCGAAGAATCGACAATCGAGAATTGCCAATCGGCCCATCCTGAGTAGGCGCGGCTGGCGCCGCTTGTCGATTGTCAATCGTCGATTCTTCGATCATCAATTCCAGATCGCCGATCAGCGATGTGTCGGCTCTTGACACTACCCCGGCTTCGACGCCAGGTAGGTCTTGATGAGCCCGTTGTATTCGCCCAGATTCATTTTCAGGATCGTGCTCAACCGGTGCGGCGCGAAGAGCGGCGCTCGTGTGATCAAGGCCAGCTTGTCGTAGTACATCCGCAAGCTGATGTCCTTGATCTGATTTTGACCAGACTGCAGCGTCTCGAGATAGCCGTCCGGCATCTCGCGCTTGAAATGACCGATGCGCCACGGCCGCTCGGCCGGAAGCCGCGCGAGCAGCGGTTCTCCGAGCGCGTAGGGATCGACCAGATGCAGATTCGGGCCGGCCGCAAAGCCGTAATAGCCGGCGTGCTGATCGACGACGACCTTCGGCGGCTGATTCTGCAGTTGATCGCGCAGTTGACGGCCCGCCTTCGTGTAGTGCGAATCGGGCAGCGGCCGGTCGCGGCTGGCGAGCAGCAATCCGGCTGTCTGGTAGTAGTACGCACGCTCGTCGGAAATGCCGGTGCGATCGACGATGTCCTGTCGATTGAGGCCGAACGAGGCGTCGCTCGTGAACGACGGATATTTCGCGCTGATGCCGAGGCCGATGACGGCGGCAAAGGCGAGCGGCCATCGATCGCCGAGCGCCGAGGCGCCAAGGCGCGCGAGAATCACGACGCTCGCGACCAGCGGCGCCGCGAACAATCTCCCGCTCATGAAATCGCCGCCGATCGACAGGATGTAGACCATCGACAGCAGGATGCCGTAGGCGATCGGCCGCAGCGCCCGCGACGTCGCCAGCGCCGCGACAAGTGCCGTGCCGCAAATGACGAGCGTGAGCGGATCGTTCGCAATCGAGTTGAAAAAATATAGCGCGCCTTGCCGCAGTGATTCGCCGCGCTCGATGCCCGCGCCCAGCTTGGCGTAGGCCGTATTCGGGAACAGGAATCCGTAATAGAGGAGCGAGAACACTTCCCAGGCCGCGAATGGCGAGAATCCGACCATCGCCGCTCGAATCGAGGCCCGCACATTTCCGAGGCGATAGCCGGTCGCGACGAGCGCGGGAACGACCAGCAGAATCGCGTCCATGCGGTTGAGCGCGATGAGCGCGGCCATCAGGCATTGCGCGGTCAGCGATCGACGCGTGACCGGCTGTCGCAGCCATGCGCCGTAGAAAACCACGAGCAGCAACGCCGTCAGCGGGTTTTCGAGGCCCGACGTCGAGTAGTCGACGAACGCTCTCGAGCACGTCAGGATCGCGACGGCGAGCAGCCCGGCGACGTCGTCAGCGGCGATCCGCCGCGCGATGAGCCACGCCGCCCACATCGACAGCACGAACGACACGGCGATCGACGTGAAGAAGATTTCTCGCGTGACAAAATACACGCCCGACAGCGCGAACATCCAGAGCGGATCGGTGTACGCCTGCACGCGATCGGCGACATTCCAGCGCGGGCCGAATCCGTTCACGAAGTTGTCGATCGTGCGAAACGTCAGATAGGCGTCGTCCGACACCCAGGCCGTGCGCACGATGACGGTCGCCAAAATCATCAGACCGAGCGTCAGAATGTAGCGGTGGGACGAAGCCACTGTCGGGCCGGGCATCAGGACGGCGGATGCCGCGTGAGAGATGTATCATGAGAATTGCCCTATGAGAAGTTATCTGTTTCGTCCGGCGCCGCTGGCGCTGGCGAGTGCGTGGTGTGCCGGCGCGGCGCTGATGGCCGCGGCGGCTGGACATGTGACCGGCCAGGCGCCGGCCGGCGCCGGCCGGGGCGGCGCGCCGCCGTCCGCGCAAGCGCAGCCGGCGCCGGCCGGTACCGCCGACGAAGCCAATGCCGTCATCGCGTCGGCGCGCGCGTCGCGAGCCGCGGGACGCGGCGGCGAAGCGTTCAACACCGTGGCGGCGTTCTTGAAAAAATATCCCGCCAACGTCGACGCGGCCAGGTTTCAGATCGACATGTTTCTCCAGGACCAGCGGTTCGACGATGGTCTGCGGACGTACGACGCGTCGGCTGCGGCGCGTCAGAAGCCGGACGCCGCGATGCTGGCGCCGCTCGCACGATTCGATCTGAAGCGCACCGTCCGTCTCAAAGTGGATCAGCCGAAGCTCGAGGCCCAGGCGCTCGAGCGTTTGGCGAGCGACGGCGATGCCGACGCGCTGCGTACTCTCAAGCAGCTGTCCGCCGTGCACTCGGCAATCTCGCCTGACGACCTGGCTCCGACCGTGAGCCTCGCGCGATTGAAAGATCCTGCCGGCGAACAAAAACTCGCGTCGATGGCCAACGCCCGCCCGTGGCAGGAGCGCGCGCAGGTGTTTCAGGCCGCGGGTCAAGCGGGCGTCCGCTCGCTCACGCCGCAATTGATTGCCGGACTCCACGATCCCGAACCGAACGTCGTCGTCGCCGCAGAAATCGCGCTCGGCCTGATTCAGGCGAAGGAGGCGGTGCCGGATCTGCAGAAGGCATTCAAGTCCGACATCGGCATCGTCAAGATGAACGCCGCGGTGGCGCTGAAACGGATTGGCGACTCGTCGGCTGACGCGTTTCTCGCCGACCTGCTCACGAAACCCATCGCTCAAGTGCGAGAGACCGCCGCCGGCGCCTATCTATTCAGTACGGCCAAGGGTCCGCAGTGGGACAAAGCCGTGCGCGAGATGCAATCCGACCCCGACGAACTCCGCCGGCTGGACGCGGCCGAGATGCTCGCCTGCTGCGATGTCAAGGCGGCGAAGGTAACGTTGACCAAGGCGCTCGCCAGCCCCAATCCGCTGTTGCGTCAACGCGCAGCCCAGATCTTCGAGGCCCGCCGCGACCAGTTGGCCGACACAGTGATTGCGAGGACCATCGTGGGCGATTCCTTGGAGGCGATCCGCGTCTACGGCGACGGCATGACGCTGGCGCTGGCGAAGAAATAGGGGACGGGTCTCGCTCGCGTAAGCAGACCCGTCCCCTTTCGAGTGTCTCGCTCGCGCGGGCATGACATCAGAAACGGGGGGACGGGTCTCGCTTACGCGGGCAAGACCCGTCCCCTCCGCCCATTCACCCAATCGCCCATTAATAAATCTCCAAAACATACCCCCCGAGAGATTGAAACCGGCGGCCAGGGTCGGCTACAATGACCCCGCCCAAAAGATATAGGCCGATCTGGTTTCCCAGCCCGTCGGCCGTACGAAAGGCAAGACTTTGACCAAGACGATGGCGCGTGTGCGCTCTTTGTGTATCTTGACCCTTCTCGCGGCCCTGGCTGCGGCCGCCCCCGCGTGGGCGCAAATTACCGGGACTCAGGTCTCGATTCCCAACACCGCCGACTACGAAGCCATCACCTCGCGCAACGGCACGGCGTACGACAGCGTGAACCAGGTCTATCTGGTGATTGTGAATCGCCCGCCCGTCACGGGAAGGTTTGTCAAGAAGGACGGAACGCGCCTCAGCGATGATTTCGTCATCGCCACCGAGCCGCAGTACACCGCCTGGGCGAGCGTCGCCTTTGGCGGCCCGAGCAACAATCCCACGTTCCTGGTGACGTACACGCTTGCCGATCTGGCCTTGAACCCGAAATATGGCCGGCTCATTCGCTACAATCCGGCGTCGCCGTCGAGCCCGTCGATTGGCGCTCCCAACTTCATCGCCAACGCCACCTCGGAATGGATCCATTCCGAGAAGGCACAGAACGTCTGGGACGGACAGAAATTCATCATCGGGACGCGGACGGTGCCGCCCGGGTTCTCGGAGCCGGTGGCGCAGGTCAATCACATGGACCTGCAGGGCAACGTGTCGTCCGCGGTGATTCTCGGCGACGGCCTCGACTACGAAGGCTCACCGGCCATCTCCTGCGCGCAGGGCAGCGTGTGCATGATGGTTGGATTCCTGGCCGGCATCAACGCGGGGTACTCCGGCGGATCGTACGCGCGGATTTTCGATCCCAACACGCTGCAGCCGAGGGGCGTGCTGTTCGATCTCGCCGCCGGCACCGCCAACGAAGATCAAGAAGTGCAGTACCTGACCCACGCCGGACTGTTTCTGACGGAATGGTGGAGCGCCGCCAACGGGGCGACGATTCAAACGCGCATGGTCAGTCCCGACGGCGTGATGAGTCCGCTCGACGCCAGCAAGGGGATTGGGCCGGCCGCCGGCACGAACACGATTTCGTACAACGCCGGCACCCACACGACGCTGCTCATCAACAAGGACCCGGCGGCGGAGTTGACGGCCATCGAACTGGGCGACGACGGCTATCCGATTCGGCCTGGGAACGTTGTGGTGATCACACCCTGGGACGGGTCGATCTCCGACTACGAGCCGACGGCCTGCGCCAATGACGCCGACGGCCAGTGGCTCGTCACGGCGCACATGGGCATCGGCAATGCGGCGCAACTCGTGACGGGCACGAAGGTGTCGAGCGCCCCGCTGCCGCCGAACATCCTGAACGCCGCGACGCTTCCGGCCGGGACCGTCAACCAGCCGTACACCGAGTTTCTCACGGCCATCGGCTCCGCCGCGCCGTTCACCTGGTCGCTGAGCTCCGGCACGCTGCCGCCCGGCGTCAATCTCGTGGGGTCGTCGCTCACGGGCACGCCGACGGCTCCCGCGACCTACAACTTCACGGTCCGCGCGACCGGCACCGACGCCGTCTTCACCGAGAAAGCTCTCTCGCTGTTGATCAATCCCATCGTCGTCGTCGGACCCGGGGGCGCCAACGCGCACATCGAGGCGACTCCGGTGCCGAGTACGGGCGTTGTCTCGCGTAACAACGTCGCGTATGACAGCGTGAATCAGGTCTATCTCATCATCGACAATCGTCCGCCGGTGACCGGGAAGTTCGTCAACAAGAACGGACAGGCGCTGACCGGCGATTTCGTCATCGCGACCGAGCCGCAATACACGGCCTGGGCCAGTGTGGCGTTTGGCGGTCCGAGCAACGATCCGACGTTTCTGGTGACGTACACGCTCGCGGATCTGCAGCTCAATCCGAAATTCGGCCGGCTTGTGCGCTACAACGCGGCCTCGCCGTCGAATCCGTCGATCAGCGCGCCGAGCTTTATCACCAACTCGACTACGGAATGGGTTCAGTCGGAGAAGGCTCAGAATTTCTGGACAGGATCGCAATGGGTGGTCGGCACCCGCATCGTGCCGGGCGGGTTCAACGAGCCGGTGGCGGTGGTCAGTTCGTTCGACATCAACGGCAACGTCTCGGCGCCCGTCATACTTGGTGACGGCCTCGACTACGAGGGCTCGCCGTCTGTCGCATGCGGCGGCGGCACGTGCATGATCGTGGGATTCCTCGCGGGAATTCCGAACGGCTACACCGGCGGATCGTACGCGCGGCTGTTCGATGCGTCGACGCTCGCAGGAAAAGGCAACCTCTTTTCGCTCGCAATGGGTATTGCGGATCAAGATCAAGAGGTCGTTTATCAGGCGCACACCGGCAACTTCCTCACCGAATGGTGGAGTGCGGACAACGGCGCGAACATATTGACGCGCCTGGTGAGTGCCACCGGCGCCATGAGCACGCTCGATTTCAGCAAGGAAATCGGACCGGGCTCTGGCACGAACGCCATCTGCTACAACGCGGGCACGCAGACGACCTTGCTCATGAACAAGAACTCGACCGGCGGGCTCTCGGTGATGGAACTGGGTGACGACGGATATCTGCTGCACCCGGACAACGTCAAGCTCGTGACCAACTGGGACGGCCAGACGTCAGATTACGAGCCGTCGTGCGGCGTCAACAGCGCCGACGGCCAGTGGCTCGTGACAGCGCACCTCGGAAATGGCTCCGTCGCAGTGCTGGTTCAGGGCGCGGTCGTCACGCAGAATCCTGGCGCACCGACGATCACGACGTCCGCGACGCTTCCATCGAAGCCGATCAACAGCGTCTACTCGCAAGCGCTGACGGCGACTGGCGGCGCGACGCCCTACACATGGACGCTCCAGTCGGGGTCGCTGCCCACCGGCGTGACGGTGCAGGGCGCGTCTCTGGCCGGCACGGCGACCGTTGCCGGGACGTTCAACTTCCGCTTGCGGGTCACCGGCGCCGATAGCCTGTACGCCGAGCAGGACTTCACGCTGACGATCCTGCCGAGCCTGCTCGTCAACGGGACGTTCCTCGCGGCCGGCGGTGGGTCGGCCAATTGGCAGGAGTTCGCGCTGCCAGACATGAGCGGCATCACCTGGAACGTGACCAACGGCGTGTTCCAGTTTTATCGGACGGGGACGCAGGCGGTTGTCTTCCAGGACACGGGCACGCCCGTCGTCAGCGGCGGCCCCGTGCAGGCGCAGTTCGACCTGGGCAACAGCAGCAACGCGGTGAAGACGATCTCGGTGTTGCTGCAGAACGACGATTTCGCCGACCTGCAGTTGTGCCGGTTCACGCTGCAGCCCAACGCGCCGCTTCGCACCTACGTGATGAAGACGCACACGACCCAGGCCTGGTCGAGCGCGATGATTTCGTTCTATGCCGCGACGGTGGGCAGCGACGGCGGCTTCTATCAGATCTCGAACGTCGCGATGAGCTACCAGCCGAACAACTCGGCGACCCGGACCGAATGTGTCGATCCGACGGCGCCCTCGAGCGGCAGCGGCGTGTCGAGCGGAGAGCTGATCACGAACGGCGGCTTCGACAACGGCCTGACCGGCTGGAGCACCTTCGGCCAGATCTCGGCGCAGGTATCGAACGGCGTGATGCAGTTCTTCAAGCTGGCCGGCGCGCCCTCGGGCGTCGTGCTGCAACCCACGGGGCAGACGATGACCTCGCAGCAGGGGGTGTCGTCGACGTTCCAGCTCGGCAACAGCAGCGGCGTGCGGCAGCGCGTCGTTGTGCTCGTACACGACTTGGATTTCTCCGACGTCCAGGCGTGTGTCTTCTGGCTGGCGCCGAATTCTCCGCTGGCCAACTATGGCGTGACGACCTACGCGACGAAAGCGTGGACGAACACCACGTTCTCGGTCTACCCGTCGACCGTCGGCGTCGCCCCTGACAACCAGTGGCTGCTGCTCGACAACGTCAGCGTCAAGCGCACGACGGCGGCGATTATGGGCACGCAATGCTTCGAACCTGCGAGCGGCGTGCAGTTGCAGGGCAATGCCGTGACCGGATCGCCTGCGTCGGCGACCGACGTTCCGGGTGTCGTCTCGTCGGCGCCGAAGCCGCCGTCGAATCCGTTTGCCAGCGGCTCCGCGAGTTGGGCGCCCGACGGCTTCGAGCTCGCGCCGGGCGCGGGATCGAGCACGGGTTTCCGGGCGGTCGCGTCCGATACGTCGCAGCATGTGTTGACGTGGAACCAACCGGTGGATTTGTCCGCCACGACGAGTCCGCACTTGACGTTCCAATCGTGGCTGGCGGCGGCCGCGTCGACCGCCGAAGTGCAAGTGAGTGCTGACGGCGGCGTCTCGTGGTCCACCGTCGCCGACGTGGATCCCTCGCTCGGATGGACCGGCGTCGACGTCGATCTGTCGGCCTACGCCGGACAAATCGTCTACATCAGGTTCGTCTTCGATGGCGTGGCGCCGGACGATCCCATTCAAGGCGTTGACGAGTGGCAGATCGACCAGGTGCAGATCGATCCGTCGGGCCACGTGCAGAGCGCGCGCCGGCACGACTGAGACGGCCCCCGAACACGACAGGGCCATCCGTACAACGGGGTCTGGCCGCTCTCGAGTGAGCGGTCAGACCCCTTATCTTTTCTCGGTCCATCACACCTAAAGTCCGGCTCGACTCGTACCGATAACTCGTTCAGCCCCCCTGCTGTTTCGAGGATCTGAAACATGAAAGCCGTTGGACGAATTTGTCCGTCCCTGCTCGGGGCATTGGCGATTCTTGCAATCGCAACTCCCGTTTTTGGTCAAATCAGCGCCAGCACTATTAGCGGCATGGCGAATTCGGTCCCGGCCCGCAACAATCTGGCCTACGACAGCGTGCATCAGGTCTATCTGCTGATCATCAACCGGCCGCCCGTCACGGCGCGGTTTCTCACGAAGGCCGGTGTCCAGATTGGCTCGGACTTCGTGATTTCCTCGGAGTCGGGATATTCGGCGTGGGCGAGCGTCGCGTTCGGCGGGCCGAGCAACGACCCGACATTTCTCGTCACGTACACGTTCGCCGACCTGGTCACCAATCCGAAGTATGGACGGCTGGTGCGCTACGTCCCCGGCGGCGCGCCGACGATCAGCGATCGCAGCAAGATTGCCGAC
>Ga0209579_10001238_pt1 | contig 21648 bp, 22 predicted proteins | sample Coa_R1_2_FD_187152 | JGI IMG/M metagenome (GOLD analysis project Ga0209579, IMG submission 187152) | Surface soil microbial communities from Centralia Pennsylvania, which are recovering from an underground coalmine fire - Coalmine... | ecosystem: Environmental > Terrestrial > Soil >... | reverse complement strand
AGTTGTTAGCGGGAATCAAGATGACTGGAGCGGGCGATGGGAATCGAACCCACGTCCGAAGCTTGGGAAGCTTCTATACTGCCATTGTACGACGCCCGCTCATTCTCTAACTTATTGATTACTCTGCAACTCCCTTTCTCCGATTCAAACGTGTTCGGACAGAGGGGTTTTGTCCAGCCTGGCGACCCATGCATTTTCCTCTCTTTCAAGTCGCTGACTGGCGGTAATGCGATGTTAACCCAATACTTAGACCTTGCTCAACAGAAGCTTGTCGATGGGCTTGAGCGGACACTGCCCAAGAGAACTGGTATTCGTTGGTGGATTTCTCGGAATTCAATCCGAACTCCGCCACGTTATCCTGGTCGCTCCTAGCCCGGCGACGGCCGTAGCCTGGAACCTAGTAGAATCAAACGCTCTCGCTTAGACCGGTGCTGGTGGGAAGTGTTTATACTAGCTCCGAATTAACGAAAAGAGCGCTAGTAAGGCGATGTACCGGATCATCGGGTCGTTTCGTTGCTCACAGACGAATAGGAACGTGGGATCTTGCATGGTAATGCCAGGTTTGAAGACTAGCCATCATACCGCTCGGCGCCGATTCTGGTTGGCGATGTCGGGGCTTGTCATGGCGCTGGCTCTGATGCCCTTTTCCTATAGGGTCGAACGTCGCCTGGAGACCGCTGCTCACATCAAGGGCGGCGAATCCGAAAAAGTTGCTCTGGAACTGAAGCAGCGTTTTCAGGCTTCATACGCCCACCGCCTAGTTGTGGTGATCAGTGGTATTCCCGATCCGGATTCGGCAGAAAGCGCTGATGCATTGGGATTCTTAACCACTTCATTGCGTAGTGTGCCTGGAGTGTGGGGTGCGGCCTCGAGTGTGGATTGGCCAGATCCTCTTTTCACTGGGAACAATGGTGGGGCCTTAATCATCGTGGGGCTGGACCCGCACGATAATGATGTCGAGGCATTGGTCCCGATACTCAGGGCAAAAGCGGACTGGATGGAAGGTCAGCTTAGGTCGCAATACCCCAATATCAAACTAGAGATTACGGGTGAAACACCATTAACCTTCGATCTGCGCAAGGTCAGCGCCGATGACGTCAGACATGCCGAGGAGCGAGCGATGCCGGTAACGCTCCTACTGTTGTTGCTGGCGTTCGGCAGTCTTGTGGCGGCGCTATTGCCGCTGGGAATTGGAGTACTCTCCATCTCGATGGCGCTGGGTGCGGCAGCGCTGCTCGCGCACTTTCTGCACCTGTCGATTCTGGTGCAGAATCTGGCGACGATGCTCGGACTTGGCTTGGGCATCGACTATGCCTTGCTGATGGTGAGTCGGTTTCGCGAGGCGTTAGCCGAGGGATATGATCCCGGCCAGGCTGCCGACATTGCTGCCGGGCAAGCGGGGCGCACGCTGATCATCTCGGCCACGACAGTCGCAATCGGATTTTCAGCACTGCTGACGGTGCCCATCAGCGAACTGCGCTCCATCGGAATTGCCGGCCTGCTGGTAACCGTTCTGAGCGTCATGCTTTGTACATTCATTCTGCCTTGGGTGCTTGGTCTGCTGGGGCATCGCATCAATGCCGCCAGACTGCGCCTTCCCAACAGACAATTCAAAATGCGGAAGAGCCCACGCGCAGCGAGTGAGCGCTGGGTACGGTGGGGCAGCATCATAACGCGTCGGCCCTGGACAGCTCTGCTGGTCGCCGGGGTTCCGCTGGTGATCCTTGCATTCCAGGCACGGCGAATCTCTCCCGGGATTCCTGACCATGACTCGCTCCCGGCCGCGGCCGAGTCGGTGCGAGCACTGCACACGCTGCAAGGCATGGGGCGGTCGGGTATTGTGCAGTCCCTCCGAGTGGTCCTGGAGTTGCCGCCGCAGTCTCGGCCACTTTCCCCGGCTGGCTGGCTGGCCGTCAGTCGCTTGACGAAACACTTCCAGAGCGATCCTAGAGCGGAAGAGGTCTTATCTCTTCCGACCCTCACGGGAATGTCTGACAGTGCGGATGCTCTCGACGATGTGCCCCAGCCAATCCGCGAAAGTTTTCTTCGCAGCGATGGCCAAGCCACGTTGATTGAGTTGCTGCCCACCGCCACTCTTCCGCCCAACGAACAGATACGATGGGTACGAGAGGTGCGTTCGTCCGATGTTGCCGCGATAACCGGCGTGCCTGGCGCGGTATTGCGCGTCGGAGGCGTTCCCGCGCTCGACGCAGATTATGACTCGGTCGTAAAGGAACGCTTGCCGAATGTGGTCCTTGGCGTCGTATTGGGGAGCTTGCTGGCACTTCTGATCGGATTACGTTCCTTATTTGCGGCTCTGAAAGCAATTTTGCTCAATCTGCTCTCCGTTGGCGCTTCCTTCGGTGCGCTGGTTCTGGTTTTTCAGGAAGGCTACGGTAGCAAGCTGTTTGGGCTCGACGGACCAACCGGTAGCGTATACCCGATCGTTCCGATTCTCTCCTTTGCCATCGTCTTCGGATTGAGCATGGACTACGAGGTCTTCCTGGTCGCTCGCGTCCTCGAAGAACGACGGAGAGGGCTATCCGAAAGATCAGCGGTGATCGAAGGATTGGCGCGGACCGCCGGGCTCATCACCAGTGCCGCGGCAATCATGATCGCCGTGTTCACGGCATTTACCGTAGGAAGCTTTCTAGTCGTCCAAATGCTGGGCTTTACGCTCGCTGTGGCGGTGTTTATCGACGCTACAGCGGTGCGGATGGTTGTCGGACCGGCATTATTGCAACTTGCGGGCGACTGGAACTGGTGGCCTTTTGGCCTATACGGGGCCCGGGCAACGTCTGAAAAGGAGCTTTAACTATGACGGCGATCACCGTGGATGCTCCAGGGAGAGCACCGGCCGTGCAACAAGTTAATTAGGGATTCGATTTATTTCACTTTCTCGCCTTGAGCGTTGAACTGGCTGAGATCAAAGTCCTTGCGTCCAAGATTTGCCTTTCCCGTGCCCCCTTCGATAACAAGAATCGAGGAGCCGGGTTTGCCCTGCAGTTTTGCCTCGACCTGCGTCGCAGACCATACGCCGCCGACCTGCCGCAGCCCATAGTTAATGAATTCCTTCTGCTGTCCCGTCCCGCGAAGCGTCTTCACCACGTGCACAGGGTACAATATGCCGCGGTCAATCCACGATGTCACCGAATCATAGTGAGTCTGGTCCTGAGAACCGGACTTGCTCTTAACAACAAAGCAATCCCGTGCGCCGTATTTCTCCGGTGCGAGGACTTCCTGATTCTTCCAGAAGAACTGACTCTCTACCATGTCTTCATAAGAGAAATCTGTTCCCACGAGTGGATCGTTCCAACGTTCGAATGGCAACACGCTAGCGGTCTTCTCGCCGGGAAACATCGCCTCGATGGTTACGTGCCCGGTTACGTTCATATGTAAAAGAAGGCGCGTCTTCTCTGCGTCGGGCCCCGAGATCTCGCATAGCAGACGCAGACCATCGGGAAACCAGTGTGCCTTGGCGACAAACTTGTAGCTGGTGCGCTTGCCGTTCCCTTCTAGCCGTGTGAGTCGGCCGCTCATGCGGTAGTCCAGTTTCTCAATACGCTGGCGCGAACCAGTCAGTGCGTCCTGGTCAGGGTTTGCTGCGAAGGCCCGCGATGGATGCACCAGCGACCACAGCACTAGCAGAGCGATGGACGCTGGAATCGTCCGAAACGCGCAATTCGCCCATTTGGCCTCTGGATACCAGGCAAACTTGCGGCTGCGAGAGCGCATTGCGAGGTGGCGCAGGAAGGTCATATCTATGTATACAGATATACAGCCAAAGTCCGTATAGCGCCATTCATGGACCGATACTGATTCCCGATCCCACCGCTCCTACCAGTCATCCCACTGATCCGTAGTGCACTTAGCAAAAACGCACCGGGCTAGTTAAGTCTGCCCAGCCAGGAACGCTGCCAGGCCACGGAAATATTTGGAAGGTTTTGGAGATTTTGGGGCTCAACTGATTTTCACTTATTCTTTAAACGGCGCAAACTTGCTTGAACAACGGGGATTTTCTGGTGGAACCAATCATGTCGTCAACGGCTTTTCATTGTAAGGGGGAACTAGATGTCGACTCTTTCACATGCGCCAATGGAATCTGCGAAAACAATTGCAAATCGACAATCATAGATAGCCGTCGATCCAATTGAAAAAACGTCGCCGCCTTCTTCCCAGGCAACGCCTGGGTCACCGCCGGCACATACTTCAGGCGCAACGCCTGTGCCTCGGCGTCCACCTCCATCCAGTGCCGGACATAAATCAGGGCATCCTGGTCGGTCATCGTGGACCACGTCTCCGCGTACTGCTTCAACAGTTCGTACTTCGAGTTGTTCAGATCATGCAAGTCATCTGCGTAGTGTTTGTAGATTGGCCAGAACTTCTGCGCCTCCGTGTCTGAAAGCGACATATTCTGCCCAATCACCTGCATTTTCATTGACCGTATGTCTTGTCGCAGCAAGGCAATGTCCTCGTCTGTCACCCTCGGGCTGAAGACCCTGTGTACGATAACTTGCTGGCCCTGCGCGGCCCCCAGTGTCTTCGCCCCGGCCGCGGCCATCCCCCCACTCAACGCCAACGCCACCGCCATGCCCGCAACAAACGCCCCCGCTAGTCCCGCGGCTCCCGCCATTTTGCGCGTCATGATCTTTCTCCTGGGCAGCACGCGATTATTTCGAGGGGCGGACGTTGGTGGCCTTGATGTACTGGTTGCCGTAGCTCTCGATCTCATACTTCCCCTTCTTCTTATCGAACCGGATCCTGGCGGCAGCCATGATTTGACCGGTGCCCTGGCCTTTGCTGTCAAGCTTCACCTGAAGAAAGCCGAAGGGATAGTCAGTGCTGCGTCCGCTGCGATAGAGCTCCACAAAAGGCATAGTCCGGGCGGTAACGATAGTGATTATGGTGTCAGCTCCCTGCTGGCGTTTGCGCGCGACAGCGATCTGATTGCCAGTGGAGCCGACGGCATTGATACGGCCCTTATCTTCTTTTTCCAAAGCACTGCGAAGAGCGTCGGTGCCCTTGTCTTGGACGAGTTGAGCGAACTTTTGCACTTCTTCGTCGGTAGTGTACTGCGCGATGCGGAAATCGAATTGAATGGTTTTGCCGCCGACACTTCCACCGGTGCCGATAGCCACCCCCGAGTAAGCCTCGGGAGCTGTTTTATCCTGCGCTTGTGCGCCGAGAGCCGAAACGAGCAACACAAGGATGCCTAGTGCGCCTGCTGTTTTCGCAATCATTTGGTTCTCCTCAAAAAAACTCCAATTTTGCTACGCGGCCCGATCTTCTGCGGCGATGCAGGCCCCCTCGGAAGAAAGCGTGGTGTAGTTCGACTATCTACCTTCGATTACTATCATTTTTCAGTTCGCTTTTTCGATCTCGCGACCGCGCCTTTAGCACCTATCCAATCGTCGTGATGCCGGCGACCTGCATAACGGTGATGACCGGCTTCATGGCCTCCGCGTCCTGCCGGAGTTCCTTCAGCCTGGCACCAGGATTGCAGCTCACGCGCGATCGCCGCAGCCTTGAGCAGTGCAAGCTGCCCACCAGATCCAAGAAGCACTCGATGTTCCCAAGAGACTGAAAACGCAGGCGTTGTCGCCGTTTGCAGGTTGGATAGGCCGGATCGCATCCGACATTTCGGAGTCGCTCCGAGATGCCGTAGCTAGCGGAGTCAAGCTCAGGGAATGAGACTGGTCCAGGCGCTCCCAGGAGAGTACTGTCAGTTCCGCGCGACGGCCGAACGATCCGCTGTGGGTTCTCCCGCGGAATGCGGTGATCCAGAGGAGTGCCGCTTTCCGTGTGCTATTCATGCTCGGTTGACTTCTCCAAGCCTCTGATCTCCGAGATTTAGTGCAGCCTCCGAGATTTCGGGCATGCTTCAAGAATTTACCGGCATTCCATTCTCCTTTGACCGGTCCATCTGCCCCGCAATGAATGACTTGCTAAGAAAGCAAGGCAATTCCCATTCGGTTCTCCACTTGCTGTTCTGTCTTGTATCGCTCCAACCGATGGGCTGCTTTAACAATCGTGGCTCATTCGATCCAAGACAAGGAAAGAAACTCATGACACGCTTCACTTGGCCACTCTTAGTTAGCTTAATTCTCGGCAGCGTGGCTTATGCCCAAGACACTCCAAAAGCGGAAGTAACGGGTTACTACTCATATTTTCGCTTTAACCCCGAGAATAGCGGAACCCTGAGCAGCCATTCACTCAATGGAGGGGGTGGGGACATCAGTTACTACTTGACCCCAATGTTTGGAATTAAGGCTGAATTTGCCGGCTACCAGAGCAACAAAGTCACTTTTACCAACGGTTCGATCCTGGCTAGCGCGTCGGCCAATCTCTTTACCTACAACGTGGGGCCGATCATAAAGGCCCGTTCGGGGCGGTTCGAACCATTCGCCGAAGCCCTATTTGGCGGAGCGCATTCCAGTTTCTATGGCAACTTGTGTAAGGCATTTGCAGGGTGCGCAGTCAACAATCCGAGCAACAATGCATTCGACTTCGTGATCGGTGGCGGCGTCGACATTCCGCTCTCGCATTCCATCGCCTTTCGACCCGTCGAGGCCGATTACGTACTTACCCGGTTTGGCAACGGATTTACCTCTGGAAACCAGAACCAGAGTAACTTCCGCTATCAAGCGGGCATTCAATTCCGGTTTTAACCGACTCGATTCCATGTCCTCAAACTGTGCACTTTGTCCAGAAAACATCGGTTGCGAACCGCGGGAGCAGTGAACATGAGCGGGGAAATATATCGCCCCTTGGCGGTAGTTTCTGCGTCTCGGGGACAACAAAGGCACGCATCGGAAGATGTACGCTGGGTCTCCGTGCGCAGATGCTATTCCGGATGTTTTACTGCTTCCGTTTCCGGTAATTTTCTTTTCACAAAGAAAACCCTGATACAGGCGAAGTATCAGGCTCGGCCGAATCGAGTTCAAGTCGTGATTAACGCTGTCGGACCGACAGCTCGGCTTGTAGTGCATCGACCGATTGAGCTCGCAGCGCGTACCGGAGAGTTATGTCCGTTCCCGTTCCAGCGAATATCAACAAGCGTTGGGGAGGGGTTGCTAAATGCGCGGTAGACCACGCTGGCTGATCTTAGCGCCGTTACTTGTGTTGAGCGTGCCATTGTTTGCACAAGATAGGCCGGTCGCTGTGGAGGGAACGCAGGTTGGCACGGAAGAGACTCCGGCGGCAGCATCAAACGCGGAAGAGTTAAGAAAACAGTCGCAGAACCCAATCGCCAACCTCATCAGCGTCCCCCTCCAGGAAAACTGGAACTTCGGTATCGGACCGGCAGACCGCACTCAGAACGTCATGAACATCCAGCCGGTGATTCCATTCAGCGTGTCGAAAGACTGGAACCTTATCACACGTTGGATCACGCCGATCATCTACCAGCCACTTCCCGTGTCGCAGCCGCAGGGTCCGCCCTCGCAACAAACCGGGGTCTACGGTTTGGGAGACCTAAACCCTTCGTTCTTCCTGTCGCCGAAAAAGAGCAAGGTGATCTGGGGTGTGGGGCCAACACTTATATTGCCTACAGCAACGAATACAGCTTATCTCGGGCAAGGGAAACTCAGCATGGGCCCTTCGCTGGTCGTGCTGGTGCAACCCTCTCCCTTTACGATGGGGTTTCTGGTGAACAACGTCTGGTCTGTAGCCGGTCATTCCAATAACGACAAACCGGTCGTGAACCAGTTTCTCCTGCAGTGGTTCGTCAACTACAACATGAAAAAGGGTTGGTATCTCAAGACCGCTCCCATCATCACCGCCAACTGGAGGGCTGCCGATGTGTGGAATGTCCCCCTCGGTGGAGGAGTGGGAAGAATCATGAAACTCGGATTCCAGCCTGTGAACCTCTCTGCGGAACTCTACGGCAACGCCGTGCATCCGCCGGGAGCTTCGCCCTGGACCCTGCGGCTAGGTTTTACGTTGCTGTTTCCCCAATTAACCAAAGAACAGCAGAAGAAATTACTCGAGCAGAAACTGAAACAGATGGACCAGCAGCCGCAGAAATAAGAACTGCTGGGACTATGGCCACTATGTATCCCGATGCCATCCATTCCGGAGCTGCCGGGGAGTGTCGGATGTACGGTGGGATTTTCAGGCGCCCCGAATTACCAAGAGTCAACCGACGAAGTTCAAGGGTCGCTACAAAGCGCTACGCAAACAAGTTATCTGCGGAATTTATTTCGAGCGTCAGCGGGCCCTCTCGTGGGCAAGCCCTGAATCGCATTTTCACGGACTCGAAATCCCAGGGTGTACAGAATTGAACAGCTAAACACTCCAGTAGTCGCTATGATCTCGAGCCAAATCTTAGTGGAAAAGAGCGCAACATGGAGCATATATCGCACAATTTTCTTTTGAAGACCGGACAGGTACTTGGAAGATCATTCTTTCCGTTTTTTGCGATCACGGTCATCGCCGGTGCCGTGCTTTGGGGTCCGTGGGTGAGCCTGGCAATCACGGTCATGGCGGTCGCAGCCGCACTGAGGCTAATCTGAGCGGAGAGGCGGGGCATGCCCAAGCGGCGAGCCGGCGGCGCATTCTCGCTCATCCTCAGGACTGGCACTGCGTCATTTTCCATTTTGTTTGCCTCGCCGCATATGCCTGCGCTTTCTGGCTCTACCAGCACCCTAAGCTGGTAGGCATCACCGGCTGGTGGTCGCGCATCGCCTTTGTGGCAGCTTCGGCTACGATGCTTGGTTGGATCTCCGGGATAGATGTCGGGGTCAACTTTCACAACCATTCTCATCGCCCAATCTTCACCTCACACCTCGTCAACCGCTGGTTCGGGCGCCTGTGGACATTTTCAGGCGCGTGGCCGTCGTTCTTTTGGGAGTACTGCCACGTCACCATTCACCATGCGAATCTGCTAACCACGAAGGACTGGACTTTACCCAAGAAGCGCTCCGACGGATCGTTTGAGAACTTTCAGCTGTACCTGTTCGCGCACTGGCCGTGGCGTTTAATGGCGCATCTCTCGCGGGAACTCACCATGCGGCGCAGCCTACGTCGCAAATCGCTTCGCGAGCTAGCCATCTTCCTTCTACTTTGGTCAATTCCTTTTTGGATTGACCCGGTAATGGCAGTATGGCTGTGGGCGCTGCCACACTGGATCGCCAACACGTTCGTCATGGGTTCGGGCATGTATGTCCAGCATTCGGGATGTGTCGAGAAGACTGCTACCGAACCGGTGAGTCACTCCACTGTATTTGTGTCGGACTTTTTCAACCTCACGATGTTCAACATTGGTTTTCACTTGGAGCACCACGAGCATCCCAGGGTTCATTGGTCAGAACTTCCCGAACTTCACAGGCGCCTGAAGCAGGAAATGATCGATGGCGGAGCGCATGTCGTTCCGTACGGCAACTATCACGCAGCCTTTCTGCTGGCAGGCGACACGGAACGCAGAAAACGTTTCGCGGAGCAGGACCCGGGGTACAGAAGCCGTTGATCTCGGGGCACGTGTGGGTTTGTATCGGGACATTACCCAAATGGTGAAAACAAGCTGACGCAGACTCCCAGCCAATATTCTGACAGGATTCGTCCCTCACCTCGAATGCATCGTGCTGACTGAGGGCGCCGCAGAGATACAAGATTTCACGAGCCCATCAAGACGAATATCGTCGGCTCTGTAGGCATACCTGTCCACATAGAAGGCCGACTTGGACAGCACTCCATTGGAGCGGTTTTAACCTGCGAAGCTTCGAATGAAAAAGGAACACACTTCCACAGTCGTGGACATAGGTTCCACGGGGAATCTCCTTGGGTGTTTTTGAGGCCTCTAACCCGCCAGACTCTTCTTGATATACAGTGCACGGTCTGTTAGGTAGGGCGTGGACACAGCCTCACAGCAACGGACTTCAAAGCGGCCGCACTAGGCCCCGCTCGGTGGCCCGCGTGTTGCGGACCAGCGATAGCACCATAATCATTCCGATAAAGGGAACCAGGCCGGCCACAATCACAATCGCGTCGAAGGCACGAGTCGGCATCGCGTGGTTCGCGTCGGAGAAATAGCCGATCAATTTAAACGCCACGATGGTTCCGATCCCGGCTCCTGTGCCGCTGAAGCCGCTCACCGACGCCACCGAACCGCCCGTAAAAAGATCTGACGGCAAAACGTTGGCGATGGTCGAAAATGCAGCATAGCAAAATGTCGCCAGCGCAAACAAGGCAGTGATCGCCTCCAGATTCACGGTGAAGATGGTTGGAATCAGCAGGGTCACGCCAATTCCGCCAAACACCACTACCGCTTTGCGCGCCGCGCCCAGCGGCCATCCGCGCTTGATCAGGTATCCCGAAGCCGCGCCTCCAAAAAAATTCCCCAAATCCGCGGCAATGAACGGTACCCAAACCGCGATCAATCCGCTTCGTAGTGAGATTCCCTTGGCCACCAGATAAATCGGAAACCAGTCGGTGATAAAAAACCAGACCGGATCGGTGAGCGCTTTGGCGGCGATGGTTCCCCAAGTCTGTGGCAATTGCAGCAAAGCGCTCCAGCCCAGCCGATGCCCTGCGGACGTCGTCCCCTTTTCGACGATCTCCGAAAGGATCATCTCGCGTTCCGCGGGGCTGATGCGCGGATGCTCCGCCGGCAAGTAGTATGACCGTCGCCAGACCAACAGCCAGACAAAACCGAGCAGCCCGGGCAGCACAAACGCCGGCCGCCATCCCCAGCGGAAATACACGCCCAAAACAATAAACGGTGCGATCGCTCCGCCAATAGAAGATCCACTGTCGAACAACGCCGCGGCCAGCCCCCGTTCACGCTTCGGGAACCACTCGGAGACCGCTTTGGTTGCACCCGGCCAATTTGCAGATTCTCCTGCACCCAGCAGAAAGCGAAATACCGCAAAGCTGTAGAACCCACGCGCCAGCGAGGTCGCCATCGATACCAGCGAATAGCACAGCACTGAAATGCTGAGGCCTCGCCTGGTCCCCACACGGTCAATCAGTCGGCCGAAGACCGTTTGACCAATTGCATAAGTAATCCGGAAACAGATCAACAGATTGGCGTAGTCGGTGTTTGTCCAATGGTAGTCCTGCTTCAGATATGGCGCGAGCAGCGCCAGCGTTTGCCGGTCGATGTAATTGATGACCGTCGAGGCGAAAAGCAGCCCGCCGATCCACCACCTCAGGTTGCGAATGTAAGGCCGTGCCGGCGCACGCGCTGGTGTCGGAGTGGGCATCTATTCTTGAGGACGGCTCAAATACTTCGCAACGGTCTCCGGACGAAGCAGAGAAGCAGACTCGCTGTCGAGATATATCGTCGCATTGCGATGCTGGCGCAGGATCGACGCCGGCGCCAGCGGACTGACCTCGCCTTCGAAACATGCTTGTATCGCTTTTGCTTTGCGCGCATCCGGCACTACCGCAATGATCTCTCGCGCGCGCAAGATCTGACGAATAGACATCGAGATGGCTGTTGTCGGCACGTCGGAGAACCGCGCAAACCACCCTTCGTTTACTTGTTGCTGCCGGCAGGCTTCATCAAGTTCTACCAACAGATACGGTTCCTCGCTTTCGAAATTCGCGGGCGGATCGTTGAACGCCAGGTGGCCGTTCTCTCCGATCCCGGCGAATGCGAGATCCACAGGCTTTGCGCTCAATTCCCTGCCGATTTTTTTCATCATCGTCCGGGGATCTCCCTCTCCATCCAGCAGATGATGCCGCGTAATTCCAGTCTTGTTGACCAACCGTTCAAAAAGATACTTACGAAAGCTGGCAGGATGTGTGATCGGAAGCCCCACATACTCGTCCAGGTGAAAGAGTTCGACCCGGCTCCAGTCAATCCCATCCATGTTGGTCAGCGCCTCCAGAAACTCGAATTGCGACGCGCCCGTGGCCGCCACTAGCCGTGCGGTGCCTTCGTGGGAAAGCGTCGCGCGCAAGGTCGCGGCGGCATGTTCGGCGGCAGCGCGACCCAACGAGCTCTTGTCGGCAAAAATCCTGATCTGCAAAGCGAGGGCCTTTTGTTACCGAAGTTATTTGCTGTTGCTCAATTCCACGCGCTTCTTTGCCGCACAGGCCTCGTAGATGGCCTCAACCAGCGCGACGCTGCGTCTTCCTTCCACTCCAGAACATCGTGGAGTCGTATTCGTTGTAATGGCATGCACAAAATCCTCCAGCACCGCCTTGTGCCCTCGCACATCGCTGACCGTCGCGGAGGAAGCGCTGGCGTTCTGATCATTCCCTGTGCTGCGATAATCTTCGGGCGGATGCCGCAGGTCAGCCGTCAACAGCCGATCGTGTTCGAGGATCACGGTTCCCTCTGTTCCTGTAAGCTCGATCCTCCGCGGATATCCTGGATAAACGGACGTTGTGGCCTGCAGCGTGCCAATTGCTCCATTTTGAAATTCTAGTAGTGTCGCCAGCGTATCTTCGGCCTCGATTTTGTGAAGCGCTGTGCGCCGAACAGCCTCGACCGCCGACACCTCGCCACAAATCCAAAGCAACAGATCCACGGTATGAATGGCCTGATTGATCAAAGCGCCGCCACCATCCAGCCGTAGCGTCCCCCGCCATCGCGAATCACCATAGTAGCTTTCCGGCCGGAACCACTTTACCCGCGCATCCGCCAAAATTAATTTTCCCAAAGACCCAGCTTCTATCCACTTCTTCACCTGCATCAGGTCGGGCTTGAAGCGGTCCTGAAAAAATACTCCCAGTTTGACCCCTGCCTGTCGCGCCGCCGCGATCATCGCATCTGCTTGCGCCGTGCTGATGTCCAGCGGTTTTTCTGTCAGCACGTGCAGTCCGCGCTCGGCGGCTGCAATTCCTTGCACTGCGTGCAATCCGGAAGGGCTCCCGATCGCCACGAAATCCATCGGCTGGTGCGCCAGAAATTTTGCAAAATCGTCGAAGGGCACGGCTCCGAAGTCCGCGGCTAGCCGCGCCACTCTTTCACGATTTGTCCCGAAAACTGCGGAAACCTCCAGTCCAGGTATCTCATGCGCCGCGCGAGCGTGAGTTTCCGAGATATTTCCGCCGCCAATCAACCCAACATGCATGGTCATAGGGAATCTGCTCTCACTCCGCCGGAAACTGTTGCGTCTCCTCAGCCTTGCCGCAACCGCATGTGTTGGCTTTTCGCAGCAATAGTACCTTCGTTGATTGACGATTCGTAGCGCCTTCGTTAGCGTTGAACTCAGCGCGCTTCTGGCGCCGCTCTTACTTCCTGCTCAAGGCGGAACTTTTGGTGACCCGGCCAATCATCACGCTCACGACAGATTACGGTACTAACGACCATCTGGTCGGAACTTTGAAGGGCGTCATCCTCAAAATCTGCCCCGAAGCGAACCTGGTGGACATCACCCACAACGTCACGCCGTACGATTTGCTGGATGGTGCACTCGCTATCGGCTCCGCCTACTCTTACTTCCCCGCCCGCACCATCCACGTGGTGGTCGTCGATCCGGGAGTGGGAACCGACCGTCGCCCTTTGCTCGTTACCGGCGAAAGTCAATATTTTGTCGCCCCGGACAACGGCGTGCTTTCGCTGGTCTATGAACGCGAAGAAAGTATTCTAGTCCGACACGCCAACGTCGAACACTACTACCTGCAACCGGTAAGTAAGACCTTCCACGGCCGCGACGTTTTCGCGCCCGTCGCCGCCTGGCTCGCCAAGGGTTCACAAGCCGCCGCTATGGGCGAAGAAATCACCGACTACAAGAAATTCGCTATGCCCCGTCCCAAATCCACCGAAGGCTCTACCAAGGGTGTCGTTCTTCGCGTGGACAGCTTTGGCAATCTGATCACCAATTTCCGCCCCGAAGAGTTGCCGCCGGCCGCAGTCGAGAGTGGCGTCATCAATCTGCAGGTGGGTTCGCAAGCCGTCACGCGGCTGGTAGACACCTTCGCCAAGGGCAATCCGGGTGAGGTATTCGCCTACATCGGCTCCAATGGCTTTGTCGAAATCGGCGTGAATCGCGGCAACGCCGCGAAAACTCTTAACGCCGGACGCGGCGTCCAGGTCACACTCGGAAACTGATCGGCTAATCGCCTATTTAGATTTGCGGCGAGCGACGCAGTCATCTGCGAGCAGCCCCAGTGTAGCGAGTGAAGATTTTCTAGGCAGCGACTGGTGCCGGCTGCTTCCGCCCGTGCCAGTAATTCAATGCCGCGAACAGAAGCACGGCAGGCACGCCGGTGAGTCCGCAGGCGATAAAAAAGATGCCGTACGCGTGAATGAGGCCGTGTGTGGCGCTCAGGTTTTCCACCGCGGCGCCGGAAAACCCCTTCAAGATCTTTCCAAGCCAGGCATAGGTTGAACTCAAGAGCGCATACTGCGTAGCGGTGTATCCCAGATTGGTCAGACTCGACATGTACGCTACCAGCGCAACGCCGGCGAAGCTGAGGCTGAAGTTGTCGCCTGCCATGACCAGCGCGAAAAGACGAAGGCTCACGCCCGCGAACGCGAGAGTCGCAAATGCGGCGGTCGCAGCCGCCTGCAAAATGCCTCCGATGATGAGCGCGCGCATGTAGCCAAGCTTCAGTGAGCAGAATCCACCCGCTGCGATGCCTGCAAATGTAGCGATGAGCCCGATGGAGCCGCGCACCGCTCCTACTGTTTGCTTTGCAAGACCGATGTCGTGATAGTAGGGATTCGCCATCGGACCCATGATGAAGTCTGGCAGGCGGTAGAGGCTGATGGCCGCTAACATCACCAGCGCGAGCCAGCCATGCGCGCGAAAGAAGGCAATAAACGGTCCGACTATGGCGTCAAAGAACCCGCGCGGCGTCCAAATTTGCGCGTCGTGCCTTTTTCCATTTGTCACGGCATCCGCGCACCCCGGCTCTTTTGCAAACCAGGTCGCCATGACTCCAACGGCCATACATGCTCCGTAAATACTGTAGGACATCCGCCAGCCTACCGTTGCCGCCACAATGAGGATCACGGAATCCGTGGCCAGGAGCGCCAGCCGGTAGCTGAACTGATAGGCGGAAGCGAGCAGCCCCTGTTCTTCGCCGTCGTCTGCCGACTCGATTCGCCACGCATCAACCACGATGTCTTGTGTCGCCGCGGCAAAAGCGACAACTAGCGCAAATGCGCCAAGACGCCCGAGGCCGGCTTTCGTTCCGGTTACGCCCATGGCGCATAGCGCCAGCCCGACAACGATCTGCGAGAACATGATCCATCCGCGCCGGTGTCCAAGCCGCCCGAACAAAGGCAAATCGACGCGATCGATCAGCGGCGCCCATAGAAACTTCAGCGAATAGGCAATGCCCACCCAGGAAAGAAACCCGATGGCTGTAAGCGAAGTGTGTTCCTCGCGCAGCCAGTAGCCTAAAGTATTTCCGACCAGATAAAAGGGAAGACCTGACGAAAACCCTAGCAACAACATCGCCAGCGTCTTGGGCCGCAAGTAATCGGCCATCCGGTGCTTGAGGGGACTCACGCCTCTATTGTCTGACGGGAGCTTCGCGAACCTCAACGCTCCTGCCATCGAATTTTGTCCATCCTGACACTCTAGCGAGTGTCAGCAATCGCGCTGGACTCGCATGGCACCATGTGGACCTTCCAAAACACCACTGTCAGTACCAGCCACAGTGCCGCCAGCGTCAGCACAGATTTTTTCAGGAGGTCGCGAACCATCGCAGAAAATTATCGCTTGGATACTACCGGCCCGCCCGTCTTTGCGGTGGAAGCTTCCGCTCCGCCAGGCGCGCCACCTTTGCCATCACTCGCTTTCACCCGCTCCACCTTCACCCGCGCCACCCGCTTCCCGTCCATTTCCACAATCGTGAACCGCAAATCCCCAAATACAAAACTCTCTTGGCCCTTGGGAATAAATCCCAGCTGGTCCAGCACAAATCCGCCTACCGTTGCATACGCCGGATCCTCCGGCAAAATAATCCCGTACTGCGCATCCAGGTCCCGCACATTCAGCGCCGCATCAAAAATTACCGCGCCATCCGCCAGGGTCAACGGACGCTCCACCACGTCAAACTCGTCGTGAATCTCTCCCACCATCTGTTCCAGTACATCCTCCAGCGTCACCAGCCCCAGCAAGCTCCCGAATTCATCCACCACCACCGCCATCCCCATGTGATGTTTTTTGAACTCCTGCAGCAGCTCCCCGGCCGGCTTCGTCTCCGGCACGATCAGCACTTCTCGCAACACACGCCGCAGATCAAACGCCTGCGCCGCCACACCCTCCTGCGCCCGCCGCTCCCGGTCCTGCAGCACCCACAGCATGTCCTTGATGTGTACAAATCCCAAAACGTGATCCACCGTTCCTCGATATACCGGAATGCGTGACCGCTGTGTCGTCGCAAACACCCGCAGCACCTCATCCAGCGTCGCTTCCACCTCCAGCAAGTGCATGTCCGGCCGCGGCACCATGATCTCTCGCACCTCCACCTGGCCCAGCTCGATCGCGCTTAAAATAAATTTCTCTTCCCGCGCCGCCAGCAATCCCCGTTCCCGCGCTTGCTGAATCTGTATCTGCAGCTCCTCCGTGGACTGCGCCACGCTGTGCCCCATCTGCGCCGCCACGCCCATCGCTTTTACAATCGCGCCCGATACGCCCTCCAGCAAATCAATCGCCCACCGGAACGTCGTCAGAAACCACCGGAACGGGCGCGCAATCAGCAGTGCCACTCGCTCGGCTCGCGCCAGGCTCACCGTCTTCGGCACCAGCTCACCGATCACCACGTGTAGCGCGGTCAACATCGCGAACGCGCCCGCCAGCGCCAGCCCATGCGCCACCAGCGCCGACTTTGTTCCCACCGTTCCCGGCCACAGCGCCTGAAACAACGTCGCCAGCGTCGCCTCCCCCAGCGCCCCCAGCGCCAGGCTTGCCAGCGTGATCCCGAACTGCACTCCCGACACCACCCGGTGCAATTCCCCCACCAGCTCTTCAACAATCTTGGCCCGCGCGTTCCCTCGCGCTACCAACTGCCTCACCCGCGACAACCGCACCGCCACCAATGCAAACTCCGACGCCGCGAAGAATCCGTTCAGCGCCACCAGAAGCAGTACGCCAATCAGCCGCAACGCAATCATTCTTGCCTTGCTCCCCTGGGCGGCATTGTATCAGCACGCCGCACGCACCGCGCTCCACGGTTGCGCCTCCCAGCCGCCTCCTCTACACTCAAATTTCACTCTTTTTTCGAGGCCACTTTTTGCGATTGCTCCTGCGCGTCATCGGTTGGATTCTGACTCTGTTCATTCTCGTAGCCGGCGGCTTCGCCTGGTGGTTCTTCTTTCGTCCTCTCCCTCAGCTGGACGGCTCCGCTTCCCTTCCCGGCCTGCAAACCCAGGTCATAGTCGAACGCGACACCTGGGGCATCCCCCATATCCGCGCCGCTTCCCTCGCCGATATGGCGGAAGCGCAGGGCTACGTCATGGCTCAGGACCGCCTCTGGCAAATGGATCTCCTCCGCCGCGTTGCCCGTGGCCAACTCTCGGAAATCCTCGGCTCCCCGACCGTCGCCATAGACGAGCATTTCCGTCTGCTTCGCTTCGGCCCAGCGGCCGAACGCGACGCCACTCTCCTCGACGACGAATCGCGCACCGTCATGGACGCCTACTCTCGTGGCGTCAACCGCTTCATTGACCAGCACCAGAACAATCTCCCCATTGAGTTCAAACTTCTCAAGTACCGGCCGCAGCCCTGGCAGACCTCCGACTCTCTCGCCATCGGCGGCTACATGTATGAAACCCTCACTGAGACCTGGGAAGAAAAATTCAATCGCGCTCTGGTCACCGCCCGCGTCGGCTCCGAAAAAGCAAAAGATCTTTTCTCCGTGGACGCCGCTCTCGATCATTTCGTCGTCGGAGATCCTGACCAGCCCGGCGACGGCTCTCCGCGTTCCGGCGACTCCGACGACGATGACGATGACGACATGGCTCCCGATGACGTCCTCAAAGCCGGCGCTTCTTTACCGCCGCCAGGCTTTCCCGACCTTACTTCCGCGCTCGCTCCCGCTGTCGTTCAGTGGGTAGGGGAATCCCAGCGCGACATCCGCCACGGCCTCGGCAGTAACAATTGGGTTGTCTCCGGCGACCACACCGTCACCGGCAAGCCTCTGCTCGCGAACGATACCCACCTCGAACTCACCATTCCGCCCATCTGGTACCAGATGCATCTCACCTGCCCCGGCTGGAACGTCAAAGGCTTCACTCTGCCCGGCGCCCCTCTAGTCATCATCGGCCACAATGACCGCATCGCCTGGGGCTTCACCAACAACGGCGCCGACGTCCAGGATCTCTATATCGAAATCTTCAATCCCGCGCAGCACGACGAATACAAAGTCAACGGCAAGTGGGTCAAAGCCCAAATCGTGGATGAAGTCATCCACGTTAAAGGCGCTCCCGACGAGCATTTCCCCATTACCATCACCCGCCACGGCCCCGTTATGAAACGCGACGCCAACACCGGCTACGCACTTCGCTGGACCGCCACCGAACCCGGCGCACTTGCCAACACTTACAATCGCCTTGGCAAAGCCCGTAATTGGAAAGAGTTTCGCGAGGTCATGAAAAACGTCTGGGGCCCCGCGCAAAATGCTGTCTATGCCGACGTCAACGGCAACATTGGCTACATCATGGCGGCCCGCGTTCCCATCCGCAAAAAAGGTCATGGAGAAGTTCCCATTCCCGGCGACACCGACGCCTACGAATGGAAAGGTTACATTCCTTTCGACGAACTCCCGCAAGTCATAAATCCCGAGGACGGCCTCATCGTCACTGCCAATGCTCGCGTCGTCGGTCCCGACTACAAACCCTATCTTACCGACCATTGGGAAGAACCCTATCGCACCGCCCGCATCTGGGATCTCCTCCTCGACAAACACGACCTCCGCCCCGAAGACATGATGAAAGTTCAGGCTGATATTTACAGTTATCCTGACGTCTTCCTGGCCGAGCAACTCGCGCCTGCCGCCAAAATCGCCGCTCCCAAAGATCCTCGCGCACAAAAATTCATTGCGCTGGCCAAAGACTGGAATGGCATGGCCGACCCCGACTCGATCGTCGTCTCCTTTCTCGAAAGCACTCGCCGGGCTGCGCTCAAGCTCATCCTTCGACCATCGCTCGGCGATGACACCAACCTCTATCAGTGGCGCAACACCTCTTTTCTCCAGCGCGTTCTCACCGAGCGCCCCGCCAACTGGCTTCCCGCGGCCTTTAAGAACTACGACGAACTCCTCGCCGCCGCCGCCGATCAATCCGTCCAGCGCCTCCAACAGGACACCGGCTCGGCCCATATCGAAGACTGGCCCTGGAAGCGTTTCGACTCCCTCGAAATGTTCCATCCGCTCGGCCGCCAAGGCTGGCTCAAGAAACTTTTCAGCATCACCGGCAAACCGCAAGGCGGCACCAGCTTCAGTCCCCGAGCCGCTACTCCCCATCACGGTCCTGCCATGCGCTTCGTCGCAAGCCCCGGCGACTGGGATCACTCGCTCATGGTCATCCCCGGCGGCCAGAGCGGCCAGCTCGGCAGCAGCCACTATTCCGATCAATTCCGCAATTGGTATCAAGGTATCCCCATCGCCGCCCCCTTCTCCGACGCCGCCGAATCCGCCTCTCGCAAACACACCTTGACCCTCAAACCCTGATTTCTTTCTCTTCGTCGGGGCGCAGTACGCTGCGCCCGTGTTAGGCAAGGTCGTGGCCCTGCTTGCCCCCTCATTCCTCTTCTCTGACGGAAAACCGAAAACGGACCACGAAAGTCATCGCACCGCCCCAACCTCACCTTGTTTCCCCTCTCGGCCCTGCCGTAAACTGTTCCCTGCGAAAAAAACGTGAACACACCTGCTCCCAAAAAATCTGATCCACCCAAGAAGCCCGATTTCGAGCGCTCCCTCGCGCGTCTCGAAGAAGTCGTCCGCAAACTCGAAAGCCCGCAACTTTCTCTGGACGACGCCATGAAGCTCTTCGAAGAAGGCGTGGCTCTCTCCGCCGAATGCCAGAAACAGCTGGAGGAAGCCGAAGGCAAAGTAGAAATCCTCCTTAGAAAAGCCGACGGTAAAGTTGTTGCCGAACCTTTCGACCCCGAATCGGAGCCTGAATCCACGTGAGGCACCGCATCCTCCATTCTCTTCGTAGGAGCGCCGCACCGCTGCGCCGTTCGCGGGCAACATTTACACCGCCCCGCCGACCTTATTTCACGAAATGACCCTCCCTGCCTTCTTCGATGAGGACCTGCAACTCGTGGACGCCGCCTTGCAGCGCCTCCTCCCCACGCCCGAAACCCCGCCCCCCTCCATCCACGAGGCCATGCGCTACTCTGTCTTTGCCGGCGGCAAACGCATCCGGCCCATCCTCTGCCTTGAAGCCGCCCGCATCTTCACCTCCGACGTCACCCCTGCGCTTCATCCCGGCTGCGCTATAGAATTCATCCACACCTACTCGCTCATTCACGACGATCTCCCCGCACTCGATAACGATGACCTCCGCCGCGGCAAACCTACCTGCCACAAAAAATTTGGCGAAGCCATCGCCATCCTGGCCGGCGACGCCCTGCTCACTCTGGCCTTCGAAACCATCGCCGCCACTCCGGTCTCGCCCGATCTCCGCGTCAAGATGCTCACCGAAGTCGCGACCTCCGCGGGCACCATCAAGGGCATGGTTGGCGGCCAAGTCGCGGATCTCGAGGCCGAAGGCAAAGGCGTCGGTCCCGAAACGCTCGAATACATTCACCGCGCCAAGACCGCCGCCCTAATCCGCGCTTCCGTCACCGCGGGCGCCATTTGTGCCGGCGCGCCCGACGAGGACGTTAAGCGCCTCCGCCACTTCGGCGAAACCATCGGCTGGGCTTTTCAGGTCACCGACGACATCCTCGACGTGGAAGAATCCTCTGCCGCCCTCGGCAAAACCGCCGGCAAAGACATCGCCCAGCAAAAAGCCACCTACCCCAGCGTCTTTGGCCTGGAGCGTTCCCACCAGATCGCCAAAGACCTCGCAACCCAAGCCATCAACGATCTCGCCCCCTACGCCGCCCGCGCCGACCGTCTCCGCCAAATCGCACACTTCCTCGTCCACCGCCGCGCCTAACGCCAGCACAATCGTCTCCGTGCCTTCTGTGCTCCGTCCTCCGTGTCCTCTGTGTCTTTCTTTTGTTCTTTTCTCTTTCTTTCTCTTTCAAACTTTTCTTATCCGTTTTCATCGCAAACACCCGCTGGAACCATTCGCCACAACCGCCCACAAAACTTGTACCCTTGTACTTTTACACTTTTGTACGGTCTCCTCCGCAATATGCCCAAGCTCCGCCTGGACCAACTCCTCGTCGCCCGCCGCCTCGCCCCGTCCCGCGAGAAAGCCCAGGCCATGATCCTGGCCGCCGAAGTTCTCGTGAACGGCTCCCCGATCACCAAGTCCGGCCACTCCGTCCCCGACGACGCACAAATTGAAGTCCGCAGCCGCCTCCAGAAGTACGTCTCCCGTGGTGGGTTTAAACTCGAAGGCGCCCTTCAGGACTTCGCCATCGACCCAAGCAACAAAATCTGCCTTGATCTCGGCTCCTCCAACGGTGGCTTCACCGACTGCCTCCTCCAGCATGGCGCCGCCAAAGTTTTCGCCGTCGACGTCAACACCGGCCAGCTCGACTGGAAGCTCCAGCAAGACCCGCGCGTGCTCCCAATCAAGCGCAACGCCCGGGACCTCGGGCCCGCCGACATACCCGAACCCGC
>Ga0209579_10001237_pt1 | contig 21659 bp, 22 predicted proteins | sample Coa_R1_2_FD_187152 | JGI IMG/M metagenome (GOLD analysis project Ga0209579, IMG submission 187152) | Surface soil microbial communities from Centralia Pennsylvania, which are recovering from an underground coalmine fire - Coalmine... | ecosystem: Environmental > Terrestrial > Soil >... | reverse complement strand
GCCGGATCACTGCAGCGCGTTCGCGGCCACCGGTCCGGCCACGCGCGACGGCAAGATGGTGATCGGCCACGTAACCTGGTGGCCGTTGGCGCTGGCCGAGCAAACCAACGTGATGCTGGACGTGCAGCCGGCCAAGGGCCACCGCATGCTGATGCAAAGCTATCCGGGAGGCATCGAGAGCGGCACGGACTGGTATCAGAACGATGCGGGCATGGTGCTCACCGAGACTACCATCCGCCAGTCGCCGTTCAACATCCAGGGCACGCCGGTGGCTTTCCGCGCGCGCGAGGCGATTCAATATGGCGGGAACGTGGATGAAGTGGTGGAGCGCCTGGGGAGTCACAATAACGGCCTTTACACCAATGAATGGCTGATCGGCGACGGCAAGAACAACGAGATTGCCATGTACGAACTGGGCACCGGGCGCACGAAACTATGGCGCAGCAGCAAGGGCGAGTGGTTCGGCGGCACGGACGGTTTTTACTGGGGCGATAACAACGCCAAGGATCTGGACGTGCGGCTGGAGTACGTCCCCGACCCGCTGGGCGCACCCGCGTTCGTTCCGTATGTCCCATACAATCGCGATTTCGCGTGGCAGGACCTGTATCGCAAGTATCGCGGCCAGATCGACGAGCAATTCGGGTTTCTGGCCTTCCGGACCGCGCCGCTGGTGAGCGCTTCCACCATGGATGCCAAGATTGCAACCGCGGATATGGCGTCGAACCTTATGGTCTGGGCGGCCATCGGCAAGCCTAACCAGCGCGAATGGGTGCCCTCGGAATGGGAGCGCCGGGGCTACCCGAAGAATGACGGCTTGTATCCATCCGGCTACCAGTTGTTCCGCGGGGAGCCCTCCGAAGCCCTGCGCGCGGCCATTCAGAAAAACGAAACGAACCGAACCGCCAAACCGGCGGTGGAGAAAGATGCGGACAGCCCCGCGCACGGCAAAGCCTTTGAAGCGGATCGCCTGTGGAAGGGCTGGATTCTGCCGGCCGGCGACGCGGATATCTGGTTCGTGGCCGGCTCCGCCGAGTATTATCGCGACCTGAAATCGGAGCATCTGGACGATCGGGTGAACGCCGCGCGGGCCACCTATCGCCGCCTCGAAATGGCCGCCAGGGCGGAAGAGCGGGTGTCGCTGGAGCAGGCCAAAGGGGTCTTATACCTGGATGCGCTACGGAGGCGTCTGGGAGACGACGCGTTCCTGAAACTGATGCGCGACTATTTCGCCGCCAATACCACCAAGACGGTGACCGCGCAATCGTTCCTCGACCAGGCAGGCGTTCCATTCGCGGTGGAAGCCGGCGAAGGCACCGCTTATCTGACGACCGATATCGGCAACAGGCTGCGTTCGGCGATGCTGGTTTATGGCACCGTGCGCGAGGCCGGCGCCAACCGCTACGCCGCCGAACAGCTACAGAAGCAGTTTCTGGACTGGTACGAAAGCGCGGTGCCCATCCGCAAGGATTTCGAAGTAACCGAGGACGAGCTGCGAACGCACGATGTGATCTTCGTCGGCCGCCCGGAGGCGAACTCGGCACTAGCGGGCTGGAGCGAACGGCTGGGCCTGGACTATTCCGGCAATGCGTTCCGGATCGGCGGCGCCACGCGCGCATCCGAACGCGACGCGCTCTTGTGGGCGGGCAAGAATCCGCTGGACCAGACCCGCATGGTGCTGGTGCTGGCGGGCAATGATGCACTGCGCACCGTCAAGCTGGCCCGAAACGTGGGGGACTGGAAGACCGGGGGATATCAATTGGTGGAGGACGGCAAGGCTACAGTTGGCTTCCAGGCGCCCCCCGAAGCACGGTAACGGCGGGCCCGCCTATCAAACGGTCGAACTGTTGCAGCACGGCCTGCGGGCGCGCCCGCACGCGGATGTTATCGGTGAGGTTGACCCAGCGAATGACGCCCCTGCTATCCACCAGGAACTCGGCGGGCCGCGCGATGTCCCGGCTCTTTTCGCCGCCTGCGGGATGCAAAACGCCGTAGCTGCGAATCACCTCACCCTGGGGGTCCGACAGGAAGTCGAAAGTATAACCCTGTTCCAGGCAGAGCTTGCTGGATTCGAAGTTGGAATCCACGCTGATGGCGGCAATGCGGACGCCGCGTTTCCTGAACTCTCCCAAATTCGACTGAAAGCTCCGCAACTCGGAGTTGCAGAACGGTCACCAATAGCCGCGATAAAAGATCAACAGCACCGCATTGCCGGACTTTCGCAAATCTGCCAGCGACACCGGCTCTCCCTTGGCATCCGTCAGGGTGAAATCGGGCGCCTGTTGGCCGATTTTGGGTGCGCTGTCCGCCGCCGGAATGTGCCGCGCGAAGACGAAGAGGCCCCAGCAAAATAATCCAAACAGCGCCAGCGCCAGGACGCCCATCACGGCGCCGCTGATCTTGCCGCGATACCACTCCGGCTGGCCGAACGCGCGCCGCAACCCCAATGCCAGCATCCAGCCGCCGAGCAGGAACAGGAGCAGGTTTGCCCAGGGGATATCGCGTGTGATGGGGTAGGGGACGAAGACCGGTACGTAGCTGAACACTGCCGCCACGGTGACCGCGAATCCGATCCAGAGCAGCAAGTTCCAACTTCGATGCACCAGCCTATTCTACTCCGGGACGCGGCTCAACCGCGGATGCAGCCCTGCCGCCCGCCAGGCTTCGATCAGCGCGCCCGTTGCCGGATTACAGGCTGGGGGACCGGGGCGGTTGCCGCCTTCCAGCTCGACCAGATAACAATAGCGTTCCAACAAGATTCGGCTGTGGAACACGCCGCCGGTCCAGGCCACGCGGGTGGGCTGGCCCGGCTGGAAAAGCTGCGCGCGCACGGATGCGGTGAGGATGGCTAGCTGTTGCGCGGCGTTGTGCAGGATGTCGCGCGCGACGGGGTCGCCGGCCATGGCGGCTTCGTCGACCAATGGCGCCAGAGCCGCCACGCGCGACCGCGGCCAGTCGGGCGTATAGAAACGATGCAGGATGTCGTTGACGTTCGCTCCTCCGGTGGCTTCGCGGAGCACTCGCGCGAGCGCGGTGGGCGGTCCCCAGCCTTCCTCGGCGCGCAACGCGGCACGCAGGGCTTGCCGGGCGATATCGAACCCACTGCCCTCATCGCCGTAAATGTAGCCCCAGCCTCCGATCCGGGCGGTGCGTCCTTCGTGGTTGCGGCCAAAGGCGATAGAGCCGGTTCCGCCGATGGTGACGATTCCAGGTTCGCCAACGGTGGCGCCGGCCAGCGCGATCACCGCGTCGTCGGTGACCACCACCGCATCCGCCTGCAGGATCTGCCGCAGGATAGCCTCCTTATCGGCCGGACCGCCGCTCATGCCGAAGCACGCGGCTGCGAATCGGATGTTGGCCGGATCCAAGCCGGCCTGCGCGCAGGCTGCCGCGACCGAATCGCCCACGGCGCTTACCAGCTTTTGGCGGCCCTCGGCCGCGCCGGCATGATTGCAAGGGCCGCCGCAGCCCGATCCCAGCACCTGTCCATCTTCGGCGCCGATCAGCGCCGTGGTGTCGGTTTGCCCACCATCCACCCCCAGGAAGAGTCGCATGCTCAGACTTCAGACTATACCAGTCCCCTACGCGCCGGGACATAATGGGAGAGGTCCGCCGCATGTTTGAGCGCTATACGGAAACCGCGCGCCGCACCATTTTCTTTGCACGCTACGAGGCCTCCCAGTTCGGTTCGTACTACATTGAGACCGAACATCTGCTGCTGGGCCTCTTACACGAGGATCGGGTTCTCAGCTACAAGTTACCGCCCGGGGCCGGCCAGCATGTTCGCAGGCGCATTGAGGAGCGCACGCCTAAACCCATAGTGCGGAGCACCTCGGTGGATCTGCCTCTCGGTCAGGACTCGAAGAGGGCATTGGTCTACGCCGCGGAGGAAAGCACCAAACTGAAGCACCCGGTCATCGATGGCTGGCACCTGGCTTTGGGGCTTCTGCGCTTATCTAACTCGACAGGCGCTGCGCTGCTGCGCGAGCTTGGCGTGGAATATGACAAGCTCCGCGAAGCTCCTCCGGACTTTACCCAGCCCACTCCGCGTCCGGCGCCCGAACCGGCAAAGGGGCCGATGGCGCGAGTGCTGACCGGCTTGCAGATGTTATCGCTAAGCCGCCTGCTCGAAAGCCAACCCCTGAAACGTTCTCCGTTGACGCGCAAGCAGGCGCTGGGGCACCTGGTCGACTGGGCGGCCGCCCATCAGCAATGGTTCGCCCGGGCGCTGACCGAGGGTAAACTCACCGCCGCCGGCTATCCCGGCGACAGTTGGTTGGCCGCGCAGGGATATATCGATTTGCCGTGGGCGGAGCTGGTGCAATTGTGCGTCTCTCTGAATGGACTGCTGGCGCACGTGATCGACAATATTCCAGCGGAGAAGATGATGACGCCGTGCCGCATCGACATCGCGGAACCGATCCCGTTAGGGGAACTCGTGCGGCGGTATATCGCGCACTGTGAGGACATCGTGGGCCAGCTTCTGATGCGAGGGTAGGACAGGCCGCGGGGCCTGTCCTAAGTCACCGGTCAGCTTTTGTGGCTGGGGTTCTCGACCTGCAGGTTATTCACTACCGGACCGAAACTCAAGCCGGCGCCGGCAGCGCGCAGGCCCGCCACATTCTTCTCCATGTCGGTGCGGACTACGCCTTCCAGAGTCACATGGCCGTTGTCCACGATGATGTGGATCGGCGGTACGGGCTGCAGTCCATAGAGTGACAGGACTGGATCGCGATAGATGGCGCGCGCCACCTGCAAACGCAGACGGTTGTCCATGGGAGACAACGGCAGAACCTTGAGCTCGTTGCTCAAGCTGGTGACACCCGGCACATGCTGGGCGATGCGGCCCAGGTCGGCCTTCTTGTAAGGCTCGCTCACATCGCCGAGCAGTTCGACTCGGCCTTCATCCACGGAAAACCTGATGTCATCGAAGATGCCGTAGCGGGGATACATGCGGATCTCGTGGGTCAGCTTTTTCGCAATTTCGGCGTCCGAAGCGCTGACAGGCCCTTTGGTGGCGGCGCCGGCTATCCCCAGGCCCAGCACGGCGGCAGCCAGCGCAAGCTTGCGAAGGATTGTGTAACTCATTTCCTCTACCCTCCACCTATATCTACGTACCGGGGCGGCAGCAGGTGTAAACGAGGTTTGTAAAAAGTTAGTAAATGTTAATTTGTAGCCTTATCTTTGGCGTAACAGAGCGGATCGAGCAGGCATTCGGCGCAGCGCGGCCTGCGCGCCTGGCACAGCGCGCGGCCATGATGAATGATCTGGTGGGAGAAGAGGATCCAGCGGTCCGGCGGGATGATCCTGATCAGGTCCCGCTCGATCTTGACGGGATCGGTTTGTTTGGTCAAATCCAGGCGCCGGGAGACGCGTTGCACATGGGTATCCACCACCACGCCAACCGCGATCCCGTAGGCGGTGCCCAGCACCACGTTGGCGGTCTTGCGCGCGGCGCCCGGAATGGTGAGCATCTCGTCCATGGTCCTGGGGACGTTGCCGCCGAATTCGCGGACGATCTTCTGGGCCGCGCCTACGATGGACCTGGCTTTGTTATTGAAGAAGCCCGTGCTGCGAATATCCCGCGCCAGCACCTCCGGCCGCACCGCCGCGAAATCGCGCGGAGTGGGATACGTGGCGAACAAGCCGGGCGTAACCTCGTTGACGCGCTTGTCGGTGCATTGCGCCGACAGGATGGTGGCCACCAGCAGTTCCCACGGATTGCGATGATGCAGGGCGCAGGTGACGTTGGGATACATCTGGTCGAGGCCGCGCAGGATCTGATCGACGCGCGCGCGGCGCTCGCCTGCGGTCTTGGGACGTTTCACTCTGGGTGTCACAGGCTGGGCTAAGCTGGTAGCATAGCATGCTGTTCCGAGAGCATCCGTACCAAGCATGAAGGTCTATCGCCTGGATTGTTCCATCTCCGTCCGCGTATCTCCGCTTCTTCTTCGTGGACGAGCAGGCCGCCGGCCCATCTGACCGGCGCGGCTATGGCGAAGTGATCTGCACTTCGGTGGACAGGTTCTGCCAGTCCGGCAGTTCGTAGGCTTTCAGCTTGGTGGTCACTGGCGCGGTAGCTTCCTTGGACTCGTAAGGGCCCAGTGACGGCATCTTGAAGCTGAAGGTGCCCGCCGCTTCCTCTTCGGACTTGGCCGTGCGTCCCCAGATATTCACGGTGCCGGCCAGTCCGGCAATGTCCGCGCCGGAGTGATTGATGACCAAAAAGCGGGCTTCGATCGCCTTTTCGTTCTTGGGATCAGCGACGAAGCGAAGGCCGGACACCTCGACATATTTCTGAAGCGAGTTGGGGACCCCCGAGGCCCGGCTGGGTATCGGCGCGGACGGGCCGGAGGCGGCCGCCTGGCTGCCACCGCGGAAATACTGCACCAAGGCATAGACGCCTCCGCCCAGACCCACGAAGGCGAAGGCGAATAGGATAGTCAGCAGCCAGGTAGGCAGCCCGCCGTGCGGAGGTGGAACGGCGTACTGGGGAACGCTCGCGGCCATTACCGGCGGAGCGGCCGGTGGCGGCGCGTATGCCGCCGGGGCCGAACCGGGAGGAGCCTGCACCGCGGCAGTGGCCGCCGCATCGCCGGATTTGGCTCTAGCCGCACAGTCGGGGCAAGCGTCGTAGGCTGGGGGCACTTCTCGCCCGCACGTCGGGCAGATCCAGGTGAACATTCAGTTCCTCTACCCCCATGCTACCGCTGAAAAGGAGGCGGCTGGCGGCCGGCCCGAGCCCGGGCTAGCCGCTCGTGAAGATTGGGATCCTGCTCGTACACGGCCAGCGCGGCCGCCGCATCGGTCGAATTCAGTTCCTCGCCATTCCGCACCAAATCCAACAGATAATCGATGGCGTCTTCCCTTCGCAGCAGCGCGATCGCCAATAGCAGTGTGCGGCCCAGGGCGCGGCTGCGGGCGCGCGCGAAGGCCGCCCGCAACACCGGGAAAGCGCCCTCGACGCGCGAGTCGCCCAGGGCCAGGGCGGCGGCTTCGGCGATGGCTTCGCCGTGATTATCGAGAAACCGCGCCACAAATTCGATCGATTTCGCGGGCGCCGCGCGCAACAGTGCGGCGAAGCACTCTCCCAGCACCTCAGGCTCGTCGCCGCTGAGGGCTTTCAGGCGCAGCAGGAGCGTGTCGCCGGCCAGGCCCGAGGCGGCGATGGCGCGCACCGCGCCGATGCGGGCGTCGCGCTGGCGGTCGAGGAGCAGCGGCAGGATCTCCTCGAGTGCATCGGGATAGTTGGTCTGGGCCAGACCCATGGCGCTCAGCGCGCGCACGGGGGCCGCCGTATCCACAGGGCCGCCGAAAGAGGGCTCCATCTGGACGTGCTTCAGACCGCGCAGAAAAACGGACGGCGCGGAATGCTCCATGTTGCACAGCGTTTTCAGAATCGCGATTTTGGCCTCGCAGCCCTTGTCGGTGGTCTCCGGCTTGAGCATGAATCGCTCGAATGCCGCGGCGAGGTCCGGCGCCAGTTCCGCAGCCTGCCATTCTCCGGCAATGCGCGCGGCTTTGGCCGCCGGCAGATTCGATTTGCCGCCCAGATACCGGGCGAGTTCCGCGCGGCCCTCGGGCGAGGACGGCTGGCGCCGCAGTTCAGCGAGACGGTCGAGTTGCGCTTCGAGAGGGGAAACCTTCCGGGCCACGAGATAATTCTATCCACTGCGCCCGCGCGCGGCCAAAATGATTTCTGTTAACCTCAAATGTAAACCCCTTTTGAGAGCTTCTTATGCCTAAACTATCCGTTCGCGATCTTGCCCTGAAGGGCAAGCGCGTCTTCATTCGAGTGGATTTCAATGTCCCGCTGGCCGCCGGCGGCCTGGAGATCACCAGCGACAAGCGCATCAAGGCGTCGCTGCCCACGATCCAATACGTGCTGGAACAGGGAGCCGGTGTTATCCTGGCCTCGCACCTGGGGCGCCCGAAGGGCAAGCCCAATCCGGAAATGAGCCTGAAGCCGGTGGCCAAGCGCCTGGAAGAACTGCTTGGCCGGCCCGTGAAGATGGCGCCGGATTGTATCGGTCCCGAGGTGGAGGCGATGAAGCCGGCGCCGGGCGAGGTCCTGTTGCTGGAGAATCTGCGCTACCACGCCGAAGAAGAGAAGAACGATCCGGAATTTTCAAGGAAGCGGCGGCCTTGTGCGATGTCTACGTGAACGACGCGTTTGGCTCCGCGCATCGCGCGCACGCCTCTACCGTTGGTATGATCGCCTACGTGCCGCAGGCTGCCGCCGGTCTGCTGATGGAGCAGGAGTTGAAGTATCTGACCATGGCGACGCGGAATCCGCCGCGCCCGTGCGTGGCCATCCTGGGCGGCGCCAAAGTTTCCGACAAGATCGAAGTGATTGCGAATCTCGGCAAGGTGGTGGATAAGCTGCTGATTGGCGGCGCCATGGCCTACACCTTCCTGAAGTCGCAGGGCGAGCCGGTGGGCAAGTCGCTGGTGGAAAACGATAAGCTGGACCTGGCCCGCGACCTGCTGGTGCAATTGAAGGACAAGCTGGTTCTGCCGGTGGACCACGTAGTGGTATCCGAGATCAAGGAGAATGCCGAGAGCACGGTGGTGGATACAATTCCCGACGGCAAGATCGGGGTGGACATCGGACCGCTGACGATCGACCATTATTCGCACGTCATCCGCACTGCCAAGACCGTGATATGGAATGGTCCGATGGGCATTTTCGAGAAGAAGCCGTTCGATCGCGGGACCGTAGCGCTGGCGAAGGCGGTAGCGGTATCGGGCGCCACATCGGTGGTGGGCGGCGGCGACTCGGAGAAGGCCATCAAGTCGGCGGGCGTGGCCGACCAGATTTCGCATATCTCGACGGGCGGAGGGGCCTCGCTGGAATTTCTGGCCGGAATTGAGTTACCGGGTGTCGCCGCGCTGACGGACAAGTAGGACGTTGGCGGGTTTGGCGAACAAGCGGCCGACACGCTCGGCGAATAGAAGCAGGACGATCGTTCCGTAAAGCACCGGCAGCCGGATATCGGACTTCACCAGCCAGTAGTAGTGCACCACGCCCGCCACGGCGCTGAGATAGATCAACCGGTGAAGCAGGTTCCAGCGGCTGCCGCCGAGGCGGCGAATCCATCCCGCGGTGGAGGTCACCGCCAGCGGCACCATGGCCACAAAGGCGGTAAAGCCGGCGGTGATGAAGGGCCGCTTATATACGTCTTTGACGATCGCGCCGAAATCGAAGAACTTATCCAGCCACAGATAAGTCATGAAGTGCAGGCAGGCGTAGAAGAACGCGAACAGGCCGAACATGCGGCGAAACCGGATGAGCTCGGGTCGATGCAGCAGGCGGCGCAAAGGGGAGACCGCCAGCGTGATGCAGAGGAAGCGGATGGTCCAGTCGCCGGTCGCGTGGGTGATGTATTCGATGGGGTTAGCGCCCAGGTTCCGGTGGTACGCTTTCCAGGCCAATAATGCGACGGGGACCAGGCAGAGCAGGAAGACCGGGGGCTTGATCCACTTCATGCCGGCTCAGTAATACTTGCGCAGATCCATGCCGGTGTAGAGGCTGGCAACCTGATCGGCGTAGCCGTTGAAGGGCAGCGTCTTGCGCTTGCTGAATTCGCCGAGGCGGCGCTCGGCTGCCTGGCTCCAACGCGGATGATCGACGGCGGGGTTCACGTTGGAATAAAAACCATATTCGCGGGAATTCGACAGGTTCCAGGTGGTGGGCGGCTCCTTCTCCACGAACTTGATCTTGACGATGGACTTGATGCTCTTGAATCCGTACTTCCAGGGCAGGACGAGGCGGATGGGCGCGCCGTCCTGATTGGGCAAGACCTGGCCGTACATGCCGAAACACAGCAGCGCGAGGGGGTGCATGGCTTCATCCATACGCAGGCCTTCCACGTAGGGGAACTCGATGCCGGCGAAACGCGCGGACAGCATGTACTTGGTGTCGTACAGACTCTGGAAGGCCACGAATTTCGCTTTGGCGGTAGGCTCGACGGCCTTGATGAGGACGTTCAATGGAAATCCGATCCAGGGGACCACGATGGACCAGGCCTCCACGCAGCGGTGGCGGTAGATGCGCTCTTCCAGCGGCGCCATTTTCATGATGGCGTCCAGGTCGAGGGTCTGGGGTTTGGAGACTGCGCCTTCCACCACGACGCTCCAGGGCGAGGTCTTCAGGCGGCCGGCGTTTAACGATGGCTGGTCCTTGCCGGTGCCGAATTCGTAGAAATTGTTGTAGGTAGTGACGTCGATGAAGGGAGTGGGCTTTTCATCCGTGCTGAACGGACCTTTGACGGCCTGGAGTTTGGCCGCGGCGGCGCGCGCCTGGGGGGTGGTGAGTGCCGCGCCGGCAAACGGCAGAGCGGCCAGAAAGCGGCGACGGTTCAAATAGACGGACTTGGGAGTAACATCTGAGTACTTCATATGCCTTGATTATAAAAGACGGTTCGGGCTGGATTTATTCCAGGAACGCCACCCTTAAAGTTGGATGCCGCAAAGCGCGGCGACGCTCCAGGCTTGCGCGATGCAGCCGCCAGGGCGGTGCGGCGGGTCGCCATCGAACACTTCGGGTAATTGGCCAACTCCTTCCTGTTCCATATACTGCCGGAGAGCGTCGAGTGCATGCAGGGGGTGGCTGCCGTGCACGTAACCATAAGCCGCCATGAACGGCCCCAGCAGCCATGGCCATACGGTGCCCTGGTGGTAGGCGCCATCGCGGCTGGCTGGGTCCCCTTCGTAGCGGCCGCGATAGTTGGGATCGTCCGGCGAAAGCGTGCGTAATCCGTACGGCGTCAGCAGATGCCGCGCAACGGCGTCCACCACGGCCTTGGCTTTATCCAACGGCGGCATTTTGTGAAACAGGCTCACGGCGAAGATCTGGTTCGGCCGGATGGAGCCATCGCGGGTGTCGCCGTCCACGGCATCGTACAGGCAGCCGGCCGCCTCGTTCCAAAACGCGGGCAAAAAGCTGGCGCGCGCGCGATCGGCCAACTCGCGATAGTGATGGTTGCCGGTGAGATCCTCGATCACGCAGAGAGCGTTATACCAAAGCGCCTGGATTTCGACGGGCTTGCCATGACGCGGCGTGACCGCGCGGCCGCCGATCCTGGCATCCATCCAAGTCAACTGGGTGCCCGGCCCGCCGGCTTGCAGCAAGCCGTCCGTATCCAGGTGGATGCCGTAGCGGGTGCCGCGCGCGTGCCACGCGATGATGTCTTCCAGGACGGGGGAGAGATTGGCGCGGACGAAACCGTAGTCGCCGGTGGCCGCCAGGAACGCCCGGACGGCTTCAACGAACCACAGCGTGGCGTCCACGGTGTTGTATTCAGGCGCCTCGCCCGCGTCCGGAAAGCGATTGGGCAACATGCCCTGATCCACATGCGTAGCCCATTCGAGCAGAATGCTCCTGGCCACGTCATAGCGGCCGGTAGCCAGTGTGAGACCCGGCAAGGCGATCATCGTGTCGCGCCCCCAATCGCCGAACCAGTGATAGCCGGCGATGACCGAATAATGGTCGCCGCGGCGGACAATGAACTGGCCGGCGGCGCGGGTCAGTAGTGAGGTGGGGCTGGGGGACGGCGGCGGAAGGGCGCCCGGTTGCATGCCTGGCACGACAGTCGATGCGGTAACTATGGCGCGCCGATCGCGGCTCAGGTCGAACACCAGAACGAGGGGGTTGAACAGATCTTCGTGGAAATCCAGGCCGCGCTCGCGCTCGGCATCGTATTCGAAATTGCGATACCAGTATCCAGCCGGTTGAATGCCGGCTCCGGTGTGGACGAGATAGAGCGGCGGCAAGCCGGCATAGGGGGCCAGCTTCACCCGGTTGGCGTCAATCTCGAAGCGTGGGTCCAACGCATCGTTTTCATGCGCGGTGGAGTGATAGTCGCGGAATGCGATCAGCGGACGCAATTCGAGGGTGCAGGCGGCGCGCGGCGCGCGCAGCTCATAACGCACGACGGTAGTGTTTTCACCTTGCTTCATGAATACCGATTTTTCAATTTCGAGGCCTTCGACGCCGTAAACAAAGACCGGGAAAGGGTCCTGGCGGAACTCTTTCAGGTACAGGTAGCCCTGGGGATGAAACACGCCGGGATAGCGATTGGCCGAGAGCTCGAAGCGGCGACCGTCCACTACCAGGGTTTCTTCGAGCTTGGAGAGCAGCACCATGCGGCCCAGAGGAGGGCGCGTGGCGGCGACCAGCAGACCATGATAGCGGCGGGTGTTGAGGCCGTTGATGGTGGAGGATGCATAGCCACCGAGGCCATTGGTTTCCAGCCATTCGCGGCGCAGGGCCTGGCTGAGATCGCGGCACACGGATTCATCGAAGCGGATCATAGTTCTTTTGGGGGCTTACATCCTATTGTGCCCCGCCATCTAATCATTTTGGCCGCCGCGCCGATCAATGAATCGTGGGCCACGTTTCCGGTGAGCTACAGCAACGAGACCGGAAGGGGCTGCTGGCCAGAATCCCGGCATTTCCGCCAATCGTGTTGCGATTGCTGGATTTGCTCGCACGGGACGATGTCGAGATACGAGAACTGGTAGCGCTCATTTCCTCAGATCCGGCGTTCTCCGCCCAGATCCTGCGCGTGGCCAACTCTCCGCTGTTCGGCTTCCGGGCGCAGATCGACTCCTTGCAATCGGCGCTGGTGGTGCTGGGGCTGCGGCGCATCCGCGCGCTGACGATGACGGTGGCCACCGCCAATCATATGAAGGCGGCGCTGCGGATCGAGGAACTGTCGCGCTGCTGGCGCCACATGCTGGCCTGCGCCCTGCTCACCGAGGAACTGGCGCACGGCTGCTCCGCCTTCCAAGATCGCGCCTACACCGCCGGTTTGCTGCACGACGTGGGCCGGCTGGGTTTGCTGTTGGCCTATCCCGCGGAGTACGCCGCGCTGCTCCGGAACGGCGGCCGAAATGTCCTGGAACTGCTGGATTGCGAGCGCGAGGCGCTGGGCATGGATCACTGCGAGGCCGGCCGCGCGCTGGCCGAGCAATGGAACCTGCCGCAGGATTTCCAGATCATCGCCGCACGGCATCACGATCCCCAGGCCGGCTCGGAGGTGGATCTGCTCACCCTGGTGCATCTGGGCTGCCGGCTGGCGGACAGCCTGGGCTTTTGGGTGGTGGAGCCGCTGCAGCCCACCACGTCCGCGGAGATTCAGGCGGCGCTGCCGCCGCTGCTGGCCAAGTGCATACGGATCGACAGTGAGCGCTGGCGCAAGCTGGTGGAGCGCCGCATACACTGTTACGGCGACCCGGATGGCGCGTCTTTGGAGGCTTTTGATCTGGCGTCCGATTCCGTGCGCGAAGAGCCGGAACTGCCCGTGGCGGAACTCGCCCGGCTGAACCTGCCGGACCCCAACGCCGCCAATTCACTGCCGAAGGAACTGATGAAGCTGGTCGTAATCGGGCTGGTATTTACGGTGCTCATTGTGGCGCTGGTGTATTTCGCGGTGAAGTAGGACCGTCCGGGGGCCAGGCGGAGCTACACTGATAGGTATCCCTATGGAAACCTTTCGCGTCTCGATCGAAGAGGTCAAAGTCCTCGGCAAGGAACTGGTGGATAAAGTCCGGGAGATGATCCATGCAGGCAACGTCCGGCGGATTATCATCCGCGACGACCACGGCCACACGTTCATGGAAATCCCCCTGACGGTGGCTGCCATCGGCGCGATAGCCGCGCCGGTGCTTGCCGCGGTGGGCGCCATCGCCGCGCACCTGGCGCATTTCACGATCGTGGTCGAGCGCGTGCAGCCGGCCGATGAACCCGCAACTCCTCCGCCCGCCACCGGAGCTGAAACCAAGGTCTGAACCGTGGCAGCGTACGACCACGAGTTGAGCCGCATAGTTGAAGAGCTGAACCGGGCTGCGCCGGGTTCCCGGCCCATCGAGAAAGCACCGCTCACGCGGCCTCCGCAAAACGACGGCTCGCTCGATCAATTGCTGGCCTTCGCAGGGCGCCAGAACGCCAGCGACCTGCTGCTGATCGCGGGAACTCCGGTGGCCCTACGCGTGAACGGTGCGCTGGCGCCCGCCGCCGGACCGCCGCTCTCGCCCGAGGATGTCCGCAACTTCGTCCTGCCGCTGCTGGATTCCCGCCAGTACGAAGAGCTGCAGAAGAAGAAGTCCGTGGACTTCTGCTTCGTGCGCGATCCGGTTGGCCGCTTTCGGGCAAACATCCATCATCAACGCGGCACTCTGGCGGCCAGTATCCGGCTGCTGCCGGCGCGCATTCCCACGCTCGAATCGCTGCATCTGCCGGGCGTACTGGCGCGTATCGCCGAGCGCCGCCAGGGCCTGGTGCTGGTCACGGGCGCCACCGGCTGCGGCAAAAGCTCCACGCTGGCGGCCCTGATCGATCTGATCAACACGCGCCGCCGCACGCACATCGTCACCATCGAAGACCCCATCGAATACCAGCACGTGAATCGCAGCTCCATCGTGGAGCAGATCGAAGTGGGGCACGATACTCCCGACTTCGTGAACTCGCTGCGCAGCATTCTGCGCCAGACGCCGGACGTGATCCTGGTGGGCGAGATGCGCGATCCGGAAACCATGGCCACCGTGCTGACCGCCGCCGAAACCGGGCACCTGGTGTTTTCCACTCTGCACACCAACGATGCAGCGCAATCCATCTCGCGCATTCTGGACTCGTTCCCCGCGGCGCACCAGGGGCAGATGCGGCAACAGATGTCGCTGGCGCTGGCGGCGGTGGTGGCGCAGCAACTGGTGCCGGCGGTGGACGGCATCCACCGGTATCCGGCGCTCGAGATCATGATGGCTACCGACGCGGTCCGCAACCTGATCCGCAAGGGCGACGATCATCAATTGCGCAGCCAGCTCACCATCGGCCGCGCCGAGGGTATGATAACCATGGAGCAATCCCTGGCGGAACTGGTGCGCGCGGGCCAAATTCTGCGCGAGACGGCTTTCGCCCACTGCTTCCGGCCCGAGGAACTGCGCCGGGTGCTGGAGGGTTAGACTGTCTGAATGGGATTCTCGCGCATTTCGTTCGTGCTGCTGCCGGCGGTGCTGCTGGCGGCCGCCGCGCCGCTTTCCGAGACGTATAAAGACGTTTCCTCGCAGATCATCGCGGCGGCGCTGGCCGATCAGGATGGCTATGCCAAACTCTCCTATCTCTGCGACCGGATCGGCAACCGGCTGAGCGGATCGGCATCGCTCAACGAAGCTATTCAGTGGGCCGCCGCGCAGATGAAGCGCGATGGTCTGGAGAACGTCTCCACGCCGGCGGTCAAAGTTCCGCACTGGGTGCGCGGCCATGAAGAGGCTGAGATGATCAAGCCGGTGCGTCGCCAGCTCACCATGCTGGGGCTGGGCGGCAGCGTGGCGACGCCCGCCGACGGCATCACCGCGGAGGTGGTTCCGGTTTCGAGTTTCGATGCGCTGAACGCCCTCGGCCGCGAGAAGGTAGCCGGCAAGATCGTGTTGTTCAATGTGCCTTATGAAGGGTACGGGAAAACGGTGGCGTATCGCGGAGCGGGCGCATCGCGCGCCGCCAAGTTGGGCGCGGTGGCCATGCTGTTGCGGTCGGTCGGGTCGCTGGCCATGCAGACGCCGCACACCGGCGCCATGAACTACACGGAAGCCGATCCCAAGATTCCGGCGGCCGCCGTCACGCTGGAAGACGCCACGATGATGCAGCGCCTTACCGACGCCGGCGAGAATGTTACGGTGCGGTTGTACATGGAAGCGCGCACCTTGCCGGACGCCGATTCAGCCAACGTGATGGGCGAAATCCCCGGCCGTGAAAAGCCCGAAGAGATCGTGGTGATGGGCGGTCATATCGACTCGTGGGACGTAGGCGCGGGCGCGCAGGACGACGGCAGCGGCATTATGGCCTCGCTCGAAGCCGCGGCCGTCATCAAGAAGCTGGGATTGCGTCCGCGGCGTACGCTGCGGGTGGTGTTCTGGACTAATGAAGAGAACGGAACAGCCGGCGCCCACGCCTACCGCGCCATGGTGGGCGACAAGATCCACAATTACGTGGCCTCGATCGAGATGGATGGCGGCGCGGAGAAGCCGGTAGGTTTCGGCGTGAGCCCCGGCGGCGCCGCGTTGGCCCGTGCGAAAGAGATCGGACGCCTGCTGGAACCGATTGGCGTGGATACCATTCGCGAAGGCGGCGGAGGCGCGGACATCGGCCCGCTGATGCGCGATGGCGTCCCCGGGCTGGGACTATTCACGGTCGGCCAACACTACTTCGACTGGCACCACTCGCGCACCGATACGGTGGACAAGGTGAATCCCCACGAGTTCCAGCAGTGCGTGGCGGCGCTGGCGGTGATGAGCTATGTGCTGGCGGATATGCCGGAACGTTTGGGAGAGTAGCCGGACATGAGCTGGAGCGGAATCGGCGCGCTTCTGGCAGGCCTGGCGGTGGTGCTGGGCGCATTCGGTGCGCACGGTCTGCGCGGGCGATTAGACGCATACTCCATGGGAATTTATGAGCGCGCCGTTTTCTACCAATTCGTGCACGCGCTCGGTATGCTGATCGTGCCGTTATTCGCGCGCGCCGGAACGCTCACCGAATCGGCCGCCAATTGGGTTTGCTGGCTGCTGCTGGCCGGCATTCTGATCTTCAGCGGCAGCCTGTATCTGCTGGCGATCACGGGAGTCCGGACGCTGGGCGCCGTCACGCCGATCGGCGGACTGTCGTTCATCGCCGCGTGGTTCCTGCTGGCGTACCGTCTGCTGCGGCGGTAACTCCCCGGCGCAGGTGGCTGTGGCGGCGCCCATAGCCGAAGTAAATCACCTGGCCGATGGCCAGCCAGATGATCAGGCGCAGCCAGTTCGACCGCCCCAGGGAGTACATCAGCGCGAAGTTCACGATCATTCCCAGTATGGGCACCAGGGGCACCCAGGGCGTCCGGAACGGGCGTGCCTGGCCGGGATTCCGCACACGCATGACCCACACGCCGGCGCAGACGATGACGAACGCGAAGAGAGTGCCGATGCTGGTCATGCGTCCCACGATACTGAGCGGCAGCAGTGCCGAGAACGGCGCCACGAAAAAGAAGAACAGCAGATTCGAGCGCCAAGGGGTCTGGAACTTCGGGTGGATCTCCGAGAAAACTTTGGGCACCAATCCGTCGCGCGACATGGAATAGAACACCCGCGACTGGCCCAGCAGCATCACCAGGATTACGGAAGTATAGCCGCAAAGGATGCCGAACTTCACCAGGCTGTTCATCCAAAGGTACGGCGTCTTGTCGATGGCTAGAGCTACGGGGGCGGCCACGCCGAGCTCTTTATAAGGCACTAATCCGGTGAGCACGATCCCGAAGAGTATATAGAGCACGGTACACACGGCCAGCGATCCGATAATGCCGATGGGCATGTCCCGCTGGGGGTTCTTGCACTCCTGCGCGGCTGTCGAGACCGCATCGAAACCGATATAGGCGAAGAAGATGGTGCCCGCGCCCATCATCAGCCCGCTGATGCCGAACGAGCCGAACTCGCCCGTGTTTTGCGGAATAAACGGCTTGTAGTTGGCCGGGTTGATGTACGACCATCCCACTCCGATGAAGACCAGCACTACAGCCAGCTTGATCAGCACGACCACTGCGTTGGTGCGGGCAGATTCCTTGATACCGACCATCAGCAGCATGGAGATCAGGAACACCACGATCACCGCCGGCACATTGAGGTAGCCCTGCGCCATGCCGCCATCCGGCAGCTCCACGGCTTCGAAGGGGCCGGCAATCCACTGGGGAGGCAGGTTGATATGAAATGCGTGGAGAAGCGAAACCAGGTAGCCGGACCAACTGATGGACACGGTGGCGGAGCCGATGGCGTACTCGATCACCAGATCCCATCCGATGATCCAGGCGATCCATTCGCCCAGCGTGGCGTAGGCATAGGTGTAGGCGCTGCCGGCCACGGGGATCATGCAAGAGAATTCGCTGTAGCACAAGCCGGCAAACACGCAGCCGAACGCCGCGATGGCCATGGAGAGGGTTACCGCTGGTCCGGAGTTCTGCGCGGCAGCCACGCCGGTCAGCGAGAACAGGCCGGCGCCGATGATGGCGCCGATCCCCAAAGCCACCAGTTGCACCGGGCCCAGGGTGCGCTTGAGTTGATGCGCGCCGCCTTCGGACTCGGCCATGATCCGGCTGACGGACTTCACCGCAAACAGCTCCATACATATGTATGGCGCCGCGCGCGCAGAATCTCACACCGGACGAAAGATATATTTTTTTGGGCAAGCCGGAGGTACAATGTTGCGCATGCTTCCGGTACGCGCGGTCGATGCCGAGGACGAGCAATACCACAAGCATCTTGGCATCGTGCGCGAGCGGATTCTGAATTATGTCCGCAGACGGCTGGCGCCGCATCGCGCCGACTTTTCGCAAGCGGAAGACATCGCCCAGAGCTCGGTAGTGGCGTTGTGGGAACAGTATCCGCAAAAGCGCGAACTGGCGGAGATGGTCCGCATTGCCATCGGTGTGGCGCGGCACAAAATCGCCCAATTCCACAAGGACCGCGAGAAGCTGCCGCACATCCCGGACGCCGCGGAGCTATGGCAGCTTAACCCGCACAGCGGCGAAAGACTGGTCGAGCAGATGGCTGCCCGCGAACACACAGACAGGCTGCTGCTGGCCCTGCTCCGGCTTCCGGCCCGGTGCCGCGAGCTGCTGACGCTCAAGCTCATCGAGCAGAAGAGCTATGCGGAGATCCGCAGCATCACGGGCATCTCGGGGAACATCTATGAAATGGCCAGGCGCTGCTTCCAGGCGCTGCTGCGCAACGCGGGCGGGATGATATGAGCGAACTTGACGAGTGGGATCCGGAAGCCCTGCTGCTCGACTATAGCGCCGGTAAAATCAGCCCGGCGCAGGAGCGTGTGCTGTTTGCGGCCGCCGCGGCGGACCAGGATCTTTTCGATCAGCTCATGGAAGCCGAGGCGTTGCGCAACGCTCTCAACTTCCCCGGCGAGCGCCAGCGGGCCAGCGCGGTCCTGCAGGCCTGGGATCTGCGGAACGCCTCCATTCCGCCACCCATTCCGGAGCCGGTAGCGTATGCCCGCCTGCGCGGCGGTTCCCAACGGCACCCGCCCGCGCTATGGGCCGATCTGCTGCGGTCGGTGATTTCCACGGTCGCCACCGCGCTGGTCTTGCGGCTGTGCTACGCGGGCATTATGGTGATGGGCTCCGCGCTGGTGAACCCACCAGTGCAGCCGGGGGGAGCGTCCGACGCGGGCAGCTCTCCGATTCCGTCGATCTTGCACCTGGTTCACGCCGCCATCGCGGCGCTGCTGCTCGGAATTCAATTCACTCCATTCTTCAAGCCGCAGGAGATCACCGAGCGGGATCATCCGATCGCCCGCAAGTGTCTCGCTCAATTTATCGCGGGCTGGCGCTGGGCATGGGCCGCCTGGCTGGCGCTTTACTGCTGGCTCTGGGTGTACGGGAGTCCGGGCGGGCGGCCGGACGTAGTGGCGGATATTCTCAATTGCCTGACGGCGTTCCCGCTGTTCTGGTGTTTCTTTGTGCTGGACAAGCCCAGCGTATCCGTGCCCGGCAACCCGGAGCGCAATGCCGCTTTTAGGAAAGCCATCGGCACCATCTGGGGGATCGGCGCGGGCGCGGCGGTTCTGGCGGTTGCCGGGCACCTGCACCTATGGGGTCTGAACGAGTTCGGGCTGGTGTTTATGGGGATCTACGACGGGCTGGCCATTGCATTTCTGGTCGGACGGTTTGACAGCCACTGGATGAAGGTTCCGCGATGGATGCTCGCCCCGCTATACGGGTACGCCCTGATTCAGATGATCTGGGTGTTCTTCTTCAGGCTGCCGCCCGCGTGGCAGGTCTACAGCTACCTGGTGGCTCTTTTGTTCAAAGTCTGCCTGTTCCTGGTTGTCACGCACCTGTTGCACGCGGGGAATTTGCGGCGATACCTGGAGGCCGCGGAAGACGGCAAGCTGGGTCCCCAGGGTGAGGCGGCGTAGCTGTTGTGTAATCTACCGGAACACGCCGGTGTGGCCGAGGGAATAACGGCCCGGCTGCGGATACACGCACAAGCCGTGGGGTCCCTTGCCAACCCGGATGCGGGCATGCAGATGGCCGTCGCCAGTATCGATGGCGTATACTTCGCGGCTATAGCGTCCCGAGAGCCACAGCACTTTGCCGTCCGCGGAGACTCCTCCCATGTCGGGCGTACCATGCGGGATTTCCCATTTGTGAACGACCTTTCGCGAAGCGAAGTCGATGATTGAGATGCTGCCTTCCTCGCGATTGGAAACATACAGCACTCGGGAATCGCGGCTGGCATACAGACCGTGCGCGCCTTTGCCAGTCGGCAGAAATCCGAGGATGCGCAGGCGCTCCCCGTCGATCATATGGACGCCGTTGGCCTGCATGTCGGCCACATAGAATACCTCTCCATCGGGCGAGAGCTTCACATCCTGCGGCATGCCGCCGCCGGGCAGGGGCAGGCTGCCGATGACGGATTGGGTTTCGACATCGAGTTTCACAACCATGCCGCTGAATTCACAACTGGCGATCAGGTAACGTCCGTCGGCGGAGAAGTCCATGTGGTCCACGCCGCGGCAGGGTACCGGGACGGACTTCACCAGGCGAAAAGTGTGCGCATCGCGAAAATCGAGTTGATGGATGCGTTCGGCCACCACCACGGCATATTTGCCGTCCGGCGTGTAGTACATGTTGTACGGATCCTTCACCTTGAGGGTCCGGCCCTTTTTTCCGGTGGCCGGATCGATCAGCGTGATGCTGTCGCCCAGGTCACACAGTACCCAGAGCGATTTCAGATCGTAAGAGGGCGTGACATGCTGTGGCTGGCGGCCGACACGAAAGTGACGAATGATGCGGTAAGTCTTCGGGTCGATGACATCCACGCTGTTGCTGCCGCTGTTGGGCACGTAGATGAGCGAAGGAAACCTCTTCACCACAGGGCTGAGATCGCCGGCAGCGTCGGCCGAATAGATATCGTGCTTGTCCAGCACCGGCGGCATACCCGGCAGATCCGCGGCGGAAGCGGTGGCCGCGCCCATCGCGCACGCCGCCAGCGCAGCCAGGGCCTGCCGAATCAAACCGGACATAGCGCCTTTGCAATCGACTCAGCGGCCTGCTTGGCCATGCGGACGCAATCCGGAATGCCAATACCGGTGTACGCATTGCCCGCCAGGTGCAGGCCTGGAATGGCCGCCGCGCGCGCTTCGATTTCGGCCAGACGCCGCGGATGTCCGACGGTGTACTGAGCCATCGAGCGAGGCCAGCGAAATATGCGCGAAAAGGCCGGCGCAGCGTCGAACTTTACGATCTCGTGCAGCTCTCGCACGACTCCCGCGATAATGTCATCGTCGCTTTCGGCGAGGATGCCACCGTCATCCATGCCTCCCAGGAAGCAGCGCAGGACCGTGGTGCCGGCAGGCACGCGGTGCGAGAACTTGGTGCCCACCCAGGTGCACGCCACAAGGCGGCGGCGCTCGCGCTTGGGGACCAGAAAACCGAAACCTGCCAGCGGCCGCGGGAACGCGCTATCCGGGAAACCCAGGGCCACCGTCATGGAAGAGCTGTAGGGAATACCGGCCAGCAGATCCGTCAGTCGGCCGTCCAGGTTGCGGACCAGCGGGGCGGCGTTGTGCGCTTCGGAAGCCAGCACAAGCTGCGCGCACTCGAGCGAGCCATCGTCCAACCGGA
>Ga0209579_10001235_pt1 | contig 21667 bp, 26 predicted proteins | sample Coa_R1_2_FD_187152 | JGI IMG/M metagenome (GOLD analysis project Ga0209579, IMG submission 187152) | Surface soil microbial communities from Centralia Pennsylvania, which are recovering from an underground coalmine fire - Coalmine... | ecosystem: Environmental > Terrestrial > Soil >... | reverse complement strand
AGGAGGTCGTACGCCTTGCGCGACGTGAACGAGGCGGGATCGTTGCCGGCATCGCTCGAGCCGAGCCGCAGCCACAGTGCCGGCGTCGCGAGGGTCAGCATCAGAGCGGTCGCCGCAACCGCGGCGACCGCCGGACGGCGCTGGATGGCACCGACCCAGCGAAGCCAGAAGTTTCCTCGGGCCCGATTCGGCCGCCGCCGGCCGGCGAGGCGCGCGAGCCGGCCGGGCTGGCCGACGCGACGGCCGAAGAAGGTCAGGAGGGCCGGCAGCAGCGTCACCGAGGCGGCGAGTACGAGCAAGACTGCGAGCACGGCGGCAACGGCGAGCCCGTAGAGGAAGCTGACCCCGAGCGCGAACATGCCCAGCAGCGCGATCACGACCGTCGTGCCGGCGAAGAGGATGGCGCGCCCGGCGGTATCCATCGCGACCAGCACGGCCTCGCGTACCTCGCCCCCGTTCTCGGCATAGACCTCGCGGAAGCGGGTGAGGATGAACAGCGCGTAGTCGATTCCGACGCCGAGCCCGATCATCGCCGCGAGCTCGAGCGAGAAGTTCGCCATGTCGAGCACGTGCGACCCGAGGCCGATCAGGCCGACCCCGGTTCCGAGCCCGAAGAGCGCCGTCACGATCGGCAGGCCCATCGCCAAGAAAGAGCCGAAGCTGACGAGCAGCACGACGACGGCGGCGAGGACACCGATCCCCGTCAGCGACCCGGGCGCCTGGACTTCGGTCTGCTCGACCGCCTGGCCGCCGAGCTCGATCCGCAGCCCCGGGCCGCGAGCCGCTTCGGCGGTCGAGACGACCTTCTTGATCGCCCCAGTCGGCAGGACGTTCGCCTTTTCGTCGAAGAAGACGACCGCGAAGGCGGTCTTGCCGTCTCGCGAGACCTGTCCGCGACCGGCCGGAGCGTACGGGCTACCGACTTGCGCGACATGCGGCAGGCGCGAGACCTGGGCCAGCATCGTCTCGACGCGCGCGCGAACGCGAGGCGCCGTGACGCCGGCCGCAGCGGAGAAGACGATCTGGTCGCGATCGCCCGACTGCACCGGGAAGCTCTTCGCGAGCAGATCCGCCGCGTGCTGCGAGCCGGTGTTGCCGAGCGAGAAGTTGCTTGCGTAGCGCGATCCGGCCACACGCCAGCCGCCGAACACGCCGACGAGGACGGCCAGCCATGCGACAACCACCAGGCGACGATGGTCCGAGCACCAACGGGCGAGCGCGAGCAAGCCGGGAGTCTAGCGCAAAACGGAGCACCAGCTCCGCTTCCATGCTACGGTCGCGTCGGTGGCGCAGGTGCGAGAGCAGCTCCCGAACCGCGCCGACGCGAGGCGCAACCGAGCCCAGCTCGTCGGCGCCGCGCGCACCCTGTTGGCGACGAACGGCGTCGAGGCGTCGACGCGCGAGATCGCCCGTCGCGCCGGCCTCGGGATCGGGACGCTCTACCGCCACTTCCCGACGCGCGAGGACCTCGTCGACGCAGTCCTCGAAGACGCATTCGAGGAGTTCGTGTCAGTCACGGAGGCTGCGCTCGCCGAGCCCGACGGCTGGACCGGATTCCGGCAGTTCCTCGAGCAGGCACTCGTCCTCCACGCCCGCAACCGAGGGCTCAAGGACGTCGTCGAGACGCAGTCACACGGACGCACCCGTGCGGCGGCGATGCGAGCTCGGATCCGACCGCTGCTCGTGCAGCTCGTCGACCGCGCACAGGAACAAGGAGCCTTGCGGGACGATTTCACCGTGCAGGACGTGCCGCTCCTCCTGTGGGCTAGCGATCGAGTCATGGACCTCGCCGGCGATGTCGCACCGGAGGTCTGGCGGCGCCAGCTCGGCCTCGTCCTCGACGGCCTGCGACCAGCGGCGGCGACGCCGTTGTCACAGCCGCCGCTGACCGAGCGGCAATTGCGCGCAGTCGGGAAGCCGCAGGGGCTCAGGCGTGAACCGGCAGGTCGCCGGCCACCGCATCGAACTTCCCTGCCGGGCCGTTGAGCCCGTAGAGCGCGAGCTGCTCCATTCCGGCCGGCAGCGCCGGATCGACGGAGACGCCGTCGCGGTGAGGCTCGAGCCCGAGCATCACCCTCAGCATCAGGAGCGGTGTACCGGTCGACCACGCCTGCGGGCTGCAGGCAGTCGGGTATTCGACCGGGAAGCGGGTCTGGCTGCGTTCGTACCCGGCAAATGTCTCCGGCAGCCGGCCGATGAAGTACTCGGCTGCTTCGAGTATGCCCTTCGCCAGCCGGGACGCGGCCTCGTCGTAGCCGTAGCGGCGCAGCCCGAGTGCGACGAACGCCGTGTCGTGGGGCCAGACCGTGCCCAGGTGGTACCCGATCGGGTTGTAGCCGCCCGCGCCCTCTGCCATCGTGCGCACGCCCCAGCCCGAGAAGAGCTGTGAGCCCAGTAGCTGCTCGACGCAGCCGGCCGCCTTGACCTCGTCGGCGATCCCGCTCCAGAGCAGATGCCCGATGTTCGACGTGAGCGTGTCGACCTTCCGCTTCTCGCCGTCGAGCGCGAGCGCGTAGTACCCGGGGTCGTCGAGCCAGAAGTCGCGGTTGAAATGGTGCTTGAGATCCTGCGCCTTGCGCTCGAGCCTGAGCGCCAGCTCGTCGTCGCCCCACACCTCTCGCGCGAGCCTCGCGCAGCGGCGCCGGGCGTCGTAGACGTACCCCTGAATCTCGCACGTCGCGCGCGGCAGGCTCGCGAGCGTGCCGTCGTTCCACATGATCGAGTTCCACGAGTCCTTCCAGCACTGGTTCTCGAGGCCGGTCTCGGTGTTGCGGCGCTCGTACTCGACGTAGCCGTCCCCGTCGCGGTCGCCGAAGTCGTCGATCCAGCCGAGCGCAGCGCGAGCGGCCGGCTCGAGCTCGATCGCGAGCGCCCTGTCGCCCGTCCAGCGCTCGTACTCGTCGAGCAGGACGAGGAAGAGCGGCGTCGCGTCGGCGCTGCCGTAGTAGGGCGAGTGCGGTCGCTCCTCGAACACGGTCAGCTCGCCGAAGCGCAGCTCGTGCGGGATCTTGCCCGGCTCCTCGTCGCGAAAGTCGTCGACCTTCGTGCCCTGCAACTGCGCGAGTACGCGGAGCGTCGTCGCGGCGAGCCTAGGTGCGAACGGGAGCGCCTGGAAGCTCGTGATCAGGCTGTCCCGGCCGAACAACGTGAGGAACCACGGCAGACCGGCGGCCGGGACCGACTGCGAGGAATTCTCGAAGGGATAGAACCGCAGCGCGGCGAGGTCGACCATGCTGCGCAAGTACGTGAGGCGCAGCGGGTGCCAATCGGTCTCGAGCCGCGGCGCGAACCCGAGCACGTCCTCGAGACTCGGGTATTCGCCGGCCGGCCGTGCTCCGTCTCCGGGCCGGTACTTCGCGGCGTCGTGTCCGGCGGCGGTTCCGTCGACGGCTGTGACGACCTCGATCCCGGCCTTCCAGCTGCCGTGAACCGGGATCTCCGGCCGGAACGTCACTCCTGCCTCGTCGAGCTCGTACGGAGCTCGGTGCGGGCGCACCCACGTCTCGCGGACGTATGAGTCGCGCCGGTAGCCGAGTACGAGTCGGTTCGCCTCGACGTTGCGGTAGCCGGCGCCCTGCTTCGCGATCTTCGCGTCCTTGACCTCGAACAGGTCGGCGAAGTCCGCGTCGACCTCGACGCGAACCTCGAGCCGCACGGCCTCGGCGCCGTGGTTCATCACCGCCAGCTCCTCGTAGAAGCCTGCGTCCGAGACGACGCGCCGCCGCTGTACGGACAGCGTTGCGTCCGTGTACACGGAGCCCGTGCCCGGGACGAGGAAGAACTGCGCGTCGTAGTACTCGAGGTCGTCGGTCGAGAGCGATTGCAGCCGGTTACCGTCGATCGTCAGCACGAGCCGCGAGAGGTAGCGCGTGTCGCGATGGAAGAGACCGTGCGGCTCGGCTGGCGAGCCGTCCACGTCGCCGTTGCGGCCGCTGACGACGAACGTGTTCCCCTCGAGGACGCTGACCGTGGTGGCGGTCATGTCCCGGAGTCTGCAGCGACCAGGGACCGCAGGAATCGGTGAGGCCACCGACTCGCTGCGGCTGCTCCGCACGCCGCGCCGCCGGAGCTCGTTTGTCGTGATCTCGGCGCAGGACGGGAAGATCACGTTGCGCGGCACCGTCGTGAGCCTGCGCGAGAAGCGCGAGGCGAAGAAGGCCGCACAGCGCGTCTTCGGCGTCGTTTCAGTCGACGATCAGCTCCAGGTGTTCGTCCGCGGGAGCGTGGACGCGACGGTCGACGACGCCTTCGTCACCCTCATCGGCACCGCCGACCGGCGGTACCAGCACCGCGCTCGCGCTCTTGCATGACACCCGCTGGCGTCTCGACCGGCTCGCAGACGCCCTGCTCAACGACAAGGCGCTCGACGAGGCGACCGCAGACGGCGCGGCAGGCCTTCCCGCTCCAGTCTCGCCGCCCGGAGAGGCTCGCTGCGGTGGCGTTCGGGTATCGGCGCCTGCGCGGTTCGCGCCCTGACTAAGCGCTGCGCTCCGCGACGAGCACCACGGCGCTGCGAGCGCCGGCGCGATAGGCGCTGCCGGCGACCGCGGGCTCCGCCCCCGGCTCGGAGGCGTCCTCCGGCGAGGCCAGCGAGGAGTCGAACGCACGCCGCCACTCGCCCGGCGGGAGCTCGAAGTCGAGCTCCTGGTCGTCCATGTTCAGGATCACGTGCACGCCGTCGAGCGTGAACGCGAGCACGCGCGACGACGGATCGTTCCAGCCGGGCGCGTCGAGGAGGCAGCCGTGCCAGCAGACGTCCGCGGCCGTGAGGAACGCCTCGCGGCGAAGCGAAGCGTGGCGCTTGCGGAAGTCGATGAGAAGTCTCCAGAACCGCCGCAACTCCTCGTTCGCGCCGATGCGGTCCCAGTCCAGCCACGACACCTCGTTGTCCTGGTTCCAGGGGTTGTTGTTCCCGCGTTGGGTACGACGGGCCTCGTCGCCGGCGAGGATCATCGGTACGCCCTGCGAGACGAGCAGGATCACGGCGAAGTTGCGGATCTGCCGCCGGCGCAGCGCTTCGACGGCGGGGTCGTCGGTGTCGCCCTCGTACCCGCAGTTCCAGCTGAGGTTGTCGTCACTGCCGTCGCGATTCCCCTCGCCGTTGGCCTCGTTGTGCTTGCCGTTGTAGGAGACGAGGTCGTTGAGCGTGAAGCCGTCGTGGCAGGTGACGAAGTTGATGCTCGCCTGCGGCGGCCGCCGTGACCACTGGTAGAGATCGGAGCTGCCGGCGATCCGTGTCGCGACGGCGCCCACGAGACCGGGGTCGCCCCGGACGAAGCGCCGCACGTCGTCGCGGAAGCGGCCGTTCCACTCCGACCAGCGTCGGCCGGGGAACGAGCCGACCTCGTACAAGCCGCCGGCATCCCATGCCTCGGCGATCAGCTTCGTCTCGCCGAGTTGATCGGCGAGCTCGGTCAGCGCCACGACCGGCGGGTATTGCAACACGGCCCCGTCCGGGCCACGGGTGAGGATGGTGCCCTCGTCGAAGCGGAAGCCGTCGACATGTAGCTCCTCGACCCAATAGCAGAGACAGTCGAAGACGAGCTTCGACGTGATCGGGTCGTTGACGTCGAGGGTGTTTCCGCAGCCGGAGAAGTCGAGTAGCTCGTTCGCCGCCGAGAGCATGTAGTAGGCCTCGTTGGCGAGCCCGCGCAGGCTGATCGTCGGGCCGCCGGCCCCACTCTCGCCGGTGTGGTTGAAGACGACGTCGAGGATCACCTCGATCCCGGAGCGATGGAGTGCCTTGACGAGGTCGCGAAACTCGTCGACCGAGCCGTAGCGGTCATGAGGCGCAAAGTGTGCGATCGGGTTGTAACCCCAGAAGTCGCAGTCCGTCGCGTCGAACTGAAAGACGGGGAGCAACTCGACGGCGGTGACGCCGAGCTCGAGGAGGTGTGGGATCTTCGCCTGCACGCCGACGAAGGTTCCCGGCCTTTCGACGCGGGCGGTCTGCGATCGGGTGAAGCCGCCGACGTGGAGCTCGTAGACGATCGTCTGCGCCAACGGGCGGTTGAGCGGCCGGTCACCTTCCCAGTCGTAGGCAGCCGGATCGACGACGGTCGCGCGCAGCGAGGTGGCGACGTTGTCGCCCGGCCGGCTCGCAGCGCCGCGATCCCAGAGCCTCGTCTCGACGCAGCGCGCGTAGGGATCGAGGAGCGCCTTCTCGCCGTCGAATGCGAATGGACCGCCGCTCGGGCCGGTCGCCCGGAAGGCATACGCAGCGCCGGCGCGAAGGCCCGGAACGAAGAGGTGCCAGAAGTGGAAGTCACGTGCGAGCGGGATCACTTGCGCCGGGGCTGCCTCATGCGGGCGGCGGAAGAGCAGGAGCTCGACGGCCGTGGCGTTTTCCGAGAACACGGAGAAGTTGACGCCGCCCTCGACCAGGCGCGCTCCCACGGGATGGGCGCGCCCCGGCTCAGCCACTCGCGCGCGCCCCTCGAACGACCGAGCCTACGAGCAGGAGCGCGACGGCGAGCGGGAGCAGGCACCAGGCGTCCACGTCGTGATGCGTGAGCACCCAGGTGGCCGCGAAGGCGACCGCGTAGCTCATGCCGTCGCCTTTGGGGCCCGGAGCGGCTGCCGGTGTCGGCGCAGGCCCTGCGTGAGCCAGGCGACCGTGAACGAATACCAGTCCATCCGACCGGTCGGGGTGTCGTCGAGGCCGCTTCGCGAGCTCAAGAGCGCGACACTGCCCGATCGAGGCCGTCGGCGCAGTCTGCAAGGCCGGTCTCGGAGAGGGCGAACGTGCCGGAGCCGAGCAAGTCGAGGACGACGAGCGGCGCTCGTGCGTTGTACGCGGCGAGATCGCGGAGCGCCTGCGCGAGGCGCGTGAGCACGTCGGCCTCGCTCTCCGCGGAGACGCGGCCCACGAGGAGCGGCTCCTCCACCGTGAAGACCCAGTGTCCCGCCGTGGCGTAGTCCGCAGTCTCGCGCGCCGGCCTCGACGGACTGATGACGACGAGGTCGATTTCGAGCGGCGAGGCCTCCACAGCGCGGCGCGCGGCTTCCGGGTCCGAGGACGAGACGAACAGGAACGAGCGCCCGACGTCGGGATCGTCGCTCGCCTTCGGGCCTCTCCCGGCCGCGCTCGCGTCGAGCTGTCTGAGGTAGTCGATCACTCCACGAGGATCGCTGTTTGCCATGGACGTCGTCTCCCCTGCGCGTTGCGCGGGGGAGACGACCTCCCCCGCGCGTGTGGACGGTGCGGTCAGTTCGAAGGCTGAGGCTTCGAGGGCTGCGACCTCGGCATCGCGAAGACGCGCTTCAGATCGCTCTCGACGAGGCGCTTGCCGCCGATTGCGACCACGAGCTCGGTGACGCCTGTGACGAGCGCGAAGGCAGCGATCAGAGCGAGCGTGACGAGCGCTCCGGCGCCGGGCCGGGCGAAGATGACGATGCCGAACAGGATCGAGACGGCACCGCTGAGGACCATCAAGGCGGTGTCACCGCCGTCGATCGGGAGCCAAAACGCGCCGACGATGGCGATGATCCCGAGCGCGACGGCGTAGGCGCCGATCACGTACAGGAGCGCGAGCGCCGAGATGCTGGGCCAGATCAGCACGACCAGTCCGATCGCGATCCCGAGCAGGCTGGAGACGATCAGCCAGCCGCGCTCGCCTTTCGCCTGCGCAGTGAACGACGTGAAGAACCCGACGACCCCGGTCGCGAGCGCGTATGCGCCGATGAGGATCGTGAGGGCGAAGAGGCTGATGCCGGGCCAGATGAGGATGACCGCGCCGACCGCGATCGCGAGCAGGCCGTTCAGGCCGAGCGCCCATCTCATCTTGGTCAGCTGCGTGCCAGCCATCTTCTCGACCCGGTCGAACATGGTTTCCATCTGATTACCTCCCGGTTCGGGCATTGGACGACTTGACTATCGCCGCGTCGTCGTCGGCCGGAATCGGCGACTCGGCCGATCCCGTGCGTGAACTCCGCAGCCCGTCGTACCGAGCGCGAAAGAGGACGTACGCGATGCCGCCGGCAGGCAGCGGGAACCAGAAGGCGACGAGTCGGTAGAGGAGCGTCGCGGTCACCGCGCTGTGCGCCGGCACACCCGCGAGGGTCAGGGTCCCGATCAGGCCGGCCTCGACGAACCCGATCCCGCCCGGCGTGAGCGGGATCAGCGCGAGCAGCTCGGCGGCCGCGTAGGCGAGCACGACGAGCGAGGGACGCGGTGCCGCCCCGACAGCTCTGAGCGCGCACAGCAACGCGAGGTAGTCGAAGCCGGTGTTGCCGACTGCGGCGAGCGTCGCCGCACGCCACCGCTCGCCGAGGGTCGACCGGATGAAGTCGCGGTTGGCGATGAGCTCGCGTGGCAGCGAGCTCACGGGCCGCCGTCGCCGGACCGTGTGGTTGAGGAGCCAGTCGGCCGCACGGCCGACGAGCTCGAGCGGCTCGTCGAAGAGGAAGGCCGCTGCGGACGCAGCGAGCAGCGCGGCGAGGACGGCGATGCCGAGATAGGCGGCGAGCACGAGGTCGTGGCTCACCGGCGCGCCCGCGACGATCGCAGGCACCGCGAGCACAGGTAGCGCGAGCGTCGTCCCGATCTGGAGGAGAGTCGACGTCCCGAGCGCTGCGGCCGCCTCCCCCGTGTCGATGCCGGCGCGGCGCAGCATCGACACGGCGACGGCGGTCGCGGTCGCGCCGCCGCCGGGAACGACTCGCCCGGCGAGGTTGCCGGTCAGCTGGGAAGCGACGACCGGCAACCACGCCCGCGTCCGCAGGGCGATCCGGTCGAGCTCCCAGAGGCAGACGAAGCTCGCAACCTCGCACGCCCCGACGAGGAGCGCGGACGGCCAGTCGACGAGGGCCAGGCTCCGCCAGGAGGAGGCCACCGCCACGAGACTCGGGAGGACCAGGTAGAGCGAGACCGCGGTGCCGACGACGAGCAGGCTCGTGCGGACCCCGCGCGAGATCCGCTTCCGCTTCAGTAGTCGTCCAGCAGCGGATGGTCGGCGGCGGCTCGCTTCGCCTTCCGCACGTCCTTCCCGACCGGCCCGTCGACGTCGACCACCTTCGGGTCGCGTGGACTCACCTCGACCTCGAGGTGCCTCGTACGTAAGGTGACGGCAAGCTCGTTCCTCACCCCCTGGACGCCGTCGACGCGCTCGGTAGCCCGCTGTGCCTCCCTCTTCTCCTCGAAGGTGGCGACCGCGCCGCGCAGCGTCACGAGGCCGGCGTGCGCGGACACGAGGATCCCCGCGTCGTCCAGCCCCGGGTCCCAGTGGAGCTCCGCCCGGACCGCCCGCTCGAGCTCGTCGTTCGACATGGTCATCTCGCGCACTCGCAAAGCCCGCGGCCGCGCCGCCGCCCGCACGACGCGCAACGGTTGGGGGCCTTGACCGACAGCAGCCGCTTGGCGGCGCCGGCCCGCAGCATCAGCCAGGCGGCGCCTCCACTGGAAGCTACGACGAGGAGCTGCGAGATCGTCAAGTGCATGCGTCGATGATGTCCGAGCGGCCGCGCTGCGGCATCGGTACCCCGCCCGATCCGCTGCGTGTTTCTGCGGGTCACTGCCATTCTTTCAACTCTCCCCACTCGGCGGCGGCACGATCAGGACCGGCCGCCGGGCGTGCTCGGCCACGTCGTGGGAGACGCTTCCTTCGAACACCTCGCGGGCACCGTCGAGACCGCGCGAGCCGAGGACGATCACCGCGGCGTCGAGCTTGTCTGCAACCGTGACGATGCCCTCCCACGTCGGTGCGTCCAGCTCCGCACGTGCCGCTGCAGTGAATCCGGCAGCACGGGCGAGCTCGGCACCGTGTTGTGCCCGCCGCAAGGCGTCGCTCTCGTTCCACTCCTCGAAGGCCCCGCCGGCCGGGACCATCGAGACCGTCGCGAGGCTTTCGGCCCCGGTGATAACAGGTCCGATGTCCAGCACCGTCGCTCGCCGCGGGCCGAGGAGCTCCGCGGCCGCCTCGATCGCGCGGCGCGAGTCCGCGGAGCCGTCGTAGCAGATGAGAACCGGTTTGTCGTTCATCGCAGCCTCCTCCGTTTTCGACCATCCTGCGGCTCGTTCGCGAGACCTGCATCGGCCGAAGCTCCGACCGTCTGCGCAGACTCCGCAGCCGATCGGCACCTCTTCCGATGACGCGGCCGTTCCATACGCCGACGATCTCCCGATGACGACGGATTCCACTCCGGATCCGCTGCACGGCGTGCACGAGGCCGAGCACGAGGCGGACGTCGGCGAGAGCGGGAAGACACCGTTGATCCTGATCGGCGAGCTATGGTTCGTCTTCACCTTTGCCGTCCTCGCGGTCATCGCAATCGTCTTGGTCGCCGTTCGCACGGCGCTTCTCTGACTGGCCGACCTGCGGATGAGGCGCGGACGCGGCCGGGAGGCACCGCTCGTCATCGGCCCGCGAGACCTCGCCCGGCTCGTGCGGCAAGTCGTCGGCGTGCTCAGGAAGAGCCGCAGGGCGCGGCGGGCATGAGCGACGAGCTCGACAGCGCGCACCGGGACACGCTGGAACAGATCTTCAGCCACTCCCGCGGCAACGTCGAGTGGCGCCGGGTGCTGTCGCTCCTCGAGGCGGTCGGAGACGTGCGTGCCCGCCACAACGGCAAGCTCGAGGTCGAGCTCGGCGGGGAGACCGAGGTCTTCGAGCCGCCGCGCCACAAAGACGTCGACGAGCAGCTCCTCGTCGACGTGCGGCGGATGCTGCGACGTGCCGGCTTCGCTCCGGATCGCCCGCGTTGACGGTCGGCAGACGAGTCGTTCGCCCAGCCGCCCCAGCTCTTTCGCGCAGCGGATCGGTGATGCCGCGGATGCGTCGGAACTAGCCTCGCTCGCAGACTACGAGGCGTGCTTCCGCTCTCAGACGGGATCAAGGCGCGGCGCTTCCCGATCGTCAACGTCTCGCTGATCGTTGCGAACTTCGCGGTCTGGATCTTCTACGAGCTGCCGCACCTGAACTCCTCCGTCACGCACGCGTCGTTCTACCCGTGCACCGTCAACGGGAGTTGCCACGGGCCGGAGCCGTGGGGCGTCAGCTGGATCACGGCCATGTTCCTGCACGGAAGCTGGGACCACATCCTCGGGAACATGCTCTTCCTCGCCGTCTTCGGCAAGAACGTCGAAGACGCCTTCGGTCCGCTCAGGTATCTCGCCTTCTATTTCGCCGGCGGCTTCGTCGCGACGATCACGCAGACAGCGATGACGCTGCTCTTCGGCTCCCATCAGGAAAGCCTGATCCCGAACCTCGGCGCGAGCGGCGCGATCGCCGCCGTGCTCGGCGCCTACTTCGTCCTGTACCCGAACTCGACGGTCTTCGGCCTGTTCGTGATCTTCCCGATCCGCCTGTCGGCCTGGTTCTTCCTCGGCTTCTGGTTCCTCTACCAGCTCGTCGAGGCCAACTTTGGCCTCTTCGGAGCCACGGCCAACGGCGGCGGCGTCGCGTTCTTCGCCCACGTCGGTGGCTTCCTCTTCGGCGTCGTCGTCGCCGCGCTGCTCGTCAACCTCGGGCGTGTCGCGCCGAGCGGGCGTCAGAGCCTCGGGGCCACCGCCTGAGAGTGAACAAGGCGGACCGCTTGCAGGCCGGGCAGATCGCGGGCGTCGTGAACCCGGCGCTGATCGAGCACGCTCGGCAGCGGCGCCAGAAGCTCGACAACCGGATCGCCGATCGCGTCACCGCGTTCAGCGGCTCGATGCAGTTCGTCTACCTGCACGCGATCTGGTTCGCGTGCTGGATCGGCTTCGGCGTCGAGTCCTATCCGTACGGGCTCCTGACGATGATCGTCTCGCTCGAGGCGATCTTCCTGTCGACGTTTGTGATGATCAGCCAGAACCGGGCCGACGACAAGCGTCAGTTCCTCGCGAACCAGGAGTGGCAGACCGTGCAGACCGAGGACCAGCAGAACGTGGAGCTTCTGCACCTCTCGCGCCAGATCCTCGACCTGACGAAGGCGGTGCACGACCTGACGCTCGCGAGGTCGGCCGGCTCCGCCGAGCCGATCCAGCGCGCCTCATGACAGGCCGGCAGCGGCTGACCCTGCTCGCCGCGATCCTCGGCTCGGCGCTCGTCTCGGTCGACAGCTCGATCGTCAACGTCGCCCTGCCCGCGATCGAGCGCGACCTCGGCGGCGGTCTCGCCGCCCAGCAGTGGGTGTCGAACGCGTATCTGCTGGCGCTCGGATCGCTGATCCTGATCGGCGGCTCGCTCGGCGACATCTTCGGCGAACGGCGCGTCTTCGCAATCGGCGTCAGCGCGTTCGGCGTGCTCTCGGTCGCGTGTGCGCTCGCACCGACGATGTGGGCACTGGTCGCCGCCCGCGCGTGCCAGGGCGCCGCCGCCGCGCTCGTGACGCCGTCATCGCTCGCGGTCATCGTCGCGGCTTTCGGCCCGAAGCAGCGTGGTGCTGCGGTCGGCTCGTGGACCGCTTGGGGCGGAATCGCGGCGATCGCCGGACCGCTCGCCGGGGGCTCGATCGTCGACCACCTCAGCTGGCGCTGGGTCTTTGCGCTCAACGTCCCGCTGGTCGTAGCGACGCTCGTGCTCGTCCGTGCAGCGGTGCCGCCGAGCGCCCGCATGCAGGGGCAACGCGTCGACGTGATCGGTGCCGGCCTCGGCGCCCTGGGACTCGGCGGCCTCGTGTTCGCGCTGATCGAGCAGCCGCACTTCGGCTGGGGCAGTCCCGCGATCTACCTCCCGCTCGCCGGCGGCGTCGCCGCCTTGGGCGCGTTCCTCGCGTTCGAGCGGCGCACCCGCGAGCCGCTGCTGAAGCTCGAGCTCTTCAGCCACCCCAACTTCGCGGTCGGCAATCTCGAGACGCTCAGCATGTATGCCGGGCTGGGAATCCTCTTCTTCTACCTCGTCATCTACCTGCAGCAGGTCGCGGGCTACAGCGCCTTCCAGAGCGGGCTCGCGACCCTGCCGCTGACGATCGTGATGTTCTTGCTCTCGCGGCGGTTCGGTGCCCTCGCAGACCGGTATGGGCCTCGTCTGTTCATGGGCGCGGGGCCGTTCGTCGCGGCAGCGGGCCTGCTACCGCTGACACGCCTCGGCGAGCACGTCTCGTACCTGACCGAGCTCTTGCCGGGTCTCCTGGTCTTCTCGCTCGGCCTGTCGATCACGGTCGCTCCGCTCACGGCCACGGTGCTCGCCGACGCAGACAAGGGCGACGCGGGGATCGCGTCCGCGGTCAACAACGCGGTCGCACGTGTCGCCAGCCTGATCGGCGTCTCGGTCGTCGGCATCGTCGTCGCCGGCACGCTCGTCGGCGACACCTTCGCCGCCAACGCTGCGTCGGTGCAGGCGTTCCATCAGGTGATCACGGTCTGCATCGCGTTGCTCGCCGCCGGCGGCCTTGCGGGCGCGATCGGAATCGTCGACCCACCCAAGCCGGTCGAGGCGGCCGGCTGTGCAGGCGGCCAACTCGTCGGCGCCCCGAAGCCGGCTGTCGCCGCAGGCGCCTGAGGAGTCGATGGTGCTCGGGATCGTCGTGCTCGTGGTCGTTCGCGAGTTCCAGAGCTACGTGATCAACCCGCACGTGATGGGCCACTCGGTCCGCCTCTCGCCGCTCGTCACGCTCGTCTCCGTCGCCGTCGTCGGGCTCCTGTTCGGCGGGCTCGCGGTCATCCTCGCCGTCCCCTTCACCTCGGCGGTGGCAACCCTGATCGACGTGTTCGTCCTCGACCACGACCCGCCCGCCGCGCAACCGCGGCGGCGGCGACGACTCCGCGGCAGTCGCGGCGGTGGGTTGGCGAGGCAACAACGGCTCTCGGTCGAGAGCACGAAGTAACGCGCTACGACGAAGCGTGCTGCGGCACGATCAACACCGGCCGGCCGGCGTGGACCGCGACCTGATGCGCTGTGCTGGCCTCGAGACGCTCCCGGATCCCCTTGTGGTCGCGTGAGCCAACCACGATCACGGCCGCGTCGATCTCATCCGCGACAGCGACGATGCCTTCCCAGGCCGGCGAGACGAGCCTGCTCTGCGCGTCGGCCACGAGCCCGGCGCGGCGCGCGCGGTCCGCGCCCTCGCCGGCGCGGGCGAGCGCCTCGCTGTTGTTGACCTCTTCCACGTCCAGGCCGCTTGCGGCAGAGGACATGACGAGGTAGGTCTCCGCTTGCGTCATCGGCGGCTCGACAGCGAGAACCACGCTCCGCCTCGCCCCGAACAGAGCAGCGGCGACGTCGACCGCGCGAGCAGCTTCCTCGGAGCCGTCGTAGCCGATCAGAATCGGGGCGCTGTCCATCGCATTCATCCTCGCGGTGCGCGGGGCGAAGAGCATCGGCCGATTCCGCGAACGGTTGCGCGGAACTCGCAATGCTGCGGGCCGTCGGGCCTCAGTCCGCGCTCGGGCCGATGATGCCGTTTGCGAGGGCGAACATGACGAGCTCGGCGCGCGTCTCGAGTTGCAGCTTGCGCATGATGTGGGCGCGATGCGTGTCGACCGTCCGGACGGAGATGAAGAGTCGCTTGCCGATCTCCTGATTCGTGTAGCCGAGCGCGAGCAGGTGGATGATGTCCCGCTCTCGTTCGGAGAGGGGCTCGAGCGCCGGCGAGCCGTTCGGATTGACGAGCCGCGCGCCGAGATCGGGCTCGACGTAGCCGCCGCCGTCCGCGACGAGCCGGATCGCAGCCAGAAGCTCGCGCTCGGATGAGCGTTTCGGAACGTAGCCGGCGGCGCCGGCGGAAAGCGCGCGGCGCACGGAGCTCGGCGCGGCCTGCGACGAGACGACGAGGATCCTGGCTTCCTGCGCCACCTCCAGGAGCTCCGGGATCGCGTCGTAGCCGCTCTTCCGCGGTAGCAGCAGGTCGAGCAGGATCAGTCCGGCTGCAGCTGACGTGCCAAGCCGACCTCCCGTTCCGCCGTGTCGGCTTCGCCGACGATGGCGATCCCGGGCTCGCGCTCGAGGCGGCTGCGGAGCCCCGCCCGAAGCAGCTCGTGGTCGTCGACGAGCAGAACTCTGATCACGGCATCGATTCGGCGAGCTCGAGCGTCGCGCGCGTGCCACCGGCGGGAAGCGACGTCAGTTCGAGCTTGCCGCCGAAGCGGGCGGCGATGCGTCGACAGAGCGACAGGCCGAGACCGCTGCCGCCGGCGTAGCCGTCGAGGTCCGCGAGACCGGCGCCGTCGTCGTCGACGTGCAGCTGCCACGACCGCGACGAGCGCACCGCGGCGACCTGAATGTGGCGGGCGCCCGCGGCGACGGCGTTCGAGAGCAGGTTTCGCAAGATCACGCGCAGCGGCCCCGGCGGTAGCGGCAACGTCGTCGCGAGGTCGGCGCCGATCTCGATGTCCGCGCCGAGATCCTCCAAGAGCTGGTCGAGGGACTCCGAGACGGAGGAGAACGTCCGCTCCGCCGGCTCGTGCAGCGCGGCCTCCAGCAGAGCGTCTACCAGGCCGAGCGCGTTTTCGATAGGACGCGACGAACCGTCGGCGACGAGCGCGGCCAGGAGAGGGGTCTTCAGCTCGTGCGCGACAAGCGCCGCGAAGTCCTCGAGCGCCTCGTTCCGTCGGGCGAGCCGGACAGTCACGCGCGCCAGGCTCTCCTCGGCCGCGCGGCGCCGCAGGATCGGCGTCAGAGCCGTCAGCGCCGACTCGAGCCGCGGGTCGACACGGCCACCGTAGACAACGAGCACGCCGGCGCTTCCGAGCGGCAAGGCCTCGCGCGTGCCGCGTGCCAACCCGGCTGCAGCCACGAGCCCGGGCGCACCGTCGCCGGCGGCCGCCCACCACTCGATCCTGACAGCGCCGGAGTCGCGGCGAATCCGCTCCACGACTCGACCCATGCCCGAGGCGAGGTCGTCGGCCGTCGCAAGCGCGAGGACGAGGTCGTACTCGAGGGAGAGGCGCTCGTCGTCGTCGTGGTCGCGGCGAAGCGGAAGCTCGATGACGTTCGAAGCCGATGACATGGGGTCAGGCTGCCGGCCGCCGATCGGTCCGGAACGCCTGCGTTCGCTGCGAACGGCGGATCGCACGCGCCTGTGGGGCAAGCTCGAACGAGATCGGCGCCTGGGCTGTGCGGCATTCGTGGCAGCGAAGCGACGCTCCGCAGCCCAGGGGTTCGGCAAGCTCGATGCCGCACGAGAGACAGAAGAGCGCGTCGACGCTAGGCAGCATCGGGCAGCACTTCCGACTCCGGGCGAGGAGCACGCAACTCGAGGCCTCTTGCGGCAGCGTGCGCAAAGGGATGGTGGAAGACGTCGAGAGGCCGCTCGTCGTCGTCGAGGATCAGCTCGAAGTAGTCATCGCTCGTAGCGTCGTCGACGGCGACGGTCACCAGGTTCGTCGATCGAGTCCAGAGCAATCTCACCGTGATGCCGCTTGCCTCGCGCGTCGCCAACTCCGTGCGCGAAATGTCGTCAATGCCTTCGAACATCACGAGGTCCCTTCGGAGTGTGGGGAGGCGCGGCTACGCGGTGAAGATTGCGTTAGCGAGCGCGTTGCCGACAGCCGACCAGCGCACCTCTCTCCATCCTGGGGGCGGGGGTCTTCACCTACCTGCTAGCGGGCTAGAGCGTAAGGTTGGGCCGGTGCTGGAGGCGCGGGCGACCAGGCGCAGCCGCGTCGTCGTGGCGGACGACGACGTGCTACTCCGCGAAGGGCTCGCAAGCCTGCTCGACCGGTCCAACTTCGAGGTCGTCGGCCAGGCGGGCGACGCCGACGAGCTACTCGAGCTCGTCCGAGCGAGAGAGCCGGAGCTCGTCATCGTCGACATCCGGATGCCGCCCACGCACTCCACCGAAGGGCTGGAGGCCGCGCACACGATCCGTGCCGAGTTCCCTGCGATCGGCATCCTCGTCCTCTCCGGACACGTCGAGATCGAGGAGGCGACGGAGCTTCTCGCGACCGGGCAGCGGATCGGCTACTTGCTCAAGGGTCGGGTCGTCGACGTCGACGAGTTCCTCGCCTCGCTGCGGCGGATCGCAGCAGGCGGGTCGGTCGTCGATCCGGGGCTCGTGCAGACGCTCGTCAAAGTCCGCCGCGGCGAGGATCCGCTCTCGGTCCTCACGGGCCGCGAACGCGAGGTTCTGGCGCTGATGGCCGAGGGCCGGTCGAATGCCGGCATCGCCGGTCAGCTCTGGCTCGCCGAGGGAACGGTCGAGAAGCACGTCCGGCACATCCTCGCCAAGCTTCGTCTCCCCGAGACGAAGGACGACCACCGCCGCGTCCTCGCCGTGGTCACCTTTCTCAAGACCAGTAAAGAAAGGGTCTAGGCGGCGCGCTCGAGCGTGTCGCGGATCGCGTCCGCCGAGAGGCACGCCTTCGCGATGAAGCCGATAGCCGAGCTCCGTTCGATGAGATGGGCGAGATCGTCTTCGGCGTGCGTCGAGACGAGGATGACTTTCAGATCGCCCGAGACGGCATGCAGCCGCTGCGTGAGCTGGAAGCCGTCGTCGTCGCCGAGGTCGATGTCGACGAGCATCACCTCCGGTTCGAGCTCCGTGACGAGTCGGATCGCCTCGGCGCTGTCGGTCGCCACGCCGACCACGTCCAGCCCCTCGCGCGTGAGGAGGTCGACAGCGCCCTGGAGGAACAAGGAGTTGTCGTCGACGATCAGGCACCGCAGCGGCACGCCTTTAACGTTCCACAATCGGATGCGCGTCCGCATCCCCGCTAACGGGCATCCTCGTGCCGTGTGCGCCTCCAGCTACGGCGCCGACGGTGCCGGCGCGAGGTCGAGCGGCAACTCGGCCGTGATCTGCGTCCCGTTCCCGGTTCGGCTGTAGATGCTGATCGAGCCGCCGAGCGCCTCGACCCGGTCGGCAAGCCCGACCAGACCCGAGCCGAGGGTCGGATCGGCCCCGCCCACACCATCGTCGACGACCGACACGACCAGGCTGCCGCGGCGCTGCTCGAGCGAGACGTCGACACGCGACGCCTGTGAATACTTGGTCGCGTTGGCAAGCGCCTCGGAGACGACGAAGTAGGCCGCTACCTCGATCGGCTCCGCGGGTCGCACGTCGGTCGTGATCACGAGCTCTGCAGGAATCGATGAGCGACGCGCAAGCACCCGTAGCGCCGGGCCGAGACCGCCCCTGGACAAGATCGCCGGATGGATCCCGCGCGAGATCTCCTGCAGATCCTCCAGTGCTGCCACCAGGCCCGTCGCAACCGCAGACAACTGGGCGCGGAGGTCGTCGCGCTCCGGTGGAAGGCTCGCTTGGGCGGCGCGCACCGCCAATCCGAGCGAGACGAGCCGCTGCTGGGTGCCGTCGTGGAGGTCACGTTCGATCCGGCGCCGGGCCTCGTCCGACGCGGCGACAATCCGCCGCCGCGACGCGGACAGCTCGGACTTGCTCTCCGCGTTCGCGATCGCCGCCGCGACGAGCTCCGTGAACGACGCGAGCCGCGCCTCGATGCCCGCCGGCAGCGGCCCTTCGGTCGAGGTGGCGGTCATGACGCCCCAGAGACGGCCTTCGACGACGATCGGGCCGCCGACCGCCGACTTCATGCCAGCCTCCCGGGTGGCAACGCCGATCGGGTCGGTGGCGGTCGAGAAGTCGTCGATCCGAGCCGACCGGCCGGTCTGGAGCACCATCCAGGCCACGTTCGTCCCCTCGGTCGGCCACCGCCTGCCGGTCGGGAAGTCAGTCTCGGCGACGCTCCACGACGCTACCGTGGTCACGGTGCCATCCGGTTCGAAGCGCCCCATCGTGGCGCTTCCGACCGGAAACAAGCGGCCGACCTCCTCGGCGACGGCGTCGAAGAGATCCTGGGTCGAAGCCTCTCGAGCCACCATCGTCGCGACGCGCCGCAGAGCGGACTGCTCGTCGGCAAGCCGGGCGACGGCGACGCGGGACTCGGCATTGGCGATCGCCGTCGCCACGAGCTCCGTGAAGTCGGTCAGCCGAGCCTCGGTGTCGTCGGGAAGCGGCTCGTGCCGCGGGCAGAGAAGGACCATGGCCCCCCACAGCCGCCCGCCGACCACGATCGGCCCCGCGACGGTCGAGCGGATGCCCGCCTCGCGAACGGCAGCGGCGGTCTCTCCGGACAGGTGGGCGTAGTCCTCGATGCGAGCAGGGCGACCCGTCTGCCGGACGGCGGCAATCACGCCCGGGTAGTCCACCGGAGAGCCGAATCCGATTCGGAACGGCCAGCGATCGCCTTCGCTGTAGCCGCCGACGACGACCCAGCCTTCCGGCTCGTAGCGGACGAGCCTGACGAAGGGGACGTCGAAGACTCGTGCGACTTGTTCCGCAACGACCGCAAAGAGCTGATCGGGAGACGATTCGCGCGCGACGAGGATCGCGACGTGCCGCAACGCGGCCTGCTCGGTGACGAGCTCGCGAACGTGCTTCTCCGCGCGCTCGAGCGCCTGGGCCGGCGCCTTGCCACGGCGGGAGGCAGCCCGGCGGACGAGGTACGCCTCGCCCTGGCCCAGCGGCTCCGCGACGGCGACCGCTCCGTCGCGCAACACGACTTCGCCGCCGCCCTCGGGAATGCCGAGTGGACTCGGCTCGGCGCCGTCGAGCACGTAGCCGTCGTCGTTTACGAGCAGATCCGTGCTCGTCGTCAGGAGATCGCCATAGCGACGCCGCAGCCGCGCATCTCGATCGCGCCGGACCTGCACGAGGGACTGCTCCATCTTCCGCGCAACAGTGGTCACGAGCTCGAGGCTTCGAGGGTGCGCGAGCTTCCAGAGGCTCGAGAGGTCGACCAGCCCGACGACTCGGCCGGACACCGGATCGTGCACGGGAGCGCCGGAGCAGATCCAGTCGTGGTGGCGCTCGTTGAAGTGCTCGAAGGCGAATACCTGGAAGGCGTGGTCTGCGACGAGCGCCGTGCCGATCCCGTTCGTGCCGTCGACGGCCTCGCTGTACCTAGCGCCTTCGACGAGATTCATCTCGGCAGCACGCTCCTTCAGCCACTCGTCACCCACTCTGTATAGGACGAGCCCGGATGCGTCGGTCACAACGGCGATGCTTCGCGACTCCTCCGCCACCTTTCGCAGCTGCTCGGTGAGCACGTGTGCAAGGGAGCCGAGCGGGTGGTCGAACCACCGCTCGACGACCTCGGACTCGTCGGCCTCGATCGGGGCCAGCGAATTGGTCGGATCGAGGCCCGTGGCAAGCGAGCGTCGCCACGACTCGAGGATCGTCGGTCGCAGCCCGGCCGTGGCTCCAGGTGGAAGCTCGGAGCCGAGGGCGCCGTCGGCAAGCAGACGCTCCCAGCTCCTCTGCAGCTCTCGAGCGCGCGTCAGCGGATCCGTCTCCGCCCCGACAGCCAGCCACGGCGACGGCATGGCCCAGCGATGATAGTGGCCCCGGCTGCCCGGCGCCCACCGTCCCCGGGAACGGGCGTCTCAGCGTTCGGTGTATGGCGACAAGTCGATCGTGCCTCGTTGAGGTGAGGAGTATCGCGATCCCGCTTCTACCCGCGAAGGATTCGTCCGGAAGCAGCGTCGCGGCCGGTACGGCAGTGGGCCGGCAAGCGGTGATCGCGTTCGAGGCCGAAGGTGGCAACGAGCACCGCCTTCGGCTGCGGAGATCCTCGTCGTGGCCACGTAAGCTTTGGCGCGAGATGCGGGCAGGCCGCGTTGTCGTGGCGGAAGACGATGTTCTGCTGCGCGAAGGGATCGCGAGCCTCCTCGACACGGCAGGCTTCGAGGTGGTGGGCCAGGTCGGCGATCCGGTTGCGCTGAAGGAGGTCGTGCTGGCCCAGGCTCCCGAACTGGCGGTGGTCGACATCCGCATGCCCCCGACGCAGACGTGGGAAGGCCTCGACGCGGCCAGGTGGATGCGCGGCGAAAACCCGCAGATCGGGATCCTGCTCCTCTCCGCGCACGTCGAGATCGAGACGGCGATCGACCTGCTCGAGGGCGGTCGAGGGATCGGCTACCTGCTGAAGAGCAGGGTGATGAGTGCGGACGACGTCGTCGACGCGCTCGAGCGGATCTCAGCAGGCGGGTCGGTCGTCGACCCGGCGCTCGTGCAGGAGCTCGTGTCGAGCCGGCACCGAAACGACCCGTTGGGAGATCTGACGTCGCGCGAGCGTGAGGTGCTCGCGCTGATGGCCGAGGGCCACTCGAACAGCGGCATCGGCAGCCGCCTGTTCATCACCGAGGGCGCGGTCGAGAAGCACGTCCGCAGCATCCTCGCCAAGCTTCATCTGCCCGCGACGCACGAGACGCACCGGCGAGTGCTCGCCGTGCTGACCTTCCTCGCGGCCCGCTCGTAGACCTGCTCAGCGAAGCAGCTTCGCAATCGCCTCGGCGCCGAGCGCGCTCTTCGGCAGGAACCCGACCGCACTGCTCTCAGGCATGAGATCGGACAGGTCCTCGCGCTCGTACGCCGAGATGAGGACGACCTGGATCTCCGGAACCCTGGCGTCGAGCCTTTCGGTGAGTGTGATGCCGTCCTCGTGGCCGAGCTCGATGTCGACGAGCGCCAGGTCCGGCTCGAGCGCAGCCGCGAGCTCGACGGCTTCGTCGCCGGAGGTCGCTGACCCCACGACCTCGAACCCCTGCGCCTCGAGCAGCCGAGCGGCCGACGAGAGGAACTCCTCGCTGTCGTCGACGAGCAGACACCGCAGAACCACGCAACCCAGCTTGCCCGACGCGGCGTCGGTTGCAAATGCAGCCAGCACTACTTCGAACCCGGCGGCCAGCCGCCGTCGATTCGGCAGCTGCCCGCAGTGACGCGGACGGGGCGGAATGCGATCCTGGCGGGCGTGTCGACACTCGCCACGGCCGCACCAGCCCGAGTCGGCCCG
>Ga0209579_10001234_pt1 | contig 21672 bp, 19 predicted proteins | sample Coa_R1_2_FD_187152 | JGI IMG/M metagenome (GOLD analysis project Ga0209579, IMG submission 187152) | Surface soil microbial communities from Centralia Pennsylvania, which are recovering from an underground coalmine fire - Coalmine... | ecosystem: Environmental > Terrestrial > Soil >... | reverse complement strand
TTGTGGCCGGCATTGAGTCCGGCCGTGGGCGCGCTGAGCGCAGCGAGTCCGGGCAAGCCCGTCCACGTGACCGGTCACAGCAAGGGTGGCGCCGTCGCAGACCTTGCGGCCATGTACGTGAGGAATCTGCTGCCTGCCACCGTGCCCGTCATGGTTACGACTTTCGCCGCTGCGAAACCGGGAGACGCCAACTTTGCTCAAGCCTATGATCAGATCATCACGCACAGCGTGCGATACGAGTTCCAGGACGACGTGGTTCCTCATATTCCGCCGAGCGACCAATTCTTCACCATGTTCGCATCCGTCCCGTCTCTCGCACCGACCGTGCAACACCTTAACCACGGCTATTCGCCGGTTGGCGACCTGATATTCATAGACTGGAACAGGACCCTGGTTTCCGATTCGCCCGTGTTGCGATTCCAAAGGTATGCACATCTGGCGGAACTGGTGGTCACGTTCGGATACCCCACAATAATAGCGGATCATTCGATCGATGCCGGTTCGGGTTACGATTCCGGCGTGGTATAAAGATCGATCGCCGACACAGTGACTGCGCTTCGATGAACGCCGGCGATGGAAATCTGCCGGAGGCTGCTGTACCGCGGCTGAGGTCGCGCGACAGGTGAGCGCTTCAGGCAAGCGCCTAAATCGCAATCCCCTTCAGCGCCGTGTCCAGAATGACATCCGTGTCGCGCGCCGATAATGGCGCGTGGCCGATGAGGAGGCGGAAGTAGAAAGGCGCGTAGATGAGGTCGAGCGCGGCTTCGATGTCGATGTCGTTGCGCACGTCGCCCTCTTCGATTGCGCGCAAGAGCAGCGCGCGACCTTCTTCGCGGTTCTTCATCACAAAATGCGTGCGGAACACCTTGGCGAGTTCGCTGTCGTTCTGCGCCGCGGCGATCATCATCGCGGTGCTGCGGCCTGCGCGCGTCGCAAAGGCGTCCGCAAGCTCGCGCAGCTGGTGTTTGAGGGCGCGAAGCGCGTTTTTGGAACGCGCTTTCGCCGCCGGTTTCTGCGCCCGCGACAGAAAGGCGCTCATCGCCACGGCATGCGCATTCGGCCATTCGCGATAGATCGTGGGCTTGCCCACGCCCGCGCGTGCCGCGATCGCCTCCATGGTGACGGCGGAAAGTCCGCCTTCGTCGAGCAGCGCGGAGGCGGCGGCGAGGATCTTCTTTCGCGTCGCCGGATCCCTGGGGCGCCCACGCCCGGCGGTGATGATCGCTTTCACGCTTGACACCGGAAACGATTTTCGTTACGGAACGTAACGTAATTGAAAACCGGGGAAAACGCAAGGAGATTTCCGATGGCCGGACCTTCGCCGGAAGCGGGCGTGCTCACGCCTACATCATCGTCAAGAACGCGAAGGCGGCGATCGCCTTCTATGAAAAGGTGCTCGGCGCCAAAGAGGACTACCGGATTCCCAATCCGGACGGGACCATCGGCCATGCCGAGCTTCAGATCGGCGCGGGACGGCTCATGCTCGCCGACGAGCATCCGGCTTTCGGCGCCCTCAGTCCGCCCTCGATCGGCGGCACGCCCGTCAAGCTCCATCTCTATGTCGCCGATGTGGACGCGACCATTGCGCTTGCGGAAAAGGAGGGCGCAACCGTGCTCCGGCCGGCGCAGGATCAGTTCTATGGCGACCGCTCCGGCATGATTGCCGATCCGTTCGGGCATCAATGGTTTCTCGGCACGCGCAAGGAAAGCCTGACTCCGGAAAAGATGCGCGAGCGCTATGCGCAGTCGTTTGGATAGGCCTATCTCCCCGGCGCATGCATTGCACGGGGAGGTGCCCAGCCCGTAAAGCGGCTCCAGCGACAAGCCGTACCAATTGCCGAGCCGCTTTATTGGTTGGGCGGAGGGGGCACACGGCGTTGACATTCAACCGCCCCCTCTCCTGTTGCGCAGGACCTCCCCGCTCCGCTATTGCTCCGCGGGGGAGGCAAGTGTGCAGGGGTTGTACAGGTGACGTCCCTTCTTTCCCGCAAAGCCAATATCGCGCTGGTGCTCGCCGTCGTGTACGTCGACATGCTGGGCATCGGCCTCGCCTTTCCCCTGCTGCCGAAACTCGTGCAGCAATTCGAGGGCGGCAGTTTCTCGCGCGCCTCATGGATTTTCGGCCTGCTCGCGGCGGCTTATGCGCTGATGCAGTTTCTGCTCGCCCCGGCGCTCGGTGCGCTCTCCGATCGCTTCGGCCGAAGACCGGTCATTCTGATTTCGCTCTTCGGCATGGGCATCAACTACCTCGTTCTGGCTACGGCGCCGTCGCTCGCCTGGCTCGTCGCCGGCCGCCTCGTTGCAGGCGCGATGGGCGCGAGCTATTCGACGGCGGCCGCCTATCTCGCCGACATCACGCCGCCGGAAAAACGCGCACAAAGTTTCGGCCTCATCGGCGCCGCCTTCGGTTTCGGCTTCATTACCGGTCCCGCCATCGGTGGGTTTCTGGGCGACGTCAGTCTGCGCCTGCCGTTTCTCGTCGCGTCGGGCCTCAGTTTCGCTAACCTTGTTTTCGGCTTTTTCATGCTGCCGGAGTCGCTCGCGGTTGAAAACCGCCGCCCCTTCCGCCTCGCGCGTGCCAATCCGGTCGGCGCGCTGGCCGATATCGGGCGGTACAGATCGATGCTGCCGCTCATCCTCGTGTTCGTGCTCGCCACCTTCGCCAACAAGGTTTCCGAAACGACCTGGGTCCTGTTCTCCACCTATCGCTTCCACTGGAGCGCCGGCGCGGTCGGCCTTTCGCTCGCCATGGTCGGCGTGACCTTCGTCGTGGCGCAAGGTGGCCTTGTCCGCATCGTGGTGCCGAAGATCGGCGAGAGGCGCGCCATCTTTCTCGGACTGTTCGTCAGCGCCGTTGTCGTTGTCCTGTACGGAATCGTGCCGCAGGGCTGGATGGTTTATCCGGTCATGGTACTGGGACTGTTCGGCTGGATCATCGCGCAGCCGGCAGCGATGGCCCTGATGTCGCGCACGCTGCCGCCGAACGAGCAGGGCCTGCTGCAGGGCGTCGTTGCCAGCATCAACAGCATCTGCGCCGTCGCCGGTCCACCGGTCTGGACGGGCATCTTCGCGTATTTCGTCAGTCCCGCAGCGCCACGGATCCTTCCCGGCGCAGCCTTCGACGGTTCGGCGCTCGTGTTCCTTCTCGCGCTCGCCATCGCGCTGCGGACGCTGTCGTCGAATGCGGCCACCACCGCTGTACAGGTGGAGCCCGCCTGATTTGTCACGCGGAGACGCGGAGGCGCGGAGTGAAAAATCATCCATCATGGCCTGCGAAAGCGGGCCACCCGTTTTGTGCTGCACTGAATGTGATGGTGACAGATTAGGCCCTGGAACAACAATACGAATTCGGTGGAAAGGTGCAGCGTCGTTCGCGCGCGTGTCCTGGGTGGTCCGGATGCGGTTACGCCCGCGCCGGGCCATGACAGATTTTTGGTTTCTCAAAATCCTTCTCCGCGCCTTGGGGTCTCCGCGTGAAAACTCGTTGCCCTCCGTAGTGCACCCCCTCCGCCCAAGGCTTCGCCGGACAAATGAGAGCAAGTCTGCGAACATGCGGCGGCCGCGCTTCGGGCATGCACCTGTTCGCTGTTTCGTTTCCACAATTCTTCGCAAGGGAAAATTGCACAGGCGCCTGCGCAAGATGTACGACGACCCGGAATACCGGTATCCCGATACGGATGCCGGAAAGGAACAGCTGCTTTCCGATCTCAACAAGCGCGTACAGGTCATCCGCGCGAAGTTGCCGCAATATTTCGGCACGCTGCCCAAGGCCGATCTCATCATCAAGCGCATTCCGAAGGTGACCGAAGCCGGCGCGCCGGGCGGCTACTACCAGAGCGGCTCGCTCGACGGCAAACGGCCTGGAATGTACTACATCAATCTCAGGAACACCGCCGAAGTCCCGAGATGGACGCTCGGCACGCTGACCTATCACGAAGGGATCCCGGGGCATCACCTCCAGCTCAGCATCCAGCAGGAAACGAACCTGCCGCTGATCCGCAAGGTCTCGTTCTTCTCCGCCTATATCGAGGGCTGGGCGCTCTACGCCGAACAGCTGGCGGACGAGATGGGCATGTACGCCGACGATCCGTTGGGGCGCTTCGGTTACATGCACGACGCCATGTTCCGCGGCGTGCGCCTCGTCGTCGACTCCGGCCTGCACGCGATGAAATGGTCGCGCGAGCGCGCCGTCAAATACTACACCGACACGCTCGGCGATCCGGAAGCGTCGGCGATCACGGAGATCGAGCGCTATTGCGTCACGCCGGGGCAGGCCTGCGGCTACATGCTGGGCAAGCTCGAAATCCTGCGGTTGCGCGAAAAGGCGAAGGCGGCACTCGGGCCAAAGTTCGATATCCGCCAGTTCCACGACGCCGTGCTGCTTGGCGGCGCCGTTCCGCTCGCGATCCTCGACAAGATCGTCGACAACTACATCGCCAAAAAACGCACGGCGTAGACGAGGCTGTACAACGTTTTGCCTCCTCCGCGCGATGCACCCGCTGCGCCAGCGCTTGCGCGGCGAGTGCGCGGGGGAGGCGAAGTCGGCCAGCGCGCGTGTCCATCGCAACCTCGGCGTTAAGCCATCCTTTTTCAGGACGGCCGCACTTTCCGGAATTTATTAAGCAATTGTTAACCATTGGGGCGCGAAGGTTGATCATGTTCCCGGTTCATTCCAAAAAAATTCAACAGGTGGGGAGACGGACGCTAGCCGTGGGAGTGACCAGAGCACAGCCGGCCCTCGCGCGAAAAACCTAGGATTTGCTAGGATTTGCCCTTGTAATCCCATGTAGTCCCATGCTATCCCCCAAATGTCGCCACAATTGGCGGGGAGGCAGCAGGAAGTGACCGGCTGCCCGGGCCGACCAAGGGCGGGTACAGGGGATAGCCGGGGCTGTGGGCGTTCTGCTGAACGCGGCGTTTATGGGGATGTCGAGCGGCTCGCTCGACAAGAAGGGCCGAATCTGCATCCCGGCATCGTATCGCCAGGTTCTCAGCGCCCAGAATCCGAACATCGTCTACGTCCGTAGCGCGCTCCTGACGCCGTCGCTGGAGGGCTTCGGCGCCCGCGTGGTGCAGAAATTTCTCGATACGCAGACCGAGAGCGACCCGCTGTTCACGGCGGCGCACGACACGGAAGCGTTTGCGGCTCTCGCGATGAGCCAGGAACTCCCCATGGACGAAAACGGCCGCGTGAGACTGCCCGACGAATTCATCGCCCATGCCGGGTTGAAGGAGGGCGTCACCTTCGTCGGCCTCGGCGTCAAATTCGAAATCTGGGACAGCACGCAGTTCGCGAAAGTGCGCGAAGAGCGCACGGCCGCCGCCCGCGAGCAGGCCATCGCACGGGAAAAGGCGCGAAAATCGTGAGCGAAGGACACGCCCCCGTTCTCCTCGACGAGACGCTTGCGGCGATCGCTCCGCGCGACCGCGCGCTGTACGTCGACGGCACGTTCGGCGGCGGTGGTCACACGCACGCGCTGCTCGAGCGCGCACACTGCCGCGTCATTGCGATCGACCGCGATCCCGAGGCGATCGAACGCGGCGCGGCGCTCAAGCGGCGTTATCCCGGCCGGCTGTCTCTGGTGCACGGCCGCTTCTCGCAGATGGACCGGCTCCTCGCCGAACAGGGCGAGAGCGGCAGCGATGGTGTCGTGCTCGATCTCGGCGTTTCCTCGTTCCAGATCGACGAATCCGGTCGCGGCTTCTCCTTCCGCGCCGACGGTCCGCTCGACATGCGCATGGATCTGTCCGGCCGATCCGCCGCCGATTTCGTCAACACCGCACCGGAAGCGGAAATCGCGGACGTGATCGCGAAATTCGGCGAAGAGCGCCATGCCAGGCGCATCGCGCGCGCCATCGTCGCCGCCCGGCCGCTCGCACGCACGGGCCAACTCGCCGAGATCGTCGCCAACGCGCTTGGTCCTGCGGCGAGGCGACAGAAGATTCACCCGGCGACGCGGACGTTTCAGGCGCTGCGCCTGTACGTCAACAACGAACTGTCGGAGCTCGAAAGCGGGCTCCTCGCGGCCGAACGGATACTGCGTCCGCAGGGTCATCTGGCCGTGATCTCCTTCCATTCGCTTGAAGATCGCATGGTGAAGCAGTTTCTGGCGGCCAGGAGCGGTCGCGTGCCCGCGGGCTCGCGTCACGCGCCGGACCGCCGTCCCGCACACGCACCGACGTTCACGCTTCTTGCGTCGCGCACACCGCGCGCCGCGGAGGTCGCGTGCAATCCCCGCGCGCGTTCGGCCCGGTTGAGGGCCGCCGAGCGTACATCAGCTCCCATCGCCGCCTAGGAGACCAAGATGATGATCCGGGTTCTCAACTTCGCTTCTTTCGCACTCGCCGCGCTTTGCTGCCTTGCGCTGTACCACCTCTCGGAGCAGACGCGCGTCGCGCATGTCAGGCTCCAATCGGTGGAACGACGGATCGCCGACGATCGCAGCGCCATGAAAGTGCTGCAGGCGGAATGGGAACGTGTCTCGGAACCGTCGCGCATTCATGCGCTTGCGCAATCGCGACTCGGTCTTGCCGACACGGCGGCTGTTTCGGTTGCGTCGCTCGATCTTCTGCCCCGGCGGGGCGATGCGCCGCTGTCCGGCTCGGCGGTGCAGGCCGCGAGCATGGCCGCCAATGTCGCGCTTTCCGATCCGCACATTCATCTGGCAGCCGCCCATGTGGGGAACTGATCGTCCATTGGGGCAAGGGTGAAGGTGGTGTTTTCATGTCCAGTGCTCGTCAGACCGCGATCTATGCGCCCGTTGCGCCAAGGCGGATAAAGGACGAGAGCGTCTCCACCATTGAACGCCGTATCATCATCGCGGCCGGTCTGTGCGTCATGGGTTTCGCGCTGGTCGGGCTGCGGCTCGTCGACGTCGCCATCCTGAAAGGCGGCGCAACCGGCATCTCGTCCACCGCCATCACCGAGGCGCCGCCGACGCGCGCCGATCTCCTCGACAGGAATGGCGTCGTGCTGGCGCGCGATCTTCCCGTCAACGATCTCTACGCGCGGCCGCACGCCTTCGAAGACAGGCGCGGTGCGGCGCGGGTGCTTGCGGCGGCGACGGGCGTAAGGGCAGCGCACCTCGAACATGAATTCGACCAGTCGCACAATTACGTGCTTGTCCAGCGCCAGGTCGTCCCCGATGTACAGGCGCGGGTGATGCAGCTCGGCCTTCCCGGTCTCGAATTCGAGCCGGCGATGAAACGCTACTATCCCGAGGGCACTGCAGCGGTGCAGGTGCTTGGCTCGACCGATAAAGACGACAAGGGCATGGACGGACTGGAGCTTGGTCTCGATCGCCGGCTGCGGAATGCCGATCCGGGCTCCGGCGTGGCGCTTTCGCTCGACATGCGGATCCAGTTTGCGCTCGCCCATGAAGTCGAAGAGGCGCGTGAACATTTCGGCGCGCGCGCCGCCGGCGGTATCGTCATGAACGTCAATACCGGCGAGATCCTCGCCATGGCGTCGCTTCCCATTGCGCCGGGCGACGAAGCCGCAAAGCTTCCGGCCGAATCGCGCCGCAACCGCATGGCGCAGGACGTGTACGAACTCGGATCGGTATTCAAGATCTTCACCTTCGCGATGGCGGTAGAGGATCACACCACCCGGCTCGACGAAGTGTTCAAGATCGGCAGCGGGTTCCGGCTCGGCCGCTACACCATTCATGATGCCGAGCACATGCCGCCGGCACTGACGGCGCGCGACGTGCTTGCACAATCCTCGAACGCAGGCACCGCGCAGATTGCGCTTCGCTCCGGGCCGACGCGCCAGCGCGAATTCCTGACACGTCTCGGGTTGCTCTCGCGGGTGCGCACGGAAATTCCGGAAACAGCTGCACCGCTCGTGCCTCGCAACTGGGGGCAGGTGGAGACCGCCACCATCGGTTTCGGTCACGGCATTTCGGTTGCGCCGCTGTCATTTGTTACCGCCGCGGCGACGATTGTAAACGGCGGCCGGCGCGTCGTTCCCACTTTCCTCAAACAGGAACAGGATGCGCGTGGCGAGCAACTCATCAAGCCCGAAACGAGCGCGACGATGCGCGAACTTCTGCGCTATGTCGTGACGAACGGAACCGGCGAAAAAGCAGACGTGCCGGGTTACGATGTCGGCGGAAAAACCGGATCGGCGGAGAAGGTTTCCGGCCGCGGCTACGTTGCCCATCGCCTGCTCACATCGTTTTGCGGCGTGTTCCCGATCGACAATCCCAAATATCTTGTGTTCGTGATGCTCGACGAGCCGCATGGCACGAAAGAGACCGGCGGCTTCGCCCTGGCCGGTTGGACCGCAGCGCCGCTTGCGGGCCGTGTTATTGCGCGCATCGCGCCCCTTCTCGGGATGTCCACAACTTTCGCGCCTGTCCCAAAAGACAGCACATAATGGAACCACATTCGGAGACGACGATCGCGGCCTGCAGCTCGGACTTCCGCCCGAAAGAAAAACGCATGACATTTGCTGGTCTCGCGAGCGACAGCCGCGACGTGCGGCCGGGTTGGCTATTCGCAGCGCTTCCTGGCACGCGCAACGATGGCGGCGCCTTCATTGCCGAAGCCGTTCGTCGTGGCGCCACAGCCGTGCTTGGCGCTCCGGAATTGCGCGCGAAAGCCGAGGCGCTTGGCGTCCGGTTCATCGCCGATGAAAATCCACGACGGCGACTGGCGTTCATTGCCGCCGAGCATTTCGGCGCGCAGCCGGAAACGGTTGCCGCGATTACCGGGACGAACGGAAAGACCTCGGTCAGCGTTTTTCTACGCCAGATTTGGGAAGGGCTGGGCCGCCGCGCCGCAAGCATGGGTACGATCGGCGTTGTCGGGCCTCAGGGTACGCTATCGCTTCACCATACGACGCCCGATGCAATCGCGTTGCACCGGCTTCTTGCGCAGCTGGAAGGGGACGGCGTGGAGCATCTCGCGCTCGAAGCCTCAAGTCACGGCCTCGATCAATTCCGGCTCGACGGCGTTCGCATCGCCGCCGGTGCGTTCACCAATCTGACGCACGATCACCTGGATTATCACGGCGACGTTGCGCATTACCTTGCGGCCAAGCTGCGGCTGTTTCGCGAACTTGTGGTCGATGGCGGACTCGCGGTGGTGAATGCCGACGCCGGTTACTCGGGACATTTCATCCAGGCTGCGCGGTCGCGAAATCTGCGCTTGATGACCGTGGGCGAGCACGGCGAGGATGTGCATCTCCTTGCGCGCCGGCCCGCCCCCGATGCGCAACAGCTCGAAATTGCGTACGCGGGTCGTCGCTATTGCCTGAGCCTGCCTCTGGTGGGAACGTTCCAGGCCTCGAATGCCCTGGTCGCCGCCACGCTTGCGATCGGGCTCGGTGATTCCCCCGAGCGTGTTTTCTCGTTGCTGCAGCTCCTGCGGGGCGCACCCGGGCGTCTCGAGAAGGTTGCCTATGCGCAGTCGGGCGCGCCGATCTATGTCGACTATGCCCACACGCCGGATGCACTGGAAACCGTGCTGAAGGCGCTCAGGCCGCATGTACAGGGACGACTTTCTCTGGTGTTCGGTTGCGGCGGCGACCGCGACAGGGCCAAACGGCCGGTGATGGGTGCAATCGCGGCGCGGCTCGCCGATGCGGCGATCGTGACCGATGACAATCCGCGCAGCGAAAATCCGTCCGCGATCCGCGCCGAAATTCTCGCCTTCTCTCCCGGTGCGCGCGAAATCGGCGATCGCGCCGAGGCCATCCGCGCCGGGGTTGCCGCGCTCGAGACCGGCGATGTGCTCGTGATTGCCGGAAAGGGCCACGAAAGCGGACAGATCGTGGGTCCGGAGGTACGGCCGTTCCTCGATTCGGCAGAAGCCATCAAAGCCGCGTTGGCCGCAGGCGGCCGCGCCGCGGAAGCGGGCGCATGAGCGCGCTCTGGACATCGCAGGAAATGGAAACGGCAACGCTCGGCCGCGCGACGCGGGATTTCGAGGTGCACGGCATCTCCATCGATACGCGGACGCTCAAGTCCGGCGACCTGTTCCTCGCCTTGCAAGGCGAGAATCGCGACGGCCATCAATTCGTTTCGACGGCGCTCGACCACGGCGCAGCCGCGGCGATGGTCTCGTACAGGCCCGATAATTTGGGCGGGGACGCGCCGCTCATCCAGGTGGCCAACACGCAGCGCGGGCTCGAGGATCTCGCGCGCGCCGCACGCGAACGTGCGCGGCGGAGAATTGCCGTCACCGGAAGCGCGGGAAAGACGACCACCAAGGAGATGTTGCGCCTCGCGCTCGCCGCATCGGGCACGACCCACGCCTCCGCTTCATCGTACAACAATCACTGGGGCGTGCCGTTGAGCCTCGCCCAATCGCCGCGGCAATGCAAATACGGCATATTTGAAACAGGCATGAACCATTTCGGCGAGATCAGGAATCTCGTCGGTATGGTGCGGCCATGCGTGGCGCTGATTACCACGATCGCGCCCGCGCATCTGGAATTCTTCGGAAGCCTTGAAGCCATCGCGGATGCGAAATCGGAAATCTTCGAAGGCCTTACATCGACCGACACGGCAATCATTCCGGCCGACAATCCCTGTACGGAGCGGCTGCGTGCGCGTGCCCGCCAGGCTGGCGTGGAGTTCATACTTACATTCGGAGAATCGGCGGACGCCGACGCGCGCCTCCTGTCGACGACCGAGCTTGAAACGGGGATGCGCGTCCAGGCGGAATTTTTCCACCGGCAATTCACGTTCGAGGTTGGCGCAAGCGGCGCCCATATTGCTCACAACGCGCTTGCGGTGATTCTCGCTGTTGCAAACGTGGACGCGAGCCTGTCGAAGGCCATGGAAGCGCTCGCCGGCTTTTCCGCCTTGAAAGGGCGTGGCGCACGGCTCGCATTGCCGCTCGCGGGCGGCGCCATCGAGATCATCGACGAAAGCTACAACGCCAATCCGGCGTCGATGCGCGCGGCGCTTGCGCTGCTCGCCCGGGCAAAGCCGGGCGCCGGCGGCCGCCGCATAGCGGTGCTGGGCGATATGCTCGAGCTTGGACCGCAAAGTGCGGCGCTCCATGCCGATCTCGCTCCCGCGGTCGAAGAAGCGAAAGCCGATCTCGTCTTTGCCTGCGGCCGCGACATGCGCGCGCTCTTCGACGCGCTTCCCCCTTCGCGCCGCGGCTTGTGGGGCGAGACTTCGTCCGACATCGCGCCGGAGATCCTCCGTTCGTTGCGCGCGGGCGACGAGGTCTTGATCAAAGGGTCGCTCGGCAGCCGCATGGCGGTCATTCTCGACGCGCTCAGGTCAAGCGGAGGCACGGTCTAGATGCTTCCCGTCATCCTTGTACATCTGCTGGGCCATGTCGGCGTCCTGAATATCTTCCGCTACATCACGTTCCGGGCGGGCGGGGCGGTGATGACCGCGCTGCTCATTGCCTTCGTGTTCGGACCCGCGATGATCCGCTGGTTGCGCGCGCGCCAGGGCAAGGGACAGCCGATCCGCACCGATGGTCCGCAGCGTCACATCGTCGAAAAACAGGGCACGCCCACGATGGGCGGGCTCTTGATCCTGATTTCCTCCGTCGGCGCGACGCTGCTGTGGGCCGACCTGAGCCAGGTGTACGTCTGGGTCGTGCTCTTCGTGACGCTCGGTTTCGGTCTGCTCGGCTTCTATGACGATTATCTCAAGGTCGTGAAGCGCTCGCCCGACGGGATCAGCGCGCGGGGCAAGCTGCTCTCCCAGTTCGCGATTGCGATGATTGCAAGCTATGCCACGATGAAGCTGGAGGAACCGCATCTCGCCGGAACGGTTGCCATTCCTTTCCTGAAAAGCGCGCTCATTCCCCTCAGCTACGGGTTCATAGTTTTCGGGGGACTGGTGATCGTCGGCGCATCCAACGCCGTGAACCTGACCGACGGCCTCGACGGACTCGCGATCGTGCCGGTGATCATCGCGGCCATGGCTTTCGCGCTGATCGCCTATCTGGTCGGCAACGTGAAATTCGCCGATTACCTGCAGCTTCATTATGTAGCGGGAACGGGCGAACTTGCCGTCTTTCTCGCGGCGCTGGTCGGCGGCGGACTCGGATTCCTGTGGTACAACGCGCCACCGGCGATGGTCTTCATGGGCGATACGGGATCGCTCTCGCTCGGCGGCGCGCTCGGCGGCGTGGCGGTCGCGACCAAGCACGAGATCGTGCTTGCCATCGTCGGCGGTCTCTTCGTGATCGAAGCCGTTTCGGTGATCGTTCAGGTTGCCTCGTTCAAGATGACAGGCCGGCGCGTCTTCAAGATGGCGCCGATCCATCACCATTTCGAACAGCTGGGCTGGCGCGAGCCGACCGTCGTCATCCGTTTCTGGATCGTCAGCGTCATTCTGGCCCTGATCGGCCTTTCGACCCTGAAGCTGCGGTGAGCGCGATGATCGTTTCCCGCGCCTTTGCCGGTCTCGATGTGGGTGTTTTTGGCCTCGCCCGTTCGGGGCTTTCTGCCATCGCGTCGCTCCAATCCGGCGGCGCGCGCATCCACGCCTGGGATGAAGGCGAAGAAGCGCGTGTACAGGCGCGCGAGCTTGGCGCAGCCGTGGCGCCGTTCGCGTCCTGGCCGTGGGAGCGCATCAAGACGCTCGTCCTCAGTCCCGGAATTCCGCTGACCCATCCGGCGCCGCACGATGTCGTCATCGCGGCGCGGAACGCCGGCGCCGAAGTGATCGGCGACGTCGAACTGTTCGCGCGGGAGATTCGCCCGGAACGCGCGCAGCCCGGCCGTGCGCCGGTGGTGGCCGTAACGGGCACCAACGGAAAATCCACCACCACGGCGCTCATCGGACACATTCTGGTGTCGTGCGGTTTTCCCGCGCAGGTCGGCGGAAACATCGGCAAGCCGGTGCTCGATCTCGCGCCGCCGAACGGGCGCACGATCTACGTTCTGGAAATCTCGTCGTACCAGATTGATCTCGCGCCCGGGCTCATCCCCGACATTGCGGTGCTCACCAACATTTCGCCCGATCATCTCGAACGCCACGGCTCGTTCGCCAATTACGCCGCCGTGAAGGCGAGACTGCTCGAGCAGACATCCGCTGAAGGCGACGTCGCGATCGGCGTCGACGATCCGGGTTCGGCCTCGATCTATTCGCGCCTTGCGCTCGCGCGCCGCGAACAGGCCATACCGGTATCGATCGGAAAGATTCTCGGACGAGGCGTGTTCGCCGTCGACGGCGCATTGTACGATGCGTGGAACGGCCGTGCGTCAAAGGTGATGGATCTCGCGCGGGCGACGCACCTGCCCGGCGCGCACAACTGGCAGAATCTGGCGCTCGCTTACGCCGCCGTCAAACCGATCGTGCAGGATCCGCGCGCGATCGCCTCCGCAATCGCGAGTTTTCCCGGCCTCGCGCACCGCATCGAAGAAGTGGCACGCGTCGGCGCGGTGCGGTTCATCAACGATTCCAAGGCAACCAACGCCGATGCGGCGGCACGCGCGCTCGCCTGCTTCAACGACATCTTCTGGATCGCGGGCGGCCGCGCGAAGGCAGGCGGAATCGGTTCGCTTCTCACCTACGCGCCGCGCATTCGCAAAGCCTATCTGATCGGCGAAGCGGCCCCGGAATTTGCCCGGACGCTTCGCGCGCACGTACCGAGCGAAGATGTGGGCACGCTCGAGAATGCTGTCGCGGCCGCCTTCGCCGACGCATCGCGCTCCGGTGCGCCGTCCCCCGTTGTTCTCCTCTCACCCGCCTGCGCGTCGTTCGACCAGTTCAAGGATTTCGAGGATCGCGGCGAGCGCTTCCGGATGCTCGCGACAGACTTCGCGCGCTTTGCGCAGAAGGAGGCCTCGTGAGTCGCGCGCAGTGCAGTCCCGTTTCCGACTGGTGGTGGGCCACCGATCGCGTGGCTCTTGTCGCCATCATCGCGCTGTTTGCCATCGGACTTGTGCTTGCGTTTGCGGCGAGCCCCGCTGCTACCGGCGGTCCCATGACCGAAGGCGATTTCCGTTATGCCGCGAAACAGATCGCTTTCGCCGCCATCGCCGTTGTCATCCTCGCCGGCACATCGGTGATGACGCCGCGCACGATCAAGATCACAGCTGCAGCGATCTGGATCCTCGCGCTTGCACTCTCCGTGGTCACGCTCTTTGCAGGAAGCGAAGTGCTTGGCGCAAAACGCTGGCTCAATCTCGGGTTCCTGACGCTTCAGCCTTCCGAATTCCTGAAGCCGAGCTTCGCCGTACTGGCAGCGGCGATTCTCGCCGACGGCAAGGGGCTCAGGCTGCCGAGGCCGCTGGTCTCGCTGCTGCTTCTCGCGCCGGCACTGATCATCCTGCTTCTGCAGCCCGACGTGGGACAGACCGCGCTGTTGCTCGCGCTGTGGGCGACGCTTCTCTTCTTTAACGGCATATCGCTGCGCTGGATGGGCGCGCTCGCCGGCTCCGGCGCGATGCTTGGCGGACTCGCCTACGTTCTCATTCCGCATGTCCATCATCGCTTCAATCAATTCTTCAGTCCGCACGAAATCGGATATCAATCGGGGCTCGCGCTCAAGGCGTTTGCGCGCGGCGGACTCGCAGGCGTGGGCCCCGGCGCGGGCACGGTGAAATACCACCTGCCCGATGCGCATTCCGATTTCATTTTCGCGGTTGCTGGCGAGGAATTCGGTGTCCTTCTCTGCGGCTTGATCGTCATTCTTTTTTGCGCGCTTTCGGTGCGGCTGCTGCTGCGCTCGGCCCGCATGGGCGACGCGTTTGCGGGTCTCGCCGGTGCCGGACTGGCCAGCGTCATGGCATTGCAGGCTGCCATCAATATGGGCGTGGCGGTCAGTCTGTTGCCGACGAAGGGCATGACGCTGCCCTTCATTTCCTATGGCGGTTCATCGCTGTTCGCGATCGCTCTCACCATGGGATTCGCGCTCGCGCTGACGCGCCAGCGCTCGAAGATCGGCGAAACGGACGTGGACCTTTTCGCCTTCCTGCGCGAGCCCAGAACCGCATGAGCACGATTGTACTTTCCGCGGGCGGCACGGGCGGCCATCTTTTTCCGGCGCAGGCGCTCGCCGGCGAACTGTTGCGGCGCGGCCGGAAAATTGTGGTGATGACCGACAGTCGCGGGCGGAATTTTCAATCGGCCTTTCCCGGCGCGCACATCGAGCAGGTGCCGTCGGCGACCTTTGTGGGTTCGCTCGCCGCGCGCGCGCTTGCGCCTCTCCGGATCGTCGCGGGAATCCTTGTCAGTTTCTTCAAGCTCCGGCGCATCAGGCCGTCTGCCGTCGTGGGCTTCGGTGGTTACCCCAGTCTTCCCGTGCTGGCGGCGGCGCTGCTGGACGGTGTGCCGACGGCGATCCACGAGCAGAACGCGGTGCTCGGCCGCGTCAACCGCCAGTTCGCTGATCGCGTCAAATCCGTCGCGGCATCGCTGCCAATTGCGCGTTTTGCACCAAGGGACGCCAGCCGGATTGTGTACACTGGAAATCCGGTGCGGCCCGAAGCCGCGAAACTTGCCGCCACACCCTATGCGGCGCCACGCGGAAATGAGGCGATTCGCCTGCTCGTTTTCGGTGGCAGCCAGGGCGCGCGCGCCTTGAGCGAACTCGTTCCCGCGGCGACCGCGGCCCTGCCGCCGTCACTGCGTGCGCGGCTCAGCATTGTACAGCAATGCCGTCCGGAAGATCTGGACGAGGTGCGAAGCGCCTACAAGGCGGCGGGAATTGCCGCCGAGCTGGCCGCCTTTTTCGACGACATGCCCGCGCGGATGGCGGCAGCGCATCTCGTGATCGCGCGGAGCGGCGCGTCGACGGTCAGCGAACTCGCGGTAATAGGCCGCCCCGTCATCCTGATTCCGTTCCCCTTTGCTACCGACGATCACCAGACCGCCAACGCGACGGTCTTTGCCGATGCCGGCGCGGCGTGGCTCGTGCCGCAGCGCGATCTCTCGGCAACGTCGCTGGCGGAGCTGATGGAGAAAATCCTTCAGTCACCCGAGGAACTCGAGCGCCGTGCCGCGGCCGCGCTCTCGCTCGCCAAACCCGACGCCGCGTCGCGCCTCGCCGACGTGGTCGAGACCATCGCGAGGGATGCCGCATGATCGCGCCCGCAGCGCTTCGCGTTCCCTTCGACGTCGGCACAATTCACTTCATCGGCATCGGCGGCATCGGCATGAGCGGCATTGCCGAGATTCTGTTCAATCTCGGCTACAGCGTCCAGGGTTCCGATACGGCGGAGAATGCGAATGTGCGCCGGCTGCGGACGCTCGGCATTCCCGTGGCGCTCGGACATGAGCCGGCAAATCTCGGCGATGCCGTGGTGGTCGTCTATTCCACGGCGGTGAGGCCTGACAATCTCGAATTCAAGGCCGCACGCGCCCGCAAGCTGCCGCTGGTGCGACGCGCCGAGATGCTCGCCGAGATCATGCGCCTCAAGCAGTGCGTGGCCGTTGCGGGGACGAACGGCAAAACGACGACGACGACCTTGATTGCAGCACTGCTCGACGCGGGTGGTCTCGATCCCACGGTCGTGAATGGCGGCATCATCAATGCATACGGCACCAACGCCCGGCTCGGGGCGGGCGATTGGGTGGTCGTCGAGGCCGACGAAAGCGACGGCACCTTCCTTCGCCTTCCGGCCGACGTAGCCATCGTCACCAACGTCGATCCCGATCACCTCGATTACTACGGCACGTTCGAGCGCATGCGCGATGCCTTCCAGCGCTTCGTCGAGAACGTGCCGTTCTACGGCTTTGCGGTGCTCTGCCTCGATCATCCGGAAGTGCAGGCGATGGTCGGCCGGATCGAAGACCGCCGTCTCATCACCTACGGCCTCAATCCGCAGGCCGACGTACGCGCGAGCAACGTCTCGTTCTCGCAAGGGGCGGCGCATTTCGATGCGACGGTGCTTGACCGCCGCAAAGAGCGCGAGGTCCGCCTTCCCGGTCTTCAGCTCCCGATGCCCGGCGAACACAACGTACAGAACGCGCTCGCCGCGATTGCGGTCGCACAGGCGCTCGGAATCGATGGAACGACCGTCCGCAACGCGCTCGCGCGTTTTGCCGGCGTCAATCGTCGCTTCACGCGCGTCGGCGAATGGAACGGCGCCGCCATCATCGACGACTACGCGCATAATCCGTTCAAGATTGCCGCCGCCCTCAAGGCGGCGCGGCAGGCCTATGCCGGGCCCCTGATCGCGATCGTACAACCGCACCGCTACACGCGCCTGCGCGACACGTTCGAACAGTTCTCGACCTGCCTTCATGACGCCGATACCGCCGTCGTGGCGCCCGTCTATCCCGCGGGCGAACCGCCGATTGCAGGCATCGATCGCGACTCGTACGCGAATTCGTTGCGCGCCCACGGGCATCGTCATGTACTGACGATCGAAGGTCCCGACGATCTGCCTCGGCTCGTTGCCGAACTTGCAAAGCCCGGAGGGGCGATCGTTTTTCTCGGCGCCGGCTCTATCACACAATGGGCGGCCGGGCTCGAAGCGGCACTTCATCGTCTGGAGGCTGCTGCGTGATGAACGCCCGATTCCGGGAAGCCCTGCCGAAGGTGCGCGGTACGTTTCTGGAGAACGCTGCGCTCAAGGGCTTCGTGTGGTTTCGTGCCGGCGGCCCCGCCGAACTGCTCTTTCGCCCCGCGGACGAAGACGACCTGCGCGCCTTTCTCGCGCAGAAGGCTGCCGAAGTGCCCGTCACCGTGATCGGCGTCGGCTCCAACCTTCTGGTGCGCGATGGCGGCATCAAGGGCGTCGTGATCCGTTTGCCGGCGCGATTTGGAAAGATTGCGGTGGAAGGAAACCGCGTGCGCGCGGGCGCGGCTGCGCTCGATGCCGCTGTCGCGCGCGCGGCCGCGGATGGGGGACTGGGCGGACTCGAATTTCTGCGCGGCATTCCCGGAACGATCGGCGGCGCCTTGCGCATGAACGCGGGCTGCTACGGGCGCGAGGTCAAGGACGTGTTCGTCGAAGCCGTTGCGATCGACGAGACCGGGCGACGCATCGTTCTCACGCGCGACGACATCTATTTTTCGTACCGCCACTCCAGCGCTTCCGAGCATCTGATCTTCATCGAAGCCGTGCTTGAGGGCACGCCGGAGTCGCCCGATGCGGTGCGGGCGCGCATGGAGGCGCTCGTCGCGCAACGCGAGTCGACCCAGCCGATCCGCGCCAGGACCGGCGGCTCGACGTTCAAGAATCCACCGGGCGACCGGAAAGCGTGGCAACTGATCGAGGAAGCCGGGTGCCGCGGCCTCATGCGCGGCGATGCACAGGTTTCCGCGAAGCACTGCAATTTCCTGATCAACACGAACGAGGCCACCGCCTCCGATCTCGAGACCCTCGGCGAAGAGGTGCGCGCCTGCGTGCGGGCGCGCTCGGGCGTCGTGCTTGAGTGGGAAATCAAGCGGGTGGGCGTGCCATGACGGCGCTTCGCAGGATTGCCGTGCTCCTCGGCGGCCGTTCGGCGGAACGCGAGGTCAGTCTCGTTTCCGGGCACGCCTGCGCCGAAGCGCTGCGCGCCGAGGGTTTCGATGCGGTCGAGATCGACGCGCAGGGCGACGTCGCGCAGGAGCTTGCGCAGGCCGCGCCCGATGCGGTGTTCAACGCGCTGCACGGCCGCTGGGGCGAAGACGGATGTGTACAGGGCCTGCTCGAGCTCCTGCGCATTCCGTACACCCATTCCGGCGTTCTCGCCTCTGCGCTCGCCATGCACAAGGAGCGCGCGAAGGACGTGTTTCGCGCCGCCGGAATCTCCGTCGCAAAGAGCATCGTCGTTCCCCGCCGGGAGGCAAGCCTGCGCCACGCGATGGAGCCACCCTATGTGGTGAAGCCCGTCAACGAAGGTTCGAGTGTCGGCGTCTTCGTGATCCGCAAAGGCGACAATCGTCCGCCGGGCGAACTCGGCAGCGAGTCCTGGTCGCTTGGCGAAACGGTCATGGTCGAAGAATTCATTCCGGGCCGGGAACTGACCGTCGCCGTCATGGGTGAGCGTCCGCTCGCCGTCACCGAAATCCTGCCCCGCACGGCCTTTTACGACTATGAAGCCAAATACGCGCCCGGCGGCTCCGATCACGTCTTGCCGGCGCGCGTTCCGGAGCGGATCGCGAAAGAGACAATGGACATCGCAGTCCGCGCCCATAAGGCGCTCGGTTGTCGGGGGGTGAGTCGCGCCGATTTTCGCTTCGACGACAGTGCGAATCGCGAGAGACTGATTCTGCTGGAAGTAAACACGCAGCCCGGCATGACCCCAACCTCGCTCGTGCCCGAACAGGCGCGGCACATCGGCATGGATTTTCGCGCATTGGTGCGCTGGATCGCGGAGGACGCCTCGTGCGATCGGTAAGCGCCAAGGCCCGGCGCGGTCGCGCCGCCAAGCCGTCACGCAGCCGCGGCCGCGTGACCACGGCCATCGTACGAAGTTCGCCGGGCAGCAATCGCAAAGGGCGCCGCCGTCCGAATGTATTCGCGCGCGTGGGGCAGGGCCTGCGCGCCTGGTTTTCGATTCGTCACCCGGCGATGTGGATCCTGTGCATCATTGTCATGGGTGTCCTCATCGCCGGCGGTTTCGTCACGCGCGCGGGCAATGCGACGCGGAACGCCGTCAACACGGTTGTGACCGATGCCGGTTTCGGGATCGGCGCCATCAACATCGCGGGCGCGAAGCGCACCGATCCACATGACATTCTCGGCGCTCTTGGCTTTGCGCCGGGCCAATCCATCTTCGGTGCCGACATCCACGCGGCGCGCCAACGTCTGCTTGGGCTCGAATGGGTCGCCGACGCGGAAGTGCGGCGGCAATATCCCGGCACGATCACCGTTTCCGTTGTCGAGAAGGTGCCGTTCGCGCTGTGGGAAACGCCGAACGGAACGTACCTCGTGGAGCGCTCGGGGAGCACAATCGGATTGTTCGATCCGAAATCGTTTCCCCGCCTTCCCCTGATAGCAGGAGACGGCGCGCCGCGGACGGCGGCTCCGCTTGTCGATGCCGTTCGGGCGCATCGCGCCGTCAGCGCGCGGGTCGTCGGCTATCAGCGCGTGTCGGACCGGCGGTGGAATCTCCTCCTGAACGGCGACGTCATCGTCGAGCTGCCGGAAGAAGACTGGCGCGAGCAGCTCGACGTGCTCGAGCACCTGATCGTGGACAAGGGAATCCTGGAACGCGACATCGCCGAAATCGATCTGCGCATGCACGACAATTATTTCTTCGTGCTGCGCAACGGACAAAAGCAGCAGATGCGGGGGAACGCAGCCTGATGGGTGAAACAATTCGCATGCGCACAAGCGATGCCGAGGCGCCGGCCTATCGTTCGGGACTTGTCGTTGCGCTGGATATCGGCTCGTCGAAGGTCGTGTGTCTCATCGGACGTGCCGAGCCTGCGCAGCTGCGGGTGCTGGGCGTCGGCCCGCGTGAATCGCGCGGCATCAAGGCAGGGACGATCACCAGCCTCGAGCACGCCGAGGAGTCCATCCGCGAGGCGATGGACGCGGCCGAAAACCTCGCCGACCTGAAGGTACACAGCGTACTGATTTCGGTGAATTGCGGCAGCCCCCGCAGCGTGATGGGCCGCGCCGCCATGACGCTCGACGGCGCGCTCGTCTCCGACGCCCATCTCCTCGATCTTCTGGCCGACGGCCGCGCCGATTGCGCCGTCGACGGCGAGGAGATCATTCAGTGCGCGCCGGTGTCGTATGTGGTGGACGAGGCCCGCGGCGTGCGCGATCCGAGCGGGATGTTCTGCCAGCGCCTCGGCGTGCAGATGCATGGCGTCGCCGTGAAGCCTTCGCCCCTTCAGAACCTCAAGCTGGCGGTCGAACGCTGCCGCCTGAACGTTGCCGGCGCGCTGTTTGCCCCCTATGCGAGCGGGCTTGCGGTGCTGACGCCCGACGAGATGCAGCTCGGCGCGACCGTGATCGACATGGGTGGCGGCGTCACCTCGATTGCGGTGTTCCTGGAAGGCGCGCTTGTACATACAGACGTTGTTCCCATGGGCGGTTTCAGCGTGACGTCAGACATCGCCCGGGTTCTGGGCGCGCCGATCCTGGCGGCCGAGCGCATCAAGGCGCTTTACGGCGCGGCCCTCGGCGATATCGAAACCGGTACGGACGTCGTCGTGGTGCCGCAGACCGGCGAAAGCGGCGATGACTCGGCGATGCGTGTACCGCGCTCCATGCTGACGCGCATCATCCAGCCGCGGCTCGAGGAGATTTTCGGCCAGGTACAGGCGCGGCTGCGCGCGAGCGGCTACGACGTGGCGGCGGGCCGCCGCGCGGTCCTGACCGGCGGCGCTTCGCAGCTCGCCGGTACACGCGAACTTGTGCAGCGGATCCTGAACAAACAGGTCCGCATCGGCCGGCCGCAGGGCCTGCCGGGATTGCCGGCGTCATCGGCAGGTCCCGACTACGCGACCGCGATCGGGCTCTTGATGGCCGGCGCCACCATGCCGCCGGAAATGATCAATCCGGATCTGGCGCCGTCGCAACCTGTGCGCCGCAGCTTCTTCAGCCGCTTCACCGGGGGGCTTTTCGGATGAATGTGTGCAATCGCGCTAGGCGCGAATCGAACAACGTGATTCAACAACAACAGAGCGATTCGTTGGGAAAAGTCGGGACGGAATTGGGACCAGGAGAACGGATATGACCATCAAACTGAATGTGCCGGAAGTCACCGAATTGAGGCCACGCATCACGGTGCTGGGCGTAGGCGGCGCCGGCGGAAACGCCGTGAACAACATGATCTCGGCCAAGCTCGAAGG
>Ga0209579_10001230_pt1 | contig 21687 bp, 22 predicted proteins | sample Coa_R1_2_FD_187152 | JGI IMG/M metagenome (GOLD analysis project Ga0209579, IMG submission 187152) | Surface soil microbial communities from Centralia Pennsylvania, which are recovering from an underground coalmine fire - Coalmine... | ecosystem: Environmental > Terrestrial > Soil >... | reverse complement strand
CCCGTCGCGAGGATCCCCTTCGACCAATAGTTGATCCCCGGCGGCGGAGAAAGCGGAATCGCATCCGCCGCTGGCGCCGCGCCGGCTAAAGCCGTTGCAGCGCGCCGTCCAGCCACAGCTGCCGGCTGAGGCTCCGCTGGATCTTGCCGCTGGTGGTTTTCGGCAGGGCTCCCGGGCGCAACAGAGCGATGTCGCGCGGCGCGATCTCGTGCTCGTTGACGATTGCCTCGCGGATGCGGCCGGTAATTTCGCCGGCATCGACGCGGTTGCGATGCGTGCGTTCGATCTCCTGGACGACGACGAGCTCTTCCGCCGCGCCGTTGCCCGTTACCGCGAAGGCGGCGCCGCCGTGTCGGCGCAGCGCGGGGTGGCAGCGCTGCACGGTGTCCTCGATATCCTGCGGGTAATGATTGGCGCCGCGGATGATGATGACTTCCTTGATCCGGCCGGTGATGAAGAGCTCGCCCGCCGCGTCGAGAAAGCCTAGATCGCCGGTGCGCAGCCATTCGCCCTCCTCGCCGTCGTCGAGCCTGCCGCCGAAGACGTCGTCGCCCGCCGTCGCATTGCGCCAGTAGCCGCGCGCGATATTGGGGCCGGCGACCCAGATTTCGCCGACCGCCTCGGGGTCGAGCCGTTTGCGGCTTGCGGGGTCGACAATGGCGATCCGCTCGCCTTCCAGGGCGCGGCCGCATCCCACCAGGGCCTGCGCATCGCCTGCCTCGCGCGGCGCGGCGGCGCGGTGGTGCTGCAACCCGTCGCGGCTGACCCGGCGTAACGCGGGTCCGGCGCCGCGCCGACCGGCCGACACCAGGACGGTGGCTTCGGCCATGCCGTAGGCCGGGTAGAGCGCGGCCGGGGCAAAGCCGTGCGGCGCGAATGTGGCGGCGAAGCGCCGCAGCGTCTCGGCGCGCACCGGCTCGGCGCCATTGAAGGCGAGCCGCCAGCCCGACAGGTCGATGCCGGCCATCTGTTCCGGGCGGTAGCGCTCGACGCATAGGTCGTAGGCGAAATTCGGCCCGCCGGCGACTTCGGCGCGGTATTCGCCGATCGCACGCAGCCAGACGAGCGGGCGCTGGATGAACGCGACCGGCGCCATCAGCACGCAGCGCGAGCCGACAAAAAGCGATTGCAGCACGTTAACGATGAGGCCCATGTCGTGATAGAGCGGGACCCAGCTGACATAGGTCGATCGTGCGGTATTGCCGAACGCCCGCCGTATCATCGCGAGATTGGCGAGCAGATTGGCGTGGCTCAGCACCACGCCCCTGGGAGCGGAGGTCGAGCCCGAGGTGTATTGCAGAAGGGCGATGTCGTCCTCGGCCGGCGCCGGCAATAAGCGGGGCGGGGCGCCGTCGGCGGCCGCTTCGTCGACCGCCAGCCATTCGAGGCCGCCCGCGGCGAAGCGTTCGGCGAGTTCGCCGCGGCGGCCCTCGATCACCGCGCCCGGCGCCAGGGCGAGGCGCGGCGCGCAATCCGCGACGATGCCGGCGCTGGCGTCGCGGCCGCTCTGCCGGCGCGGCAGCATCAGCGGCACCGCGATGATGCGGGCCAAGAGGCAGCCGAACAGTGCGACCATGAAATCGATCCCGCCCGGGCACAGCAACAGCGCCCGCTCGCCGGGCGGCGCCCGCGCCGCGAGGCGGCCGGCGAGGGCGGTCGCGCGCCCTGCCAATTCGGCGAAGGTGATGCTCCCCTCGGCGCGGCCCCGGTCGGACAGCAGGGTGTAGGCGCAGTCGTGCGGCTGTGTCGCGGCGCGGTGGCGGATCAGGTCGACGAGCGAGCGCAGCGCGGCCGGGGCCGGGTCGCCGCAATCAGCCGTCACCGGTGTCCCCCGGGGCTCGTTGGGTGACGATGTGGCGCGCCAGATCGGTGATCGTCGGATGCTCGAAGACCAGCTCCGGCTCGAGCTCGACGCCAAGCCATTCCTCCAGCTCGACGATGAAATAGGCCGATGTCGCCGAGTCGAGCCCCATCTGGGCAAATGTCGCGTCGGGAGTGATCGCGGTCGACGGATCGGCCACGATCCGCTTTAGATACGCGACGCACCAATCGCAGATTTCGGCGTGGCTTGCGTTACTCGGCGGCAACCGGCTCCTCCGCGCGAACTCGACCGGACGAAACTGACGGACGAAACAAAAACAACACCTAGTGGCATTGATGCTTCAGCGATACCACACCTATTGCCAGCGCGCTGCGGCGGACGCTACAGTCGCGCGCGGGACCGGTCAAGGCAAGGCGCGGGTTTCGTCGAATGCCCGGGATGGCAGGCATGCCTGACGATATCGCCAACCAGCCGCCGGCGCGGCCGCGCGCCACGCACGACGTGGCGGCCTGCCGGTCCCACTGGCAGCTGCTCGGGCAGTTGGAAAGCACCGCGATCGGGCGGCGGGCCGCCGACGGCGCGGTCGCGGTGCGCCGTCGCGATGCGGCCGGCTGCTTTCTCTATGGCCCCTATCTGCACCTCGCGGCCGGCCGCTACCGGCTCGCCTTTCGTTGCGAGAGCGGCGCGCCGCGCATGGCGGCGCAGCCGGTGCTCGGTGTCGAAATCATCGTGCTCAGCCGGTTCCAGCAGGCATGGCGCGATTTCACCGCCGCCGAGCTCTCATCCGGCGCAGCCTGCGTTGATTTCGCGGTGCCGGAGGAACACAGCCTCGCCGGCGGCAACGAGGGGCGCTTCGAGTTCCGCTTCTTTCATTTCGGCAACGCCGACCTTTTGCTGACCGCGGTCGAGCTCGAGCGGTTGCCGCCGGAGATCGCGTGTCCGGCGCAGCCGCGGCGCTGGCGGCTCTTGGGACGGCTGCAGAAGGGCTGGCTGGGCCGGCGCGCCGGTGACGGTAGCGTCAGCGTGCGGCGGTTCGAACCGCCCGGCCGGCTGCTTTATGGCGGCTGGCCTTATCTGCGGCTGCCGCGCGGCGGATACCGGCTGATCGTAGACGCACAAACCGGGGTGCCGCGGCGCCCTGGCGCGCCGGCGCTCGAAGTTGAGGTTCTCGGCCAAAGCCGCTGGCGCAGCCGTCGCCCGACGCGGTTGCCCCGCCGGCCCGAGGCGCTGGGCGAGCAGCAGGCGCGCCGCCTTGCTACCGCCGAGGAGATCGCGGCGGGACCGCTGGCCTTGGATTTTGTGGTGCCGTCAGAGATGGCGCTCGAGGCCGGTGCGGACGCGCCGTTCGAGGTCCGCCTGAATCATCTGGGGAACGCTGCGCTCGACATCCGCGCCGTCGACCTGCTCGAGCTTGGGGGTGACGAACTGCCCGCGCCGAGGGCGAGCGCCGCACCGCGCCCGCGCGCGTCGGCCAAGCGCAAGATCGTGCTGATCGGCAACTGCCAATGCGAGACGCTGCGCCAAGGATTCGCGCATGTCGAAGCGCTCAACCGGCGGTTCGAGGTCAAATACCATTTTGTCCAGCTGCCTCGGACTCTGCATGAATTTGCCGCGCGGGACCTGGAGAGTTGCGATGTGCTGCTGATCCAGGACACCCGGCTGTGGGATGCCTTCCCGCTGCGCGATTGCGTGCGGCCGGGGGCGGAGGTGCTGCGGTTTCCGCCGGTGCGCTTTACGTCGCCCTGGCCGTTCGACGCGTGGAACGGCCCGGGCGACCGGGCGGCCCATGCGCGCGAAGCCCCCAACCTGACCTTTCCGTATCTCGACGGTCTGCTCGGCCGCTTGCGCGGCGAAATTCCCGACAAGGAAGCCCGCTTTCGCGCCTATCGCTCGCTGACATGCCCGGGCGTCGTCAATTATCGCCGCCTGCACGAATTGGAGATGCGGCGGCTCGCGGCAACCGACAAGAAATATGCCATCACGATCGGCGATTTCATTTCAGGAAACTTCGCAAATCGCCAGATATTCCACACGACGGTGCGGCCCAATTGGGAGATTTTCGGGCAGTTGCTGAGGTTCGTCGCGAGGCTGGTAGGCGTGCGCGAACCGATTGCGCTGCCCTCAAGCGTCGACGCGGCATTGCGCAACCCGCAGATCCCGGTCCACCCCAAGGTCGCGCGCGATCTCGGGATCGGCTGGGCCGACGAGCGCACGCGGTACCTCAATCGCGGCCGGGCGATGACCTGGGAGGCCTATATCCGCTCGTATATCGAGCATTACGGTTAAACCGCGCCGCCGATTCCCCGGTAGCGCAGCAGATGGTCGGCCAAGACGCAGGCGAGCATCGCTTCGCCGACCGGGACGGCACGGATGCCGACGCAGGGATCGTGGCGGCCGCGGGTTTCGATTTCGACCTCGTTGCCCGCGGCGTCGACCGTGCGCATTGGGTGCAGGATCGAGCTTGTGGGCTTGACCGCGAAGCGCACGACGATGTCCTGCCCGGTCGAGATGCCGCCCAGGATGCCGCCGGCATGGTTCGACAGGAACGCGACTTCGCCGCCCCGCATCCGCATCTCGTCGCCGTTCTGCTCGCCTGACAATTCGACCGCGCCGAACCCGGCGCCGATTTCGACGCCCTTGACGGCGTTGATCGTCATCATCGCGCGCGCGAGGTCGCCGTCGAGCTTGTCGTAAACCGGCTCGCCAAGCCCGGCCGGCACGCCCTGCGCGACCAGCTCGATAACTGCGCCGGCCGATGAGCCGGCCTTGCGCACGCCGTCGAGATATTCCGCCCAGCGCGCCGCCATGGTGGGGTCGGGGCACCAGAACGGGTTGTCCTCGACGATGTTCCAGTCCCAGGCGGCGCGGTCGATTTTGTGCGGCCCGATCTGCACCAGCGCGCCGCGGATCGTGATGCCGAGCCCGAGGATCCGGCGCGCCACGGCGCCGGCGGCGACGCGCGAAGCGGTTTCGCGCGCCGAGGCGCGGCCGCCGCCGCGGTAGTCCCTGATGCCGTACTTTTTCCAGTACGCGTAGTCGGCGTGGCCGGGCCGGAAGCGGTCGGCGATGTTGCGGTAGTCGCGCGAGCGCTGGTCGAGGTTCTCGATCATCAGCTGGATCGGCGTGCCGGTGGTGACCCCCTCGAAGGTGCCCGATAGGATCTTTACCTCGTCCGGCTCCTGCCGCTGCGTCGTGTAGCGCGACTGCCCCGGGCGCCGTTTGTCGAGCCATTGCTGGATGTCGGGTTCGCTGAGCGGGAGCTTCGGCGGCACCCCGTCGACGACGACGCCGATCGCCGGCCCGTGGCTTTCGCCCCAGGTGGTGAAGCGGAACAGCGTGCCGAAACTGTTGCCAGCCATCGCTCTGTCAGCGTTGCGGTGACGTTGCGCGTGCTTCGAGACGCGTCCTTCGGACGCTCCTCAGCATGACGGGTGTTTTAGATGGCATTAAGAAAACCGTAATCCTGAGGAGGCGCGAAGCGCCGTCTCGAAGGACGCGGGGAGCCGATCCAGCGGGCATCGCAGACATCATCTCACACCACCGCGATGTCGGGGGCGTCGACCGCCTTCATGCCGACGACGTGGTAGCCGCAATCGACGTGGTGCACTTCGCCCGAGACCCCGGACGACAGATCGCTCAACAGGTAGACGCCGGCGCCGCCGACATCCTCGATCGTCACGTTGCGCTTCAATGGCGCGTTCAATTCGTTCCATTTCAGGATGTAGCGGAAATCGCCGATCCCCGAGGCGGCGAGCGTCCTGATCGGGCCGGCCGAGATCGCGTTGACCCGGATGTTGTCGCCGCCCAGATCGACCGCGAGATACTTGACGCTGGCTTCGAGCGCCGCCTTCGCCACCCCCATGACGTTGTAATGCGGCATCACCCGCTCGGCTCCGGCATAGGTCAGCGTGAGGAGGCTGCCGCCCGCCGTCATCAAGGGCGCGGCGCGGCGGCAGACGTCGGTGAACGAGAAGCACGAGATGTCGAGCGTCTTCAGGAAGTTGGCGCGCGTCGTGTTGAGGTATTTGCCGGTCAGCTCGTTCTTGTCGGAGAAGGCGATCGCGTGCACGACGAAATCGAGCCGGCCCCAGCGCTCGCCGAGGCCGGTAAACAAGGCATCGAGGCTCGGCTCCGAGGTCACGTCGGCCTCGACGACGACATCGCTGTCAACGCTCTCGGCGAGCGGCCGCACCCGCTTGCCGAGCGCGTCGCCCTGGTAGGTGAAGGCGAGCCGGGCGCCGTGCTGGTGCAAGGCGCGGGCGATGCCCCAGGCGAGCGAACGGTCGTTCGCCACGCCCATCACGAGCCCCTGCTTCCCGGCCATCAGGCCCATGGCTCTCCCCTTCCGCTTCGGCCCCGTCGCCCCGGGGCCGCCTCTCGGACGGGTCAGTCTAGCACGGCTCAAACCCCGAAGGTGAAGCGGCTGCCGGTATTGGTCAGCACCACCTGCGCCGGCATCGCCTCGACGGCCTTGGCGATGAAGCCGCGCCCGGTGCAATGCATCGGCACCACGATTTCGGGGGCAAGCGCCTTCAGTTCCGTGACCGTATGCTCGATGTAATCGGCGGGCGCCGCGCCGAGATGGAAGCCGCCCAGCACCGCGTGCAGCTTTTCGACGCCGGAGACCGCCTGCGCGGTGCGGATCGTGTTGATGAGGCCGGAGTGGCCGCACGACGAGATGACAACGAGGCCGCGACCCTGCACGACATAGCAGGTGGCGTGCTCGTCGGGGTGCTTGTCGGGAACGAGGCGGCCGCGCCGCTCCTCCTCGGTGAAGTGGTCGGCCGCGGTCGGTTCGACGAAGGTGTTGGGGAGCACGCGCTCGAACGAGGTGCGGCCGATGGCGCCCGAGGTGAACGGCCCGGCCAGCGCATGCGCGTGATCGCAGCACACGGTCTCGACGTGGGCTTCTGTCAACGCCGCGCCGTCGAGCGTGCCCATCGATACCGGCGGCTGACCGTCGCGCGGGCCGTTCCATTTCTCGCGGTAGGTCAGGCCGCCGCCGGTATAAAGCTTGAGATCGTCGCGCAGCCGGTCGCGGAACTGCCCGACGAAGCCGACGAGGCCGCCGTAATGGTCGCGGTGCGAGTGGCTGAGGATCAGCCCGTCGAGCTCTTCCGCCGCGATCCCGAGCAGGTCGAAATTGCGGTTGATGATCTGCGGGGTGAAGCCGAAATCGAGGAGGTACTGGTGGCGCTCGCCGGCCCGTTCGCTGTCGAGATGCAGCGACAGGCCCCATTCGCAGGCCAAGGTCGAAGTCTCGCGGCCGGGGATGCGGCTGACGTGCTCGATCCTGACATGGGGGTGGGTCGCCTTGGGCATGAAGAGATCGAAATACGAATCGACGACAAGCCGCACCGACAGCCGGTCGACCAGCGGCGCCTCGAACGGCGGCGACGCGGAAAGTGCCATGCCTTCCTCCCTTTAAATCGCGCGAGCCTTGCCGCTTCCGCCCGGATGGTCAAGAACTCGCTAGGGATGCCGCGTTAGCAGGCTGCGTCCTTCAAGACGCGCTGCCGGCATTCACCGGCAGCGCTCCTCACGATGACGTAAGTTGAATGATGGCGGTAACGCGTCATCCTGAGGAGGCGCGAAGCGCCGTCTCGAAGGACGTGGGTTGCTTGTCCTATGCGGAGTCAACGCTCGCCGCGATTGACAAGGCTCCCAGGCACGATCGATTCTCGCCCCGACACCGACGGGTCCAAGGGAGCGGCGCATGACGATCGGCATCACCCCGCTTCACCGGCATATCGGCGCCGAAATCGCCGGCCTCGACGTCGGTCAGCCGCTCGGCGAGGCGGCGCTGCAAGAGCTGTGGCAGGCGATCGACCGCCATGCCGTGCTGGTGTTTCACGGCCAGCAGATCGATGACGCGCAACTGCTTAGCTTTGCCGCTCGCTTCGGCGAATTGGAGATCGGCCGGTCGGCGGCGCGGGGCGGCAGGCGGCGCCTCGAATTTCCCGAGATCGGCGACATCTCGAACCTCGGCGAGGAGGGCCGGCTGCGCGCCCGCGACGACCACCGGCGGCTCGACAGCCTCGGCAACCGGCTGTGGCACACCGATGCGTCATACATGCCGGTGCCGGTGGTGCTCGGCATGCTGTTCGCGGTCGAGGTGCCGCCAGCCTCGCCGTTCGGCGCCGGCGAGACCGAGTTCGCCGACATGCGCGCCGCCTACGACGCGCTGTCGGACGCGCAAAAAGCGGTCGTCGAGGATTTGATCGTCGAGCATGACGTGTTCTGGTCGCGCGGGCAGATCGGCTTCACCGAGTTCCCGCCGGGCGAGCGCGAGCAATACCCGCCGTCGCGCCAGCGCCTGGTGCGCCGCCATCCCGGCTCGGGCCGCAAGACGCTCTACCTCTCGGCGCACGCTTCCCACATTGTCGGCTGGCCGGTGCCGGAAGGCCGCCTTCTCCTCGCCGACCTCAATGAGCACGCGACGCAGCGGCAATTCGTCTACAGCCACCAATGGCGGAAGGGCGATTTGGTGATCTGGGACAACCGCGACACGATGCATCGCGGCCGGCCGCACGACGAAAGCCGGCCGCGCGACCTGCGCCGGGCAACGACGCTCGATGTCGGCTCGACCCTCGACGAGGCCGCCTAAGGCTGCGGCTCCAGTAGAGTTGGGTCGTCGTTCCTGACATTGCCGACGCGGGGGCCGACCGTGTAGGCGCGCATCAGCTCGGCCGGGTAGGGCTGCAACAGCGCCAGCAGCTCGTCGGGGCTTGCCTCCTCCTCGCCGAGCCAGAGCGGCCAGGCGGTCCGCGGCAGGATCACCGGCATGCGGTCGTGAATCGGTGCGCATAGCGGGTTGGGGATGCCGGTGACGATCGTGAAGCTGCGCACGATCGAAGCGTCGGCCGGGTTTTTCCAGCGCTCCCACAGCCCGGCGAAGGCGAAGACGCCGCCGTCGGCCGGCACGATCGCATAGGGCTGCGTCTTGCCGTCGTGCTTCTGCCATTCGTAGAACCCGTCGGCCGGCACCAGACAGCGGCGGCGCGCGAAGGCGTCCTTGAAGATCTTGTTGGTGGCGACGGTCTCGCGCCGCGCGTTGATGCATTTCGGGCCGAACGCCAGATCCTTCGCCCATAGCGGCACCAGACCCCAGCGCAACAGATCGAGCGAGCGCGCCCTGGTCTGTGGGTTGAAGCGGACCACCGCGAGGCTGTCGGTCGGCGCCGCGTTGTAGCGCGGCGGCATGTTCGGCACCGGGTTCGGCGTCTCGAACAGCACCTGGATGTCGCCGAAAGGCGTCTTCTGCACGAACCGGCCGCACATGCGCTGGCTATCCTATTTCGGGATTGCTTCGTCGCTTCGCTCCTCGCAGTGACAGCGAGTTGCGGTCATTGCGAGCGCAGCGAAGCAATCCCGGCGAACCATTGCATGCCTAAAGCCCAGGCGGGTGGCGGTTGTGCCAGTCGGTGGCCTGTTCGTAGGCCCAGCCGATGCGCAGTGCGGTCGCTTCGTCGTAGGGCCGGCAGACGATGTGCAACGACAAGGGTAGACCGGTTTGGGTGAAGCCGTCGGGCAGCGAGAGGGCGCACAACTCCAACAGGTTGACGAGGCGGGTGAAATGCGCCGGTGTCGTTGCCTGGTCGACCGAGGCGACCGCGATCGCGGCGGTCTGCGTCGTCGGCGTCAGCAGCGCGTCGACCCCGGCGAGCGCGTCGAGAAACCGCCGCTTCAGCGCGGCCTGCTCCGCCAGCGCGCCGAGGTAGTCGCGGGCGCTGACGCCGCGGCCGATCTGGATGCGCGGCCGCACCGCGTCATCGATCGGCAGGGCCGGGTTGTCGACCAGATCGCCGACCAGCTGGTAGGCCTCCGAACCGATGATCCGGCCGACCATCTGCGTCGCGTCGGCGAAGCGGCACGGCAGCGCAATATCGACAATCTCGGCCCCGAGCCGCGCCAGCACCTCCAGCGCCGCATCGTAAGCGGCGAGCATCTCGGGGGCGCAGCCGTCGCGCTCGGCGGCCGGCATGCGCGCCAGCCGCAGGCCGCGCACGCCGCGCTTCATCCCGGCCAGCGGGTCGCCGGCGGGCGGCGCCGACAAGGTGCGCGGGTCGAGCGGGTCGGCGCCGTGCATGACGCTGTAGAGCAGCGCCGCGTCCTCGACGCAGCGCGCCATCGGCCCCGGCGTGTCGAGCGAGGGGGCAAGCGGCAGGATGCCGTAGGTGCTGACCCGGCCGATCGTCGTCTTGAGCCCGGCAAGGCCGCACCACGCGGCCGGCAGGCGCACCGAGCCGCCGGTGTCGGTGCCGATCGCCCACGGCGCCATGCCGGAGGCAACCGAAACGCCAGAGCCGCTGCTCGAGCCGCCCGGGGTCCGCGGTGTGCCCAAATCCCACGGGTTCCATGGCGTCCCCATATGCTGGTTGGTGCCCCAGCCGCCCATCGCAAACTCGACCGTGTGGGTCTTGCCAAGGACGATCATGCCTTGGGCGATGAGGCGCCGCGCCAGGGTCGCGGTGACCGGAGAGCGGCGCTCGCGCCACGCCATCGAGCCGCCGGTCGTCACCCGCCCCTCGAGGTCGATCAGATCCTTCAGCGCAATCGGCACGCCGTGCAGCGGCCCCACTGCGTGTCCCGAGCGGATCGCCCTTTCGGCCGCCTCGGCGGCGAGCCGGGCGTCGTCGGCGAAGACGTCGATGAAGGCGTGCAGCTTCGCGTCATGCGCCGCGATGCGCGCCAGCAGCGCCTCGACGATGGTGACCGGCGACAAGCGTCGCGCCGCGATCTCGGCGGCGAGCTGGTGGGCCGGGAGATAGCTCGGATCGGTATTTGACGTCAGCATGGCGGCTACTTCGGGTAGAGGCGGCGGTTTTCCGCCTCGAACTCGGGGTCGATATCGGCCCACGCCATCAACAGGCCGGTGCCGCGCGTCTTCGCCATGGCTCCCCCCCTTCTCGCTCTTCGCTCTTCGGGCGCGGACGATTTAACACCGCCGCCACGCTCAGCGCGAGGCGAAGCTGCGGCGGATCGCGCGGCGGCCCCGGCGAAGGCTACAATGGCCGGCGGAACGAGCGGCGCCATGATGCCATGACGGAGCGCGACAGCAGACGCATCATCCGGCAATGGGACCGGGAGATCGAGGACGAGATCCGCCGGCGCGCCGCGCGGGAGGCCCGCCTCGGGCCCTGGCATTGGGTGGCGTGGGCGGCGCTGTGGCTGCTGTGGCTGGGGTTCCTGGCCGCGCTGCTCGCCAGCGTCAAAGGGCTGCGCTGACCGCCGCGCTCGTGGTGCGGCGGGCGGCCGGGGTCGGGAGAAATGCTTTCTCCCGACCCCGGCCTCGTTGGCTCCCCGGGACGGATTCGAACCATCGACCCAGCGGTTAACAGCCGCTTGACGGACTGATTCCGCGTGATCTACGATGATCTCGCGTGACCCCGGAACGATCCCTCTCACCTAGTGTGTCTGCGGTCTTATGAGGCATCGACAGCGGCTCATTGTGGGCCAAGCCAGATCACGACGGCTCTGTTTCCTTGGTACCCCGGTGGTACCCCGATCAAGGATGCACCATGTCATGGCAACAATCACCTTCATCGCACGCGGTATCGCCGGCCTCGAAATCCCGGAGACGGGCAGGGTCGAGTATTTCGACAAGAGCACGCCGGGTTTCGGCTTGCGGGTAACCAGCAGCGGGCATCGGAGCTGGATTTGCCTCTACCGCTACAAGGGCGAGAAGCGGCGTTACACGATCGGCACCTATCCCCAACTCGGCCTCGCCGATGCGCGTGACGAAGCAAAGGAGGTACTGCGGCGCGCGACCAAGGGCGAAGACCCGGCAACAGAGAAGAAACGCCAGCGCAAGGCCGAGACATTCCGCGAGCTCGCGACGCTGTACCTAGAGCACCACGCGAAGGCGACAAAGCGGACGTGGCGGGCCGATCACAACATCGCCCACAAGGATCTGATCCCGCGCTTCGGTTCCCGCAAAGCGGGCGAGATCACCCGCCGCGACATGATCGACATGCTGAAGGCGATCAAGGCACGCGGCGCGCCGATCCAGGCAAACCGGACCCTGGAAATTGCGCGCAAACTGTTCAATTGGGCGATTGGGGAGGAACTGGTCGAGCACAACCCCTGCGACCATATCGGCAAGCTGTCGCCCGAAAACCAGCGCACCCGCGTCCTCTCCGCCGACGAGATCCGTATCCTCTGGACGGCGCTTGATACGCGCAGTCCGCTTGTCGCCGCGGCCTACCGGTTGATGCTAGCCACCGGACAGCGTTCGATCGAGGTTCTCGGCGCCAAGCGCGCGGAGATCGGTGCCGATGGCTGGTGGACGATCCCGGCCGGCCGCGTGAAAAACAAGACTGAGCACAGGGTTTGGCTCAACGAGATAGCCCGGCGCGTACTCGCTGAAATCCAGCCCTACAACCACGACAGCTCCTATCTGTTCCCGTCGCGGGACGGTGGGCATGTCCGCTGGATTCAGAAAACTCATGGCCGGCTGCGCAAGGCCAGCGGCCTACCGGATTTCACGATCCATGACCTAAGGCGAACCGCCGCCTCCTGCATGGCAGCAGCCGGGATCAATCGGCTAACGATCGCCAAGGTGCTGAACCACAAGGAAAGAGAAGTCACGGCGGTTTACGACCGCTACGGCTACGGCCCGGAAATCCGGCACGCTCTCGATGCCTGGGGCGCGCGGATCGAGGAGATTGTTTCCGGCAGGGAGCAACCCGACAACGTCACCGCATTGCGGGCCAGCGCGTGACTCGGGCCGCAAACCACAGGTCAAATCACGACCGGGAGAAAGGACCGGATGATCGCCCTCCAACCGTTCGGATGGGCGGTTTTGAAGTCGTGCCGGTCCCCAAAGAATCGATCGATTTCCTCTACGACAGGCTGCGTGAGGCTCAGGAGCAGTTTTTGACAGGCAAAGACGGTGGCCTCGATGGCGTCTCGTCCGCGCTCGAAACCGTGTTGCTATTCCTGCTCTCGCTAGAGCCGGTCCCAGGCGGGCCGCAACTAGCCCCACTAGGACATCTGTTGACGGCGCTGCGGGCGCTCCGTGAAAACAAGGTTCCGCCTTTGCTGACGCCAAGGTCACGCAAGGGGCCGCCACCTGCGAGCGACGAATACAACGACATGAAGGGCCACGCTGTTTTTGTCCTTCGTCGGCTGATCGCCACAGGCATGCCCCCGCCGACGGCTCGCAAGGCCGTGGCGGAGACGCTGAGGAAGGCAGGTGCCAGGCCGGCCCGCAAGGGCTTTAGCGCGGGCGGCCCCAGCGAAATCACCGAACGCACAATCCGGACATGGCAGGAGGATATCGCCGCCGATGTCGGCTTCCGTACGACGGCTGCCAAGGGACTCGCCGGTCGGGAACGAGTGCAATTGCAAGAATTTCTTGGCTCTAGCCCCAAATCTTGGCAACTGCTTCTGTGGTTCAATAAGCCTGGAAACCTCGATGCCTTTCGACAGGTCGAGGGGTGGTTAGCGCCATTTGACGAAAAACTGTCCCAAACGTCGGCAGTTGATTTGGCCGCGATCCGTAAAGACTACCTCGACAGGATGGGCTTCGTGATCGCCCGAACCCTGCGTGTGGAAACCACCTAACCCGGGCACTTAGGTGCGGCCGGAGTGCATTACGTGATCTCGCGATAGCCCGCACGACCGCGGGCGCCTTTGCGGGAGCGAGCATGACCACCCCTGAAATCGCTACAGCGCAAGACGAGCGGCGGCACAAACCGGGTGATATTCCCCCGGCTGATCCCATCATCCGCGGTTGGCAAGGTGCCTCTGCGCACGCCGGGAAAAGCGTTCCTCAGCTGAAACGGGATGTGAAGGCGGGCCACTTCCCGGCGCCGATCGAAATCGGGCCGAATTCGCTCGGCTGGCGACGGAGCTGGATAGATCAATGGCTCGCCAGCCGTCCGCGCCGGCAATACATCGCCGCGGGATGAGCAACCATGCCCAAACGAAGCGGCCCCGCCTGGGCGGGCACCGCGGGCGGGGCCGGTATCGGTAATGCTGGGCAGCATTCCGATACCACGCAGCGAACCCCGCCGGTAGACCTTTCCGAGATCCGGTTCGCGCACGCCGTTGGGCGACTGCATCGGCTCGGCGCGCGTGCGACGTTCGAGCTGCTCGCCGAGCTGGCGGCAGCTAGGATGCTGCGCACCGAGATAGAGGCGATGGTCGAGCGCTATGTATCCGACCTCGACGCTGGTGCTCTCGCTGCGCTCGGCGCTGACCGCTTCCCGCTGCTGCCGCTGCACGCTGTCGAGCGCGGCGATGGCTGAGCGGTTCGCCATGGCCCTGCTCGACGCGCTCGCAGGCGCCCAGCTCGTCCCGGTCCCCTCGGGCGAACGCGCCTGTCGCATCAATGGTTGGCCGAACCTGCGGCTGACCATCGATGAAGCTGAGCGACACATAGCGGCCGGCGGCAATCTCGCGATGCGCCTCGGTCGAGCGTCTGGCGACCTGGCAGACGCTGATCTTGATTGCTCTGAGGCGCTGGCGCTCGCCGACCTCTACCTGCCACCGACGGGGGCGATATTCGGGCGACCTTCAAACCGGCGCTCGCATTGGCTGTACCGAGCGCCGGGCGCGGTCTACGCGTCGTTCGCGGACCCGACCGATGGCTCGATGCTGCTCGAGCTACGGGCCGATGGCCGAAGCGGCGGCGCCCACGCGACGCTGATCCCGCCGAGCGTCACGGAAGGCGAGCGTCGAGAGTGGTGCAGCCAAGCCGTCGAACCGGCAGAGATTGATGCCGCGGTTCTGGCGCTCCGATGCGCCTGGCTGGCGATCGGCTGTCTCGTCATGCGGCACGTCAGCGAACACGCGGCGAACCGGCCCTATCACGATTTACCTGATCTGCTATGGGAGGCTGACCCGGCCCTCGGCCGTCGTGCCTATCACTGGATCGGCAAGCGGGCTCCCGACGAGCGACCGCCCGACCTGAAGCTTCATCGCGACTACTCGCACTCGGAGTTGCGTCTGGAGGAAGTCGTCGCCGCGATCCCGAACAACTGTTCCTGGGACGAATGGAACCGGATCGGGCTGGCGATCTTCGTCGCAAGCGGCGGTTCCGACTTAGGCTACGCTGCCTTCGACGATTTCAGCTCGCGCTCGCCAAAATACGATCCGCACGAGGTTATGAAGCGCTGGAATGACTACCGGCGCTCGCCACCAACCCGAATTTCCATCGGCACGCTCATCTACCTCGCCCGTCAGAACGGATGGCGCAGGAGCGTGGCATCATGACCGAGCACCTTGACGACGCCGAGGCGTTCTTCCGCGCGGTCGATAATGGCGCTCACGGCAAGCCGAACGGCGCGGCAGGGGGCGCGGGTCGACGGTTCCGGCCCGTCCGGTTCAAGGATATCGCCCTCTCGACCGATCGCGCCTATCTCGTCAAAGGGCTGATCCCCCGCGAAGGTCTCACGGTTGTGTGGGGACCGCCGAAATGCGGGAAAAGCTATTGGACGTTCGATGTCGCCATGCACGCCGCGCTCGGTCGGGACTACCGCGGCCGCAAGGTGACGCAAGGCATCGTCGTTTATATCGCGTGCGAGGGCGAGCGCGGGCTTGCGGCACGCGCCGAGGCATTCCGGCGGGAAAGGCTTTCGGAGGGCGACAACGACCCGCCGTTCTTCCTGCTGGCAACCCGCCTCGATCTCGTTGCCGATGTCGAGCAGCTTGTCGCCGACATTCAGGCCACCATCGGTGTCGACCATTGCTCCGCCATAGTGGTCGACACGCTCAACCGCTCGATCGCCGGCAGCGAAAGCCGCGACGATGACATGGGTGCCTACATCAAGGCGGCCGATCGCCTTCGGGAGGCCTTCGCCGCCGCGATCATCGTCATTCACCATTGCGGGACCAATGAAGCACGGCCGCGCGGGCACACCTCGCTGACCGGCGCCGTCGATGCACAAATAGCCATCAAGCGGGACGACAGCGACCGCATCATCGCCGTGGTCGAATACATGAAGGACGGTGCCGAGGGCGACGTGATCGCCAGCACGCTCACCGTGAAAGAGATCGGCTGCGACGAAGATGGCGATATCCTGACGAGCTGCGTCATCGAGCCGGCCGAGGCGCCTGCCGCGCCCAAGGCTAAAGCTGGCAAGGGGCTGGCCGCCGCCGCCAAGGTGGCGCTCGGCACGCTGCGCAAAGCCGTCGCCGAGGTGGGCGAACCGGCTTCCGCCAGCAACCACATCCCGGCGGCCGCCCGCGTCGTGATGGTCGAGACATGGCGCCGCTATCACTACCTCGGGACCGCTTCGGACGGCCAAAGCGCAGAGGCTCGCCGGAAGGACTTTCAGCGCGTCCGGCAGCAGTTACAGGCAGCCCAGGCTATCGGCCTCCACGACGATTTTTGCTGGGTGGTTGCCGATGCCTAAGGGACCGGGACAAGGCACCGGGACAGCGGGACACCCTTATAGGGTGTGTCCCGTCCCGTCCCGGCCAGGGTGCCCCGGGACAAGCCGGGACAACACCGGGACATGTCCCGCTATGTCCCGCCTAAAGTCGAGGAAAGCAGCCAGTTTCGGCAACCCTACGCTCAGCTTCTATATTGCGGAGGTGTCACGCTTGGGAAGCAAGGGCGGGAATAGCCCAAATGTCCCGGTAGACACCCTCGCCCTGCTGGCGGGCGTCAACGCCGCGATCGAGGCATCTGAAGGGCCGCAGGCCGGGCGCATGCTCGTCGGCGATGGCGGCCGAGATACCCGCTTGATCCTTTGCCGCGGGGCCGGCGCCATCGCAGCAGTCATGCTGGCACCGCGTCGTGCTGTCGCCCTCGCCGCCGAGCTGGTCGCGGCAGCACTGCCGAGATTTCCGGCGTGACAGCAACCGTGTGCCTCTGGTGCGATCGGACCTTCGCGCCACGAACGAGCGGCGGCAAACCGCAACACTTCTGCCGTCCCGCCTGCCGCCGTGCGCTTGATGCGGCCGGGCGACGCTGGATCGCCGCGGCGCTTGCCGATGGCCGGCTGAGTATCGACGCGCTTCGGAGCGGCTCTCCTGGAACGCGCGCGTTGCCTGTGGCCGCAATCTCGGTCGCGCCGAGTGAGCAGGCCGCGGATACCGCGGCCGCACCCTCCGACGAGCGCTTGTTTGAGCTGTTCGGCCAAATCCTGGCGGAGCTGTCGGTGGAAGAGCTTAGCGCGCTACCCGAGCCGGTATGGGCGCTAATCAATTACATCGCCGGTCCAGAGGCCGAAACGGATACTGGCGGCGTTTAGCGCCGGACAGCCAACCGATCCGCGCCCAATACCCCTCGCTGAAAGTATCCGCTAGACTCCTCGACATTGAGGCGGCACGGGATAGTGGAACTCCGAGGGACGGGCCGCCGTTCTGGCGGGCCGCCCGCCTTCCACGACAGCACCGCCACGATCTGCAAGGCCATGAGGCGCCGAAAATTTCAAACTAGAATGTCTTTGGGGGTCGCATGCCGGGAGCGGACGCAACGGGGGGCCGGATACGCGAAGCCCGCCTGCTGGTCGCGCAACCAGAAGTCGTGTTCGACGAATTGAAAATCTACGCCGAGCAGATCACCAAGGGGGGCAGTACCTCCCATGGCGACGACGAGCTCGAAAAAAGCTTAGCGGCTCGCAACGACCCGCTCATCGATCTCGGGTTGGCCTGTTATGGTTCAAGTCCGGAAGTTGTCGCAGCGCTGTACAAGAAGGGATTGGACCCAGCTCTCTCGTCATCCGATGCCCGCTATCGAAAGGGGTTGCGAATTGCCTGCTTATCCAATCAGTCCGTGCCGGCCGCTCACTCGTTACTGATCATATTCGAGAAATATCCCGATCTCGTTCTTGGAGGCGAAGAACTGCGGCGCGTCCTGGCCGAGGCGGACTCGGACGAAGCCGAGGCGCTGATCTGCAATCCATACGTTAGCGACAGCCTCTTGCAGGATTTGTACGAGCGCAGCGAGCCGTTTTCGCAATTCGACGAAGATCGCTGGCGCGATCTGGTTTTCAGGTCGCGGAAGAACAGCCGTCTCGTGAGCCTGAAGTACGAAGGGCATGAATTCGACCATGGCCACTTCCTAATTCAAAAAGCAATCTTCCAGCTGCTACAAACAGCGCCGGCCACAAGCGCATGGCTTCATTCGCTCCATTGGCTGCTCGACAGCCTTGATCCTCGGAATGTGTTCTCACCGGACAAAATCGACGACGCTGTTGAACGATGGGGATCGGTTGCAGTTGATGATGCTAACGGAAATCCCTTGCAGGGATATTTCACGTCAGTTTCGTTGCGCGACGAATTTCGCTGCGCAGTCGCTGCTCTCTACGGCAGGGCATTTCGCGATAGCGGGATCGTAATCCTTGGGTCCGCGACAGCGCCTGACGTAGCGCTGCGGTGTGCCTACTATGGCAAGGCCCGATTAACTGTAAAGGAGATGGGGGAAGGGTACAAGCGCGACAAAGACGTGTTCGTGTTTGCCGTGTTGTTCAATGATCACGTCTACCTGACACCACCGTTGCGTAAGACGCTAGAGGAAAAATATCTTACCAGGAACCCCGATGGACGCCACCGCTACCAGCGGCGATGCGAACAACTTCATAAACATTACCGGCATTTCGATCCGCGGCCCGTTTCTGAACGGATGGCCGAAGATGCGGCGGAAAGCGCGCAGGCCCCCCCGGAAAAACTCCTTGGTTGGGCGGCTACCATGGATACCAGGGTGGCCGATGTCGCCAAGCAAGTATATGCAGCGAGGCAATGGGTCGTTTGGGGAGTTGTTGTTGTTGTAGCGCTCATCCTGGTTTTGGCGCATAAACATTGAAACTCGTGATCGGAAGGCGCCCGTGTTTTTCGAAGAGACACCTGTGAGGACGCTAGACTAGAAGTCCCTTGAGGCGGAAATTTGGTTTGCTGTCAGCGGGAACCTCGGTTGCTCCATGGGGTTAGATGTTTTGCAACGCGCGCACTCGTAGAGGTGGACGATGCCGCCGCTATCCGTTGGCTGGCAAGCGCCGCTGTCGGCTGCATGGCGCCTTGTCCACTGGTCCACGGACAGCCAATGGCATGGCGCGTACCGTCGCGGCGATGGTGGCGGGCCGCAAGCGGTATATCGCACGACGGCACGCAATGGGATTGAAGGCACCCGGCGGCCGGATGCCGAATGTGGGCACCATGCAGGCCACGATCCGTCAGGCGCTCATCGCCGTTGACACCCTGATCCGCGATATCGAGGAACTGATGCGCGATCCCGAAGCGATGGCTCGGCTCGATGAGCGGCTGCGCGCCCTTATGGCAACCTGAAATTTCCGGAATTTAATTCCGCGAAATTGCTCCTCGCTCCTTCAATAACACTCCACCATGAAGACCGACTTTGCCGCCGCCTCGCCAACGTCTGCAGGATCTCGTTTCTCGGTCGATGGTGCTGTTTCGTAGTCGATGCGGCTAGCGTCGAGGAACGCCTGCACGATCCCACTCTTGATCGCGAAGTTTACGTTCTGCGGTAGCGTCCCAGTAGCTTCGGCTATGAGCAGCTCATTGAGTCGCCCGGAGACGACAGCCACGACGTTGCTGCTCAGGTCGAGGAGCGGTCCCCCGCTGTTGCCGGGCTGAATAGGCGCGGTGAGCTGGAGATATCGCGAGTCATCGCGGATGCCGGACAGCGCCGAAACAGCCCCTGTCGTCACCTGGAGGTTTGTCGTCAGCAATCCGGCGTAGGGAAAGCCGAGCGCAACCACCTGGTCCGCTGGGCGTATTCCTTTGCCGCTACGAAAGCGCAATGGCGTAAGGGTCGGGGCGGGGCGCACGCGGATTACAGCCAAATCATTCCGTTCATCGCTGGCGGTCAGAGTGGCCTGATCCCATTCGCCAGAAACACGAAGCCGCAGAGAGCTGCAACCCTTGACGACGTGGTAGTTGGTCAGAAAGTCACCTGCCCTATCGATGGCGAATGCGGTTCCAGTACCGCCCTGCTCCTTTTTGGGCCCAGGCGACGGAGCGACCGGCTGCATCGGGCTCGGCTCAGCTGGCTTTGGCGGCAGGGCGGCCGTGATCGTCTCGCCCTCCTGCTCAAGCAACGCGGCATCGGCATCGCTCAAAAATCCGGTTGGCGGTCTGTTTCGGGCAAGCTGCCAAGCGACGATGGCTTGTCGCGTATCGTGAGTGTAGACGCCCTCCGGAATGACAGGACCGCCTAGCAACCCGAGCTGCCGCAGCTTGCGTTGCAGCAAGACATGGCGTTCAAGCGGACGTGAGGCCTCTTCCAGCGCAATACCCCGCAGCCGACTCAGCCAAATCCCGCGCTGCGCCGCGTAATTCTCTTTGACGCAATTATGCGCCCTCAGCGTATCCGAGGGTGGACCATCGGTAGGTACCCAGCATTCTCCCTGAACGTCATCCAGGAATTCGATATCTTCTTCCTTGAGCTGCTCCCGCTGCTGTCCTTCGTCAAGCTGCTGATAGAGCGCCCAGAAGGCTTGATTGAACATGAGATCCACGCGAGACAGGTCAGGGTCCCCACAGATCATCAGCGCGAGAGTGTGCTTGGCCTTAGAGCAATCAAAGCCGGGGCCCAATCGATCAGGGCTTGGCGGCGCGGTTACGGATTGGACAGGTGTGGTCGAGGCTGTGGTGCCGTAGGTGCGAAGGTACGCTGTACGCGCGATAGCGGCTCGCTTGAAGCATTCACGCATCGGGGCCGGAACCGGCGTAGGTGGCGGCGGATCCGGCGGAACGCCGCACGTTGTCGAATATGATCGCACCCACGCCTTTTGGTTTTCCCACAGCTCGGGCCATCCGGCATCACCGACGCGCCCGCGCGCTTCGTTGAAGGCGGCCTGCCGTTCGTCCGCAAGTCGGATCAGCTCAGGGTCGCTGCAAATGACGATACTCGACGGCAAGCTCACGCCAACGCAATCGAAGGCAACGGCGCGCGTTGCGCCGAGGGTGGCGCAAAGTATCATGATGGCGGCGCCCACAAGGACGCGAGGGGATAGCGGACTAGTCGCTCTCATATCCCCGAAAGCTCTGCCCAGTTTGTTATAATTTTGCGTTGCCAGAAAAGCCTACGCCGTTGCCCGGCACGGAGACAAGCCGAACTGGCTAGGAGACGCAGCACAAAGCAGGGTCACGCCGAAAGGGCGGTGCTAGATATTGTGGACCTGGGCACGAGCGCCACAAACGAGATCAGCATCTAGAGAAAACTGGCTATCAGGCACAAGATGCAGTTGACACCGAGAGCGATTCGGGAAAGCCTCTAGCTTCCTGCTGGTGGAGCGACCGATTGTCCTTGGCGGGACGGTCGCCCCCCTCAGAAGGGAAGCAGGATGGTGGGCCGCTTAGCTGCGGGTCCCCCGGCTTATGCCACCTCTGGCCGGGTCCTTCCGAACTGGGCGGGCATCGAAAGGTGCCCGCTTTTTTGTGTGTCGAGAAAACTAATACCCAATATCTTGTAGGGTGGTCAAGGCCAAAACGGATCGATATCGACTCAGTTTCGATCCTTTTCTGAACCGGCTATCTTGGCGTGATGGCCGACCCCGCCGACGATGACAAGCCTATTGCCACGAAGCGGCGCGCTTGCACGCTCGCGGTTCTCACAATCGGGCGTCTCGACAGATTGAAACGGCGCGGAACGCACGGCACTACGATCGCCGGGGTAATGACGACGTTCATCGAAGCGGGGGTGCGCGACGCTATCGAGAAGGGCTATATACGGCTGGAGGACGACGAATGAAGTGCAGCCAGCCGCCAGAGCTATCCAAGATCGCCGACGAGCCGGGCATGGCCGAGCGGTTCTAGCGCGGCTTAGGGTCGAAACCCAATCAGACGATTGACGCAAGGAAGGAGGCGTGATTCAAGCTGGAAACTTCGGGAGCTTGGATCATGGCGGGGGAATTCTGGCTCGACGATCGGCAGTGGACGGCGATCGAACC
>Ga0209579_10001229_pt1 | contig 21712 bp, 15 predicted proteins | sample Coa_R1_2_FD_187152 | JGI IMG/M metagenome (GOLD analysis project Ga0209579, IMG submission 187152) | Surface soil microbial communities from Centralia Pennsylvania, which are recovering from an underground coalmine fire - Coalmine... | ecosystem: Environmental > Terrestrial > Soil >... | reverse complement strand
CTTTTTTGTGTTCATGGTTCTTCGCTTATAGCGGCAGCCAAGTTCCTTTGCAAGAGAATCCCTCAAGAGTTGTTTAGCAGAATGCATGCTTGTTCATGAACAACAACCTAAGCGCGCTCTCCACCATCACGGCATCGCTGATTCTTCGTAAACTTTGATCCAGTGGCTCCGTACCATCGCTCGCGTCTGCTTGCCATTCGTGTTTGAAATGACCAGGTTGGAAGCCTGTATCGGCATGTGACACTCCACGCATCTCCCTAAAATCTTTTCCTTCCTCTTCGCAGACTCCCCGCAAGCCTCCATGCCATGGCATTTCATGCAACGCTCCGAGAGCGCCACAATATCTCGTTGCGGCTGGTGCACATCGTGGCAAGTCGAACAGTTCATCTCCGCCGACGCCTGATAGCAGCGGCTCATCTGCAAGAGCGCCACCTGGTTCCCGTGTACATCGGGCTGTATCCCGGCGTTGGCTGGGTCGGGCCGATAAAATCTGTCCAGCGGCTCCCCAGGCACGTACGAAAAGGCTCCACCCAGAAGAAATCTTCGCCCGCCATGACACTGCGCGCACACATCCATCTGACGATCCCGGCTCAGTTTCACCGGATTCACAATTCTCCCCGCCGCCAGCTTCGCCTGCTCTGCCTCCGCGTGCTCGCGCCCCGGCCCGTGGCACCGCTCGCACGAAAGCCCCGGCACAATGCTCGTCTTCTCGAAGCGGTTGGAAGTCTGCGGGTTCCCAATTCCCACGGCAAACGTCACATGGCACTCCAGGCACCGCGGTGCTACGAGTCGCTCAAAATTGATCATTCCATCCCGATATCCCGGACTATTCCCCCAGCTCTTCAGATCCACCCAATACGAAACTGGCAGCTGAAAAAGTTTGTCGCCTTCCCAGAAGAGATAAGTCTGGCCAACTCTTCCCGACCCGATGACCAGATCCATTTTCTCCGAGCGCAAATCGGTCACTGGAGGAAACGCCCGCACCGCCGTCTCGTAAAAACCGTCCGTCTTGTCGTCCATGCGGAAATACAGACCAGGATTCGCGGTCTTAAAAATATTTTCGCCCTGGGCGAATGAACCGAGAATCGCCTCTTTGCCGGGCCAGCGCGACGTCAGATGATGCGCGGTCTTTTCGTAGCTCGCCGCCTTCTCCGCGTGGCACCCACGGCACGCTTCATCTCCAACGTAGTCTTTGCGTGCCTTGTTGGAATTCTGCGCCGCTGCTGGGCCCGCACATACCAACGCGAGCGCCGCGACGATTGCCCCGCCAACCCCAATTCGTCGCCCAGATAGTCCGCTCCAAAACATATCGATTGCCGCCGCCCGGCCTCAAGCTCACCGCAACCGCAACACTCACTTCACCTCAAAATCGTATGCCCCGGATCCCACGTGCACCATAAACTCTCCATCCCGGCCGTCTGTCTTCACGCTCTTCCCTGCCTCAAACACCACTGCGTGTGCTCGCGCCGGCAAATACACATCCGCCGCGGTGTTCGCTGGAATCTCCACCTTCAAACGAAACGATCCATCAGCCGCATACTTCCAGTCGCTGACAATCTTCCCGTACACTGAATCGTATTCGCCGCGCGCAAATTTCATTCGGCCATCCAGATGGGGACGAATCACAATCTTCTTGAATCCGGCCGCCCCGCTCTCGGTATCAATTCCCGCAACATATCGGTAAACCCACGCCACCACCGACCCAAACGCGTAGTGGTTATACGAATTCATCCCCGGATCGCCCGTATCTCCATTCCACCGCTCCCACCATGTCGTCGCGCCCTTCGAGAGCATGTATCCCCACGAAGGATACGTTTCGTTCAGCAACAACCGGTAAGCCACATCGCTTCGCCCGTGATCCGCAAGCGTAAATAGCAAAAATGGCGTTCCCAGAAAACCCGTGGACAAATGCCAGTCGCGCGCTTCGATGTCTTTCACCAGATGCTCCACCAGCTGGCCTTCCAGCTCTTTCGGCGCCATCTTTGCGTACAGCGCCACCACATACGATGTCTGTGTGCCGGTTCCTACCGTCCCGTCATCTCTGATGTATGCCTTTTGAAACGCGCCGCGAATCTTCCCGATCAGTTCGTCATAGCGCGACGCATCCTCGCTCTTACCAACCGCGCGGCCCATCTCCGCCATCATCTCCGCGATCAAACCCCAATACGCCGTCGCCAGCATGCTCTTGTCGGTATGTTCATCCGGCGCCAGCCAGTCTCCATAATTCGGTCCCAGCCCCTCCTTCCTCAAGAAATCCGGATTTCTGTTCTCAATAAAGGTCGTCCACCTCTGCATCGCGTCCCAATTCCGCAAAATCACGTCCCGGTCGCCGTACTGTTTCCACGTAGTCCACGGCACAATCACTCCCGCGTCTCCCCATCCTGGCGCGCCTTCCATCTGCTCCAGCCACTGGCGTGTTCCTTCGGGCGCATCCACTGGCAAAGTATTGGGAGAAATATTGGTAAACGCGCCCTGCGGAGTTTGCGCATCCGCAATGTCCTGCACAAATTTCTGCGAAAACGCCGCCACATCAAAGTTATACGTACCCGTCCGCCAGAACACTCCGGCGTCGCCCATCCATCCCAGCCGTTCATCGCGCTGCGGACAATCCGTCGGAACACTCAGGAAATTTCCGCGCTGCCCCCAGATTCCAATCGTCCACATCTGATTCACCAGCGTGCTGGAAGTATTCAATCTTCCCGTAGGCTCGCCACTCACGCTGCTCACTACCTCTCCCGTCAGCGCGCTCAATTCCGGCGCTCCTGGATATCCGCTCACCTCCACGTAGCGAAATCCGTGAAACGTAAAATGCGGCGCAAACTCTTCCTCCCCGCTACCTTTTAATACGTACAAATCCGTCGCGTCCGCATTCCTCAGGTTTTCCGTGTAGATGCTTCCGTCCGGCGTCAGTATCTCGGCAAAGCGCAGCCACACCCGCGTTCCCGCCGCGCCTTTCACCTTCAGCGCCGCCCAGCCCACCATGTTTTGTCCCATGTCAAAAATATAGGCTCCGCCCGGCCCGCGTAAGATCTTCTTCGGTGCCAGCGTCATCACCACGCGTGCCGGCGCCGTAACCTGGCTCGAAATCGCAATCGCCGGGCTCTCCTCAATACTCACCGCGCTCCACCGCGCGTCGTCAAACGTCGCTTTCTCCCAGCCCGCCTGTTCTACACGCGCGTCATATTCTTCACCCTCGTAAATTCCCGACCGCAAAATCGGCGAAGCCTTTCCCTTCCAGGATTCATCGCTGACCACCGTTTCATGCCGCCCGTCGCGGTACTCAATCTCCAGTTGCGCCATCAACCGGTCCGGCGCGGAAAAAAAATGTGTACCCGACCACGTCAGCCCGCTCCCGTACCATCCGTCGCCCAGCACCGCCGCCAACGCGTTCTTCCCCTTCATCAAAAACGAAGTCACATCGTACGTCTGGTACAGCACCCGTTTCCGGTAATCCGTATAGTCCGGCGTCAGCACATCGCCGCTCACACGCTGTCCATTTACAAAAAACCGGTAGCTGCCCAGCGCCGTCACAAACAGCCGCGCGCTTTTCACTCCGTCTCCCAGTTCCACGCTCTTGCGAAGATAGCTCGCAGCCTTTGGCATCGGCCCCGGATCGCCCAGTCGCGTGTCACTCAACTCCCCAACCATTTGTGCCGGCCGCCAGTCGCCGCCGCTGTCCAGCTTCGCTTCCCAGGATTCCGCCGCCGCATACCGCTTTACCTCTCCGTCCGCGGACGTAATCTTCACAATCGCCGTCACTGCCGTCGGATAAGTCTTCGTATCTTTCTGCGGATCATCCGAATCGGGCGTCAGAGATGACCCCTTAAGCTCGATGGTATTCTCGCCAATCACCAGCGCATCCGTGATGTCCCGCCGGTCAAAGGACGTCCATTCGCTCTTTCGCCCTACTTCGTGTCCATTCACCATCGCGATGTAGCTCCCGCGCGCCGCCACCAGGATCGCTGCGTCAAATGGCTTCTCGTTCAGCGAGATCTTGCTTCGAAAGGTGGCCGCGGTGTGCGGCGCCACGCTCAGTGCGTTCTGCCCCTCCACCCACATCCAGCGCATCGCTCCACGGTCGCCTTCGTCTCTTCCGTCTCTCCAACTGATCCATTTCGCCTTCCAGTCACTGGCGTTGAGCAAACCCATTTCCCACCACGCCGGCTCTAACGACTCCGTCACGCGCCCTCGCGTGTCCCAGACCCTCACTTTCCAAAAATACCTTCGGCGCGATTGCAATTGCTCCCCTGCATAGTGGATTCCCACTGACTCACTCCCCGCCGTCTTTCCGCTGTCCCACACGTCCCCTTTCCCACCCTTAAGCGCCTCCTCGTTGCTCGCTACCAATACTTCATACGCGGCCTGCTCCCAGTTCCGCTCCGTATTCTTCATTTGCCAGGAAAGTTGCGGCGCCGCTTTTTCCACTCCCATCGGATTTTCCAGATACTCGCAGCGCAAATGAACCGGACCGCTTCGCTCCGGTTTCCCTTGCTCGCCACTCAACGCGGGCTTCGCCCACGCCAGGTTCGCCGCCAACAGTGCCGCGCCAACTCCAAAAACCCTGAATCTCACGTGATTCCCCCGCTTCGTATGCCCAAAATTGCCATTTATGTCGAAACTTCGCGTTCGGGAGCATACGCTTTCCCGTCGCCCTGCACAATGCGCTAGGCGCTTAGACGCCTCCGCATTTGACCGCCGCTCCGTTCCAATGCGACTATTTTCCGCCGCTGCGGCTAAAATAGCCGGAGCATCCAGAGCTTTTTTGCACCTGTCGTTTCGTCGCGATGACACCGAATTGTGGGGGCGGTTATGCCGGTTACAAGAAAGATCACTTTCCTCGAAGATCTGTGGGATGCCGCGACCGCGGAGAGGCTTGCTAGCAATCCGCTCAGCCTCTTGCGTTACCGCTCCAACCTCCTCGGCGCCGATCTGCGCATCACCAACTTTGGCGGTGGCAACACCAGTTCCAAGTTCGACCTTCCTGACCCATTCACCGGCAAACTTACTCGCGTCCTGGCTGTAAAAGGCAGCGGCGGGGACCTCGGTTCAATCCAGGAATCTGGTTTCGCTCTTCTTTATCAGGATCGCCTCGAGCAACTACGCGGCCTGTATCGTGGCGAGGCCCACGAGGACGAAATGGTCAGCTACTATCCTCTCTCCGCCTTCGGCGAAAACCGCGTGGCTGCTTCCATTGATACGCCGCTTCACGCCCTGCTTCCCTTCCCGCATGTGGACCACCTGCATCCTGACTGGGCCATCTCACTCGCCGCCAGCGCCAATGGCAAGCGCAAGCTCGCTCAATTCAACCAAGAGTACGGCCGCAACATCGTCTGGATTCCCTGGCAACGCCCGGGCTTCGAACTCGCCCTGCTCCTCGAAAGGGCCGTGCACGACCATCCGCGGATTGATGGCATTCTTCTCGGCGGCCACGGTCTCTTTACTTGGGGTCACACCCAGCCCGAGTGTTATCTCAGCAGCATTCAGACCATCGACCAGATGGGCGAATTCATCGCCCGCCATCAGCGTCCCAACGCCGCGCCTTTCGGCGGTCTCATCCACGCCGCGCATCCCGATCGCAAAAATATTGCCACGCAAATCTTGCCTGCTCTCCGCGGTGCTATCTCCTCCAATCGTCGGGTCATCGCCCACTACACCGATCACGACGACGCTCTCATCTTCGCCGGCTCTCAATGGGCCCGCGAGCTCGGCGGACTCGGCACTAGTTGCCCCGACCATTTCCTGCGCACCCGCGTTTGCCCGCTCTTTCTGCATTGGGATCCTGCCAAACAGGACGCGCAGGCGCTCAAATCGGCGATTTCTTCTCAAGTCGCGCAGTACCGGACCGCTTACAAAAAATATTACGAGGACTGGGCCATACCTTCATCACCCAAGCTGCGCGATTCGAATCCTTCCGTGGTGCTCATTCCCGGCCTCGGACTTTTCGGCTTTGGCAAAAATAAAAAAGAAGCCCGCATCACCACTGAATTCTTCATCAACGCCATCCACGTCATGGCCGGCGCCAACGCCCTCGAAGACGGCGAAGTCTCTCATCCCTTGCCGCAAGCGCGTCGCCCCGACCAATCCGCTCAGTTCAGCCATTTCCACAATTACGTCGCTCTGCCACGCTCCGAAGCTTTTCGCATCGAATATTGGGCTCTGGAAGAAGCCAAATTACAGCGCATGCCTGCCGAAGCCGAATTCAGCCGCAAAATCGCCTTGGTCGTCGGCGGCGCCAGCGGCATCGGCCGCGAAACGGTCCTTCTCCTCGCCCGCAAGGGCGCTCACGTTGTCGTCGCCGATTTTGACGCAGCCGGCGCGAAGCAGGTCGCCGAGCAAGCCGCGGCGCTCTCCAGCCCTGAGTTCGTATCTTCAACCGCTGCCGATCTCAGCTCCGCGCCGAGCCTCGCCGAGGCTGTACGCTACACCATTCAGCAATTCGGCGGGCTCGACGTCATCGTCTGCACCGCCGCCATCTACCCTGTCCCCGCGGAAAACGCCGAACTCTCCGACGCCCAATGGGCCAAAACGTTTTCTGTCAATGTCACCGGCAACTACCTGCTGGCGCGTGCCGCGGCCTCCATTTTTCACGACCAGCAACTTCCCAGCACGATGGTCCTCACCAGTTCGGCCAACGCCCTCGTACCCAAGAAAGGCAGCTTCGCCTACGACACCAGCAAGACCGCTCTCAACCATCTGATTCGCGAATTGGCCATCGAACTTTCTCCGCTGGTTCGCGTCAATGGCATCGCTCCCGCCACCGTGGTCGCCGGTTCCACCATGTTCCCCCGCGATCGCGTCATCCAGTCCCTGCAAAAATATAAAATCCCTTTTTCCGAATCCGATTCCACGGAGTCGCTCCGCGACAGTCTCGCCAACTTCTACGCGCAGCGCACGCTCACCAGGGTTCCCATCACCCCGGAATCCTGCGCCGCCGCCATCGTCTTTCTCGCCGGCGAACAGAGCGCCCGCACCACCGGCCATATCATTCCCGTGGACGGCGGATTGACCGAAGCCTTTTTGCGTTAAGCATCAATCGGCCTTTCAGATTTTCTGGGTTCGCGTTTTTCGCAGAGGACCATCATGCAAAGAATCTGTTTTGTTCTTCAGGTCAGACCGGACCGCATCCAAGAATACAAGGAGCGCCATCGTTCCGTCTGGCCCGAAATGACGCAGGCGCTCCGAACCACCGGCTGGAACAACTACTCGCTTTTCCTGCGCTCCGACGGCCTGCTCATTGGCTACCTGGAAACCGAAGATTTCGCACGCGCCGGTTCCGGAATGGCTGCTCTCGAAATCAACAGCCGTTGGCAGCGCGAGATGCAGGACTTTTTTGTGCAGCCAGAAAACTTGCTGCCCGATCAAGCCATGTCACCTCTCGAAGAGGTCTTTCATGTCTAACTCAAAAAAAGATATTTCTGGTTTCTCCGGTTTCAAAAAGGGGATTTCGTGATACCCAACCCTGCGTTAGGTGTCTTCTTCCATTGGCTCGGAGGTCTGGCTTCGGCCAGCTTCTACGTTCCCTACCGTGGCGTGCGCCGCTGGTCCTGGGAAACCTACTGGCTGGTCGGCGGCTTCTTCAGCTGGATCATCGCGCCGTGGATTCTCGCGCTGCTCCTGACGCGCGATCTGCTGGGCGTCCTCTCGCAAACTCCGGCGCACACGATTTTCTGGGCGGTTTTCTTCGGGTTGCTCTGGGGAGTTGGCGGCCTCACCTTCGGCCTGACTATGCGCTATCTCGGTCTGTCTCTGGGCATGGCCGTGGTCCTGGGTCTGTGCGCGGCGTTTGGCACTTTGATGCCTCCGTTGTTCAGCGGGGTCTTTTTTACCCAGGTTCTTGGCACGCTTTCCGGGCGAGTGATTCTGCTCGGCGTCTTCGTCTGTCTGCTGGGAATCGCCTCTGCCGGCTTTGCCGGAATCCTCAAGGAACGCGTCATGTCCGCCGAGCAGAAAAAAGCGGTGATCAAGGAGTTCGACCTAAAAAAGGGTTTGGGTGTGGCGATCCTTTCCGGCGTGATGAGCGCGTGCTTCGCCTACGGCCTCGCCGCGGGCGGCCCGATCAAGATCCTGACCATGCAGCACGGAACTCCCAATTTATGGCAGGGTTTGCCCGTTCTCGTGGTCGTTCTCATCGGCGGCTTCACCACCAACTTCATCTGGTGTCTGGCGCTGAACATCAAGAACAAAACCGGCGCGCAATACTTCAGCGGCCGGCCGGAAAACTTCAAGGCCATCGAAGGCGAACCGATTCTGGAGACGGCGATCGACGCGCCCAGCAAAGAAACCGTGGATCACATTCCGTCGCCGGCCGCCACCACTCAAAAACCCGCGCCGATGCTGGCCAATTATCTTCTCTGCGCTCTTGCCGGAACCACCTGGTACTTCCAGTTCTTTTTCTACACCATGGGCGAAACACAAATGGGCAAGTACGGTTTCTCCAGCTGGACGCTGCACATGGCCAGCATCATCATCTTCAGCACCTTGTGGGGATTGGGCTTCAAAGAGTGGAGGGGCGCGGGAGCACCCGCAATGCGTTTTCTCAGTCTGGCGCTGTTGCTGTTGGTGGGCTCGACGGTAATCGTAGGTTATGGAAATTTTCTCGCCGCAGGCTCGCACTGATATCTCCATCGCCACGCACCAACAGCCATAGTTCCCGAATCGCCTCGTAAAATCCCGTCAGTGTTCCTGTCCCTTTAGGTAGCGATCAAACCAGGCAATGGTGCGCTGGATGGCATCAATCTGATTCTCACGCTTGGAAAAACCGTGCCCCTCGTTTGCGTAATAGTGAGCGTCAACGGTCTTATTGGCACCTTTGAGAATCTTCACCACCTGTTCCGCTTCCTCCTTGGGAACGCGAATATCGTTATCGCCCTGCAGCACCAGCAACGGCGCCGTCGCGTTGCTCAGATATTTGATCGGCGATGCGTCCTCGTACACTTTGCGATCCTTCACCGGATCGCCCAGCAGCGATTGTTCGTACTGCTGCAACATCGGATCTTCATGCTCCAGCATGGTCATCCAGTTGATGATGCCGTACTCTTCCACCGCTGCCGCCCACACCTCGGGTGTTTTGCCGACGGCCATCAGCGTCATGTATCCGCCGTAGGAACCGCCGGTGATTCCGATCTTTTTGGCGTCCACGTAGCCGGTATCCACCAGGAAGTGCGCGGCATTGACTTCATCTTGCAGGTCCCCACCGCCGAGATCCTTATAGTTGGCTTTTTGAAAAGCCATGCCGTAGCCGGTGGATCCCCGCACATTCGGAGCAATACATACGTACCCGCGCGAGGCCAGTGCGGCCGCCTGCTTACTGAAGTAATCCACGGTCTGGCCGGTGGGACCGCCGTGCGGCAGCACGATACCGGGATTGCTGCCATCGCGTTTCAGATTGAAGGGCACCCACACGAACGCGCTGATTACTTTTCCGTCGAAACTCTTGTAATGAACCAGTTGCGACTGCGGCAGGCTGGCGGGACTTAACCCCGCAATCGCCGAAAAAGTCAGTTGCCGTGTGCCATGCGTTTTCGTGTCATACACCCAGAGATCCGACGGCCGCTTGGAACTCTGATGAGACACCAGCAGGCGTTCTCCCGACGGCGAAAAGGGACTCGGGTTACCTGCAAAAAAGCTCAAGCCGGGTGGGAAGGCGATCTTCTCCTGCTGTTTGGAATCGCGATCGGCCAGATACGCATCCGTTCGGCCGTCTTCGTTAATTTCAAAAGTGAATTTGCCGCCGCTCGGCGCGAACGCCCCTGCATCCGCGTCCCATTGCGTGTCGGTCACCCAGGTCAGTTTCTTGCTTCCCACATCCAGCAGCGCGACGTTGCTGAAGCCGCCCTTTTCATTGGAGGTGATCAGCAGAGTGCGTCCATCGGCGGAAAGTGACGACGCTCGGTACAGCGTCTGTCCCTGATGCGGCGTCAGGTTCTCGCGCTCGCCGGTTGCCACGGCCACCCGGTACACCGACGAGTCCGTGAAGCCCACAAAGGTCCGGGTGGCGTAGATGCTCTTGCCATCCGGGCTCCACGCCACGAATTGCCACAGCTGGTCCTTTGTCGCTTCCCGGGTCAGATTGCGCACCGCGTGTGTGCGCCAATCGAGCAAAGCGATGTCGGGAACGGAGGCTGTTTTCGGCTTGTAGCCAATCGCCAGCGTTGCGCCGTCCGGCGAGAAGTGCGGCTCGGTCTCGGAAATGTCCGGGGTGTCGGTGAGATTGATTGCTTCGCCGCCATCGCTGGGAATGGCGAACAAGTCGTAGAATTCCTGGCCCCCGCGGTCCGATTCATAAAGAATCCACTTACCGTCCGGCGACCACAAAGCACCGTATTGGCGGTCATCGGATTGCGAGAGCTGGATGGGCCAGCCGCCGCCAGCCGCCACCTTCCAAAGGTTGTCGCGACCGGTGAGGTTGGTGGTGAAGACAATTTCCTTGCCATCGGGAGACCAGGATGGCCCGCCCACGCTGCGCGTGAAATACAGTTCGTCGATGGGAATCGGCTTGGCGGCTGGATTGCTTGCGGACTCGAGAGATTTCGGATCAGTGGGCTGGCGGTCGTCAGGCCCCGACGGAGCCATCAGGAAAGCGGCGGTCCCAAGCACAGACAGAAGAACGGATTTCACGGACCCTCCTCAGGCAGGCAACTACCCGGCTATCCTATCGCCGCAGGCCGACCTTCACAATCAACCCGGTGGCGCTGTGGGTGTTGGTCGCTTTAGCCCTGGCCGCGCAAGAGGCGAATAGCCGAAGCGCCGTCGTCGCGGCCGTTCTTGTCGGAATCGGAATCTTCGATGCGCGAGCCGTCGCCCTCACCGGGCGCCAGAAAGAGATTGGATTCGAGGCCATGCTGGCGGGTGTACAGATCGTAGTAGCGGCCGCCGAGCTCGTAGAGCGACTGGTGAGTGCCGCGTTCGATAATGCGTCCGGCTTCCACCACTAAAATCTGCTCGGCGCGGCGGATCGTCGAGAGCCGGTGCGCGATCACAAAGGTGGTGCGGCCGCGCATGAGGTACCGCAAGCCTTCCTGAATCAAGGCTTCGGACTCGGAGTCCAGGCTCGACGTCGCTTCGTCGAGAATCAGAATGCGGGGATCGGCGAGAATGGCGCGGGCAATGGAAACGCGCTGCTTCTGCCCGCCGGAAAGTTTCACACCGCGTTCGCCGACCAGCGTGTCGTATTGGTCGGGAAAGTTTTCGGCGAATTCATCCACGCGAGCGATACGGCAGGCGGCAAGAATATCTTCCTGGCTGGCATCGGGGCGGGCAAAGGCCACGTTTTCGCGAATGGTCCCGTCAAAAAGAAAGGTATCTTGCAGGACGATGCCAAGCTGGGTGCGGTAACTTCGCAGCTTCACTGTGGCCAGGTCCACGCCGTCCACCAGGACGCGGCCGCGTTCCGGTTTGTAGAACGCGGCGATCAGACCGATGATGGTGGATTTGCCCGCTCCAGATGGGCCTACCAGAGCGGTCACGGTTCCGGGCTGCGAAGAAAATCCGACGTCAAAGAGAACCTGTTTGCCGGTGTCGTAAGAAAAATCCACGTGCTCAAAAATGACTTCTCCATTGATGCGATCGATGGTGGTGGTGCGGCCATGGTCCTCGTCTTCCGCTTTTTCGTTCAGGATTTCACGGGTGCGCTCGAGACCGGTGATAGCTTCTGTGAGTTGCGTTCCAATGGCCACGATCTGAAAGACCGGAGCGACCAGCATGGCCAGAAAGGCCATGTAACTGACCAGCGTGCCGGGAGTCATGTGGCCGGCGGCAATTTGTTTGGCGCCGAGAAACATGATCATAGCGCTGACCAGGCCCATCAGCACCACGCCCGACAAACTCATCAGCGAGGTAGCGGTCAAAGTCTTGAGCACGTTGTCCAGCAGGCGCTGCACACCACCGGCAAAAACCTGTTCCTCGCGTTCTTCCGCGTGATAACCCTTCACGACGCGCACGCCACCGAGCGACTCGGTGAGGCGGCCGGTGACCTCCGCGTTGATTTTGGGGCGCGCGCGGAAAATCGGCCGGATGGTGGCGAAGGCTTTGTTAATGAGCAGGCCGAACGTCACCAGGATCAGGAAGGCCAGCAGGGTCATGACCGCGCTGGTTTTCAGCAAAATCACAAAAGCGATGGCGGCGGTCATCAAGCCGCCGAGGAATTCGACCAGGCCGGTGCCGATGAGGTTGCGGATGCCCTCAACGTCGCTCATGATGCGCGAAACCAGCTCGCCGGTCTTGTGCGAGTCGTAGTAGGTGACTGGCAGCCGTCCGATGTGAGCCTGGATGCGCTTGCGCATGTCGGTGATCATGCGCTGTGCCGATTTGGAAAGGAGCTGAGTCAGCGAAAACGACGTGATGCCCTGAATGATGGTGGCGCCAATAACCACCAGAACCAGGGGCAGCAGTTTTTGGGTCTGGTGCTTGGCGATGACGTCGTCAAAAAAATACTTGGGCGAAAACGGCAAGGCCAAGCCAGCTATCCGATTGATAGCCATCAGCCCCAGCCCGAGGAGCAGCAACCCCTTGCGCGGCTTCAAAAGGGCCAGGATTTCCGGCAGTGCCTTCCAGGTTTCGGCGGCGGATTTCTTAGGCTTGCCCGAAGGAGTGGTGCCCCCTCCCCCCGCGGAGCGCGGGGAGGCTCTTTCTGAATGGCCGATACGGGTGGGACTTCCTGGGAGTTTGGGCACGATGTTCTTTCGATGCGGGGATGTCAGGTAAGACTATATACCCCAAGGCTGATGGGGCGAACAACGAAGCAAGTTGGTTGAATAGCGGCGCGAACGCCACACGCCAAGGGCGAGAGGCCCCCCCTCCCCCTTTTTCTGTAAGTGCAGATTCTAAAGAACTTACAAAGGGCCGTTTTGTAAGTGCAGATTCTAAAGGAGTTAGCTGAAGCCGCTAGAAAGAGAGCACCCTCAATCGTCGGTAGGCCCGCACTCAACACAAAACAAGCGAGTTGCACGAAAGCCGGTGGGGAAGTTTTCAGTTTTCTACGAGCGGTGCGGAGCCTGCCGGCCGGAAGGCGGTGGTTGGCGGTTCCGCGGGTCTGGCATCCCGTGCCAACCCAATTACAAAATTAAAGTATAGCACGGTGATGTAGTAATTGTCAATACAATTCGGAGGTACTAGCATGGACCAGCGCGGTTTTTCGCAGAGTTAATCGAGCAAAAGCTTAATGCGACGGGGGCGCTGACTCGGATGCCACTGGCGATGGGGATTTCCTGCGCAGGACCCCGGCAGAGATAAGAGTAATGATAAGGCCGACGGGCAGAGGCTCAATGAAGGTGTAGGCCATGTTGACGAAGGGGTTCTGGTAGAGCTGTTGAGAGCGCTGTATGGCAGCGACGCGGGCGGCGGTGGTGGCGGGGTCCAGTCCGGCGGACTGGACCTTGTGAATCTCCGCCGCGAAATAGCTGTCCATGAAGTGAGGCATAAAGTTGAAGTAGAGGACCTCCCACATAGCGACGTAGCAGACGGTGGTGATGAGGGTGATCAGGATGCCGCAGGCAAAGGCGCGGCCGAAGGAGATGTGGCCAGCAAGGTTATTGTCACGGTAGCTGCGAATGCCGAAATAAACCAGCAGGAATGACGCCACCATGATGGTGTAACCGAGAACCATGCTGTGGCCGGGGCCGATCTTGTTGGAGAGGAGAAGGGCACCGCCCATCAGGACGGAAATGATGAGGCCGGAAATGAGGCCGAAAACGAGGACGGTTTTCTTCATGTAAGGCTCCTGTGGGAGTGAGGATGGGGCCACTTTGCCGCGCAGCGGCGCCAGGTGTCGTCACCCTTTGTGATGATTTTGCAGGAAAGAAGCGGAAATCGTGCTTTCGGGTGACGCGGTCAAGGCAAGAGGCCTAGTTCCTTGCCGAGTTGGACGGCCTGGGTGCGGCGCCTGGCGCCCAGCTTGCCGAGCACTCGGCTGGAATGGGTCTTCACAGTGTTCTCACTGACGAAAAGCTTTTCGGCAATTTCGCGGTTGCTCAGGCCCTGGGCGATAAGTTCGAGGATGTCCATTTCGCGCGGGGTGATCCCAAGGTGCTCGCGCTTCTTGCCGTCGGGAACAAAAGGCGTAAGAGGCTTGGAGGGAGGCTGGGCGACGAGGGGCGAATGCCGGGGCGGCCTGGTGAGTTTAAGGCCGAGCCAGATACCAAGAACCGCAAAGGTGACGGCAATAAGCCCGCCATAGATCTCGAAGGAATGTTCGATGACCAGAAAGCGGTATTCCATCCATTTCAGCGCGGCAATCAGGAGGCCGCCGGTGAGGCCGAAGATCAGGACGTGGCGATTCATGGTTTGGTGGAAGCGACCTTTGCGGGTGAGTATCTCACTGGCGTCGCGTTGGTTCAACGGGATGCGCAGGCGAAGCGATGGTGATCAGAGGTAGGAGAGCCACCAGAGGTCGCGGCGGCGCTGTTTGAGGTCGGCGTACCAGCGGCAGACGGGATAGGCGATGGCCACGACCGTGAACCAGGCCAGATAAACCACCGGAAGGCCAAAGCCGTAATGGGGCGGGAAGAGTTCAGAGGGGCCGCCCATGGAAGGGGGTGGGAGCAGCAGGAAGCGGCCGGGGCTGTAGTAGGCGGCGGCCAGAGCCATAGAGAGCAGGTGAGCCAGCGTCAGATGGAAAAGGAAAAAGAAGAAGGGCGTGCGGCCGAAGACGATGAGCGGATTGGCGCGGGAGAAGGTGACGCGATCCAGCAAGGCCAATGCTATGAGCGCGGGCCCGAGGGTCATGAGGAGGAAGAGGAGAGAGGGAGGATATTTGGTGGTGTTGAGGAAGGAGAGGAACGTGAAAAAGGTGGAGTGCTGGTGTGCCCAGGGCGCCGGGTCGCCGTAATGGTTCCAGGCCCGGAGCAAAACGAACGCCGAGGAGAGGCCGACGCCGAGACGGATGAGAAAGGACTGGCGGCGGGGCGGATCCCAGAGGAGGACGCGGCCGAAGCAATAGCCGGCGGCCATGACGGCGAACCAGGGGACGAGAGGGTAGGCTACGACGAAATTGGCGCCAAGAAACGGAAAGAGAGCTTGCTGGTGAAGGATGTCCCAGAGCCATGCGGCGCGGCCGAACTGTTGCGGCGTGAAATTATCGAAAAGATTGTGGGTGGCGATGACGACGAGGCTGAGCGGCGCAACAATTTTTGTTGGAATATGAACCAACGCGGCTAGCACAACCATGCTCAGGCCCAGCATCCAGAAAACGGTGAGGACGAAGAGGCCGCCGGTCCATTGCCACTGGAAAAACAGGATGAAGCGGAGGGCGGTAACTTCCAGAAAAATGAGCCACAGGCCTCGCGTAAGGAGAAAGCGGGAGAGCTGAGTCGTGCTGCGGCCGTGCTGCTGCCAGAAGAAGGCGCCGATGCCGGCGGTGAAGGCAAAAACTGGAGCGCAGAAATGGGTAATCCAGCGGGTGAAGAAAAGCGCGGCGGTGGTGCGGGCCAGGTCGGTGGGAAGAAAGGACATGGCGGCGACGCTGGTAAAGTCGCGGACATGGTCGAGGGCCATGAGGATAATGATGGCGCCGCGGAGGACGTCCACGGACTGAATGCGGGAGGAAGCGGAGGCGGCGGTCGAAGTCATTTCAGGCGGCCGAAGCGGATGAAATTACGGCGCGCAGAGTCGCATGAGTGTTGGACGCAAAATCGCGCAAAGTTTCTTCCGCCACGGAAGAGCAAATTAAAGCCCGGCTAATTGGCAGCGGCCTTCGCGGACTCAACCGCGCGCGAGAGGACGTAGGCGCGAATCGCGGCCACCTGCCGGGCCCGAAGCTCATTGGCAAACGAAGGCATGCCGACGGCAGCGCGGGTGCCGCGCAGGACGATGTTTTCCATATCGAGCAAAGTGTCCTTACTGGAGTAGCGCAGATCGGGCAGCGACCCCGCAACCGCCTGGAAACCGTGGCACGCCATACAGTGAGTGGAAAACAGCACCGCGCCCTCCTGCACTTGCTGCGGCGTGGCGTGCACGTCGAGAGCAGGCACCGGTGGCTCGGTGTGGCCGAATGCGGGCGGTTTCAGCACGGCGGCTCCACCCAGAGCAAACGTGACGATGCGCCCACGGCCAAATTTCTCCGGGCCGCCGCCGGGAAAATGATACATGCCCTCCGAACCGCCCAAACCAGCCATCACGGAAATATATTGCACGCCATCGACGGTGTAGGTTACTGGCGGGGCCATGATTCCGGTGCCGGCATCGAATGACCACAATTGCTTGCCGTCGGTTGCGCGATAAGCTGCCAGAATTCCGTCCGAGCGGCCCTGAAAAACCAGATTGCCGGCAGTAACGAGCGTGCCACCGCTTTCGACTACGGGAACGGGCGCGTGCCAGGCGGCTTTGCGTGCGACCGGGTCCCACGCCAGCAGTTCGCCGTGTGCGGGAGGCATATCGGCCAGCTTGGCGTTCAGCGGCCCTTCCTGCTGGACCAGACCGATGTTCTGAGTATTAGGATCATATTTCCACTTGGGATCAGCCGCATGCACCATTTGTGTGCCGCTTTTAGCGGCAAGATAAACCAGCCCGGTCGCCGGACTGAAGGCAACCGGATTCCAGTTATGCGCTCCCGCTGGAGAGGGGGAAACGATGACAGGATCTGCGCCTGCCGAACCGGGCACCTCGATGGGGCGGCCGCTTTTCGGGTCGAGGCCGGTGGCCCACGTGATGCCGGAGACGTATGGGGTACCGGAAATGAATTCTCCTGAAGCACGATCGAGAACGTAGAAAAACCCGTTCTTGTTCGGCTGCATGAGGACTTTGCGGGTTTGGCCGCCGACAGTAAGGTCCGCCTGCAGCAAGGGTTGGGTGGCGTCATAATCCCAACTGTCACCCGGAGAGGTTTGGAAGTGCCAGACGAGTTCACCCGTGCTGGCATGAAGGGCGATGATGGAAGCGGTGTAGAGATTGTCTCCGCCACCGCGGAGTGCGCGATACCAGGCGGTTGCATTGCCGGTTCCGAAATAAAGCAAGTCCAGAGCGGGATCGTAGGCTATGGAATCCCAAACCGTTCCGCCACCACCGGCTTCCCACCATTGCCCGCGCCAGGTTTTGGCGGCATTCTCCATGGGTTTGGACTCGAAGCCCTTCGATGGATCACCGGGGACCGTATAGAAACGCCAGGCCAGCTTGCCGGTCTCGGCGTCGTAGGCGGAGATATAGCCGCGAACGCCATTTTCGGCGCCGGCATTTCCGATGATTACGCGGCCGGCGGCGATGCGCGGCGCGCCGGTGATGGAGTAAGCCTTGGTGATATCGAAGGTGTCGGCGGTCCAAACCGGAGAGCCGGTGCGCTTGTCGAGGGCAATCAGTTTACCGTCGAGCGTGCCGACATAGACGAGGTCGCGATAGAGGGCGACGCCACGATTTACCGCATCGCAACAAAAAAAGTTGGCACGGGACCGCTGGACCCGCGGGTCGTAGGTCCAAAGCTGCTTTCCGGTTTTGGCGTCGAGAGCGTAAACCACGCTCCAGGGGCCGGTGGTGTAGAGAATGCCGCGCTCGACGAGAGGAGTGGCTTCCAGGCCGCGAGTCGTGCCCATTTCGCGGCTCCAAACCATTCCCAGGTTCGCCACGGTTTGTTCATTGATCTGGTTCAGCGGGCTGAAACGCTGATCATCGTAGGTTCGCCCATAGAGAAGCCAATCGCCCGCGGAAGAGTCCGTGGCGGGAATAACATTGCCCCGGGGCTTCCCCCCGGAAAAGGTGGCGAAGCCGAGCGCGGCAAACAGCAACAGGATTGAACTGACGTGGCGGTTCGTCATGAAGCGGTTACTCCAGTGGAGTTGCGGCCCGTGTCCGCGGCGGATGCAACTTTGCGCGAACTATAACACTTAAAGAAAGAAAAGGTTCGCTTGCTTTTTGCAAGCGAGGTGGGCAAAACTGGCGCGAAAGAGAGTCGCCGGAAAAGCGTCGATTTTCGTATCAGAAATGGATACAAAATCGGCCCTGATGCGTAAAGCTAGTTGAGGCCGGGTGCGGCGGCATCCAGGACAAGATTTGCGAGGGAGGAACGGGCAATGAGCGGAGTACGTGTGCTGGTGGGGACAAAGAAAGGCGCGTTTATCCTGACGTCGGATGGCAAGCGGGAGAAATGGGATGTGAGCGGGCCGCATTTTGCCGGCTGGGAGATGTATCACTTGAAGGGATCGCCGATGGACCCGAACCGGATATATGCTTCGCAGACCAGCGGATGGTTCGGGCAGATTATTCAGCGCTCGGATGACGGCGGCAAGACGTGGCATCAGCCGGGAACACCACCGGGTGAGACGACCGGGCCGGGCGGACAGCCGAAGGGCGAGAGCAATAAATTTGTGTACGACACGTCGCAGGCGACGGGCGCGCCGCTGACTACACACCAGTTTTATGACGGGACGCAGCACCCGTGGGAGTTCAAGCGGGTGTGGCACCTGGAGCCGTCGCTGAGCGATCCGGATACGGTGTATGCAGGCGTGGAGGACGCGGCGCTGTTCAAATCCACGAATGGAGGGAAAACCTGGGAGGAGCTTTCGGGATTGCGCGGGCACGGCACGGGGCCGAACTGGCAGCCAGGCGCGGGAGGCATGTGCCTGCATTCGATTTTGCTGGACCCGAAAGACGCGAAGCGGATTTTTATCGCGATTTCAGCGGCGGGCGCATTTCGCAGCGACGATGGCGGAAAAAGCTGGAAGCCGATCAACAAAGGACTGAAGTCTTTGTACATTCCGAATCCGGAAGCGGAAGTCGGGCACTGCGTGCATCACATCGCGCAGGCGCGACAGAAGCCGGAGATGCTGTACATGCAGAAGCATTGGGACGTGATGCGGTCGCTGGATGCCGGAGAAACGTGGACCGAAGTGAGCGGCAACCTGCCGACGGATTTTGGTTTTGTGATTGATGTGAACGCACACGAACCGGAGACGATTTACGTGGTGCCGATCAAGAGCGACGGCGAGCACTATCCGCCGGAAGGCAAACTGCGCGTGTATCGCAGCAAGAGCGGCGGCAACGAGTGGGAAGAGCTAACAAAAGGATTGCCGCAGGCGAATTGTTATGTGAACGTGCTGCGCGACGCGATGGCGGTGGATACGCTGGACAGATGCGGCGTGTATTTCGGGACTACGGGCGGGCAGGTGTATTGTTCGCCGGACGCGGGAGACAACTGGACGCCGATTGTGCACGATCTGCCGGCGGTGTATTCGGTGGAAGTGCAGACGCTGGCGTGAATTCAGGTTTAGGGTGAGGGTGATGGTTCGTGTAGAGCTTCCGGCGCATTTGCGGGCGCTGGCGCACGTCAAGGGCGAAGTGACGGTGGAGGTGGCCGGGACGGTTTGTATTTTGTCGGTGCTGGACGCGGTGGAAGCGAAATACCCAATGCTGGAGGGCACCATTCGCGACCATGGAACGCGGAAGCGGCGGCCCTTTTTGCGATTTTTTGTGTGCGCAGAGGACTGGTCGCACGATCCGCTGGATAAACCCTTGCCGGAAGCGGTGGCGCAGGGGCAAGAACCGCTGCTGGTGATCGGAGCGATCGCCGGCGGGTGAGGCGTGTACCGGGGCAACGGTGCTAAAGCATCGAAGAAGAACACACGGAGGTTGCGCCCGATGAAAATCGTGACGATTATCGCCAGGGTCCTGCTCGGCCTGATGTTTTTTGTGTTTGGGCTGAATCCCTTCCTGAAATTCCTGCCGATGCCGCCGCTGGAAGGCGTGTGGGGACAGTTTCTTGGAGCGCTATTCGTTTCGCACTTTGTCTGGCTGATCGGCGCGACACAGGTGGTGAGCGGAGCACTTTTCCTGATTGGCCGCTATGTTCCGCTGGCAATAGCCTTGAGTGGCCCAGTGCTTTTGAACATCGTCGCGTATCACGTAACGATGCAGCCTCACGGAGCTCAGCCCGCTGTGCTGGCCGTAATCTGCTGGTTTATTCTTTTTTGGCGGTACCGGGAATCATTCGCGCCACTGTGGGTGGCGAAGGCGGAGCAGAAGTAACGCGGAGCGCCCGGCGCTACACGGAAACAGCAGATTCCTCGCTTCGCTCGGAATGATAAAGAAAGGGTTCAGGAGATTCCGCCGAAGCACAGGTATTTGATTTCCAGATATTCGTCCATGCCGTACTTGGAGCCTTCGCGGCCCAGGCCGGACTCTTTGACGCCGCCGAACGGTGCGACTTCGGTGGAGATCAGACCAGTGTTGATGCCGACGATGCCATATTCGAGGGCCTCGGCGACGCGCCAGACGCGCGACAAGTCTTTTCCATAAAAATAAGCGGCCAGACCGAACTCCGTGTCGTTGGCGAGTGCGACCACTTCGGCTTCCGTTTTGAAGCGGAAGAGCGGGGCGACGGGGCCGAAGGTTTCTTCACGCGAGACAGCCATTTGCGGAGTGACGTCGGTGAGGATGGTGGGCTCGAAGAAGCGGCCACCCAGCGCGTGGCGTTTGCCGCCGAGTAAAATTTTGGCGCCTTTTTGCCGGGCGTCCCGGATGTGGTCTTCCACTTTGGCCACGGCGGCATCGTCAATGAGCGGGCCTTGCGTGGCACCGGGTTCCAAGCCGAAGGCGGGCTTGAGATTTTTTACGGCGACGGCCAACTTTTGCGCGAAGACTTCGTAAACATTTTCCTGAATGAGCAGGCGGTTGGTGCAGACGCAGGTCTGACCGGTGTTGCGGTACTTGGAGGCGACAGCGCCTTCGACTGCAGCATCCAGGTCGGCGTCGTCAAAGACGATGAAGGGCGCGTTGCCGCCGAGTTCGAGAGAGAGTTTTTTAATGGTGCCGGCGCACTGCGCCATAAGGACTTTGCCGACTTCGGTGGAACCGGTGAAGGAAAGTTTTTTGACAATGGGATTGGAAGTGAGTTCGCCGCCGATTTCCTTTGCGGAGCCGGTGATGACGTTGAAGACGCCTTTAGGGACGCCGGCGCGTTCGGCAAGTTCGGCGAGGGCGAGCGCGGAATAGGGAGTTTGCGCGGCCGGTTTCAAAACGACGGTACAACCGGAAGCGATGGCAGGCCCGGCTTTGCGGGTGATCATGGCCAGCGGGAAATTCCACGGCGTGATGCAGGCGACGACGCCGATGGGCTGCTTGATAACCACGATGCGCTTGTCGGCTTGATGGCCGGGAATGGTGTCGCCGTAAACCCGCTTGGCTTCTTCGCCAAACCATTCGAGGAAAGCGGCGGCGTAGGCGACTTCGCCCTTGGATTCGGTAAGGGGCTTGCCCTGTTCGAGGGTCATCAGGCGAGCGAGGTCGTCCTGATTTTCCATCATGAGATCGAACCAGCGGCGGAGCACGGTGGCGCGTTCTTTGCCGGTTTTTTTGGACCACGCCGGGAATGCGGCATTGGCGGCGTCAATCGCCGCGCGCGTTTCGGCGGCGCCGAGTTTGGGAACGGTTCCGAGAATTTCGCCCGTGGCGGGATTGTCCACGTTCACGGTGACATTGTTAGGCGAAGGGACCCAGGCGCCGTTGATGTAGCAGGCTTCGCGGAAGAGGCGGGGATCTTTCAACGCGACGCCAACTGCGGGTGAATTGGAGAGAGTCGTACTCGGCATTGCGTGCTCCCTAAGTATTCGATGTCACCAGTTGCTTTTGCGGTGCAGCAGCGGAAACGTGGGCCAGAGCTGATTCGAGGACGTCGAGGCCTTCGTCGAATTGATCATCGGTGACGACCAGCGGGACGAGGATGCGCATGACGTTGCCGTAGGTGCCGGCAGTGATGGTGATAAGTCCATGTTCATAGCAGAACTGGGCGATCTTT